>OKWT01000030.1_pt1 | contig 157078 bp, 139 predicted proteins | sample 1607131 | NCBI WGS metagenome assembly OKWT01 (sample SAMN07501045, study PRJEB24779) | human gut metagenome
CCCGGAGGTTCTCATCCTCTGAGCGTCAGATGCAAAAAAGCCTGCTCGTTGAGCAGGCTTTTCGAATTTGGTCGGTGCCAGAGGATTACACGTCACTGCGTGACGCGCCCTGCGGGCCGTTGCTGAAGCAACGTTCTCTCGCTGCGCTCGAGTCGAACCTCTGCCCCCGGAGGTTCTCATCCTCTGAGCGTCAGATGCAAAAAAGCCTGCTCGTTGAGCAGGCTTTTCGAATTTGGTCGGTGATAGAGGATTCGAACCTCCGACCCCTTCGTCCCGAACGAAGTGCGCTACCAGGCTGCGCCAATCACCGAATGCGGGGCGCATATTACTGCCGTGCTACCCCAGCGTCAATACCTTATTAAAAAAAGCCTCGCGATCGCCTGAAAAGCCAGCGGCGCTGGCTATTTCTGCGTCGACGGCGCGCGGCACCAGTTGTTGTTCTGGTTTATCCCGCCGTCTGGCGAGGTGTAACCGAGGCACCCCATGATGGTGTCGTAAAGCTCTACGTGACGGTGCGCGGTTTTATCCTGCGCCTGCTTTTTAAGTTCGGCGAAAGCGCGGGCGTGATCCGGGTCCGCCAGATAACTGTCCGACATCCAGACCATCATCGGTACGCGGAACTGCTCCGGCGGCGCGATGTTGCGCGGTGTGCCGTGCAGATGCTCCTTCTCGTTGATCGACTCGCCATGATCGGCGGCGTAGAAAACAATCGCTTTCTTGTCGCGAACCTGGTCAATCACCTTCGAGATAAAGCTATCGACGTAAAGCACCGAGTTATCGTAGGCGTTAATCAGCTCTTGTTTGCTGCATTTGTCGTCCACGCCCATGCACTCGGGCTGCCAGCGGGCAAAGCTGCGCGGGTAGCGCTGCACATAGTTATAATGCGACCCTTTGGTATGCAATATGATGATATGTTTGCCTTTTTGATGCTCGCTCAGGGAGTTTTGCATCTCGTTGACCAACAACATGTCGTCGACCTGTTTGCCGCGATTACGCGGTTCCGCGCCAATCTGCTCACGATAAGAAATATTGTCGGCCATGGTGTTACTGTAGAACCACATCTCGCTCTGCATCGCATACAGGTCGGAACTGAAGCCAAGCTGTTTGAGCACGGCAAACACGTTCTGTTCTTTAAGGGTGCGCTGCGGGTTATCTTCCGCTCCGCCTTCGCGCACAAACATGCAACGCAGGGAGAGCTTAGTGGCGGTATCGCACGAGTAACCCCGGAAAGCCGCCAGGTTTTTCTCCTGAGAAAGCTTTGGCGTGGTTTCGCGCGAATAGCCCAGCAGGCCCATGTGATCCCAGCGCGTGGTTTCACCAATAATGAACACCATGTAGGTGTCATCGATGTCCTTCGGCGCCTCGTAAGTAAATTTCTTCGCCGGGTTGATCAGCGACTTATTATCGCTTGATTCATCGACCTGCGCCCAGGCATACAGCCCCAGGGCAGAGAGCCAGTTAGAAGGCAGATAAGAGTTTGCCACCACGCCGCCGTAGCTTGGCATATCCACGCCCGAGGTGCGCTCAACGGTTTTCTGATGCATGTCGAGCAGGCGAATCGGCGCCCAGACCAGCAGCCCGGCCACCACCACGACAATGGCGCTTCGCATGCGCTGTTCACGGCTGCGCAGCTGGCGCATCAGGGTGAAACGGCAGCGGTTGCGCCAGATAAGCACCATCGGCAAGGCGCTGACGCAAAGCATCCAGGCGAAGAACTGCCAGCCAACGACCTCTTTAGAGAGATCGATATCGGTGGTCATCACCGAAGCGATAATGCCGTAGCCAATCACCACGTTCAGGAAGGTCATGTAGTAGCTGGCGGCTGCGGAGAACAGCACGATAAGCGTCGTCAAAATACGCCATACGCGCCGGCCGAATAAAGAAAGTATACGTAACAGAAAAAAGGTAACTAAAACGGTCGCAAACAGCTCAACCGCGGCGGAAATCCCTTTCAAGGCAGTAAAATCCTGCGCATATCCATCAAAGCGGCGGAAAAAAACCGCACAGTTAAAGAACAGACCAATATAGAGCGCAAGCAGAAAACTGACTTTCTGCTGCGTCATGGAGAGGATATATCTCATGCAAGCCGCCCCGGCAATACAGGTGCAAAAACGCTTTCCCTCGTTTAAAGAGAAAACTCATACGTAAAAAGGAATCTGAAGATTCTTGTCTTAGACGTGGGCTAGTAGACCATAGCGGCGGAAAAAAGTTAGGAAAAATACGCGGCATTACCCGGATATTTACAAAATACCCGGGCTGGAAACAGATTGTAGTAATTGCTCAATAAGTGAGCAATCAGGTGATGACGTTAAGCTTCACATCAATATTTCCACGGGTCGCGTTGGAATAAGGGCAGACGATATGCGCTTTTTGCACCAGTTCTTCCGCTTCGGCGCGGTCCATGCCCGGCAGATGAATGTCCAGCTGCGCTTCAATGCCAAACCCCGTCGGCAGCGGGCCGATGCCCACTTGCCCTTCGATAAACGCATCCTGCGGCACTTTTTTCTTATCCTGCGCGGCGACATGCTTCAGCGCCCCCAGGAAGCAGGCGGAGTACCCTGCCGCGAAGAGTTGCTCCGGGTTGGTCACTTCCCCACCCATGCCGCCCATCTCTTTCGGTACGCCGAGCTTAACATCCAGCACGCCATCATCAGAGGTTGCACGACCATCGCGACCGCCCGTCGCTTTCGCTTTTGCGCGGTAAACCACCTTTTCTAAGGACATGGCTTTTTCCTTCTGTTGTGAGTGTTACCAAAGGATAGACGCAATGCGCGTATTGTGGGGCGGCGCGCTTTTCAGCCGCTATAAATAAAAAAGCCGCCCCGAAGGGCGGCAGCAAGCCAGGAGACGCCGTTATGCGTGTGCGTGTTCCAGCACTTCACGCTGCGGCTGACGAATCGTTGTGGAAAGCGCGAGCGAGACAATCAGCAAAGCGAAAATGACGCAGAAGGTGACGTAAAAGCCGCCAAACAACGAGGCGATAACCGAGCCCACGATGCTGCCGATGCCGAAACCGAGATAAATCACGCCATAGTTTTTCGCGAGATTATTCAGGCCGAAGAATTCGCTTACCAGCGACGGATAAACGGTAATAGTGCCGCCGAAATTAAACGCTACGCAGGCGATAGCGGCAAAAAAAGTCATTTCATTCAGCGGAGCGAAAAGCAGCGCCGCCATGCCGACCAGAGAAATCACCTGGCCGATAGTAATAACGCGGATACGGGAAATTTTATCGGAGAGAATGCCCAGCACCAGACGGCCCGAAAGGTTGGCGATGGAAATCACCGTCACGGCGTTGGCGGCGGTAGCGGCGTCCAGGCGCACCATCCCCTGAGCGATATCTTTCGCTACGCCAATAACATACAGGCCGCTCATGCACGCTGTCAGGAACATCAGCGCCAGCATCCAGTACTGCGGTTTGCGCATGGATTCCGCCAGGGTGAAATCTGTCTCGCTCACGCCATTGGCGTTAACGACTTTCTGCACCGGCGCATCTTTCATAAGGGTCGCGCCGAAGAGGATCATCACCATCGCCAGCCCGCCCCAAATCATGAAAGTGTGCTCAAGGCCGACCGTCGCCAGCAGATGGCTGTCGATAAATTTAAACCCGAGGCTGCCCAGGCCATATGAGCCGATGGAAAACGCGGAGATAAGCCCTTTACGCTCCGGGAACCACTTCACGCAGTTAGAAAGCGTCAGCAAATAGCCTGCGCCGTCCGCCAGCCCCACCAGCACTCCCGCGCTTAGCCACAGCATCAGCAGGTTACTGGAATGCGCCGTCAGAAACAGGCCAAGCCCCAGCAGCACGCCGGAAGCCATGGTGACGCGCTTCACGCCAAAACGCTCTTGCAGTTTTCCGGCAACGGAAGAAGAGAGCGCAAGCCCGAGGCTCAAAAGCCCAAAAGAGAACGCCACCTGGCTGATGGGCGCATCAAGCTTTTGCGACAGGGAGCTGTTAAACAGGCTCCAGGTATAAACAGAGCCCAGCGCAAACTGGGTCACGATGGTGCCGACCAGGGTTAGCCAGCGGGTGCGGTTGTTCAGTGAAGTGTTCATGGCAGTAATCCCGCAGAAAAATTAAGGAAGTTAACTGCCTCAAACCATAGCGAAATGGCTTTTATAACGGATCGAAAACGGCATGAAATGCAGGCAGGACGGAATGAAATGCCTGTCAGAAGGAATGAATGACCTTGAAACCTGCCGCATGCTCTGAAAGAAAACGTCTATGTAAGTACCCACTTCGCCTACAGGCCGCGCCATACAGGTAAACAAAATGTGAATTGATGTTGTGATGCGGGTAACAAAAATGCATTCCGTTTGCTGCCGCTTTACGCATCATGTGTAACAGGAAAAATGTTGCGGGGCGTTTCCCTCTCTTTTGCCTGAATTCTATGGCGTGCCTGCTTAATACCCCGGAGGCTATCGCGGCCTACCATGAAGCGGGGAAGAGCTGGCGCTGCTGGAGCAGTTAACGGAGTGGCGAGAGGCGGCGGGCCTGACTAAAGCGCAGGTGGCGGCGCGAATGGGCGTCACGCCGCCCGCCATCACGCGGCTGGAGCGTAACGTGACGCGCGCCAGCTGGCTCACGCTAAACGTTACGCCGCGGCTTGCGGGGTAGATATCAGGCTCACCGCGCGCCGCGAAGGCAAGACAGGCAAAGCGCGCTTAAAAACGGGCATTCACGCCAAGGCTGTAGAGATAAACCTCGCCCTCCGCCGTGCCGTCAGCCTGGGAAAGCGAGGCGTAGGCCGCCATATGCCGGTTAATGGGCATATCCGCGCCTACCGTCACATCCATCCAGTTGCCGTCCTGATTGCTTGAGGCGGTCATATGCATGCCGGACTGCGCTTTCCAGATATTTTCGCCGTACTGCTGGTTATAGCTGATTTGCGCCCAGGGCCGCAGATAACCGAGGCGGGAATCCACACGCCAGCCGAATGTGCTGACGCTGGCGTGCCAGAGCTTATCGCTGCTGCCTGCGGCGCTGTCGCCATAATCGTTATAGATAGCCGGATTGCTGCCGTCCCAGCGCCAGCTTGCTACCGGCCCGGTGGAAATCTGCGCCGGCAGCGTGATATTCCAGCCAACGCCCAGCGTCGCCGGGTCCGACGCGCTCTCCTGGTAAGAGAGCACGGTCAGCCCCGCCGCATTGCTCTGGCGCTGCGCGGATTCAATACGTTCGGCGAGAATATCGTTATAGCTGGGCCGCTTATCGTTATCCCAGGTATACCGTTCCGGGCCGGGCGCGTAATTGTCCTGGCCGATATATTCCTGCTGCCAGGCGTGGGCTGCGTGTGAAAAAAACAGACACCACGACAACCACGCCATGCGTTGAATAGCATGGCGCCCACTGCGTAAAGTTGTCATCATCAGGCGACTCCAGAAGAGAGCCGGTTCCGGCGTATTATTGTTCGCTTTATAAACGGATTTGCGTATAACCCTGAGTTAACTATTGTCTCTTTATCCGCTACGTCAAGCAGGGTTAAGCAAGACTTTACTTCACCAGAAACAGAGGACGTCGTTATGCAACGTTGCGGTTGGGTTACCCAGGATCCCCTTTATCTTGACTACCACGATAAAGAATGGGGGATCCCCCAGACCAGCAGTAAAAAACTTTTCGAAATGCTCTGCCTGGAGGGTCAGCAGGCGGGCCTTTCGTGGATAACGGTACTGAAAAAAAGAGCGCATTACCGTCGATGCTTTCACGATTTTGATCCTTCAGCCGTCGCGTTAATGCAGCCTGAGGATGTGGAAAAATTGCTGCTGGAGCCGGGCATTATTCGCCATCGCGGAAAAATAGAAGCCATTATCAATAACGCGAAGGCTTATCTGGCGATGGAAGCCGAAGGCGAAACGTTTTCGAAATTTATCTGGTCGTTTGTGAATAACGAGCCGCAGATTAACCACCACGCCGCGCTTGCCGAGGTTCCCGCCAGCACTGCTGTTTCCGAAGCGCTGTCGAAAGCGTTGAAAAAACGCGGCTTTAAGTTTGTCGGCTCCACCACCTGCTATGCATTTATGCAGGCGTGCGGGCTGGTGAACGATCATCTCACCGGCTGTTTCTGCCACCCGGACTACCGCGCATGATCCGCGAAGGAGAGATGAAAGATATCGAGGCGCTGCTGCCGTTATGGCTCGCCAGCACCACTCTGGCGCACCCGTTTATTTCGCCTGAATACTGGCAGGAAAGCTTGCCGTCCGTGCGCGATCTCTACCTGCCGAGGGCGAGAACCTGGATTGTGGAACGGGGCGGCGAACCCGAGGGGTTTATCAGCGTGCTGGATGAGCGTTTTATCGGCGCGCTGTTCGTCGCGCCGGAAAAGCTTGGCGAAGGCATCGGCGCTGCGTTGCTCTGTCATGCTAAGCAACATTATGACGACCTTAGCCTTGAGGTGTACCAGCAAAACGCGCGCGCGGTGCGTTTCTACCACGCGCAGGGCTTTCGCATTGCTGCAAGCGCCTGGCAGGAAGAAACGCAACACTCAACCTGGATTATGCGCTGGCGGGCGGATCAAACGCCGTCACGTTAAGCGCAGGCCCCTGGTATTTTTCCATCCACACAAGCGTTGTGTTGCCTGCGCAGCCATTGCCAAGACGCGAAGATGGAATATCCAGCGTCAGTACGTTGACCGCGCCGTTTTTACAGATCCCGCCAGCGGATTGATCAAGGTCCGGCCAGGCGCCCTGATGCAGGCAGATGACGCCGGGCTTAATGCCTTCGGTGACGACCGCGCCCGCTAATACCTGGCCGCGCTCGTTCCACACGCGCACCAGGTCGCCGTCTTTAATGCCCCGCGCCTTCGCATCCTGCGGATGCAGCGTCAGCGGTTCGCGCCCCGCCACCGCGTAGCGCTCTCGCAGCTTCGCATAGTTAAGCTGGCTATGCAGGCGGTGCGCCGGATGCGCTGACAGCAGCTGCAACTGCCCTTCCCGCGCGTTGCCCTGCCACTCGTCCGGCGCAAGCCAGGCAGGGTGCGGCGGGCAATCGGCATAGCCATAAGCGGCGATGCGCTCTGAATAAATTTCAATTTTACCGCTGGGCGTTTTAAGCGGGTTTGCCGCCGGGTCTTCGCGAAAGGCGGCGAAGCGAATAAACTCAGCATTCTTCGCATTTTCCGGCATTTCGATAATTTTGTTTGCCTGCCAGAACGCCTCAAACGGCGGCAGCGTCACCTGCTGCTGCGCGCCGCGCTCGCCAGCGATGTTATAGAACGTCTCCAGCCATTCCAGCTCGCTTTTGCCTTCGGTAAAGCGCGCATGGCCGCCTTCTTCCCATAATTCGCTGAGTTGCGCAAAAATATCAAAGTCATTACGCGCTTCATACTGCGGCGGCACGACCTGCTTCATCGGCACCAGATGCTGGTTGCTGTAGTCGCCGGTCATGGTCATATCGTTGCGCTCAAACGAGGTGGTGACAGGCAGCACGATATCGGCGTGCTTCGCCGCGCCTGTCCAGAAACACTCGGAAATCACCACCAGCTCCGGCTTCTGCCAGGCGTTGATCAGCCGGTTGGTGTCCTGATGATGGGTAAAGTTGCTGCCACCCGCCCACCAGATAAAGCGGATATCCGGGAAAGTACGCTGCTCGCCGTTGTGGTGATAAGCGCCGCCGGGGTTTTCCAGCGCTTCGACAAGGCGCGCCACCGGAATTTTTTCTACCGCGTCCGTACCGCCTGCCACAGAGCCTTGCATGGAAGCCAGCACCGCTGCGCGCCGTGTGGGGTTGCCGCCGTTGGCGAAGTGGTAGGAAAGGCCAAAGCCGCCGCCCGGCAGGCCGATCTGTCCGAGCATGGCGGCAAGCGTGACCAGCATCCAGTGCTTTTGTTCGCCGTACTGCTGGCGCTGCATTCCCCAACCCGCCATCAGCATGGTGCGGTTTTCATGGAAAAGCTGCGCCAGTTCGCGAATAGTGGCGGCATCCACGCCGCAAATCTCCGCCGCCCACTCTGCGGTTTTCGCCGTGCCGTCGCCTTTTCCGGTAAGGTAATCGGCGAAAATTTCATAGCCGTGGGCGCAGCGCGCCAGAAACGCCTCATCCTGCCAGCCGTTTTCCACCAGCGTGTGGGCGATGCCGAGCATCAGCGCCACGTCGGTGCCCATGTGCGGGGCTATCCACTCCACGCTGTCGCCAAGAAAATCCACCGTTTCCGAGCGCATCGGGTCGATGCAAAAAATGCGTTTGCCGCTGTTCTTCAACTGTTCGAAATAGCCGATTCCCTGCTCATCAGAAGCGTTCCAGGCGATTTTCAGCGTATTGATCGGGTTGGCGCTCCACAGCACGACAACCTCGCTGTGCTCCAGCACCAGAGGCCAGCTGGTCTGCTGCTGGTAAACCTCGTTGCTGCCCACGACATAAGGCATGATCGCCTGCGCCGCGCCGGTGGAGTAATCCCCCAGATGGCCGGTGTAGCCGCCCGCAAGGCTCATGTAGCGCTGCAACAGCGTCGCCGCTTTGTGCAGAACGCCGTTGGAGCGCCAGCCATAGGAACCGGCGAAAATCGCCGCCGGGCCGTAGTCCGCGCGAATGCGCTGATGCTGCTGATGGATAAGCCGCAACGCCTCGTCCCAGCTAATGCGCACGTACTCATCCTGTCCGCGCACGCCCTGCGGATTATCCGGCGAAGCGAGAAAGCCTTTACGCGCCATCGGGTAACGCACGCGGGTTTTGCTGTGCACCTGGTCCGGCACCGCAGTTTGCAAAGAATTGGGGTGGCGGGTTTCCAGCGCGCCGGTGGAAGAAAAGACGGTTTCGCCGTCAGTTTCCACCACCATCGGCCCCCAGTGGGCGGCCGTGACAATCTGTTTTAAAGGGGATGAGTTGGCCAAAACGGGCTCCTGACTGGCATTTGCAGATAACGTGGCGTGATTGTGGTTAATTTATCGCCACTCGACTCACTATTGCTTACAAAATCGGAAGAGTTCCTGAAATTTTCAACATAAACGCCGGGCATAATCAATCACCGCCGTTATGCACGGCTAAGAAATAAATTGAATAAGGATATGCGATGAAAAAACGCGTAATGATGATTGCCGCTCTGGTAAGCGGCGCACTGGCCGTTTCCGGCTGTACGACTAACCCCTATACCGGCGAGCGTGAAGCGGGCAAATCGGGCATCGGAGCCGGTCTGGGCTCGCTGGTCGGCGCAGGCGTCGGCGCGCTCTCTTCATCGAAGAAAGATCGCGGCAAAGGCGCGCTGATTGGCGCGGCGGCAGGCGCAGCGCTCGGCGGCGGCGTGGGTTATTACATGGACGTTCAGGAAGCGAAGCTTCGCGACAAAATGCAGGGCACCGGCGTAAGCGTGACCCGCAGCGGCGACAATATCATCCTGAATATGCCTAACAATGTGACCTTCGACAGCAACCAGGCAAACCTGAAACCGGCGGGCGCCAACACCCTGACCGGCGTGGCGATGGTCCTGAAAGAGTACCCGAAAACGGCGGTTAACGTGGTGGGTTACACCGACAGCACCGGCGGCCAGGATCTTAATATGCGTCTGTCGCAGCAGCGCGCCGACAGCGTAGCCAGCGCGCTTATCACCCAGGGCGTGGCCGCCAACCGTATCCGCACCAGCGGCATGGGTCCGGCGAACCCTATCGCCAGCAACAGCACGGAAGAAGGCAAAGCGCAGAACCGCCGCGTGGAAATTACCTTAAGCCCGTTGCAGTAACCGGCTTTATGCCTCATTCAGTCCACAGGAGTGAGGCGAAAATCACGGGAAAAGCGCGCTTTTCCCGTAAAAAACCATTAATGGTGCAGCATCTCGTCGACAATCTCTTCTTTACTTAGCTGGTACGGATAATAAGTTGGCCAGTTATCCATCTCTTTCAGCAAAGCTTCATGCGAACTGTTTCCCATAAAAATATGGAAATGCGCTGATTTGCGCGGCGCAATGGTATGGTCGCTGAACTGCACATATTTTGGCGCTTTAGAGGCGGCGTCTTTACATTCGAAGAGATAACGCACCCCTTTTTTACCGGATGCATAAGTCAGTATCTTATAGCCGCTATAGCTGTACTGGCAGGCGTTCACGGCTTTCCCTACATGGAACTCCATGACATTGTTTTCAATGCCAATCATCTCAACATCTGTGGCATACCCTTTTTTATAATAAGCGCGATACTCCTCAAGCGACTTACCGCTTTCTTTCGCTTTTTTCGCCAGCACCGGGTCTAAATCGCCGTTAAGCAAGTAAGGGTTAAGCGATTGCCAGACGCCGTCCCAGTCGCTCAGCGGTCGGTCCTTAACGTTTTTATCATCAAATACTCCTTCGCTCGCCTTTCGTTCCACTTCGGTCATCGGGACGCCATGGTGGTGTCCGTGGGCAAAAGCCTGAACGCCCGGCAGCATCAGTCCCAACCCCAGTAAAAAAACCGTTTTATTCATTTCTTTCGTCCTTCTTTGCAGGCCATCGTCATTAATTGATACGTTATAACATATTAATTAACAGATCTGCAAAACCGCCCGCTACGGCGCCGGACAGAGAACGATGCCTGCTTTACGGCTCCCCCCTAAATAATCTAATAATAAAAACAGCCACCTGACCGGCAGGCGTTACAGCACTTAAAAGGAAGCTCCATGACCACTAAAGCGTCCCGCGCCACTATTAGCGACGTGGCGAAAGCGGCGAACACCGGCAAAACCAGCGTCTCCCGCTACCTCAACGGCGAAAAACATTTGCTTTCGCCCCCGCTGCTTGAGCGCATTGAAAAGGCCATTGCCGACCTGGACTATCGCCCAAGCCAGATGGCGCGCGGGCTAAAGCGCGGGCGTACGCGGCTTATCGGGCTTATCATCGCCGACATTACCAACCCCTATTCCGTTAACGTGTTAAGTGGTATCGAAGCCGCTTGCCGGGAAAAAGGCTTCACGCCGCTGGTCTGTAACACCAACAACGAGCTCGACCAGGAGCTTCATTATCTGGATCTGCTACGTAGCTATCAGGTGGAAGGCATCGTGGTGAATGCCGTAGGCATGCGGGAAGAGGGGTTAAGCCGCCTGCAACAGTCGGCGCTGCCGATGGTGTTGATTGACCGTAAAATTCCCGACTTCGCCTGCGATGTGGTGGGGCTTGATAACAGCCAGGCGGCGACAACCGCGACCGAACATTTAATCGAGCAGGGTTTTGAAGCGCTGCTGTTTTTGAGCGAGCCGCTCGGCACCGTAAACACCCGCCAGGAGCGGCTGAAAGCGTTTCGCCATACCGCTGAGCGTTACCCGGGCGTCGTGGCGCAAAATGCAGAGACGCCGCTGCATGAAACCGAGCGACTCGATAATATTTTGCGCCAGTTTCACCAGCAGTATCGCGGCATGCGCAAGGCGGTGATGTCCGCCAACGGCGCGCTGACATTACAGGTAGCCCGTTCCCTCAAGCGCATCGGCCTGCACTGGGGCGCCGATATCGGCCTGCTTGGCTTTGACGAGCTGGAATGGGCCGAACTGGCAGGCGTCGGCATCACCACCTTAAAGCAGCCGACCTGGCAGATTGGCTACGCGGCGCTTGAGCAAGTGGTAAAACGCATTGAAGGGCATGAAGAAACGGTGCGGGAGCAGGTTTTTTCCGGCGAGCTTATTGTCCGGGGTTCCACGGCGCGCTGATCGGCTGTTCGTGATGGCGATCATAAATTCAACATCCTGGCCTTCTCTTTGGAACCGGTTCCATCTAGCGTAATAACTATGTTATGCAGATGTAACCACTCCGGAGAAGTTAATGGAGAGAGAAATTATCGTTGTTACCGCCGCTTACGGTAACGACCGGATCAAAGCCCTCGGCGGGCAACAGGCGGTACTGCCGATCATCGCCGAAGCCGGGGCTGACGGCGTGGAAATTCGCCGCGAACTGTTAAGCGCTGACGAGCGCAACAACCTTCCTGCGCTTGCGCGATCAATCGAAACGAAAGGCCTTTTCGCCTGCTACTCTGCGCCTGAGCCGCTGTTCGACGCCGACGGCAAGCTTAATCCGCACCTTCCCGACCTGCTGACCGAAGCGCACGAACTTAACGCCCGCTGGCTGAAAGTCTCGCTCGGCCACTTTCGCCATAACCGCCAGGCGGAGCCGCTTTTTTCTCTGCTTGCGCTCTCCAGCGTCGCGCTGGTGGTGGAAAACGACCAGACCGACTGCGGCCAGCTTAAGCCCATGCAGCGCTTCCAGGCGGCCAGCAAGGTGCTGAACCTGCCGGTGAAGCTCACGTTTGATATGGCGAACTGGCTGTGGGTGGGCGATTCCCCGGAGGATGCCGCGCGCTTTCTGGCCCCTTCCGTTAGCTATATTCATGTAAAGGCCGCCGTGCCGCACCACTATCACTACCGGGCTATTGCGCTGGACGAGGCGGAGCCGCGCTGGCGCGCCCTGCTGGATAAGCTTCCCGCCGATGCGCCACGCGGCATCGAGTTCCCGCTGGAAGGACGCGATCTCACCGCCGTCACCCGTCATTACGTCAACCTGTTACGCGAGGAGTAAGGGTCATGCAGAATACGCTGGATGTCATCACCATTGGCGAAGCGATGGCGATGTTTGTGGCTACAGAGACCGGCGAGCTGGCGGAAGTCGAGCGCTTTATGAAGCGGGTCGCGGGCGCGGAGCTGAACGTAGCGACAGGGCTTGCGCGGCTCGGCCTGAAAGTAAGCTGGGTCAGCCGGGTCGGCAACGACTCCTTCGGTCGCTTCGTGCTGCAACAGCTGGCGAAAGAAGGCATCAGCACGCAGGGCGTTACCATTGATGACCGTTACCCTACGGGTTTCCAGCTGAAATCAAAAGTTGAAGATGGAACCGATCCCACCGTGGAGTATTTCCGTAAAGGCTCCGCCGCAAGCCATCTTTCCACGGAAGATTTCAACGCGCCGTTGTTTTACAGCGCTCGCCACCTGCACGTCAGCGGCGTGGCGGCGGCGCTGTCAGACACGTCGCTGGCGTTGCTTAACCATACGGTGCGCATGATGAAAGCCGAAGGCAAAACCATTTCCTTCGACCCGAACCTGCGCCCGGTGCTGTGGAAAAGCGAAGCGGAGATGGTGGAAAAACTTAACCAGCTCGCTTTCCAGGCGGACTGGGTACTGCCAGGGCTGAAAGAGGGCATCATTCTCACCGGCCAGACGACGCCGGAAGGCATCGCCGATTTTTACCTGGAGCGCGGCGTAAAAGCGGTGGTGTTGAAAACCGGCGCGGATGGCGCGTGGTTTAAAACCGCCAGCGGCGAGCAAGGCGCCGTCGCCGCAGTGAAAGTAGAAAACGTTGTCGATACCGTTGGTGCGGGCGATGGCTTTGCGGTTGGCGTCATAAGCGCGCTACTGGAAGGCAAACCGCTGGCGCAGGCGGTGCGCCGGGGCAATAAAATCGGCTCGCTGGCCATTCAGGTGCCGGGCGACAGCGAAGGGTTGCCGACCCGCGAACAATTGGGCGAGTAACAGCCTCACCGCTTTGCCCATGCAGGAGAGGTGACGGCAGAACGTAACGTCACCGGGTTTTCCCCTCGCCCCTGGGGCGAGGACCAGGATGGGGAATACACGCCTCATCCACAGCGTCATAGTCAGTATAAACAGCATCCGTCCGGCCCCTACCCCGGCGAGATGCCCGAACCTCAACCATAGAGGGAAGTTTATGAAAAGCCCGACCAATGCATCAAAACGCTGGCTGTATATCATGCCAATCGTGTTTATCACGTACAGCCTGGCCTATCTCGACCGCGCTAACTTCAGCTTCGCTTCGGCGGCGGGCATTAATGAAGATCTGGGGATCACCAAAGGGGTCTCCTCCCTGCTGGGCGCGCTCTTCTTCCTGGGCTATTTCTTCTTTCAGATCCCAGGCGCGGTCTACGCCGAACGCCGCAGCGTGCGTAAACTCATTTTTATCTGCCTGATATTGTGGGGCGCCTGCGCCTCGCTCACCGGCGTGGTGAGCAATATCCCCATGCTTGCGGCCATCCGTTTTATTCTCGGCGTGGTGGAAGCGGCGGTAATGCCCGCCATGCTGATTTACATCAGCAATTGGTTTACTAAATCGGAGCGCTCGCGCGCCAACACCTTTCTTATCCTCGGCAACCCGGTAACGGTGCTGTGGATGTCGGTGGTTTCCGGCTACCTGATCCAGTCCTTCGGCTGGCGGGAAATGTTCATCATCGAAGGGGTGCCGGCGGTTATCTGGGCGTTCTGCTGGTGGGCGCTGGTGAAAGACAAACCGGCCCAGGTGCAATGGCTTGCGGATGAAGAGAAAGCAGCGTTGCAGGCGCAACTCGACCAGGAGCAGCAAGGCATTAAAGCCGTGCGCAACTATGGCGAAGCTTTCCGTTCACGCAATGTGGTTCTGCTTTGCGCGCAATACTTTGCCTGGAGCATCGGCGTTTACGGCTTTGTGCTGTGGTTGCCTTCCATCATCCGCAGCGGCAGTGAAAACATGGGTATGGTGGAGGTCGGCTGGCTTTCGTCGGTGCCTTATCTGGCTGCGACCATCGCCATGATTGTCGTCTCCTGGGCCTCTGACAAAATGCAGAACCGCAAACTCTTTGTCTGGCCGCTGCTGCTCATCGGCGGGCTGGCGTTTATCGGCTCCTGGGCGCTGGGCGCGAACCATTTCTGGGCTTCTTATACGCTGCTGGTGATCGCCGGTGCGGCAATGTACGCCCCTTATGGTCCGTTCTTCGCGATTATCCCGGAAATGCTGCCGAAAAACGTCGCAGGCGGCGCGATGGCCTTAATCAACAGCATGGGGGCGCTCGGGTCGTTTGTCGGCTCCTGGGTGGTGGGATATCTCAACGGCGCGACCGGCAGCCCGTCCGCCTCCTACATTTTTATGGGTGTGGCGCTTTTCGCCTCAGTGTGGCTCACTCTTATCGTTAAGCCGGCGGTCAGCCAGCAGTTGCCGACCGGCGCTCGCCACGCCTGACGCGCAGGGCGGCGTAATGCCGCCCTTTCGTCTACCCTTCCTACTTTGTTAAACGCAGGAGATTTGCATGAAGCCGTCCGTCATTCTTTATAAATCCCTTCCCGACGACCTGCTTGCCCGCCTGGAAAGCCATTTTACTGTCACTCAGGTTAAAAACCTCAGCCCGGAAACGGTGGAACAGCACGCGCAAGCGTTCGCCAATGCCGAAGGGCTGCTGGGTTCGAGCGAAAAGGTCGATGAGGCGCTGCTGGCGAAGATGCCGAAACTTCGCGCCACCTCTACCGTTTCCGTAGGGTATGACAACTTTGACGTCGACGCGCTGAATGCCCGCCGCATTGCGCTCATGCATACGCCGACCGTGCTCACCGAAACGGTGGCGGATACGCTGATGACGCTGGTGTTGACCACCGCCCGCCGGGCGCTGGAAGTGGCGGAACGCGTGAAAAAAGGCGAATGGACAAAGAGCATCGGGCCGGACTGGTTCGGCATCGACGTGCACCATAAAACGCTCGGCATCGTCGGCATGGGCCGCATTGGTCTGGCGCTGGCGCAGCGCGCCCATTTCGGTTTCGGCATGCCGATTCTTTATAACGCGCGCCGTCAGCACCAGGAAGCGGAAGAGCGCTTTAACGCCCGCCCGTGCGATCTGGATACGCTGCTGCGCGAATCGGACTTCGTCTGCATCGTGCTGCCGTTAACGGACGAAACGCACCATCTGATTAACGCCGGGAAAATCGCGCTGATGAAGCCTTCCGCCATACTCATCAACGCGGGACGCGGCCCGGTAGTGGACGAACCGGCGCTGATTGAGGCGCTGAAAGCAGGCAAAATTCACGCCGCCGGTCTGGATGTGTTTGAACAGGAGCCGCTGCCCGCCGACTCCCCGCTGCTTGCTATGCCGAACGTGGTGGCGCTGCCGCATATCGGCTCCGCGACGCACGAAACGCGGTATAACATGGCCGCCTGCGCAGTCGATAACCTGATAGACGCGCTAAACGGCAACGTTGAGAAAAACTGCGTGAACCCGCAGGCGGTTAAATAAAAGCAGCGCAATAAAAAACGGCTCCTGAGAGCCGTTTTTTTATCACTGCATCGCGTTGGTCGCGGCGCTCCAGGCCTGCGTAAAGGCCTGATGCTGCGAAGCGAGCGGGCCAATCAGCGAATTATACTGACTTGCCTGTTGGGAGGTCGGGAACTGAATGCCGTTCGACACAAAGCTCACCTGGGTACCCTGCTGCGCGATGAAATCGCCAACCTGCACCAGCTGTTGCGTGAACACCTGCGCCGCCGGGATCAGCGGTTGCAGCGCGTTCGCCGGGTTGGTCACCACTTTTTCATAGGCTTTGTCGTAGACCGGTTTCAGATCATCGGCCTGCTTAAGCGTTGAGCGCGAACTGTCCGCCTGCATTTTGGCGTTCTGCAACTGCTGGCTCAGCACGCCGAGCGAACCGTTAGCCTGGCGCAGCGCTTCACGCTGGGTCATGTAATCCTGCGGTACGCGGATGCTGTTGACGCTGTCCACTACCGGGCGGATACCGGCGTCCATCGCCTGGTTCACCTGCTGGGAATAGCCGTAAAGCACGGCGTAGTCAGAAACGAACGGGCCGAACTGTTTTTTCTGGTCCGCCGTCAGCGTCGGCAGCTGCTCGCCGCTACGCATCACCGTGTTTTGCAGGAAATCGATAAACGCTTTGCGCTGATCGCCCTCTTTATCAAAGCACCCGCTCAGGCTAACCACCATCAACAACGCCGCCAGCGGCGCAAACCAGCGAGAGCAGGACTTACCTGTCGCCATTTTTTTACTCCTTTCACCACGAATTACGCACCCTGCCACCAGCGTGCCTTCAACGCTGACAAGAATAGTCTACGCGCGCCTCGCAGGATACCCTTAATTACCTCGCGATGCTGGCTTGCGCCGCTTTTATCAGGTTGACGCTTCCTCACCGGTAAAAAGGGTTGTCAGCCTGCGCTGACAACCCTTATAAAGGCGCTCGCGGTACGCCCGTCTACCTCAGGCCTGAAAGGCGGGAATCGTCCCCCGCCTTCAGGTTGCTTACTTACCGGATTCGTAGGCCATAAGCGCAACAACCTCCAGCGGTCCGTCCTTATAACGAATTTCACAAAATGAATTTCTTGTCAGGAACAGCGTGACTAACAGCGTGCTACAGACAATTAATAAGTACCAGAGCCGGGGGTTTTGCGGCAGCTTCATCGCTTTCTTCTCCTTGCCTTGCGGCGGGTAAGAGGCTACTCTGACGGTGTTTGGGCGTCGTGAGTAGGCCTCGTTGGTTAATAAACATTGACCTTCGGGGCTTTCTTCTTTCTGCCTCACCGCACATCCGCATTTCTGCCGATCGCATGAGGCAAAAAGCCTCAAGCGCCAGCGCCACTATACGCCTGCGCAGTCCTTGCTCAGCCTCTCCCCGTTAACTTTCAGAAGATGCAGTGCGTTATTTTCCTCAGCCTTAATCTGAAACTATCCACCTTGTCTTTTTATCGCTTTGTCCGTTGCCCCATCGAAGTGCAGCCCCGGGTGCGCCTGCTCCTTTGTTGCACAAACGTCTGAGCCGCATCGACTACGCAATCCTTTAACTCGCTGAATTTAAAGCCTGCTGCTAACTGGCACGCGGCTTGCTTTAAACACTTCGCAGGGGTGACAGGCATAACGCCCGCGTCGCCAGACAATTTAAATGGGTCACTAGGGTTCCGGTCGCAAGATGCTGGTCCGAGAGTGGCCGACCGCCCTCTGGCGGTTACACGGCGGGACAAAAGCCCGGGAGGATAAGCGACACAGGTGCGCCTCCTCCTGCTTTTTTCCCCGTTAACCTCAGAGGAAACGCCATGCTTAACGCCTGCCGGAAAGGAATACTGCTTATCGCCCTTGCGCTCTTTAGCGTGGGAGCCAGCGCAGCAAAACCCGCCTTCAAACTTTGCTGGTCCATTTACGCAGGCTGGATGCCCTGGGACTACGCCCAGCAGAGCGGCATCATCAAAAAGTGGGCCGACAAATACAATATCGACATTCAGTTCGTGCAGGTAAACGACTACATCGAGTCGGTTAACCAGTACACCTCAGGCGGCTTCGACGGCTGCACCATGACTAACATGGACGCGCTAACCCTTCCTGCCGCAGGCGGCGTCGACAGCACCGCGCTTATTATCGGCGACTACTCCAACGGCAACGACGGCATCGTGTCCAAAACCGCGCCTTCCGTGGCCGCGCTCAAAGGCCAGGAGATTAACCTCGTCGAGCTTTCCGTTTCGCACTACCTGCTGGCGCGCGCGCTGGAAACCGCCGGGCTTAGCGAACGGGATGTGAAAGTGGTGAACACCGCGGACGCCGATCTGGTGGCCGCCTTCGGCACGCCGGATGTGAAATCTATCGTGACCTGGAACCCGCTGCTGGCGCAGGCGCAAAAGCAGGCGGGCGCGAAAACGCTGTTCACTTCCGCGCAAATTCCTGGCGAAATCCTCGACCTGCTGGTGGTGAACACCGCCACCCTGAAGAAACATCCTGAGCTTGGCAAAGCGCTGACCGGCGCCTGGTTTGAAACGCTGAAAACCATGCAGGGCGACGCGGCGCCGGCAAAAGCCGCCCGCACGCAGATGGGCGAAGCGGCAGGCACCGATCTCGCGGGCTTCGACGCCCAACTCGCCGCCACGCATCTCTTTAACACCCCGCAGTCGGCGCTCGATTTTACCGTCAGCCCGCAGCTTAAAAGCACCATGCAGAAGGTAGCGGAGTTCTCCTTCGCCCACGGTCTGCTTGGCGAAGGCGCGCCGTCCGCCGACGTGGTGGGCATTGCGACGCCATCCGGCAACTGGGGCGATGCGGGCAACCTGAAATTACGCTTCAGCGACGAGTTTGTCCGGCTCGCCGCAGAAAACAAACTGTAAAAACGGAGGTGGGCGATGCGCAAAGTCATTAACTTCCAGCCGCAGCCGATGAGCCGCGTGCTGCTGGGGGCCCTGCCGCTGCTGGCGCTGGCGCTGTTTTATCTGATTGCCTCCGACGCCCGTCTGGCGGCTAACAGCGCCGATAAGCTGCTGCCGGGGCTGGATGCGATGCGCGCCGCCGTCGACCGCATGGCCTTTACGCCAAGCCCGCGCACCGGCGAATACCTGCTGTGGACCGACACCGCCGCAAGCCTGCTGCGCCTGCTGACGGGCGCGTTGCTGAGCGCGGCGACCGCCTTGCTGTTTGGCCTCTTCTGCGGCGCCCTGCCCGCGGTGCGCGCGGTGCTTTCGCCGCTGGTGACCGTGGTGGCGCTGGTGCCGCCGCTCGCTATCCTGCCGATCCTCTTTATCTGTTTCGGGCTGGGCGAGCTGTCGAAAGTGATGCTGATAATTATCGGCATCACCCCTTTTCTTATTCGCGATCTGCAAATGCAGGTGATGGCCATTCCCCAGGAGCAACTGGTGAAAGCGCAGACGCTTGGCGGCCACAGCGCCCAAATCCTGGTGCGGGTGATCCTTCCGCAGCTGCTGCCGCGCCTGCTGGATGCGCTGCGTCTGTCGCTCGGCGCCGCCTGGCTCTTTCTCATCGCCGCCGAAGCCATCGCCGCCACCGAAGGGCTGGGCTATCGCATCTTCCTGATGCGCCGCTACATGGCGATGGATGTCATTTTGCCTTATGTCGCCTGGATAACGCTGCTCGCCTTCCTGCTTGACTGGCTGCTGCGCACGCTCAGCCGTCGCTGTTTCCCCTGGTACTACGCCAAATAAGGAGGCCGTTATGCCCTTGCTGGAACTGAAAAACCTTGAAAAGCATTACGGCAACCAGGCCGTGCTGGAGCGGCTTAACGTGCAGGTCGAAGAAGGGGAATTTGTCTCTATCGTCGGCGCTTCCGGCTGCGGCAAAACCACCTTTCTGAAAATGCTGCTCGGCACCGAAGCGCAAAGCAAAGGGCAACTGTTGCTCGACGGCGAACCGCTTTCGCTGGAGCCGGACGCCCAGCGCGGCATCGTTTTTCAACGCTATTCGGTATTTCCGCACCTCACCGTGCTGGGCAACGTCATGCTGGCGGATGAGTTTAGTGAAGCGCGCTGGTTTGGCCGCGTCTGGGGGCGCAAACGCCGCGCTATTCGCGAGCGCGCCCGCGCCATGCTTGAGCAGGTCGGGCTGCTGGCGGCGCAGGACAAATACCCGCACCAGCTCTCCGGCGGCATGCAGCAGCGTCTGGCGCTGGCGCAGGCGCTGGTGAAGCAGCCACGCATTCTGTTGCTGGACGAGCCTTTCGGCGCGCTCGACCCGGGCATTCGCGGCGAAATGCACCAGTTAATAAGCGACCTGTGGCAGCGCCACCGGTTGACCATTTTTATGATAACCCACGATCTCAAAGAGGGGTTTTCACTCGGCTCCAGGCTGTGGGTTTTCGACAAAGTGCGCCATGACCCGCAGGCGCCGGACGCTTACGGCGCCAGCATAACTTACGACATCCCGCTCGACCGCCCGCCTGCCGGCAAAGTCAGGCCGCTTAATGCGGTGGTGCGCCCTTTTCCCGGTTCTGACCCCACGCAACGCCCGCTGGCTTTGATCAGCGAAGGTTAACCCAAGGAGACGCTATGGAAACCGTTTATGAAACTCGCCTGCCTGCGGGCAGCCACTGGTCGCTGGTGATGCGCCGGGGCGCCGCGCTGACGCTCACCGACGTGCAAGGCGGCGCGAACGCCGCCGTGCTGTTCTACAACCCGGAAAACCTGCTTGAGCGCTACAACGCGCCGGACACGCTCAAATGCCAGCACACCTTCCGGCTGACGAAAGGCCACTGCCTTTACTCCGACATGGGCCGGATTTTGTGCGGCATTGAAGAAGATACCTTTGGCTGGCACGACACCGTCTGCGGCGTCAGCAACGCGGCGCAGGTGGAGAAACAGTTCGGCGCGCTGAACTACCAGCAGGCGCGCAACGAACGCCATCAAAACGGCTATGACAGCTTCCTGACGGAGTTAGCCAAATATGGCCTCGGAAAGCGTGATATCGCTGCCAATGTCAACTTTTTCGCCAGGGTAGCGGCAACCAGCGACGGAGATCTGAAGCTGGTTGAGCAGGGCAAACCCGGCGCGAGCGTCACGCTGCGCTTCGCAATGGATACGCTGGTGGTGCTGCATACCTGCCCCCACCCCCTGAGTGAAGCAAACCGCTACCCCACCGCGCCGCTGCTCATCACGCTTGACGGCACGCGTCAGCCGCTGCCGGAAATCTGCCTGGCGCGCGCCGAGAACCAACGCGGCCTGCGCAATAACCACCTCTACTACCTGAACGAAGGAGTGTGACGATGCTGACCGAAAGCCCGCGCCAGATTACAGACGCCCTGTACCGCGCCACCATCAACGCCGGGGATTACTGGCTTTATCGCCTTGGCGAAGGCCAGACGCTGCGCATTACCGACCTTGAAGGCAACCAGGCGGCGGATACGCTCTTCTTTAATGCCGACGACACCGCAGAGCGCTACAGCATGACCGACACGCTGCGCGGCCAGCGCAACGTTTTTCTCTCTACCGGTACCGTGCTGCGCTCAAGCGAAGACCGGCCGATGCTGGAAATTGTGGCGGACACCTGCGGCCGTCACGATACGCTGGGCGGCGCCTGCTCGTGCGAGAGCAATACCGTGCGCTACGACCTGGAGAAGCGTCATATGCATGCCTGCCGGGATTCATGGATGCTGGCGGTGGCGGAGCACCCGGAATACGGCCTGACGCGTCGCGACATCACCCACAACGTTAACTTCTTTATGAACGTGCCGGTCACGGACGAAGGCGGGCTGGACTTTGCGGACGGTATCTCCGCGCCGGGAAAATATGTGGAAATGGTAGCGAAAATGAACGTACTGGTACTCATCTCCAACTGTCCCCAGCTGAATAACCCCTGCAACGGTTATAACCCGACGCCGGTTGAAGTCGCTATCTGGTAATACCGGCGCTGCGGGACGACCCGCAACAAAGCGCAACGTTAACGCAGGACGACCTGCCCGCCGGAGAGCCGGTTATGTTAAGCCGAATTCTTATCGCCAACCGCGGCGCTATCGCGGTCCGTATCATCCGCACCCTTAAGCAAATGGGCATCACCGCCATCGCGGTTTATGCCGAAGCCGATAAACACGCCGAACATGTGCGCCTCGCTGATGCGGCTTTCTCGCTTGGCGAAGGCAACGTGCGGGAAACTTACCTTGATCAGGACAAACTCTTCGCCATCGTGCGCGAAAGCGGCGCGCAGGCTATTCATCCGGGCTATGGATTTTTAAGCGAAAACGCCCGCTTCGTCGAACGCTGCGCCGCAGAAAAAGTGATTTTCCTTGGCCCGACGACAGAGCAGATGGCCGCTTTTGGTCTCAAGCACCGCGCCCGCGAGCTGGCGGAGCAAAATAACGTGCCGCTGCTGCCGGGCAGCGGGCTTTTACGCGACGTTTCGCAGGCGGTTGCCGCCGCGCAGGAAACGGGCTACCCGGTAATGCTGAAAAGCACGGCGGGCGGCGGCGGCATCGGCATGCAGCGCTGCGACGACGAGCAGGCGTTGCGGGAGGCGTTTGAACGCGTTAAACGCCTTGCAGGCAACAATTTCGCCGACGATGGCGTCTTTTTAGAGAAATTTATTGCACGCGCCCGCCACATTGAAGTGCAGGTTTTTGGCGATGGCGAAGGCGGCGTTATTGCGCTTGGCGAACGTGATTGCTCCGCACAGCGCCGCAATCAGAAAGTGATTGAAGAGACGCCCGCGCCGCGCCTTTCAGACGCTACCCGCAAGGCATTACAGGAAACAGCGGTGCGCCTGTGCCAGGCGGTGAATTACCGCAGCGCAGGCACGGTAGAGTATGTCTATGACGACCAGTCGCAGCAGTTCTGGTTTTTAGAAGTGAACACGCGCCTGCAAGTAGAGCATGGCGTTACTGAGATGGTTTACGGCGTCGATATTGTCCGCTGGATGGTGGAGCTGGGCGCACAGACGCTGCCGCCGCTGGAAACGCTTCGTACAACGCCGCAGGGCCACGCCATCCAGGTGCGCCTTTATGCCGAAGATCCGGCGAAAAACTTCCAGCCGGTCGCGGGCACGCTAAGCGAAGTGTCCTTCCCTCACGCAGTGGACGGGGCGCAGTTGCGTATCGATCACTGGCTTTCCAGCGGCTGTGAAATTTCGCCTTTTTACGACCCGATGCTGGCGAAAGTGATCGTGCATGCGAAAGACCGTCCGGCGGCGCTGGCGGCGTTGCAGACGGCGCTTGATGAAAGCCGCCTTTACGGCATCGAAAACAACCTTATCTGGCTGCGCCATCTGCTGACGCTGCCGCAAGTGCAGGCAGGCGAAGTGATCACCGCCACGCTCGGCCAGGTGCGCTGGCAACCCGCCACGCTCGACGTGCTGACGGGCGGTACCCTGACCACCGTTCAGGATTTGCCCGGCCGCACCGGCTACTGGCACGTCGGCGTGCCGCCTTCCGGCCCCTTCGACAGCCTGGCGTTTCGCCTGGGCAACGCGCTGCTCGGCAACGCGCCGGATGCCGCTGGCCTTGAAATAACGCTGCGCGGACCGACGCTGCGCTTCAACCAGGCATGCTCCATCGTGCTAACCGGCGCGCCCATTGAGGCGATGCGCGAAAAAGAAACGCTTCCCATGGGGAGAGTGATTGATATCGCCGCAGGGGAAACGCTGCGCCTTGGCGCCATCAGCGGCGCGGGCTGTCGCAGCTATCTGCTGCTGGCGGGCGGGCTGGATTGTCCGCATTACCTCGGTAGCCGCAGCACCTTTACCCTCGGCAAATTCGGCGGCCATGCGGGACGGGCGCTGCGCGCCGGCGACGTCTTACATCTTGCCGCGCCAGCGTTGCGTCCGCTGGCGGCGTTGCCGGCCAACGCCTACCCCGCGATGACGAATCACTGGCAGTTGCGGGTGATCTACGGCCCGCACGGCGCGCCTGATTTTTTAACCGATGACGATATCAGCGCCTTTTTCTCCGCCCGCTGGCAGGTGCATTACAACTCCAGCCGCACCGGCATCCGGCTGATTGGCCCGAAGCCGCAATGGGCGCGCCCGGACGGCGGCGAAGCGGGCATGCATCCTTCTAACATTCACGATAACGCTTACGCGTTCGGCACCGTCGATTTTACTGGCGACATGCCGGTTATTCTCGGCCCGGACGGCCCGTCGCTCGGCGGCTTTGTCTGCCCGGCGACCGTGATTGGAAAAGATTTATGGAAGCTCGGGCAGTTGAAAGCGGGCGATACGCTGGAATTTGTGCCGGTCACGCTTGAAGAGGCGGACAGCACGAACGAAGTCGCGCCCGCAGCGGCCGTTTCTTCCCTCCCCTCGCCGGTGCTCTGGCAGGATGCGGCGCGGAACGGCATGCCTGCCATGACCGTACGCGCGGCAGGCGACAGCTTTTTACTGGTGGAATATGGCGAACTGAAGCTTGATATCGCCCTGCGCTTTCGCGCGCATGCCCTGATGCAAAAGCTGGAAAGCGAACCGCAAGCGGGCCGCCTGGAGATGACGCCCGGGATCCGTTCGCTGCAAATTCATTTTGATCCGCAGATCTGCCCGCGCGCGATCCTTTTAAAGTCGGTGATCGAAGCGGATCTGTCGCTTGGCGATCTGCACGACGCCCGCGTGCCTTCGCGTACCGTCTGGCTGCCGCTCTCCTGGGATGACGAAGCCTGCCGCGAGGCCATCACTCGCTATACCCAGTCGGTGCGCCCCGGCGCGCCCTGGTGCCCGAGCAACATTGAGTTTATTCGCCGCATCAATGGCCTGGAGAGCGTCGCACAGGTTAAAGAGATCGTTTTCGACGCCTCTTATCTGGTAATGGGGTTGGGCGACGTCTATCTTGGCGCGCCGGTGGCGACGCCGCTCGACCCGCGCCACCGGCTGGTCACCACTAAATACAACCCGGCGCGTACCTGGACTGCGGAAAACTCGGTGGGTATCGGCGGCGCTTATTTGTGCGTGTATGGCATGGAGGGGCCGGGCGGCTACCAGTTCATCGGCCGTACTTTACAGATGTGGAACCGCGACCGGCAGACCGAGGCCTTCACCCAGCCCTGGCTGCTGCGCTTCTTCGACCAGATCCGCTTCTACCCGGTGAGCCATGATGAATTGCTTGAAATACGCGAGCGTTTCCCGTGGGGCGATTATCCGCTGCGTGTTGAAGAAGGCGAGTTCAGCCTGAGCGCTTATCAACAGATGTTGCAGGACGAGGCGCAGTCTATCGATGCCTTCCAGCAGCGCCGCCAGCAGGCGTTTGACGATGAGCTGGCGCGCTGGCGCGCCGAAGGACAGTTCACGTTCGACAGCGCGCTGGACGAACAGCCGACCGGCGATGAAGCCATTCCGGAAAGCTGTCACGGCGTGGAAAGCCAGGTCGCCGGCAGCGTCTGGCAATGGTTGGTGCAGCCGGGCGAGCAGGTGCGCGAAGGGCAAATTATCGGCATTCTGGAGTCGATGAAGATGGAAATCCCGGTCACCGCGCCAGTTGACGGCACGGTGCATGCGCTTCAGCGCCAGCAGGGGCACCAGGTGCAGGCGGGCCAGTTACTGATGCTCATAGAGCGCGCCGCCTGATAACGTTTTTCGCCGGGCAGGGAGGCCCGGCAGCAGATGTTAATAGTTCGTTAAGCACATCACAAAATCTTCTCGTCGCTTTACCGCCTCGCTTCGCTAAATACTGTTTAAATATCAGCAACGTGCATTACGATATCGGGGAGTTTTGCGCCGGGCCGTACGATTATCGCACGCTTACGCGGCGTGCAGGATTGCCGGAACGTCGGCGCAATGATTTGATTAAATGAACGATTAACGAATGGCTGTTCGATAATCGAACATTACAGGTCAACTCCGGCGGCGACGACACCCTTACCTCTGTCGTCCACGCCGCTCCAGCAGGACGTGCCGTATGACAAATAAAACAACGACCGACATTCAGACGTTTATCAACGAGCATCCCTTTTCGCGTTACCAGTGGATGATCCTCGTACTCTGCTTTATTACCGTGGCGCTGGATGGTTTCGATACCGCCATTATCGGCTTTATCGCCTCCGATCTGGTGCAGGAGTGGGGCGTACAGAAATCGGCGCTAGGCCCGGTAATGAGCGCCGCGCTGGTGGGGCTGGCTTTTGGCGCGCTCACCGCCGGACCGATGGCGGACCGCATCGGGCGCAAAAAAGTGCTGGTGCTCTCTATTCTGGTGTTCGGCGGCTTTAGCCTGCTGACCGCTTTCGCCAACTCCCTCAACCAGCTGGCGCTGCTGCGCTTTTTAACCGGCCTCGGCCTTGGCGCGGCGATGCCGAACGCCGCCACGCTGATGTCGGAATACGCGCCGGAGCGCAAGCGCGCCTTGCTGGTGAACCTGATGTTCGTCGGTTTTCCGATTGGCTCGTCGCTCGGCGGTTTTATCTCCGCCTGGCTTATTCCCCATTACGGGTGGCAGAGCGTGCTGGTGCTGGGCGGCGTAATGCCGTTAATGCTCGCCGTGGTGCTGATCTTCCTGCTGCCGGAATCGGCGCGCTATCTGGTAGTGCATAACAAATCGCAGACGCACATTGCCGCCATTTTGCGGCGTATTGCGCCCCTGCCGGAACAGAGCCGTATTGTGCTAAACGAGCCAGGCCAGGTGAAAGAGAAATCGGCGCTGGGCGTTATTTTCTCGCCCCGCTATCTTGTCGGCACGCTGATGCTCTGCCTGACCTACTTTATGGGCCTGCTGATTTTCTACCTGCTGACCTCCTGGCTGCCGCTGCTGATTCGCGAAACGGGCGCGAGCTTGAGCCAGGCGTCGATCATTACCGCGCTGTTCCCGCTCGGCGGCGGCATCGGGGTGCTGATCATCGGCGCGCTGATGGACAAGCTGAACCCGAATAAAGTGGTGGCGGTGGGATATCTGCTGACCGGGCTGTTTGTGTGCCTCGTCGGCTTCTCCACCAGCAGCCTGCTGTTGATGGGCGTGATGGTGTTTATCGCGGGCACCATCATGAACGGCGCGCAGTCTTCCATGCCAGCGCTGGCGGCAGGCTTTTACCCAACCCAGGGACGCGCAACAGGCGTGGCGTGGATGCTGGGACTGGGGCGTTTCGGCGGCATTCTGGGCGCGTTCAGCGGCGCGTTTCTTATGCAGGCGGAGCTCTCTTTTCGCACCATCTTCATGCTGCTGGCTATCCCGGCGCTGCTTTCCGCCCTCGCGCTGATGATCAAATATTACGCCAGCCTGCGCGCGCCAAAAGAAGCGCGCTCTGCCGACAGCGCGCTGAATAAAGCGGCGCAAAAAGCGTAAAACACCCTTCGCGGGCGGTTATCCGCCGCCCGCATAACGATTTACAAATTTATACTTAGCTCAAGGGGTTAACTGATTATTCAGGCAGTTAACATCACCTGAAGCGCGTAATAAATCACTCAGGAAGCATAAAAAAGCATCAATTGCAAAATTAATTAACGAGCAACGGCGCATTTTATATTTTCCGAACTATCCTTAAGAAGCTTCTTAGAAGTTCACGATCCCGCTGTGTGATGTACGAGGAGTTCTCAATGGAATATAAAGAGCCGATGGCTGAACTGCTCAGCAGCCTTGAGCAGATTGTATTTAAGGACGCACCACAAAAAGTTACCCTGGCGCAGAAACCTAATGCCTTCTCAGAATTTGAAAAACTGCGTAAGAGCATGGGCCTGAAAACGGCTGAACTTGCCCGCATGATGGGCGTCAGCGTCGCCATGGTGCAGGAATGGGAATCAAAACGCGTAAAACCTTCCAGTACTGAGCTTAAGCTGATGCGCCTGATCCAGGCCAACCCGAAGCTAAGCCAGCAACTGATGGAATAATCCGGTCTGTTTGATTAAAACGTTTTTAAAAAAGTAAAAAATTAACCCCGCCATCTGAAGCGGGGTTTTCCATTTTTAATAACGAATATTGAGTTTTTCTGGAATCGCATACCGCTGCGTTTTTTCATCAAACGGCAACGACCAGCTTTTATTTATCGTTTCGCCTTCAAGCCGGCCTTTGGTGGTCAGCTTCATATCGGGCAAAAGTTTGCCTGGCTGCATCACGCCAAACTTCACATTAACGTTCAGCTCGTCCTGTTTGCAGTCCTGCGCAGGTTCGCAATAGCCCAGGTTATCTGAGTAAGTGGTGACAGTCGCCACGCTGACGATGCTATCGCCAAGCCTGACGTAATAGCGCTCAAAAGCCTGAGTAAAACCCTGAAGCGAATAACCGCTTTGGGTCACCACGCCCCAGCGGTCGCCCATTCGTACCGCCTGCACGTCGCCGGACTGGCCGTAGCGCCCCGCCCCCTGCTCGCCCGTCAGGCTTACCGCTTTATCGCCGTTCAGATACCAGATATCGAAATAGCCGCTGTCGGCGCCCGCGCTGTGATCGTTATCGCCCTCGCCGCACATCACCAGGATACGCTGCTGCGCGTCGAGCGGTTTATCAAGACAAAGCCGATAAACAAACCCCGGCGTGTCGGCCTTCTGCCACTGCGGCGCGCCCTGTTCCCCGCCGGGGGCGGGCTGGTAATGCTCGCTCAGAAAGCGCGCCGGGGTATCGTCAGCATACAGCGGCGCGCTGAAAAACCCGGCCAGCGCCAGCGTTAACGCTATTTTCATGTTATCCCTCACATAAAAAAACCCGCCGTGCGGCGGGTTTCATCAGGCTTATTGCAGCAGCGAGATATCCGCTACCTGCAAGAACAGCTCGCGCAGTTTCGACAGCAGCGTCAGGCGGTTGATACGCACCTGGCTGTCTTCGGCATTCACCATTACTTTGTCGAAGAACTCATCTACCGGCTCGCGCAGGGCGGCCAGCTCGATAAGCGCTTCCTGGTAACGTCCTTCAGCGAAGTAAGGTTGTAGCTTATCGCGCAGCACGACGAGGTTGCCCGCAAGCTTAATTTCCGCCGGCTCTTTCAACACCGAAGCGTGCACCATATCGTTCAGTTGCTCGGTCGATTTCGCCAGGATGTTGGAAACACGCTTGTTGGCGGCAGCCAGCGCAGCGGCCTCTTCCAGCGTGCGGAAGTGAGACACCGCTTTCATGCGGGCGTCGAAATCCGCCGGTTTGGTCGGACGACGCGCCAGCACGGCCTGGATGGTATCCACGGCATGACCCTCCTCCTGATACCAGGCGCGGAAGCGGCCCAGCATGAAGTCGATGACGTCATCCACAACGTTGGCGTTGGTCAGCTTGCTGCCATAGAGGCGCACCGCTTCTTCCGTCAGGGTTTGCAGATCAAGAGGCAGGTTTTTCTCAACGATAATACGCAGCACGCCAAGCGCGGCGCGGCGCAGCGCGAACGGGTCTTTATCCCCTTTCGGGTGCTGGCCGATGCCGAAAATACCCGCCAGGGTATCCATTTTATCGGCGATAGCCACCGCGCAGGCAACCGGGTTAGACGGCAGGTCGTCGCCCGCGAAGCGCGGCTGGTATTGCTCGTTCAGCGCGACCGCCACATCTTCGGCTTCGCCGTCGTGACGCGCGTAGTGCATGCCCATCACGCCCTGGGTGTCGGTGAACTCGAACACCATGTTGGTCATCAGGTCGCACTTGGAGAGCAGGCCCGCGCGGGTCGCGTGGTTGACGTCTGCGCCAATCTGCGCCGCAATCCAGCCGGAAAGCGCCTGAATACGGTCGGTTTTGTCGCGCAGAGTGCCAAGCTGCTGCTGGAACAGCACGGTTTCCAGACGCGGCAGATGGTCTTCCAGACGCTTTTTGCGGTCGGTATTGAAGAAGAACTCGGCGTCCGCCAGGCGCGGGCGCACCACTTTCTCGTTACCGGCGATAATCTGCTGCGGATCTTTCGACTCAATGTTCGCCACAAAGATGAAGTTCGGCAGCAGTTTGCCGTCGTTGCCGTAAACCGGGAAATATTTCTGGTCGCCCTTCATGGTGTAAACCAGCGCTTCGGCAGGCACCGCGAGGAACTTCTCTTCGAATTTCGCCGTCAGCACCACCGGCCATTCCACCAGCGAAGCGACCTCTTCCAGCAGGCTGTCGCTTAAGTCGGCGTTGCCGCCAATCTGGCGCGCCGCCGCTTCCGCATCGGCTTTGATTTTTGCCTTGCGCGCTTCGTAATCCGCAATCACTTTGCCGCGCTCCAGCAGCACGTCCGGGTACTGGTCGGCGTTTTCCAGCACAAATTCCGGCTCGCCCATAAAGCGATGGCCGCGAATCACGCGATCGGAATCAATGCCGAGCACGGTGGCAGGCACCACTTCGTCGCCCAGCAGCAGGGTGACGGTATGCACCGGACGCACAAACTGCACGTCTGAGTCGCCCCAGCGCATCAGTTTTGGAATAGGCAGCTTAGAAAGCGCCGTGCTCACCATCGCGGGCAGCAGCGTTTGCGCGCTTTCGCCCTTAACATGGGCGCGATAAAGCAGCCATTCGCCTTTGTCGGTGGTCAGGCGTTCCGCCTGGTCAACGGTAATGCCGCAACCGCGCGCCCAACCTTCCGCCGCTTTGCTCGGCTTGCCTTCGGCGTCAAAAGCCGCAGAGATGGCCGGGCCGCGTTTTTCCACTTCGCGATCGGCCTGAGAAGCGGCAAGGTTCGCCACTTTCACCGCCAGGCGACGCGGCGCCGCGTACCATTTCACTTCGCCGTGAGCGAGGCCCGCAGCGTCCAGTTCAGCCGTGAAGTTCGCAGCAAAGGATTCCGCCAGGCTGCGCAGGGCTTTTGGCGGCAGCTCTTCAGTGCCGATCTCCACCAGAAAAGTTTTTTCAGACATGGCAGCCTCTTATTTATTCCTGTTGCACATCGGGAAGCCCAGCGCTTCGCGGGAAGCGTAGTAGGCCTCAGCCACAGCTTTGGTCAGCGTACGGATACGCAGAATGTAGCGCTGGCGCTCGGTTACCGAGATAGCCTTACGGGCATCCAGCAGGTTGAAGCTGTGCGCGGCTTTCAGAATACGTTCATAGGCTGGCAGCGGCAGCGGCGTTTCCAGCGCCAGCAGCTGCTGCGCTTCTTTCTCATACTGCTCAAAGCAGGTGAAGAGGAAATCCACATCCGCGTATTCAAAGTTATAAGTAGACTGTTCTACTTCGTTCTGATGGAAAACGTCGCCATAGGTGGTTTTACCCAGCGGGCCGTCGCTCCATACCAGATCGTAAACGCTGTCGACGCCCTGGATATACATCGCCAGACGCTCAAGTCCATAGGTGATCTCACCCGTAACCGGCTTGCACTCCAGGCCGCCCACCTGCTGGAAGTAGGTGAACTGCGTCACTTCCATACCGTTCAGCCACACTTCCCAGCCGAGACCCCAGGCGCCCAGCGTCGGGTTTTCCCAGTTATCTTCCACAAAGCGGATATCGTGAATGGTCGGGTCCATGCCCAGCTCTTTCAGCGACCCCAGGTAAAGCTCCTGGATATTGTCCGGCGATGGCTTGATGATCACCTGGAACTGGTAGTAATGCTGTAAGCGGTTCGGGTTTTCGCCGTAACGGCCGTCGGTCGGGCGGCGGGAAGGCTGTACGTAGGCCGCCGCGATGGGTTCCGGCCCGAGCGCCCGCAGGCAGGTCATGGGGTGAGAGGTTCCGGCGCCAACTTCCATGTCCAGAGGTTGAACGATGGTGCAGCCCTGGCGAGCCCAGTAATCCTGAAGCGTCAGGATCAGGCCCTGAAAGGTCCTGGTATCAAACTTTTGCATATAATTTCGCACGCGATACGAGTGGTTTTATAGGGAAGCGGTCAGTATACCCATTGACCGCAAGATATACAGCCCGGATCCGCGTACAAAACCCGGCTGTTGAGGGAAGAGTGAGGTGCTAACGCATGGAAAGGTGTAAAAAATGACCGTCTGCGTCGAACGAGCAGGTAAAGCCCTCTTCGCGGGCAGTATAGCCGCGCAGTTCGTAGCTGCCCTGGAAAGTATCGAACCCGACGACGTTAACGTGCTGCGAACCGGTGTTATAACGATGCGCCGCTTCTCCTTTGCAAAGCTGTTCCATATCCAGCGAGCGCGCTGCGCTGAGATGGTTTTTTTGCGCCGTCTGGGCATGCTGCGGTTCCGCTTGCTGCATGGCGCAGCCTGTCGTCAGAGCTATTGTCGTCAGTACTATGCAGGAAAACCGCTTCGCCATTGCTTGTTATCTCCGTGTTAAAGTATCAACTTTCCGCATTTGCGCTGTGGTCCGTCACAGAAAGGGCCGCATTGTGCGAAACCCCGCAACCGCAGGCAACCCGCCAGCGTTAAACTCAGATTGTTCCGGGCAGATAAGTTCACCAGAGAATAAAGATGGTACAGAGGACGGCATGCAGCAAAAAATTAACTGGATAGATAACCTGCGCGGCATCGCCTGCCTGATGGTAGTGATAATCCACACCACCACCTGGTACATCACCAATGCAAACCAGGTCAGCGCATGGAGCTGGGATTTAGCCAACGTGCTGAATTCGGCTTCGCGCGTCAGCGTGCCGCTCTTTTTTATGATTTCCGGCTACCTCTTTTTTGGGGAGCGCAGCGCCGGACAGCGCCACTTTTTGCGTATCGCCCTCTGTCTGCTGTTTTACAGTACCGTGGCGTTTATCTATATTTCGCTGCTGACGCCTATCAGCCCCCGGCTTGCGCTTATCTATTTGTTTCAAAAGCCGGTTTTCTACCATCTGTGGTTTTTCTTCGCTATCGCCGTTATCTACCTGCTTTCGCCGCTTATCTCCGTCAAAAAGGTCAACGCCACGACTATCCTCGGGCTGATGGTGCTGCTTGGCGTCATTGCTAACCCGAACACCGTGCCGCAGGTTATTCACGATGTGAAGTGGCTGCCGGTGAATCTCTATATTCGCGGCGATACCTTTTATTACGTGCTTTATGGTCTGTTGGGGCGGGCGATTGGCATGCTTGAGACGAAAAGCGGCGCGGTCAGCGCGACGGCGGCGCTTTTGTTCGCGTTGTGCGTGGTGATGATCTCAACCGGCACCCATAAGCAGTTGCACATTCAGGGCAATTTCTCCGATATCTTTTATATCTATTGTGGTCCGCTGGTGTTTATCGCCGCCATCAGCCTGCTGGTGCTGGTGAAAAACGGGCTCGATAGCCGCCCGCTTCCGGTACTCGGCTTTATTTCGCGCCATTCGCTGGGGATTTACGGTTTTCATGCGCTGATCATTCATTTTCTGCGCACGCATAATATTGAATTTACGGCCTGGCCCGTGCTGGACCTGGCATGGATATTCGGCGCAACGTTGATCGGGTCGCTGCTGCTTTCGCTGCTTTTGCAGCGCATTGATACCCGGCGGCTGGTCAGCTAGCGCGGCTGCGGGCGCGATAAAACTGGCGCGGCGAGGAGAAGCCTGCCGCCAGCGTCGCCTGTTCGAGTCGTTGCCCCTGTAGCAGGCATTGTTCCGCCACGGCGAGGCGCAGATGTTCCAGATAATCCCTTACGCTAATGCCAAGATGCTGCTGAAACAGACGTGACAGATGGCGCGGACTAACATGCGCTTTTTCCGCTAAGACGGGCAGGCTCCATGGAGAATGCGGCGCGCCTGAAAGCAAGTCCTGAGCGCGATGAACCGCCGGATGCAGATGGTTGCGGTAGCGCAGCCAGGGAGAAAGCTGCGGGTCGTCGCCGGAACGGCGCAGCCACACGACCATTTCCCGGGCGACCTCCAGCGCCGTCTGCGGGCCGCAGAGCCGGTTAATAAGATGCAGAGAGAGATCGATGCCGGAAGTAATGCCGGCGCTGGTCCAGATCCCCCGGTCCTCGACAAAAATACGGTTATCCCGTACCAGCGCGCCTGGCGCTGCCGCTTTCAGCCGCGCCAGCACGTCATGGTGCGTCGTGCACTCCACGCCATGCATTAACCCGGCGCGGGCGGCCAGCAGCGCGCCCGAGCAGATACAGACCAGCGTAAGCAGCTGGCTATGGATTTGCGGCTGCTGTCGCGTCAGCCAGCGGCGCGCCGTTTCGGCCTGCGGCGCAGCGAACCAGTGGGCGGAATCGCTTACGCCTGGCACCACCAGCAGGCTGCCCGCAGGCAGCCTCTCCGACAACGGCTTAATACCGCTTATTGTCAGCCCAATCGACGTTTCAACCTGTTCGTCTGGCCCGATGTAATGCAGGCGAAAACGCTCCCCCGCCAGTCGCAGCGTCTCCGCCGGGCCGGTCATATCCAGAGCGAGTACGCCAGGCAACACCACAAACCAGACATCTGTCATCATGCAAGCAGCTCCAGCGTTTGCGCTACGGTGAGAATGGAAGCAAAGCGGCCCTGCAACACCGTTTCCGTACGGTGACGCAGCGTTTGGGCGTCAAGCGTCACCCCCTGCCAGGTCATTGGAAAGGTGAGCGTGGCTTCGCTGACAAACGTTACCTTATAGCCAAGGTCCGACGCTACCCGCGCGGTGGTTTCACAGCATTGTTCAGTGCGAATGCCCGCGATGATGAGGTGGTTGATATCCTGTCCGCGCAGCCAGCGGTCCAGCCCGGTATCGGTAAAAGCGTTATGCACATGTTTATGAAAAACCACCGCCGGACGGTGTGTTAAAAAGGGCATCGGCTTCACAAATCCCGACGCCAGCGAAAACACGTCATCGCCGTCTACGTGAAAAATATCCACCACCGGCACCTGCCGCGCTTCGCAGCCTGCGATGAGCTGGCTTAACGCCTGCTGGAATGCCGGCACATCCGTTTCCTGCCAGTAATGACGGTGAAAAAAGGAACATTGGGTATCGATATTAAGCAGTGCGCTACGTGTCATTTTCAGACTCCGGTCAGAGGGGTTCGTAGCCATTGTGCGCAAGGACGGCGACGCTGAGCAGACCAAAAAAGGACAAAAACCGGGTCGTTCAGGACAAGCAGAAAGCGCGCCTGTTGGCGCGCTTAAAATAACAGGTCGGCGTTCGTTTCACGGCGTGACGAGGCTCAGGACATCAGCGGCAGCAGTTGCTGATAAATCTGGCGGAAGGTTTCCCGCCGCCCGGCATAGCGCTGATAGCGCTCATCATCAGGCTGATGCTGCTGCTCAAGCGGCAGCTGCGGCAAAAGCTGTTGCAGGGCGCTCCCGGGCGAGAGGGCGATTTGCGCCAGACGCGCTGCGCCAAGCGCTGGCCCCACGTCGCCGCCGGTGCGGTAATCAAGCGTTTTACCGCTGATATCCGCCAGCATCTGGCGCCAGTAGCTGCTGCGCGCGCCGCCGCCGATAAGCGTTACGCTTTGCGGCTCAATGCCGCAGGCATGCACCGCATCCATTCCGTCCGCCAGTGCGTAGCCGACCCCTTCCAGCACCGCGCGCGCCAGCTCCGCCGGGCCATGCTGATGCGTCAGGCCGAAAAATACCCCTTTCGCCTGCGGGTTGTTGTGCGGCGTGCGCTCGCCGGAAAGATAAGGTAAAAACCAGATAACGCCGGCGTCATTACGCGCGCATTGCGCCGCATCCAGCAAGGCCGGAACGCTGTTAAGCCCGGTCAGCTTTGCTGCCCAGTCAAGGCAGGAAGCAGCGCTTAACATCACCGACATCAGGTGCCAGCGGTTGGGTAGCGCATGACAAAAGCTGTGTACCGCGCTTTCCGGCTTCGCGCGAAAACCGTCGCTAACGGCGAAATAAACGCCCGACGTGCCGAGCGAGAGCATCGCCTGACCAGAATCCACCATACCCACGCCGACAGCGCCGGCAGCGTTATCGCCGCCGCCTGCCACCACCGGAACCGCAGGCATCGCCCATGCTTCAGCTATCTCCTTTTTCAACACGCCAGTAATTTCACTGCCTTCAAACAGCGCAGGCATGTTGTCGCGCGTAAGACGACATGCTTCCAGCATGACGTCGCTCCAGTCGCGCTTCGCCACATCAAGCCACAGCGTGCCCGCTGCGTCAGACATATCGCTGGCGAACTCGCCGGTCATTCGTAAACGCAGGTAATCCTTTGGCAACAATACTTTGTCTACCTGAGCGAAAATGTCCGGCTCATGGCGCTCCACCCACAATAATTTCGGTGCGGTAAAGCCTGGCATCATCAGGTTGCCGGTAATCGCCCGGGACTCGCTAATATTCGCTTCCAGCAGGGCGCACTCCTCGCCGCTGCGGCCATCGTTCCATAAAATCGCCGGGCGAAGAACGCGCTGCTGCTTATCGAGCAGCGTCGCGCCATGCATTTGTCCGGTCAGGCCGAGCGCCTTAACGCCGCGCAGGCTCTGCCTGGCGCACAGCGCTTTCATGGCGCTGTCCGTTGCCTGCCACCATGCCTCGGGATCTTGTTCAGACCAGAGCGGGTGCGGGCGCGATACGCTGAGCGGTTCCGTATGCGAGGCCAACAGCGTTCCTTGCTCGTCCAGCAATATCGCTTTTACCCCCGATGTCCCAAGATCGATTCCGACATACATAGCGGCGACTCCTTAAAAAAGCGCCGCGCTGAGGCGGCGCTGCTGTTATTTATCAAACAGATAGTGGTTGACCAGGTTTTCCAGCAGCTCCTGATGACCACTCTGATGACGCGGCGCAAAATTATGCTGTTCAGCGTACTTCGCCAGCTCCGAAAGCGTGAGCTGTCCCTTCAGGATTTGCTGGCCCAGTTCACCATTCCAGCCCGCATAGCGTTTAGCGACGCGTTTATCCAGCTCGCCCCCTTCCAGCATGCGCGCCGCAATTTTAAGCGACAGCGCCATGGTATCCATCGCCCCGATATGTCCGTAGAAGAGATCATATTTATCGGTGCTCTGACGGCGCACTTTGGCGTCGAAGTTCAGCCCGCCGGTAGTAAAGCCGCCAGCTTTAAGAATCTCATACATTACCAGCGCGTTTTCTTCGACGCTGTTAGGGAACTGGTCGGTATCCCAGCCAAGCTGCGGGTCGCCGCGGTTGGCGTCTACCGAGCCGAAAATGCCGAGCGCGATAGCGGTAGCAATTTCATGATGGAAAGAATGGCCCGCGAGCGTGGCGTGGTTCGCTTCAATGTTCACCTTAATTTCTTTCTCAAGGCCGAACTGCTTGAGGAAGCCGTAAACCGTCGCGACGTCGTAATCATACTGGTGCTTGGTTGGCTCCTGCGGTTTCGGCTCAATAAGCAGCGTGCCGCGAAAACCGATTTTATGTTTATGCTCGACAACCATCTGCATGAAGCGGCCAATCTGTTCGCGTTCCTGACGCAAATCGGTGTTGAGCAGCGTCTCGTAGCCTTCGCGCCCGCCCCACAGCACATAGTTTTCGCCGCCCAGCTGATGGGTGGCGTTCATCGCCGTCACCACCTGCGTCGCCGCCCAGGAGAACACTTCCGGGTCAGGGTTGGTGGCGGCGCCTGCGCCGTAACGCGGGTTCGTAAAGCAGTTTGCCGTGCCCCACAGGAGCTTAACGCCGCTTTGCTGCTGTTTTTCCGCCAGCACGTCGACCATTTGCGCGAAATTGTCCAGGTACTCTTTAAGCGAAGCGCCTTCCGGCGAAACGTCCACATCGTGGAAGCAGTAATAGGGCACGTTCAGCTTATGAAAAAATTCAAACGCGACGTCCGCTTTGCGTTTCGCCAGCGCAAGCGCGTCGCCCGGCTGCTGCCAGGGGCGTTCGAAAGCGCCCACGCCAAACATGTCCGAGCCGTTCCAGCAGAAGGTGTGCCAGTAGCACGCCGCGAAGCGCAGGTGATCTTCCATGCGCTTGCCCATCACTTTCTCATCGGGATTGTAATGGCGAAACGCCAGCGGATTGGTAGTGGCCGGGCCTTCGTAACGCACGCGCTCAAGTTGGTCGAAATAAGTTTGCATAATTGACTCCGTAATCAGGGACCGTTCCAGCGAGGATGGGTTTATCCTGGAATTACCTTTCGTTCTGCTCAATTACGTTATTTCACACTACGATTAAGAGAATGCGCAAATGTGCGGCGGCTCGCAAAACAGCATGCAAAATGAAATAAACACATTCGAGGCTTATTCCACTTTTTTGAAACTGAGCTATGTGTTGAAAAATGAAACTCGATCGCCGTCATAAAAGCAGAAATAAACAAAAAAACATAATAAGAAGATAAAAATCTGTAATTGATAACCTGCAACTCTGCGCTAAAAATTGCCAGCGTCTGAAAGTAATTATCTTCCTTTAGCTTTAACGGTTGTACGACCTTTCACCCCTATAACAGGTATTAACGCTATGAAAATGAAAACCCTGCTCGTTACCCTGTGCGCCTCGCTGATGTTTTCAAGCTTCAGCGGCATCGCTAAAGAAGTCAAAATCGGCATGGCTATTGACGACCTGCGCCTTGAGCGCTGGCAAAAAGACCGCGACATCTTCGTCAGCAAAGCGGAATCGCTGGGGGCTAAGGTCTTTGTACAATCTGCGAACGGCAACGAAGAGACGCAAATGTCGCAAATTGAAAACATGATTAACCGCGGCGTGGACGTGCTGGTTATTATTCCCTACAACGGCCAGGTATTAAGTAACGTAGTGGCGGAAGCCAAACGTGAGGGTATTAAAGTTCTCGCCTACGACCGCATGATTAATAACGCCGACATCGATTTCTATATTTCTTTCGATAATGAAAAAGTGGGTGAATTACAGGCTAAAAGCCTGGTCGATAAAGTGCCCCAGGGTAATTATTTTCTGATGGGCGGCTCACCGGTGGACAATAACGCTAAGTTATTCCGCGCCGGACAAATGAAAGTATTAAAACCTTATGTGGATAACGGCAAAATAAAAATTGTCGGCGATCAATGGGCAGACGGCTGGCTGCCGGAAAACGCATTGAAAATTATGGAAAACGCCCTGACGGCGAATAATAACAAAATAGATGCCGTGGTCGCCTCTAACGACGCCACAGCGGGCGGCGCTATTCAGGCGCTAAGCGCGCAGGGGCTGGCGGGCAAAGTGGCTATATCAGGTCAGGATGCGGATCTCGCGGGCGTGAAACGTATTATCGCCGGTACGCAAACCATGACGGTTTATAAACCTATCACTCAACTTGCCAATACCGCTGCGGAAATTGCAGTGGAGCTTGGCAATGACCAGAAACCCAAGTCGGACGCCACGCTAAATAACGGTCTGAAAGAGGTGCCGGCGCGCCTGTTGACCCCGATCGAAGTGGATAAAAGCAATATCGAAACCACCGTCATTAAAGATGGCTTTCATAAGAAAAGCGAGCTGTAACCTGGCGGCGCCTGTGGTTCGCCACAGGCGCTTTGCTGTTGTCTGAACGTCAGGCGAGGATGTTATGCCTTACTTACTTGAAATGAAAAACATCACTAAAGCGTTCGGCGCGGTGAAAGCGGTGGATAACGTCACGCTTTCATTAATTCCAGGCGAAGTGCTTTCGTTGTGCGGCGAAAACGGCTCCGGCAAATCGACGCTGATGAAAGTGCTGTGCGGCATCTATCCCCATGGCAGCTACGAGGGCGAAATCTGGTTCGCGGGAGAAAAACTGGAGGCGAACCATATTCGCGATACCGAGCGCAAAGGCATTGCGATAATTCATCAGGAGCTGGCGCTGGTTAAGCACCTTACCGTGCTGGAAAACATTTTTCTCGGCGCGGAAATAACGCACCGCGGCATGCTGGATTACGACACCATGACGCTACGCTGCCAGAAACTTCTGGCTCAGGTCAGCCTTGCTGTTTCGCCCGATACCCGCGTCGGTGATTTAGGCCTTGGTCAACAGCAACTGGTAGAAATTGCCAAAGCGTTAAACAAGCAAGTGCGGCTGTTGATTCTGGATGAACCTACCGCGTCGCTTACTGAACAGGAAACCGCCGTATTGCTGGGCATTATCCGCGACCTGCAAAACCACGGCATCGCCTGCATTTACATCTCTCACAAACTGAACGAGGTAAAGGCGATTTCCAATACCGTCTGCGTGATTCGCGACGGGCAACATATCGGCACGCGCGAAGCCGAACAGATGCGGGAAGAGGACATCATCACCATGATGGTGGGCCGCGAGCTGACGGCGCTTTACCCTAACGAGCCGCATACGGCAGGCGAAGAAATTTTACGGGTGGAAAACCTGACCGCCTGGCATCCGGTCAACCGGCACATCAAGCGGGTTAACAATCTCTCTTTTTCGCTGCGGCGCGGCGAAATCCTTGGCATCGCGGGCCTCGTCGGCGCCGGGCGAACCGAAGCGGTGCAGTGTCTGTTCGGCGTCTGGCCGGGACGTCACGAGGGTAAAGTATTTATTGATGGTCAAGCAGTCACGATAGCTAACTGCAAGCAGGCCATTGCCCACGGCATCGCCATGGTGCCGGAAGATCGTAAAAAAGACGGCATCGTGCCGGTTATGGCGGTTGGGCAAAACATTACGCTTGCCGCGCTGGATAACTTTTCAGGCGCGCTTAGCGCGCTGGACGATGCGGCTGAACAACAATGTATTTTACAGTCGTTGCAGCGGCTAAAAGTTAAAACGGCTTCGCCCATGCTCGCCATTGGCCGCTTAAGCGGCGGTAACCAACAGAAGGCGATTCTGGCGCGTTGCCTGCTGCTGAACCCCCGAATACTGATACTTGACGAGCCCACCCGCGGCATTGATATCGGCGCCAAGTACGAAATCTACAAGCTGATTAACCAGCTTGTACAGCAGGGCATCGCCGTTATCGTTATCTCGTCTGAACTGCCGGAAGTGCTGGGCCTGAGCGACCGCGTTCTGGTAATGCACGAAGGCCGCCTGAAAGCCAACCTTATCAACCATAACCTGACCCAGGAGCAGGTTATGGAAGCCGCACTGAGGAGCGACAGCCATGTCGAAAAGCAACCCGTCTGAAATGAAACTGGCCGCGCCGCTGGCAACGCCGTTCGGCAATTTGCGCGCGCTGAATTTACAGGTTTTCGTCATGATTGCCGCAATCGTGGCGATTATGCTCTTTTTTACTTTTATGACCGACGGCGCTTACCTGAGCGCGCGTAATGTTTCCAACCTGCTGCGTCAGACCGCCATTACCGGCATTCTCGCGGTGGGAATGGTGTTTGTGATTATCTCTGCGGAAATCGATCTCTCCGTCGGCTCTATGATGGGGCTTCTTGGCGGCGCGGCGGCAATTTTTGACGTCTGGCTGGGCTGGCCGCTGCCGCTGACGGTCGTGGTTACGCTACTGCTGGGCCTGCTGCTTGGCGCCTGGAACGGCTGGTGGGTCGCCTATCGCAAAGTGCCCTCGTTTATCGTTACGCTCGCGGGCATGCTGGCCTTTCGCGGCGTGCTCATAGGCATAACCAACGGCACTACCGTTTCGCCCACCAGCGCGGCAATGTCGCAAATCGGGCAAAGCTACTTGCCCGACGGCGTTGGTTTTGCGGTGGGGGCGCTGGGTTTGGGTGCGTTCATTATCTGGCAATGGCGGGGACGCATGCGCCGCCAGTCGCTGGGCCTCAGCGCACCCGCTTCAGGCGGCGTAGCAGGCCGTCAGGCTATCATCGCCATCGTTGTGCTGGGCGCAATCTGGCTGCTCAATGATTATCGCGGCGTGCCGACGCCGGTGCTTATCCTCGCTTTCCTGCTGCTGGGCGGCCTGTTTATGGCAACCCGCACCGCTTTTGGTCGCCGCATCTATGCCATTGGCGGCAACCTGGAGGCGGCGCGTCTTTCCGGCATTAACGTTGAGCGCACAAAACTCGCCGTCTTTGCTATTAACGGGCTGATGGTGGCGATTGCAGGCCTGATTTTAAGCTCCCGTCTGGGCGCAGGTTCTCCCTCTGCCGGCAACATTGCAGAGCTGGACGCCATTGCCGCCTGCGTAATTGGCGGCACCAGCCTGGCAGGCGGCATCGGCAGCGTGGCTGGCGCGGTAATGGGGGCGTTTATCATGGCTTCGCTGGATAACGGCATGAGCATGATGGATGTGCCCACCTTCTGGCAGTACATTGTTAAAGGCGCCATTCTGCTGCTCGCCGTCTGGATGGATTCGGCCACCAAGCGTCGCGCCTGAACAAACCCGGCGGCAGATCACAATGTCAACGCGGGGTTCGCCGCCGGCTGTTGGAATATGGTATTCAAACACAGGTTATGGGCCTGGAAATTAACACTATGTTTGAAAAGCGTCACCGCATCACATTGTTATTTAACGCCAATAAAGCGTATGACCGTCAGGTAGTGGAAGGCGTAGGTGAGTATTTGCAGGCTTCGCAATCGGAGTGGGACATCTTTATTGAAGAGGATTTCCGCGCCCGCATCGACAATATCAAAGAATGGCTGGGCGATGGGGTTATCGCCGATTTCGATGACCGTGAAATAGAGACACTGCTGGCGGACGTTGACGTGCCGATTGTCGGCGTCGGCGGCTCTTATCACTTACCTGAATGCTACCCGCCCGTGCATTACATCGCGACAGACAACCAGGCGCTGGTAGAAAGCGCCTTTCTGCATTTAAAAGAAAAAGGGGTGAACCGTTTCGCCTTTTATGGCTTGCCTGCTTCAAGCGGTAAGCGCTGGGCGGCGGAGCGTGAACATGCCTTCAGCCAGCTGGTTGCGCGGGAGAAATACCGGGGCGTGATTTATCAGGGGCTGGAGACCGCGCCGGAAAACTGGCAGCACGCACAAAACCGGCTGGCGGACTGGCTGCAAACGCTGCCGCCGCAGACCGGCATTATTGCCGTTACCGATGCGCGCGCTCGTCATTTGTTACAGGTCTGCGAGCACCTGCATATTCCCGTACCGGAAAAACTGTGCGTTATCGGCATTGATAACGAGGAACTGACGCGCTACCTGTCGCGCGTGGCGCTCTCTTCCGTAGCCCAGGGCACGCGGCAAATGGGTTATCAGGCCGCCAAGTTGCTGCATCGCTTGCTGGATAACGAATCGCTGCCTCTTCAGCGTGTTCTGGTTCCGCCAGTTCGCGTAGTCGAGCGCCGGTCGACGGATTATCGCTCCCTGCACGATCCGGCTGTTATTCAGGCGATGCACTATATCCGTAATCACGCCTGTAAAGGCATTAAGGTTGAGCAGGTGCTGGATGCGGTAGGGATTTCTCGCTCAAATCTGGAGAAACGGTTCAAAGAAGAAGTGGGGGAAACCATCCATGCGGTTATTCATGCAGAGAAACTGGATAAAGCGCGCAGCCTGCTTATTTCTACCTCGCTGACCATCAATGAAATTTCGCAGATGTGCGGTTATCCCTCACTGCAATATTTCTATTCTGTCTTTAAAAAAGCGTATGAATCTACGCCGAAAGATTATCGGGACAGGTACAGCGAAGTGCTTATCTGAGCAATAAAAAACGCCTCCCGTGCAGGAGGCGCTTTAGATATTTTTGCTTAGTTTGCAGCAAGCAAACGGGCGTTATCCTGATACATCGCAAAGAGGTAATTATTGTAGCTCTTACCTTTTGTCGAATAACCCTTCAGCTTATGGATCATATTGCTGGCGGTAATTTCCTGATCCGCCTTACGCAATTGAGCGCGCGATTTGCGGAAAGATTTATACGCCGGATGTGTATTCAGATTTACCACATAAGCATTCACTGACTCTTTAACTGAAGTGAAGTGTGAATACCCCTTCACCTTGCCCGGCTCATTATTACAGTGGCGTTTCGCACACTTCATGCCGAACAAGTTATTGTTGTTACGCGCAAGCTTAGAGGTGCCCCAGCCGCTTTCCGCCGCCGCCATTGTGGCTACCATGCTGGTTGGAATAATATCCACGCGCTCAAGCAGCGAGTTCCACGGAATACGTTTGGTATTGCCGCTCCAGCTGATTTTATAGCGCTTTGCAATGTCCTTCAGACGTGCGCGTTCGCTCGGCGACCAGCGACCTTCATACTGCTTAGAGATAAGCCAGTTGCGGTCTGCCGTAATGGCCGCGTTTTGACTGGTAATATAGGGCATTACTGTCCGGAGAAACGCCTTTTTCCTTGGTGTCCCGGAAGGGTATTTTCGCAAGTCAGGAAGTGAACTGCTTTCACTATTGCGAGAATACTCTTGTTTACTGCTCGCCTGTTTTTTACTGTCTTTTATTGCTGCTATGTGGGCTGTGTGGGTCTTCTTCGTTGTGTGCTCTTTTGCCAGCACCTCACCCGATATGCCAAGGGTGATCAACATGAATATCGCGGCCCCGAATCGGTGTAATCGAGTCGATATCATTAGCTCTCCTGGTCGGATATAAGCATTCCAACACCTTATTTTTCACAAATATTTAAGAAACGAATTTTAAATCGTATCAAAAATACCGGTCGATGGCATCAAAAGAAATAGTCCAAATCTGAAAACCTGTCACGTATGATTTTTATAATTACCTGATTATTAATAAAAAAATCACTCAAATTTTTGTCCGATAATACGCAGGCATGAGGTTCTGTCTCAGCCCAAAGGCTCCACCCCTTTCACTACGAATAAAGGATGAGTTACTTTCACGCCGCAGAAGCGAAAATGGATAAAAATGCACAGGACGCCGCTTAATGAAACTTTTGCCTCTCGCCCTGCTGATCACACCTGCTCTGGCCTGCGCCAGCTGGTCGGTGCCAGGGCTGCCTGAATTCCACGAACAACCCGCCGGTATCTTTACCAGCGACGCAACCCTTGCGAAGGGTACGTTACCCCTCACCCTCACTTTTGACCAACAGTGCTGGCAGCCTGCCGACACCATTAAACTCAATCAGATGCTTTCGCTTAAGCCCTGCGACGGCGCGCCGCCCCAGTGGCGCCTGTTTCGCGACGGCAGTTACCGCGTGCAGATTGATACCCGCTCCGGCACGCCCACGCTAATGCTAAACGTCAGGCAGGAAGCGGACGAGGCCGCTAAAGAGGTGGTGCGGCAATGCCCGAAATGGGACGGCAAGCCTTTGACCGTGCAGGTGAATAACGTATTTCCTGAAGGCAGCGAGGTCAGGGATTTCTACAGCGGCCTGACAGCCACCGTGACGAATGGCGCAGTCACCCTGACGCCAGCCGCTAACAGTAACGGACTGTTGCTGCTGGAGCCGGCGCAAACCGCTGGCAAAGCGCCTTTTAGCTGGCAAAACGCCACGGTTTATTTTGTTCTGACCGACCGCTTCGTCAACGGCGAGCCACAGAACGACAACAGCTATGGCCGCCATAAAGACGGAATGGAGGAGATCGGCACTTTTCACGGCGGCGATTTAAAAGGTCTCGCGAGCAAGCTTGATTATCTTCAACAGCTTGGCGTAAACGCTTTATGGATAAGCTCGCCGCTGGAGCAGATCCACGGCTGGGTGGGCGGCGGCACGAAAGGCGAATTTCCGCATTACGCCTATCACGGCTACTACACTCAGGACTGGACAAAACTCGACGCCAATATGGGCAGCGAAGAGGATTTGCGTAACCTGGTGGACGAAGCGCACAAGCGCGGCATTCGCGTTCTGATGGACGTGGTGATGAACCACACCGGTTACGCTACGCTTGCGGATATGCAGGAATACCAGTTCGGCGCGCTCTATCTCAAAGAGGCCGAGATAAAGCAAACGCTGGGCGAACGCTGGACTGACTGGCGGCCAGGCCCCGGCCAAAGCTGGCACAGCTTTAATGATTACATTAACTTCAGCGACAAAACCGCCTGGGAAAACTGGTGGGGCAAAAAGTGGATACGTACCGATATCGGCGATTATGACAACCCGGGCTTTGATGACCTCACTATGTCGCTCGCTTTTCTGCCCGATTTAAAAACCGAATCGGTCGACCCGTCCGGCCTGCCCAATTTCTACCGCCATAAACCCGATACTGCCGCCCGCGAGCTGCCGCAATTCACGCCGCGGGACTATCTCACCCACTGGCTTAGCCGCTGGGTCAAAGATTTCGGCATTGATGGTTTTCGCGTGGATACCGCAAAGCATGTCGAGATGGGCGCCTGGCAGCAGCTAAAAACGCAAGCCAGCGAAGCGCTACAGGCCTGGAAAGCCGCTAATCCTGACAAAAAACTGGACGATGCACCTTTCTGGATGACCGGCGAAGCATGGGGACACGGCGTAATGCAGAGCGATTATTACCGCCATGGCTTTGACGCGATGATCAATTTTGATTACCAGGAGCAGGCGGCAAAAGCGGCGGATTGCCTTGCCAGTATCGACATGACGTGGCAGCAGATGGCGGAAAAACTTCAGCAATTTAACGTGCTGAGCTATCTCTCTTCGCACGATACGCGGCTGTTCCGCGAAGGCGGGCCGCGCGCCGCGGAGCTGCTGTTGCTTGCCCCCGGCGCCGTACAGATATTTTACGGCGACGAAACGGCGCGCCCTTTCGGCCCGACGGGTTCAGACCCGTTACAGGGCACACGTTCAGAGATGAACTGGCAGGACGTCTCCGGCAAAAATGCCGCCCTTCTTGAGCACTGGCAGCGGATAAGCCAGTTCCGCGCCCGTCACCCCGCTGTCGGCGCGGGTAAGCAGACCACGCTTTCTGTGAATGAGGGCTATGGTTTTCTACGCGAACACGAGGGCGACAAGATTATCGTCGTCTGGGCGGGCAACCCCTGACGATGCCGCTCCAGCTGGCGAAACGGTAAAACCAGCCGGGGCGATATTTACGACTTAAAATTTCGCCTTCGTAAGACGTTTATCCGTTTCGCCTGCAATGACGACGATTTGCACCGCGATCCTGGTAGCGTTATCGTTAGCCTCTTTTAAAAGAAATGCGACACATTACGGCTATGACGTTTTCCCTTTTCGGCGACAAATTTACCCGCCATGCAGGCATCACGCGCCTGATGGAGGATCTCAACGACGGTTTACGCACACCTGGCGCTATCATGCTGGGCGGCGGTAACCCGGCGCAAATTCCCGCCATGAATGACTACTTTCAGCAATTGCTTACCGAGATGCTGCAAAGCGGCAAAGTGACTGACGCGCTTTGCAATTATGACGGTCCGCAAGGCAAGAGTGAGCTTCTTGCGGCGCTGGCGGCGATGCTGCGTGAAACATCCGGTTGGGATATCGAACCACAAAATATTGCGCTGACAAACGGCAGCCAGAGCGCATTTTTCTACTTATTTAATCTGTTTGCCGGTCGCCGTGCCGACGGCACCACCCGTAAGGTGCTGTTTCCGCTGGCGCCGGAGTACATCGGCTACGCCGATGCGGGCCTGGAAGAAGAGCTGTTTGTCTCGGCGCGCCCGAACATTGAACTGTTGCCGGAAGGCCAGTTTAAATATCACGTCGATTTTGAGCATCTGCATATCGGCGAAGAGACGGGGATGATTTGCGTCTCGCGCCCTACTAACCCTACCGGAAACGTCATTACCGACGATGAGCTGATGAAGCTCGACGCGCTGGCAAACCAGCATGATATTCCGCTGGTTATCGACAACGCTTACGGCGTGCCTTTCCCGGGCATTATCTTTAGCGAAGCGCGCCCGCTGTGGAACCCGAACATTATCCTGTGCATGAGCCTGTCGAAACTCGGCCTGCCGGGCAGCCGCTGCGGCATCATCGTCGCCAACGAAAAAGTGATTTCCGCCATCAGCAACATGAACGGCATTATCAGCCTGGCGCCCGGCGGCATTGGCCCGGCTATAGCATGTGAAATGATCAAGCGTAAGGACCTGCTGCGGCTTTCTGAAACGGTGATCAAACCGTTTTATCAACAGCGCGTTCAGGAGACTATCGCGACCATTCGCCGCTATTTATCGCCTGAACGCTGTCTTATCCATAAACCGGAAGGCGCAATTTTCCTCTGGCTGTGGTTCAAAGATTTACCCATCACCACAGAGCTGCTTTATCAGCGTCTGAAAAAGCGCGGCGTGCTGATGGTGCCGGGTGATTACTTCTTCCCGGGTCTTGATAAGCCCTGGCCGCACACGCACCAGTGCATGCGCATGAACTATGTGCCGGAGCCGGAAAAAATCGAAGCGGGGGTGAAAATCCTGGCTGAAGAGATTGAACTGGCCTGGCGCGAAGCTGGACAGTAAGCCTTACTGGCTGAATAAAAGCGTCGCCTGGCGGCGCTTTTTCATTTTTCCCCCTACGAATTTTCAGAGGGTATTCTGGCGCTTAATCAGAAGATGGCTGATACTCGACGTTCTTTTTTTCCTCCTCAGGAGCGTTCCATGAATAAGGACATCACGGCAGTCGTCAGCGTGAAGCAAATTAAACCCGGCAGCATCTATCGGATTTTACTAATCGGGCTTGGCACCTCGCTTATGCTGCTCTGCTTTATTTTCGGCCTGCTGGCCTGTTTCGGCTACGACACGCTGAACTGGAACAATAAACCTATCCATGGCCTGCTCGCGCTGCCGGCTTCGCTGGTGATGGGGTTCTTTTTCTCCGTCATGATGACGGCGATCATCGGCACGCTGACCTGCGCAGGGCTGTGGCTTTACAGCCGCTTTCGCCGCCTGGAAGTGAAGGTCGTGGAATAAAAGCAGGCTGCCGGGGCAGCCTGCGAGAGGGTTAAAACAGCCCCAGCGGTTTATCGGAGTAACTTACCAGCAGGCATTTGGTTTGCTGGTAGTGCTCGAGCATCATTTTGTGCGTTTCGCGCCCGATGCCAGACTGCTTATAGCCGCCAAACGCGGCGTGAGCCGGGTAAGCGTGGTAGCAGTTAGTCCAGACGCGTCCCGCCTGAATGCCGCGGCCCATTTTATAAGCCAGGTTGCCGTTGCGGCTCCAGACGCCCGCCCCCAGGCCATACTGGGTGTCGTTAGCGATTTCCAGCGCCTCGTCCATGGTCCTGAACGTGGTAACCGCAAGCACCGGCCCGAAGATCTCCTCCTGGAAAACGCGCATATTGTTTTGACCAAACAGAATGGTCGGCTCAAGGTAATAGCCCTCTTTTAGCTCGCCTTCCAGCGCCTTACGCCGCCCACCGGTCAGCACATCCGCCCCTTCGTTTTTACCAATATCGATATAGTTGAGAATGGTGTCGAGCTGGCCTTTAGAAACCTGCGCGCCCATTTGTGTCATGGCATCGAGCGGGTTGCCGCTGCGAATAGCTTCCACGCGGCGTATGGCGCGCTCCATAAAGCGCTCGTAGATAGATTCCTGCACCAGCGCGCGGCTCGGACAGGTGCAAACCTCCCCCTGGTTAAAGGCAAAGAGCGCGAATCCTTCCAGCGCTTTTTCAAAGAACGCATCCTCTTCATCCATCACATCGGCAAAGAAGATGTTGGGGGATTTGCCGCCAAGCTCCAGCGTCACCGGAATAATGTTCTGGGTGGCGTACTGCATGATTTGCTGGCCCACTTCGGTAGAACCGGTAAAGGCGACTTTCGCAATGCGTTTTGAGGTGGCCAGATATTCGCCGATTTCGCCGCCAGCGCCGTTAACCACGTTAACCACGCCGGGCGGCAGCAGGTCGCCGACGATTTCCATCAGCAGCAGTACGGAGAGCGGCGTCAGGCGGGCAGGTTTGAGCACAACGCAGTTGCCCGCCGCCAGCGCTGGCGCCATTTTCCAGCTTGCCATCAGCAGCGGAAAGTTCCACGGAATGATTTGCCCGACCACGCCGAGCGGCTCGTGGAAATGGTAGGCCACCGTTTCGTGGTCCACCTCGCTGATGCCCCCTTCCTGGGCGCGAATACAGGAAGCGAAGTAACGGAAATGGTCGATTGCCAGCGGCACGTCGGCGGCGCTGGTTTCACGGATGGGCTTGCCGTTGTCCCAGGTTTCCGCTGTCGCCAGCCGTTCGAGGTTCTGCTCCATCCGGTCGGCGATTTTCAGCAGGATCGCCGCGCGCTCCTGTACGGAGGTTTTCCCCCACTGTTCTTTCACGGCGTGGGCGGCGTCTAATGCCAGATCGATATCTTTTTTGCCGGAGCTTGCCACTTCGCACAGTAGCTGTCCGGTAACCGGCGTCAGGTTCTGGTAATACTCGCCTTCCACAGGCGCCACCCATTCGCCGCCGATAAAGTTGTCATAGCGGGCTTTCAGGTTAAGCGGGTAGCCGTATTCGGCAGGGTGAATGCGGGTATTCGGAGGATTATTGGTCATGATTTTCTCCAGGTCAGGGTACCCTTCAAGCGTAGACAGTGACTGCTCGTTTTATAGGCAGCGCATCCCTGCTTTACGACGCGCCTCACGGATTACGTTCTTTTACGTTTTACCCGTCGATATCTGACCATACTCAAATGTAAAGAGACGGCTCACATAAGGAAAGATGATGCGGCATTTCATTGGCTTTGACGTAGGCGGTTCGCATATCAAGCATGGTTTGATTACCGAAGAGGGTGAAGAGCTTAGCAGCGATGAATTTGATACCAGCTACGACGCAGAAGAGTTTAAAAACGCCTGGAAAAAAGTGGTGGAAACGTATCAAAAGGAGCAGGAGATAGCGGGCATCGGCATTAGCTTTCCCGGCTATATCAACCCCTATACCGGCGAAGTGCCTAAAGCGGGCGCGCTCGATTTTCTCGACGGCGTAAATCTGCTGGAGATGTTCGGCGAGCTGACAGACCTGCCCATCACCATTGAAAACGACGCCAACTGCGCAGCGCTGGGCGAGATGTGGCGCGGCGCAGGTAAATCGTATGAATCCTTAGTCTGCATAACCATCGGCACCGGCATCGGCGGCGGCATTATTCTGGAGCGTCAGTTATTGCGCGGCTCCCACTTTCGCGCTGGCGAATTCGGCGTAATGCCGGTCGGCGATAATGGCGAAAACATGCATGAGATCGCCTCGGCGCGCGGGTTGCTTGAAGCGAGCCGCCAGGCGCTGGCGCTGCCCGCAGATGCCCCGCTGCATGGCAAAGAGATCTTCGAACGTATGGAAAACGATGTTCACCTGCGCGAGGTGGTAGAGAAGTGGATAAGCTATTTATCACGCGGCATTTATAGCGTGGTTTCTATGTTCGACCCGGAAGTGGTGCTGATTGGCGGCGGCGTGTGCCAGCAGCAAAAGCTCTACCCTATGCTTGAGCGAGCGCTGGAAAAATACACTTTCTGGGACGCGCTGCGCGTGCCGATTCAACCGTGCGAACTGGGCAACCAGGCGGGCCGACTCGGCGCAGTCTGGCAGGCGGTGCGTAAACAATAGCCCCGCGCAGGCGGCGGGGCCGGAATATCACATGGCGGCGTGAAAAATCGCCATGATCTCTTCGTGTGTGGCCTGAATCGGGTTCGTCAGGCCGCAAGCATCTTTCAATGCGTTAGTCGCCAGAACCGGAATATCTTCCTCTTTCACATTTAGCTCACGCAAACCGGCCGGGATGCGTACCTGCCGCGCCAGCGCCTGGATGGCGTCAATGCAAAGCGCGGCGCCCTCTTTAGCGGAAAGCCCGGCCACGTCGCACCCCAGCGCCTGTGCGCAGTCACGCAAACGCGAGGCCGCCAGCGAGCTGTTAAAGCGCTGAACGTGCGGCAGCAGAATGGCGTTACAAACGCCGTGCGGCAAATCGTAAAAACCGCCCAGCTGGTGTGCCATGGCATGTACATAGCCCAGCGAAGCGTTATTAAAAGCCATGCCAGCCAGAAATTGCGCATAAGCCATGGCTTCGCGCGCCAGCATATTGCTGCCTTGCTCAACCGCATGCGTCAGGTTCTCGCTAATCATCGCGATTGCCTTCAGCGCGCAGGCGTCAGTGATGGGGGTGGCGGCGGTAGAAACGTAAGCTTCAATGGCGTGCGTAAGCGCATCCATACCGGTCGCCGCTGTCAGCGAGGCGGGCATGCCGACCATTAACGCCGGATCGTTGACTGAGAGCACCGGCGTGACGTGTTTGTCGACAATCGCCATTTTTACGTGCCGGCTTTCGTCGGTAATGATGCAAAAACGGGTCATCTCCGATGCCGTGCCTGCGGTGGTATTAATGGCTATCATCGGCACCTGCGGTTTCGCTGAACGGTCCACGCCTTCGTAATCGCGAATATTTCCGCCGTTTGCCGCCACCAGCGCAATGCCTTTCGCGCAGTCATGCGGCGAACCGCCGCCCAATGAAATCACGCAGTCGCAGCGGTACTGGTTCAACAACGCCAGCCCGGCTTCGACGTTCGCGGTGGTGGGGTTAGGATGCGTGCCGTCAAAAACAACGCTTTTGATATCGCGGGTCGCCAGCTTTCGCTGCACCTTTTCCACCATGCCCAGCTTGTTGAGCATAGCGTCGGTGACAATTAACGCGTTGTGCCAGCCATAGCCGCGCATGGCGTCCAGAGCGTCATCTAACCCATTTGTACCAATGATATTGACTGAGGGGATATAAAAAGTCGCGGTAGCCATAATGTTTTCCCTGATAGTGAAGTAATCACCCCCGAAAATAGCCCTATCACCAGCAGGGAAAAAGCAAAGAAACTGCTTTTAAGAAAAAGGAACAGAAAAAAGCAGGGCTTCAAATAAATTATAAATAAATCAATAGCCTTTCCGGTAATAACAGCCATAAAGTGTGAAAATAAACTCCTTTTATTTCCACACTATTACGTTATTCCACCCGTCGGAAAAGCGCGCTGTCGCGCAGCAGATGTTCATTGCCGCGGCGGCGGGTAAAACCGATGCGGTCAAAGTATTCCAGTATCTGGATCGCCAGCTTGCGGCCAACATTGAGGCGGTCGCGGAAATCGGCGGCCACCGTGCTGCCTTTTTCCCGATCGAGATCGCGGATCATATCGGCGAAAGCCACAATCCGATCGTGACGATAATAGCGATCCCTGACGATCGCGGTGATAAACCCCTGCTGCGCCGCAAGCCGCAACAGCTGGCGCATCGCCTGCTCTTCTTCACCCGCTTCGCGCGCCATATCGCGCACCCACCAGGGCTCGTCGCCAAACAGCGGCGCTACTTTTTCCCAGACGGCTTGCTGAGCGGCGTTAAACCCCGCTTCATGACCCGGCAGATGCAGCCACCCTTCGCGGCTGGCCAGCGCGCCTTCGCGGCGCATCTGCTCAATAAGCGCGAGCACCAGCGGCTCTGCTTCAGAGGGCAGCGCCATACGGCGCAGCCGCTCGCGTCCCGGCCCCGGCTCTTCGCTGTGGCTTTCATGGTAGCGGGCAAGCGTAGCGAGTAATTTTTCCCGCCAGCGCTGCGCCACGCCTTCGCTTAACGCATAATCCCCCGCCTGCAATACCTTTTGCGTGGCGATGACCTCACGCAGCCCGACGTCTGTTAGCTGTCGCGCCCAGCCGAACGACGGCAGCGAAACAGCGCCGCGCTCAAGGTGCAGCGCCAGCGCGCCGTCGTCGGTGGTGGCCTGAGCAAGCTTCGCCAGCCAGTTTAAAAATTCAGGCTGCCTTTTGCCGCGCTTCGGCGCATCCAGCGCCACCACCTGCGCGCCCGCAAGCGTAACGCGGGCGCTGATATCGCGCAGCACCAGCCGGTCGTTATCCGCAAGCCAGAGCGGGGAATCCAGCACCAGCTCCGCCAGATCGCCCTCAAGCAGCGAGACGCGCCCGGTGATATGGCTCGCGGCATGGTGTATATGCAGCGGCTGCCACTGCTGCAACGGGGCGTGGCGCTGGAGTTTGACAATAACCCGTTCCGCCGCCGCCAGCGGCTTTTGCGAAAGCAACCAGTCGCCGCGCGTAATATCCGCTTTTTCCGCATCGCCGCTAATGTTCAGCGCGATACGCTGCCCGGCGTAAGCCTGGTCAACAGGCTGGTTCTGCGCATGCAGCCCGCGCACGCGCATCGGCTTTTCCGCGCCGGTGAGCCAGAGGGTATCGCCCGTTTTTACCTCGCCGGAAAGCGCGGTGCCGGTCACCACCAGACCGGCGCCTTTCACGCTGAAAGCGCGGTCTATGGCCAGCCGGAAACGGTGCGCGGTGCGGCGTTCACGCTCCGGCAACTGGCGCAAATGCGCGCGCAACGCCTCAATGCCAGCGTCATGCGCGGCGGCGGTAACAAAAATGTCGGCTTCCCGCCAGCCAGCTTCGCGCAGCGTTGCCAGCACCTCTTCGCGTACCGCCTCAATGCGCGCTTCATCCACCCGGTCCGCTTTGGTCAGCGCTACGGTCAACGCGGGTTGTCCGGTAAGCTGCAAAATCGCCAGGTGTTCGCGGGTTTGCGCCATTACGCCGTCATCACAGGCCACCACCAACAAGGCGTGATCGATTCCTCCCACGCCCGCCAGCATGTTAGCGAGAAACTTTTCATGCCCGGGCACGTCGATAAACCCGATAACGCGGCCGTCCGGCTGCGGCCAGTAGGCATAACCGAGATCGATAGTCATGCCGCGCTTTTTCTCTTCCGGCAGGCGGTCGGCGTTTACCCCGGTCAGCCTTTCGAGCAGCGTTGTTTTGCCATGGTCCACATGACCTGCGGTGGCGATAATCATTGCAACAACATCTCCATCAGTCCCGCCTCGTCTTCAAGGCAGCGTAAATCAAGCCATAAGCGGCCGTCGTAAATGCGGCCAATCACCGGTTTTTGCAGCCGCCGCCAGCGCTCCGCCAGCGCATTAAGGCGGCTGCCGCGCCCATCGACCGGCGTAAAGGTCAGCGCCGCGCCCGGCAGACGATCCACCGGCAGCGAGCCGCTGCCGATTTGCGACAGGCAAGGCATAACCTGCACCGTGAATTCCGCCGCGTAGCGCGTTTGCAAAGCAGGCAGCAGCCGCAGCGCCTGTTCTTCAATAGCCCCGGCGCTGCGGGTCAGCAGGCGCAGCGTAGGCAGCTTCTGCGCCAGCGTTTCAGGCTGAAGATAAAGGCGAAGCGTCGCCTCAAGGGCCGCCAGCGTCATCTTATCGGCGCGCAGCGCACGCTTGAGCGGATGCGCCTGCAAGCGCTCGATAAGCGCTTTTTTGCCGACAATAATTCCCGCCTGCGGGCCGCCAGTCAGCTTGTCGCCGGAAAAACTCACCAGGCTTACGCCTGCCTGAATAAGGTCGCTTACCACCGGCTCCTTCGGCAGGCCGTACTGGCTTAAGTCGATAAGCGAACCGCTGCCGAGATCGGCGATAACCGGCACGCCCAGCGCTTCGCCGAGGCTCGCAAGCTCGCTCTCTTCCACCGCTTTGGTGAAGCCTTCGATGTGGTAATTACTGGTATGCACCTTCATCAACAGCGCAGTGTCTTCGCCCACGGCCTGACGATAATCTTTCAGGTGGGTGCGGTTAGTGGTTCCCACTTCCACAAGCCTGCATCCCGCCTGGCGCATGACATCGGGAATGCGGAATGCGCCGCCTATTTCCACCAGCTCGCCGCGCGAAACAACCACTTCCTGGCCTGCCGCCGTAGCCGCTAGCATCAGCAATACTGCCGCCGCGTTGTTATTGACGATGCAGGCGTCTTCCGCGCCGGTAAGCTGACAAAGCAGGTCAGCCAGCGCCCGGTCACGGTGACCGCGCCCGGCGCCGTCGAGATCGTATTCCAGCGTGACGGGAGAGCGCATCGCCTGGGCGACAGCGTCAACCGCTTCCTGCGCCTGCAAAGCGCGGCCAAGATTGGTATGCAGCACCGTGCCGGAAAGGTTATAGACCGGGCGTAAAGCGCTCTGCGCGCGGCTCCCGAGGCGAGAAATCGTCTCTTTCGCCCAGTCGGCGCACCAGCCGGGCAGCGCTTGCTGTTCACGGATTGCCTGGCGCGCTTCATCCTGCAAGGCGCGCAGCATATCGACAACCTGGCGATGGCCGTAACGTTCAAGCGCGGGTTGAAACGCCGCATCGCGCAGCAGCCGGTCGGTGGCGGGAAGCTGGCTGTAAAGTGAAGGGGTATCGCTTGTCATGGAAAGTAAGGGTTGGCTGAATTTAGCGCTAATCTACCACCAAATAGCGGGAGATTCAGGTGCCGCGGCGCTTAAAACTAAACCCGGCGTGTTGACGCCGGGAGGGGAAAGCGCGTGACAGCCCTCAGGTTTTAGGCGGTTCGGTACGGGCGAAGCTTTCGCGCTGAAATAAGGTTTCTACCAGCTTCACCAGATGCGGGCGGTTGACGCACCAGCCAGGCGATACGCGACGAAAGTTAAGATAGCCAATGGCGCACGCCACGGCGATGGTCGCGATAGTCAGCTTCTCCGCCTTCAGCGTGCCGTCGGCGGCGTACTGCTCCAGCGCATCCAGCGCGCGGCTGATTTTTTCCCGCTGGCGCAGCAGCTCGGTCTCTGATTGCTGCGCCGCCGGACGCTGCAATTCGCGCACGTGCACCAGCCCGGCGTCCATAATGCCGTCCGCCAGCGCTTCCAGCTGGCGCACTTTTAAGGCCTCAAGCGGGTCATCCGGCAACAGCGCGGGAGCGACGCTAAGCTGTTCCAGATACTGGGCGATGATCGGCGAATCAAACCATTGCTCGCCGTTGTCGGTCACCAGCGCAGGCACTTTGCCTAAGGGGTTATATTGCGCCACGCCGCTTTGCTCAGCATAAGGCGATTCATTGACGAATTCGAAAGTAATGCCTTTCTCCAGCAGAATGACCGAAATTTTGCGGACAAACGGGCTGGTATAACTGCCGATAAGCTTCATGACCTGCTCCTTCATGCGTTAACGCCAACAGTGGCTAAGTATGGCTCAGGTTACGTTAAAAGCAGGCGGGACGTCACAGGCTATAATCGCTGTAATTAAGTTACAGCGTTGAGATACGCAGCCGGACACTTTGCGATCGATCACAGACGGCGAAAAGAAGGAAAAATCGCATGTGACTCAGATCACAAAATAAAAACAAATACATCACACAAAAAGGTGATTAAGTTCACATATTCTTAGGTTTTATGTTCATAAATTCGGCATCGTTCTTTTTTTACACATTAATTTTGTGACGGACATCACTAATTAGCCCCCTGCTCACCCCAACTTCATGTGATGTAGATCACACTTCATCCCACCATCTGGACAGTTCCCTCTTTCGGTGCCAGATTCGCGTCATCCAGAGCATTCGGCCGGCTACCTCTGCCGCCACGTTAACAATAAACCTCGGGCAGCTGGCCTGCGCGTAACCATAAGAAGGGGTGTTTTATGTCATCCGATATCAAGATCAGAGTGCAAAGCTTTGGTCGCTTTCTCAGCAATATGGTAATGCCCAATATCGGCGCGTTTATCGCATGGGGTATTATCACCGCTTTATTTATTCCGACAGGATGGTGGCCGAACGAGACGCTGGCGAAGCTGGTCGGCCCGATGATTACTTATCTGCTGCCGCTGCTTATCGGTTATACCGGCGGGCGTCTGGTTGGCGGCGATCGCGGCGGCGTTGTCGGCGCAATTACGACGATGGGCGTGATTGTGGGCGCGGATATGCCGATGTTCCTTGGCGCGATGATTGCCGGTCCGCTGGGCGGCTGGGCGATTAAACGTTTTGACGTCTGGGTTGATGGCAAGATCAAGTCCGGCTTCGAAATGCTGGTGAACAACTTCTCTGCCGGCATCATCGGCATGCTCCTGGCGATTCTGGCGTTCCTCGGCATCGGCCCGGCGGTTGAAGTGCTCTCCAAAGCGCTGGCTGCGGGCGTGAACTTCATGGTGGTTCACGACATGTTGCCGCTGGCGTCTATCTTTGTTGAACCGGCGAAGATCCTGTTCCTCAATAACGCCATCAACCACGGTATTTTCTCGCCGCTGGGCATTCAGCAGTCCCATGAGCTTGGCAAGTCTATCTTCTTCCTGATTGAAGCTAACCCGGGTCCGGGCATGGGCGTGCTGCTGGCGTATATTTTCTTTGGTCGCGGCAGCGCTAAACAGTCTGCGGGCGGCGCGGCTATCATCCACTTCCTGGGCGGTATCCACGAAATTTACTTCCCTTACGTGCTGATGAACCCGCGTCTGCTGATTGCCGTTATTCTCGGCGGCATGACCGGCGTGTTTACCCTGAGCGTGCTGAACGGCGGCCTGGTTTCTCCGGCTTCTCCGGGTTCTATCCTGGCGGTGCTGGCGATGACCCCGAAAGGCGCTTACTTCGCGAACCTGGCGGCTATCGTCGCGGCCATGGCGGTTTCCTTTGTTATCTCCGCTATCCTGCTGAAAACCAGCAAAGTGAAAGAGGAAGACGATCTGGAAGCAGCGACCCGTCGTATGCAGGATATGAAAGCGCAGTCTAAAGGCGCAGCGACCGCCACGCCGCTGTCAGCTGGCGAAGTGACTAATGACCTGAGCCACGTGCGCAAAATCATCGTCGCCTGCGACGCCGGTATGGGTTCCAGCGCAATGGGTGCGGGCGTACTGCGTAAGAAAGTGCAGGATGCGGGCCTGAGTAATATTTCGGTCACCAACAGCGCGATTAACAGCCTGCCTTCCGATGTGGACGTGGTGATCACCCACCGCGATCTGACTGAGCGCGCTATGCGCCAGGCGCCGCAGGCGCAGCACATTTCGCTGACTAACTTCCTCGACAGCGGCCTGTACGCCAGCCTGACCGAGCGCCTGGTCGCCGCGCAGCGCCATACCGAGCATGAAGAGAAAGTACGTACCAGCTTGCAGGACAGCTTTGACGATAACAGCAACAACCTGTTCAAACTGGGCGCGGAAAACATCTTCCTTGGCCGTACCGCCGCCACAAAAGAAGAGGCTATCCGCTTCGCGGGCGAGCAGCTGGTGAAAGGCGGCTATGTGCAGCCGGAATATGTAGAAGCGATGCTGGAGCGCGAAAAGCTGACCCCGACTTACCTGGGCGAATCTATCGCGGTTCCGCACGGCACGGTGGAAGCGAAAGACCGCGTACTGAAAACCGGCGTTGTCTTCTGCCAGTACCCGGAAGGCGTGCGTTTCGGCGATGAAGACGATGAAATCGCCCGTCTGGTTATTGGTATCGCAGCGCGCAACAATGAACATATCCAGGTTATCACCAGCCTGACTAACGCGCTGGATGATGAAACCGTGATTGAACGTCTGGCGCACACCACCAGCGTTCAGGAAGTCCTTGACCTGTTGGGCGGGAAAAAAGCGGCCTGATGATTTTGGGAGAGGCTTTCCTCTCCCGTTTTAAGTTGAAGGTTTTGCCTGCACCAGGGCAACCCTTCCCTCTCCCCCTCGGGAGAGGGCCAGGGAAAGGGAGTTCTGCAACACCTCTTTCCCCAGCCCTCTCGGGCGAACGACTCAAGTTTAAGAAGGTTCAGACAATGAAAGCATTACATTTTGGCGCAGGTAATATCGGACGTGGCTTTATCGGCAAACTGTTGGCGGACGCAGGCATTGAGCTGACTTTCGCCGATGTTAACCAGGCTGTGCTCGACGCATTGAACGAACGTCATAGCTACCAGGTTCATGTCGTAGGCGAGCAGGAACAAGTCGATACCGTAACGGGCGTAAACGCGGTCAGTAGCGTAGGCGACGAGGTTGTCGGGCTTATCGCGCAGGTCGATCTGGTTACTACTGCTGTCGGCCCGGTTGTGCTGGAGCGTATCGCCCCGACTATCGCCAAAGGGCTGGCAAAGCGCAAAGCGCAGGGCAACGACAAGCCGCTGAACATTATCGCCTGCGAAAACATGGTGCGCGGCACCACGCAGTTAAAAGATCATGTGCTGAAAGCGCTGGCGCAGGAAGATATCGCCTGGGTGGAAGAACACGTGGGCTTCGTTGACTCAGCAGTAGACCGCATTGTGCCGCCTGCGGCTTCCGCCACCAACGACCCGCTGGAAGTGACCGTTGAGACATTCAGCGAGTGGATCGTCGATAAAACGCAGTTTAAAGGCGAGCTGCCGACCATCGCAGGCATGGAGCCGACCGATAACCTGATGGCTTTCGTCGAGCGTAAACTCTTCACGCTGAACACCGGGCATGCTATAACCGCCTACCTCGGAAAACTGGCCGGTCATCAGACCATTCGCGACGCTATCCTGGATGAGAAAATCCGGCTGGTGGTCAGGGGCGCGATGGAAGAAAGCGGCGCGGTGCTGATTAAGCGCTACGGCTTTGACGATGCGAAGCACGCCGCCTACATCGAGAAAATCCTTGGCCGCTTTGAAAACCCGTATCTGAAAGATGATGTGGAGCGTGTGGGTCGTCAGCCGCTGCGTAAGCTGAATGCGGGCGATCGCTTAATCAAACCGCTGCTCGGCACGCTGGAATATACGCTGCCAAACCATAACCTGGTGAAAGGCATTGCCGCTGCGATGCATTATCGCAGCGAGCAGGATCCGCAGGCGCAGGAGCTGGCGGAGCTTATCGAAAAGCAAGGCGCGAAAGAGACGCTGGTGCAGATTTCCGGCCTCGACGCAGGCAGCGACGTGGTTGCTGAAATCATTCAGGAATACAACGCGAAAGCGTAATAAGTACCGGGCGCGGCTGAGTCTGCGCCCGGCGTTTTATTGTCAGATATGCAGGCAACGATGGAAGAAACACAGGCCTTTGAAAACCGAGTGCTTGAGCGTCTGAATGCTGGCAAAACCGTAAGAAGCCTGTTGATTGCCGCCGTCGATCTCCTGACCGAGGCGGTGAACATTCTGGTGCTTCAGGTGTTCCGCAAAGATGACTACGCGGTGAAATATGCCGTCGAGCCGCTGCTTGATGGCGACGGCCCGCTTGGCGATCTCTCCGTGCGTCTTAAGCTTATTTACGGTCTTGGCGTTATCAGCCGCGCGGAATATGAAGACTGCGAACTGCTGATGGCGCTGCGCGAAGAGCTGAATCATGACGGTAGTGAATATCTGTTCACCGATGATGAGATCCTCGGCCCCTTTGGCGAACTGCACTGCGTCGCCGCGCTGCCGCCCGCCCCGACCCTGATTGAAGGCGGCGATGTAGAACTGCTGGCGATGCAAAAGCAGCGTTATCAGCAAATGCTGCGCTCCACCATGGTGCTCTCGCTCACTGAGCTGATTTCTAAAATCAGCTTAAAAAAAGCCTTCCAGAAGAAATAATCCCGGCGGTGACGCGGCTTCTCGTCACCCTGCGCTTGCCCTGCCAGATGTCAGGTCTTTCCCCCGCTGTGCTAAACTCCGTCGCAATTTACTTTGTGAGAACGTGTTATGAGACGAGAGCTGGCAATCGAATTTTCCCGCGTAACGGAAGCCGCCGCCCTGGCGGGTTACAAGTGGCTTGGCCGCGGCGATAAAAACGCCGCTGACGGCGCCGCCGTACACGCTATGCGCATTATGCTCAACCAGGTCAATATTGATGGCCGCATCGTGATTGGCGAAGGCGAGATAGACGAAGCGCCGATGTTGTATATCGGCGAACAGGTCGGCACCGGCAACGGCGACGCGGTGGATATCGCCGTCGACCCGATCGAAGGCACCCGCATGACGGCGATGGGCCAGGCCAACGCGCTGGCGGTGCTGGCGGTAGGCGATAAAGGCAGTTTCCTGAACGCGCCGGATATGTACATGGAAAAGCTGATTGTCGGTCCTGGCGCGAAAGGCGCTATCGACCTGGCTCTGCCGCTGGCGCAAAACCTCTATAACATCGCCAGCGCGCTGCATAAGCCGCTGTGCGAACTGACAGTCACGATCCTTGCGAAGCCCCGCCATGATGAGGTTATTTCCGAATTGCAGCAGCTTGGCGTTCGCGTGTTCGCCATTCCCGACGGCGATGTCGCGGCCTCTATCCTTACCTGCATGCCCGACAGCGAAGTGGATGTGCTTTACGGCATTGGCGGCGCGCCGGAAGGGGTGGTTTCCGCCGCGGTGATCCGCGCGCTGGATGGCGACATGCAGGGGCGCCTGCTGGCGCGTCATCAGGTTAAAGGCGATACGCCGGAGAACCGCGCCATTGGCGAGCAGGAACTGGAACGCTGCCGGCAGATGGGCATTAGAGCGGATAAAGTGTTGCATCTTGACGACATGGCGCGCAGCGACAACGTGATTTTTTCCGCGACCGGCATAACCAAAGGCGATCTGCTGGACGGCATCAGCCGCAAAGGCAATATCGCCACCACCGAGACGCTGCTTATTCGCGGCAAATCCCGCACCATTCGCCGCATTAAGTCGATTCATTATCTGGATCGCAAAGACCCGAACGTACAGACGCATATACTTTAAATCATTTGTCTGAATGAGCTTTCCGGCCCCGCCGGGCTGGAAATCTCCGCCGCCTCTGGCGAAGATAAAACAAAAGTCATGACAGGAGTGCAAGATGGCGGATTGGGTCACCGGTAAAGTTGTCAGAGTCGAGCACTGGACCGACGCGCTTTTTTCTCTCGTTGTTCACGCGCCTGTGGCGCCGTTCACCGCAGGGCAATTCACCAAGCTGGCGCTGGAAATAGACGGCGAGCGCGTGCAGCGCGCCTATTCCTATGTTAACCCGCCTGGCAGCCCGGACCTGGAGTTTTATCTGGTCACCGTGCCGGAAGGCAAACTAAGCCCGCGCCTGCATGCCATGCAGCCTGGCGATGAAGTCATGCTGGTTAGCGACGCAGCGGGCTTTTTTGTGCTGGAAGAGGTACCCGATTGCGAAACGCTGTGGATGCTGGCGACGGGTACGGCTATCGGCCCTTACCTTTCGATTTTGCAGGAAGGCAAAGACCTGGAGCGCTTTAAAAATATCGTGCTGGTGCATGCCGTGCGCTACGCGCAGGATTTAAGCTATTTACCGCTCATGCTGGAATTGCAGCAGCGATACGAAGAAAAAGTCCGTATCCAGACGGTGGTAAGCCGCGAAGAGGTAGCCGGTTCGTTGACGGGACGCGTGCCCGCGCTCATTGAGAGCGGCGCGCTGGAAGAGGCGGTCGGGCTGCCGATGAACACCCAGACCAGCCATGTGATGCTTTGCGGCAACCCGCAAATGGTGCGCGATACGCAACAGTTGCTGAAAGATACCCGGCAGATGACCAAACATTTACGCCGCCGGCCGGGCCATATGACTGCTGAACATTACTGGTAAGCTCAGCGGTATTTTACATCCAGCGTCTCTTTCCCGTACTTGTTCTCGCCCTGGGTGCCGATAAACGCCCCCAGGTCGAGCACCATCATCACAATGATAAGCGTGGGAATAAAGCGCCCCACCGCCCACTGCCAGACGCCGGTCAACATGACCCAGTTGCCTGCCAGCAGCATCCAGGCGAGGATAAGTAAAAACGCCCAGGCTCCCGATTTCCCACGATCGTGCAGGCGTTTTACCATGACCGCCGCTGTCGGCCACAGCAAGCAGACCAGCATAAACGCCGCTGTTTGCGAATTAAGCAGGTTGCTTCCCGCAAGGGTAAACAGCGCCGCCATGGCGACCAGCCATAAAACAACCCATATCCAAAAATCACGTCGGCCAATACGGCCTTTAAATGAAAACAACCATTGCTGTAGGGTCATGCCACCTTCCTTTTATCGTAGTGCCGCGTAGTTTACCCTGGCGCAGCGCCTTTTTGACAAGCTCGCCGCTTCCCGATTTAATCGCACTGACGAGCAACCGGGAGTGGGTGTCATGAAGTTTTTGTTATATGCCTTATTATTGCTGCTGCCGCTGGCGCCAGACTATGCCGGAGCGCGGGCCTCCGGGGAAAGCGTCGCGCCCGCTGCGCCCTATTTATTGCCAGGCGCGCCCGTCTTCGATATCACCATCTCCCGCTTCCGGGAACAATTCAATACTACGAATCCTGCGTTGCCGTTGAATGAATTTCGCGCTATTGCATCCAGCCGCGATAAGACCAACCTCACCCGGGCGGCGACCAAAATTAACGAAAACCTTTACGCCTCCACGGCGCTTGAGCGCGGCACCTTAAAAATTAAAAGCATGCAAGTCACCTGGCTGCCGATTCAGGGGCCGGAACAGAAAGCCGCCCGAGCGAAAGCGCTCCAGTATATGGCGGCAGTATTAAGAAGCTTTACGCCAGGGCTTTCCGCTGCGCAAAGCCAGACGCGGCTGACCCGTTTGCTGAGCGCCGCCAAAAACCAGCGCTACTATAGCCAGACGGAAGGCGCGATTCGCTATGTTGTCTCAGACAGCGGCGAAAAGGGGCTAACTTTCGCTGTTGAACCGATTAAGCTCGCTCTTACCGACGCACTGGAAGGGAACAATAAATGACAAAAAGCAAAGCCTTTCCGCATGCGAATCTCTATACTGTTTCACAGACCGCGCTGCCCTGAAGGGCAGCAATATTCCTTAATTCGCTTAGCGCGTGGAGAAGAAAAATGCGACATCCTTTAGTGATGGGTAACTGGAAACTCAACGGTAACCGCCATATGGTTAACGAGCTTATCGGCAACCTGCGTAAAGAGCTGGCAGGCGTAACCGGCTGCGACGTGGCTATCGCCCCGCCGGCGATGTACCTGGACCTGGCGAAGCAGGCCGCTGCGGGCAGCCATATCATTCTTGGCGCGCAGAACGTCGACGTTAACCTCTCCGGCGCGTTCACTGGCGAAACCTCCGCGGAAATGCTGAAAGATATCGGCGCGAAGTACATTATTATCGGTCACTCCGAGCGTCGTACTTACCACGCTGAATCTGACGAGTTCATCGCGAAGAAATTCGCGGTGCTGAAAGAGCAGGGTCTGGTGCCGGTACTGTGCATCGGTGAAACCGAAGCGGAAAACGAAGCGGGTAAAACCGAAGAAGTTTGCGCTCGCCAGATTGACGCCGTTCTGAAAACCCAGGGCGCAGCAGCTTTCGAAGGCGTAGTGATTGCTTACGAACCGGTATGGGCTATCGGTACTGGCAAATCCGCTACCCCGGCGCAGGCGCAGGCGGTGCACAAGTTCATCCGCGACCACATCGCGAAGGCCGACGCTAAAATCGCTGAGCAGGTTATCATTCAGTACGGCGGTTCCGTAAACGCCGCTAACGCCGCCGAGCTGTTCACCCAGCCGGATATCGACGGCGCGCTGGTCGGCGGCGCATCGCTGAAAGCAGACGCTTTCGCAGTGATCGTGAAAGCTGCGGCGCAAGCTAAGCAGGCGTAAAAATTATCGCTGCGGCGGGTTTCCCCGCCATGCGTTTTAAAGCCCGGCAGCCCTGCTTCCGGGCTTTTTCATTCAGAGCTTGCCAAGAAGCCTGAACCAGCCGTAATCAAGCGGCAGCAGCACCAGAAACGTCGCGACCGCCAGCCACAGACAAAGCTTCATGCCCGCCCGCGCCGGTACTTTGCCAAGCGCCATCGCCACGACTATCGGCGAGGCCTGATAAGGCAGCAACGGCGTCGAATAGCCTAAAACCTGAATCATAATCACAGAAAGCAGCGGGAAACCTGTCGCCTGCGAAAAACTTTGCGCCAGCGTGGTGTACAGCGCCGGTACGCCGTTCGCGGTCATAATAAAGTTGAGCACGGTAGTAATGCCTGTCAGGGCGGCAAAGCTTGTGAAGGGCTTATCGGCATCCAGCGGCATGACATGCAGCAGCGCTTCGCCCACCGCACGGCCAAGCCCGGTTTGCGTGACCGTGGTGGCAAGCCCCAGAATACCGGCCACATAAATGCAGGTGCGCATGTTCACGCCGCTGGAAAATTCCTCTCCCGAAATAAAACCCACGCGCGGCAGCAGCGTGACGACCGCGGCGGCAAGCCCAGTCCACGCCGGACCTATGCCGTGCCAGCTTTCTGTTACCCAAAGCGTTAATACCACCAGCAGAAGCCAGGCAAGACGTTTTTCCGCGCGGCTCATGGGCGGCGCAGGCGGTAAATGTTGCGCAGGCTTCGCTTTTCCCGGGAAGAGCCAGCAGATAAGCGCAATCAGTATCAGCCCCTTAAGCATGCCCAGCACCGGGGTATGGAGCAGCAGATAGGGCAGATAGTTCAGATGCAGGCCGTAAGACCCTTCCGCCGCGCCGCTCATCACAAGGTTAGGCACGTTGGCGGGCAAGATCGTCGCGGAAAGCTGGAATGTGCCAAAACCGACCGCCAGCGCCAGACCGTACCAGCCGCGCGTGCCCTCCTCTACGCCAGCGCGCTTCGCCATGGCCGCCACAATCGGCATAAGCAGCGCAATGCGCCCCATGTTTGAAGGCATCACGAATGCCAGCGCGTAGCTGAGTAAAACCACGCTGCCGACCATTTGCCACCAGGCGCCGGTAAGCTGCGCCGACAGCGCCCTCGCCGCCCGGTCGGCCAGGCCGGTTTTGCGAATCGCGACGCCCAGTACAAAGCCGCTGAATACCAGCCAGAACGCAGAAGAGGCGAAGCCGCTGAAAATGGTTTCCGCCGGGGCGATTTTTAAAACCATCGCTACCGTAAAAAAGAGCAGCGCGGTAATAAACTCCGCCAGCAGGGAGGTCGCCCACAGAATAATAGTGAGCAGAATAACCAGCGTAGGCAAAAACAGAGGATGAGAAAACCAGTGCGACATACCTGTCTCCTGTCGAAATTTCGGGCAAGTTTACACTGCCGCACGGTTAAGTAAACGTCACCTTACCCCTGAGAATTAAGGATGCCGCAGTCGTGATCCTGAATCTCCTCAGCGGAAGCCAGGTTAAAATCCAGCAGGTTACGGGCGGTCGCCAGCAGGATAAACGAACCATCTTTCTGCTTCGCTATCGCCAGCCCATAACGTCCCATATGGCCGCGCGCCTGCTCTACTTCTTCCGCCAGCATCATAAAGGGGCTGCGCCGGGAAAGCTCCGCCTCTGTCACACGCCGCGCCAGGTAATCATGGCCGCGTAATCCGCCTGGAAAGGGTTGCCACTGGCTGCTGATGCGATGGATATTGTCATCCAGCCGGGCGCGCACATCCGGTCGCAGGCAGGAGATATGAACATGCAGATGGTTTTGCGAACGTCCCAGCCGGGAATTTATGGCAAGCGATATGGCTTCGTCCGGCACCTTTTCGCCACGCTTTTCACTCATAAAACGCCGCGCCTGCCACGAATGCCAAAAGAAGTTGGGTGTTTGCGCCTCAAGAAGCAGCGGGCTTTCCACGCCGTTAATACGCCAGGCCGGCATTAACAAATACTGTAGCGGCCCGTTACGGTCTTTCAGCACCGTATAGCCATCAGCAAGATTCACCTGCACGCAGGGCGCCGGGCGGTTTTCCCGCTGCTGATGCGGCACGCATTGTTCTATTGCTATATGCCGCAACGCATCAGGATTATCGGGTTTTAAAGCATACCAGGCCAGGATGGCGGTGATAGCCAGCAGCGACAGGAGTGCAAAAATGACGTATAGCGTTCGCTTCATGCTTCATCCTTTTTTATTCCGGGAAGCTGAGCGTAACGCAAAAAGGGCGGGAAATGAGGAGATTTATCGGCAAAAAGGCGGCCAGCGCTGCGCTACCCGCCTTTTAAGATTGCCGCTTCCCTGCGGCCCGTGATCTTAACGCTTGCTGATTTGGTCGAAGGTGCCGCCGTTAGAGAAATGCGCTTTTTGCGCTTTCGTCCAGCCGCCGAACACATCATCAATGGTAAACAGCTTCAGTTTCGGGAAGGTGTTTTCATATTTTTTCGCGACCGCCGGGTCGCGCGGGCGGTAGAAGTTCTTCGCCGCAATCTCCTGGCCTTCCGGCGAGTAGAGATATTTCAGGTACGCTTCCGCCACCGCTTTGGTGCCTTTCTTGTCGACGACTTTGTCCACGACAGAGACAGTCGGCTCCGCGAGAATAGACTCGCTCGGCGTTACAATTTCAAACTTATCTTTGCCAAGCTCGTTCGCCGCCAGCAACGCTTCGTTTTCCCAGGCAATCAGCACATCGCCGATGCCGCGCTCAACGAAGGTATTGGTCGAACCGCGCGCGCCGGAATCCAGCACTTCAACATTTTTATACAGCGCTTTGACGAAATCCTGCGCTTTCGCCTGGTCGCCGTTGTTCTGATGCAGCGCATAGCCCCATGCCGCCAGGTAATTCCAGCGAGCGCCGCCGGAACTCTTCGGGTTCGGCGTAATGACCGAGACGCCCGGCTTCACCAGGTCGTTCCAGTCGCGGATCTGCTTCGGGTTGCCCTTGCGTACAAGGAAAACGATGGTGGAAGTATAAGGCGCGGAGTTGTCCGGCAGGCGCTGGATCCAGTTTTTATCGATACGACCGCGCTCCGCAATGGCGTCAACGTCATAAGCGAGCGCCAGCGTAACGACATCCGCCTCAATGCCGTTGATTACCGAAGTCGCTTGCTTGCCGGAGCCGCCGTGCGACTGGCGAACCGTCACGTTATCGCCCGTTTCTTTTTTCCAGTGCGCGCTGAAGGCCTTGTTATATTCTTCATACAGCTCACGCGTTGGGTCATAGGAGACGTTTAATAACTGGATATCCTTTGCCAGTACGCTCGTCGACGCCAACAGTAATGTTAACCCTACTCCCCACTTGTTCATCGCACGCTCTCTTGAAAAATAATGTTGTGATGAAAAGAGCGTGCCAGAAAGCGTGGCGCTGATTAAAGAATAAAAAAAGATTGGCTATAACCTGTGGGAATAAATGGAGACAAAAAAAAGCCGGGTTGCCCCGGCTTCTTATTAACTTAGTAAAGCTTCTTGGCGCATTCCAGCCAGTCGCCTTTAAACGGACGCTTCATATTTTCGATAGCGTCGATGATGTCGTGATGCACCATCTTCTCGTTCTGGATACCTACGCAGCGGCCGCCGTAGCCCTGCAACAGCAGTTCGATAGCGTACGCGCCCATGCGGGAGGCGAGGATACGGTCGTAAGGCACCGGAGAACCGCCGCGCTGAATGTGACCCAGCACGGTCGCACGGGTTTCGCGTTTGGTTTCGGATTCAATATACTTCGCCAGTTCATCGATATCGCAAATGTGCTCGGTAATGGCGACGATAGCGTGCTTTTTACCTTTGGCGATGCCGGCTTTGATTTCCGCAACCAGATCTTCACGGTTGAATTCCACTTCCGGCAGAACGATAAACTCGCAACCGCCTGCAATAGCCGCCGCCAGCGTCAGGTCGCCGCAGTAGCGGCCCATGACTTCAACGATAGAGATTCGCTGGTGGGAAGAAGAGGTATCGCGCAGACGGTCAATTGCTTCAACCACGGTATGCAGCGCGGTGAAGTAGCCGATGGTGTAGTCGGTGCCGGCTACGTCGTTATCAATGGTGCCCGGCAGGCCGATGCAAGGAAAACCCATTTCAGTCAGACGCTTAGCGCCCATGTAGGAACCATCGCCGCCGATAACCACCAGCGCGTCGATGCCGCGTTTTTTCATGTTTTCGATAGCCACGGCGCGGATGTGTTCTTCACGGAATTCCGGGAAACGCGCTGAGCCCAGGAATGTGCCGCCGCGGTTGATCATGTCGGAAACGCTGTAGCGGTCGAGTTGGATCATACGGTCTTCATACAGGCCCAGGTAGCCGTCGTAAATGCCGAATACTTCCAGCCCTTCAGTTAAGGCTGCGCGGACCACGCCACGGATAGCAGCGTTCATGCCCGGCGCATCACCGCCACTCGTCAACACACCGATTTTCTTAATCATGACTACCTCTGAACGTAGAATACTAAATGAATTCTGTTGCCGAATACCGCCGCGCTCTGGCGAAACGGCCGACCAATGCTGCAAATAGTAACGTAACCGCTCGTTGCTGAATTGATTCAGGTCAGGCCACAGAGGACTGACTTTTACCAAAAAAGGCTACACACAGAAGCCCGCTGCGGCAATTACTTAAGCTCAAACTGGCCCTGCTGCGGCTGGGGTACCACCGAGCAAGGATCCTGATGAATAATCACATCTGACCCCGGAAAATGCGCCAGAATCGCCTGTTCCACTTGTTCAGCGACCAGATGCGCCTGAACCAGCGGCAAATTATCTTCCATTTCCAGATGAAGTTGAATAAAGCGGGTCGGCCCTGACTGCCGCGTGCGAAGATCGTGCGCTCCTCTGACGCCGGGCCAGGAGGAGACGATATCAATGATTGCCTGACGTTCGTTATCGGGTAAAGCGCGATCCAGTAAAGACTGCACCGCCTCATAACCCATTCGTAAGGCACTATACAGAATATAGATGCCAATACCGAGCGCGAACAACGAATCGGCACGATGCCAGCCATACCACGATAGCGCCAGCGCAACCAGAATCGCGCCGTTCATCATAACATCAGACTGATAGTGAAGCATATCCGCCCGTACGGCCTGGCTGCGGGTTTTACGCACAACCCAGCGCTGGAATGTTACCAGCGCCAGCGTGCTGACGAGCGCCGCCAGAGTAACGACCATACCCACGCCCGGTTCGTTCATCGGTTCCGGCTGCGCCAGATGTTGAATGCTGGTCAGAAAGAGAAATAAGGCCGAGCCGGAAATAAACATGCTCTGCGCCAGCGCCGCCAGAGATTCCGCTTTGCCGTGACCAAACGTATGTTCCTCATCAGCAGGCTGAAGAGAGTACCGCACGACCAACAGGTTGGTCAGCGAAGCGGCGATATCTACCAGAGAATCTACCAGCGCCGCCAGGATACTGACCGAGCCGGTATACCACCAGGCGAAAATTTTGATAATCAGCAGCAGCGAAGCCATAACCGTGGCGGCGACGGCGGCCCGATTTACCAGTTGCGCATAAGTATGATTCATAACCACTCCAGCACCTTAAGCGGCAAGTATAACGGATAGCCTCGCAGGCAAAGATGAAAAAAAGCGGCTCGCCGTATGCCACTTCTGACGAATGCCGCCTCGCCGGTTCTGCTTAAATTCTATGCTGTCGCGCCAGATGAGCGAGAAGCTCTGTAAAGAGCCGGTGACAAAGCTGCTGGTTATGCGGAAAAAAGGCAAAAAAAACCCCCTCGTCATGAGGGGGAAGACAGGGATGGTGTCTATGGCAAGGAAAACAGGGTTGTTACTGGTTACTACGGGTACTGCTACTAAAAACGTTTTTTGAAGCGCCAGGCCATTGCACCTGGGCCACTTCGCGAAGCTGTCGCATGCGCTGCTGATGCTTCTCGTTTAAAACCGCTTGCTGCTCTGGCGTTAACAGACGGAACATTTGGTTGCGCACTTTCGCCATTTCAACCTGGCGGGCGACCTGTTCCTGCGCCATCTTTTCTGCCTGAGCGCGCACAGCGTTTTCATCAAATTTTTCTGCGGTCACCAGCCTGTGCATGGTGTCCATTTCACTAACATTAACAGGGGGCTGTTCATGCCGCGCCTGCTGCATCAAGTCCCGCATTTGCTGACGCTGATGCTCCGTGAGATTGATGCCGTCGAACATATGGCTCTGCACACTGTTACGTTGCGAAAGCGCTTCAGTCGGATGCCAGTTATCGCCGTTTACGACTTCAGCAGCCTGGCTGGCCAGTGCACCGAACGCCAGTGTTGAGGCCATGACGGCAGTAATAACTTTGCGCATCACTGACTCCTGAAAAACTTGTGTGCTGCGATTCCACGAAAATGAGTCTACGATTTGGGCTGCAAACATGCGTCAGGGGGTGTAAAACAACGTAAAGTCATGGATTAGCGAGTCTTGATGACGTAATTTCTGCCTCGGAGGTACTTAACAATGAATAAAATTTTGTTAGTTGATGATGACCGCGAGCTGACTTCCCTGCTAAAGGAATTGCTCGACATGGAAGGTTTTAACGTACTCGTTGCCCATGACGGGGAGCAGGCGCTTGACCTCCTGGATGACAGCATCGACCTGCTTTTGCTCGACGTAATGATGCCGAAGAAAAACGGCATTGATACCCTTAAAGAGCTGCGCCAGACTCACCAGACTCCCGTAATAATGCTTACCGCGCGAGGCAGCGAGCTTGACCGCGTGCTGGGTCTTGAACTTGGCGCCGATGATTATCTGCCTAAACCGTTTAATGACCGCGAGCTGGTAGCCCGTATTCGCGCTATTTTGCGCCGCTCACACTGGAGCGAGCAGCAGCAAAACAGCGAAAGCGGTTCGCCCACGCTGGAAGTAGACGCGTTAAGTCTCAACCCGGGCCGCCAGGAGGCCAGTTTTGACGGCCAGACGCTTGAGCTTACCGGCACTGAATTCACTCTGCTTTACCTGCTGGCGCAGCATTTAGGCCAGGTGGTTTCCCGCGAGCATTTAAGCCAGGAAGTGCTGGGCAAGCGCTTAACGCCGTTTGACCGCGCTATCGATATGCATATTTCCAACCTGCGCCGCAAACTGCCGGATCGCAAAGATGGCCACCCGTGGTTTAAAACGCTGCGCGGACGCGGTTATCTGATGGTGGCGACTTCATGATAGGCAGCCTTACCGCCCGCATCTTCGCCATTTTCTGGTTAACGCTGGCGCTGGTGCTGATGCTGGTATTGATGTTGCCGAAGCTCGATACCCGTCAGATGACGGAATTGCTGGAAAGCGAACAGCGTCAGGGCACGATGATTGAGCAGCATGTTGAAGCTGAACTGGAAAACGACCCGCCTAACGATCTCATGTGGTGGCGTCGTTTGTTTCGCGCGATTGATAAATGGGCGCCGCCGGGCCAGCGTTTGTTGCTGGTAACCAGCGAGGGCCGCGTTATCGGCGCAGAACGCAATGAAATGCAGATCATTCGCAACTTTATCGGCCAGTCTGATAACGCAGATCATCCGCAAAAGAAAAAATATGGCCGCGTGGAGTTAGTCGGACCGTTTTCCGTGCGTGATGGCGAAGATAATTATCAGCTTTACCTGATTCGCCCGGCCAGCAGCTCGCAGTCAGACTTCATAAACCTGCTGTTCGACAGGCCGTTATTACTGCTGATTGTGACCATGCTGGTCAGCGCGCCGCTGCTGCTATGGCTTGCCTGGAGCCTTGCGCGCCCGGCCCGTAAGCTCAAGAACGCCGCAGATGAAGTTGCCCGGGGCAACCTGCGCCAGCATCCGGAACTGGAAGCCGGGCCGCAGGAGTTTATCGCCGCTGGCGCCAGCTTTAACCAGATGGTGACTGCGCTGGAGCGCATGATGACCACCCAGCAGCGCCTGCTTTCTGACATCTCTCACGAGTTGCGCACGCCGCTTACTCGTTTGCAGCTCGGCACCGCGCTGCTGCGCCGCCGCAGCGGTGAAAGTAAAGAGCTTGAGCGCATTGAAACCGAAGCGCAGCGTCTCGACAGTATGATTAACGATCTGCTGGTCATGTCGCGCAATCAACAGAAAAACGCGCTGGTTAGCGAAACGATGAAGGCGAATCAGCTGTGGGGCGACGTGCTGGATAACGCCGCGTTTGAAGCCGAGCAGATGGGCAAAACCTTTGAAGTGACCTATCCGCCCGGCCCCTGGCCGCTGTATGGCAACCCGAACGCGCTTGAAAGCGCGCTGGAAAACATTGTCCGCAACGCGCTGCGTTATTCGCACACCAAAATCGCCGTGGCGTTTTCCGTCGATAAGCAGGGCATTACCATTAATGTTGATGATGACGGCCCGGGCGTTAGCCCGGAGGACAGAGAGCAAATCTTCCGTCCTTTCTACCGTACCGATGAAGCGCGCGATCGCGAATCCGGCGGTACCGGCCTTGGGCTGGCGATTGTCGAAACGGCGATTCAACAGCATCGCGGCTGGGTGAAAGCGGACGACAGCCCGCTTGGCGGGTTACGTTTGACTATCTGGCTGCCGCTTCACCAGCGCTCCTGATCAGCAGCCCCTCTTGCCATAGAGAGGGGCGCTGTTTCGCTCCAGCGCAGAAAACGGCGCGCTCGCCGTTGCGTATGTTTCCCGCCTGCCAATTCTGCTATTCTGCGCCCCTCGTAAAGGGGAGTGTTATGCTGAATATCGTTTTGTTTGAACCTGAAATCCCACCTAATACCGGTAATATTATTCGTCTGTGCGCCAATACAGGCTTTCGGCTGCACATCATTGAACCGATGGGATTTACCTGGGATGACAAACGCCTGCGTCGTGCCGGGCTGGATTATCATGAGTTTGCTGCGGTAACGCGCCACCACGATTACGCCGCTTTTCTGGAAGCGGAAAAACCGCAGCGCCTCTTTGCCTTAACAACAAAGGGAACGCCCGCGCACAGCGCGGTAAGCTATCAGGCCGGTGATTATCTGCTGTTCGGACCGGAAACCCGTGGGCTGCCCGCATCTATTCTCGACGCCTTGCCGAAAGAGCAAAAAATTCGTATCCCGATGATGCCGGACAGCCGGAGCATGAATTTATCGAACTCGGTTTCGGTGGTGGTTTATGAGGCGTGGCGCCAGATGGGATATCCTGGCGCGATATTGCGAAGCTGAAACAGAGTAACGAGCGCCTTTGGCTCAGGCGCTCAGAAAGGCGGGCTTAAATTCCGTCGCCGTATTCAAAACCGTGGTTGATGCCGTTGAAGTGCTGATCCATATCCATGGATGGCTTATCGCTTTCCGGCTTACCAACGATACGCGCCGGCACGCCCGCTGCGGTGGTGTGCGGCGGTACAGGCTGAAGCACTACCGATCCCGCGCCAATTTTCGCACCGCGCCCTACTTCAATATTGCCAAGGATTTTCGCACCTGCGCCAATCATCACCCCTTCGCGAATTTTCGGGTGGCGGTCGCCGCTGGTTTTGCCGGTGCCGCCAAGCGTGACGGATTGCAAAATCGAAACGTCATCTTCCACTACCGCCGTTTCGCCAATCACTATTCCGGTTGCATGATCGAGCATGATGCCGCGCCCAATTTTCGCCGCCGGATGAATATCGACCTGAAAAGAGACCGAAACCTGATTTTGCAGGAAAATGGCGAGCGCCTGACGGCCCTGATTCCATAACCAGTGGCCGATGCGGTGCGCCTGGAGCGCATGAAAACCTTTAAGGTAAAGCAGCGGCGTAGAGTATTTATCCACCGCCGGGTCGCGCGTACGGACAGCCTGAATATCACAGGCGGCGGAAGCTATCATTTCCGGGTCAGCGGCATAGGCTTCTTCCACAACTTCACGAATGGCGATAGCAGGCATAATAGGCGAGGCAAGCTTGTTAGCGAGCATATAACTCAGGGCGCTGCCGAGATTTTCATGCTTGAGCAAGGTGGCATGGTAAAAACTGGCCAGCATCGGCTCACAATCAGCAAGCGCACGAGCTTCGGCTTTAATATTATTCCAGACCAGACCCAGTTCTTCACACGGCATTGCTTTCTCCAGACAAACAAACAACGGCCGGTAAGCGATGTTACCGGCGCGTTTTTATAATTACGGACGTTCCGTCAGTGACTGCTTCGCTCATCCTTGCGCGCGCGACCAAGCAACGTTAATGCTGCCTCGCGAGCATTTTTTCCGCAATACAATACCTGATAAATTTCCTCGGTTATTGGCATTTCAACGCCAAAGCGGGCCGCCAGCTCCCGCACCTCTTTGGTGTTGCGGTAGCCTTCCACCACCTGGCCGATTTGCGTCTGCGCGCTCTGCACATCCATTCCCTGGCCCAGCATCATGCCAAAGCGGCGGTTGCGCGACTGGTTGTCGGTACAGGTGAGCACGAGGTCGCCCAGACCCGCCATCCCCATAAAGGTGCCTGGATCTGCGCCTAACGCCGCGCCAAGGCGTGTCATTTCAGCAAGGCCGCGCGTTATTAACGCTGTACGCGCATTCGCGCCAAAACCGATGCCGTCCGACATGCCTGCGCCGATGGCGATGACGTTTTTTACCGCGCCGCCCAGCTGCACGCCGATAAAATCCGGATTGATATAGACACGAAAGCTTTTGCCGCAGTGCAGTAGTTCCTGCAAATCATTTGCAAACGCTTCATCCGTAGCAGCAAGGGAAATGGCGGTCGGCAAACCGGCGGCCAGCTCTTTGGCGAAGGTCGGCCCGGAAATCACGGCAAGCGGGATCGCTTCGCCCAGCGCTTCGCGCGCCACATCCTGCAACAGACGTCCGGTTTCCGCTTCCAGCCCTTTCGTCGCCCAGGCTACGCGAGCGTCCGGGCGCATTAACGGTTTAATCTGGCGCAGCACCTGATCAAAAACATGGCTTGGCACGACCACCAGAATATTGCGGCTGGCAGCCAGCGCGGCGGCTAAATCGCTTTCGGGGTGCAACGTATCAGGGAAAGGCACATCGGGGAGAAAAGCAGCGTTGCAGCGTTCTGCCTGCAACGTAGCGATATGATCCGGGTTATGGCCCCATAAGACTACCTGGTGGCCGTTTCTCGCCAGCGTGATGGCGAGAGCGGTGCCGTACGAGCCGGCACCGATCACTGTCATTGACGCATTAACGGTGTTCATCAGGCATCCTGATGGTCTTGCGCACCTTCGCCTTCGCCAGCCTGCTGCTGTAAGTAATTCATGAACAGCGCATCGAAGTTAACCGGCGCGAGGTTCAGCTGCGGGAACGTACCGCGGGAAACCAGGCTGGTGATGCATTCGCGGGCGTACGGGAAGAGGATGTTCGGGCAGTAAGCGCCAAGGCAGTGCGCCATCTGCGTACCTTCAATGCCGCCTACGGAGAAAATACCCGCCTGCTGCACTTCACACAGGAAAGCGGTCTCTTCGCCAAGCGTAGCTGTTACCGTAACGCGCAGCACCACTTCAAACACATCGTCAGCAAGCTGGCTGGATGCGGTGTCCAGGTCCAGTTTGACTTCCGGCTGCCAGTCTTTCTGAAACACGTGCGGAGCATTCGGTGCTTCGAAAGAGATATCCTTGGTATAAACACGTTGAATCTGAAAGGTCATTTCAGTGTTGTTTTGTTCTGACATGAGTGAACCCTTTTACGTTATGTCCTTAAAATCGCCGTCACGGCTAAAACGCATTAGCGCAGAAGCGGATCGAGTCCACCACGTGCGTCCAGTGCATACAAGTCATCGCAGCCGCCGATATGCTGCGCGTCGATGAAAATCTGCGGCACGGTAGTGCGTCCGCTGCGCTTGATCATCTCTTCACGCTTCGCGGCATCGCCATCAATGGGCAACTCGATAAACGTCACCCCTTTGCTGGTCAGCAGCGCCTTTGCACGATGGCAAAACGGGCAGGTGGCTTTGGTGTACATTTCAATGTTGGCCATGACTTTACCTCTTGTAAGTTATTTACCACGCACCAGCGGCAGATTTTCGCCGCTCCAGCCCGCTACGCCCTCTTTCAGCACGTAAACCTGCTCGAAGCCTGCTTTGTTCAGCAACGAAGCGGGTTCCTGGGCCGCCATTCCGCTGGCGTCAATTACGATAACCGGTTTCGCTTTGTGCTTTTCCAGTTCGCCAACGTTACCGGCTTTGATGTCGTTCGGCAGCACGTTAATCGCGCCGGAGATGTGACCTTTGCGGAAATCGTCGCGCTGGCGAATATCCACCACCACCGCATCTTCTTTATTGATTAAACGGGTGGCTTCACCGCGGGTGATAACCTTCACTTTAGAGGTCAGCCCTTTGAAAGTGGTGTAAATCACCGCCGCCAGTAACGCAATCCACGCGATATTAAGTATGGGGTGACGGCTAACGAATTGCATAATTTCTTGCATGGGGGGTACGGACTCCCGATGTGAGTGAAAAAAAAATCAGGTGAGGAGTATACCTGCGCGTTGTGTCAATTACAGCCAGTGGAAGAGAGGTTGTGCATTTTCTGCGGCGCGTTACGTAAAAAAGGATAAAAAGCGCCTTAAACCGCCTCTCGCCCTGCCCTTTTCTTTGATCTCCTGCGGCTATTCGCCCCGGCGCGGTGTAGTAAAGTTACGCCAATTTTTGTCTTTAGCGCATGAGGTTGTCGCAATGTCAGGTTCTAAAAAACCAATGGTGCTGGTGATACTGGATGGCTACGGCTACCGTGAAGACCAGCAGGATAATGCTATTTTCAACGCCAAAACGCCGGTAATGGATGCGCTGTGGGCTACCCGTCCGCATACGCTTATAGATGCTTCCGGGCTGGAAGTGGGTTTGCCGGACCGCCAGATGGGCAACTCCGAAGTCGGCCACGTTAACCTCGGCGCGGGCCGTATTGTCTATCAGGATTTGACCCGTCTTGATGTAGAAATTAAAGAACGTACCTTTTTCAGCAACCCGACGCTGACCGGCGCGGTAGATAAAGCCGTCGCCGCCGGTAAAGCAGTGCATATTATGGGCCTGCTCTCGGCGGGCGGCGTACACAGCCATGAAGATCACATCATGGCGATGGTGGAGCTTGCCGCCGCGCGCGGCGCGGAAAAGATTTTCCTGCATGCTTTCCTGGATGGCCGCGACACGCCGCCGCGTAGCGCCGAATCTTCCCTGAAAGCATTTGAAGATAAGTTCGCTTCGCTGGGCAAAGGGCGCGTGGCGACCATCATTGGCCGTTATTTCGCCATGGACCGCGACAACCGCTGGGACCGCGTTGAGCTGGCTTATGATCTGCTGACTCAGGCGCACGGCGAATTTCAGGCGCAAAGCGCAGTGGCAGGCTTACAAGCCGCTTACGCTCGCGATGAAAACGATGAATTTGTTAAGCCGACAGTGATCCGTAAAGCAGGCGATGTTGATTCCACAATGGAAGACGGCGACGCGTTGATTTTCATGAATTTCCGTGCTGACCGCGCCCGCCAAATCACCCGCGCGTTTGTAAACGCTAACTTCGACGGTTTCGCCCGTAAGAAAGTGGTCAAATTTAGCGATTTCGTCATGCTTACCGAATATGCGGCAGACATCAAAACCGCCTGCGCTTATCCGCCCGCGTCGCTTGCGAATACCTTTGGCGAATGGATGGCGAAGCATAACAAAACGCAGCTGCGTATCTCCGAAACCGAGAAATATGCTCACGTTACGTTCTTCTTTAACGGCGGCGTGGAAGAGCCGTTCCCGGGCGAAGATCGCACGTTAATCAACTCGCCCAAAGTCGCCACTTATGACCTGCAACCGGAGATGAGTTCGGCCGAGCTGACGGAAAAGTTAGTCGCGGCTATCGGGAGCGGCAACTATGACGCCATTATCTGTAACTACCCGAACGGCGATATGGTCGGCCATACCGGCGTTTTCGAGGCGGCCGTGAAAGCAGTGGAAACGCTGGATAACTGCATCGCCCAGATTACCGACGCGGTGCTCAGCGCAGGCGGCCAGTTGCTCATTACCGCCGATCACGGCAACGCCGAGCAGATGCGCGACCCGTCCACCGGTCAGGCGCATACGGCACACACTAACCTGCCGGTGCCGCTGATTTACGTTGGCGATAAGCAGTTGAAAGCGGTAGAAGGTGGCAAACTTTCCGATATCGCGCCGACCATGCTTACGCTGATGGGGATGGAAATCCCGCAAGAGATGACTGGCAAGCCGCTGTTCATCGTGGAATAATCCCTCCCCATGAGGGGAAAGGCGATTTTTTCAATAACATGGGCCGCACAGCCGAAACGGCATTCGCTGCGGTCTTTGATCTACGCCAGCGCGCTCAGCGCTGGCGTATTGTTATGCCCGCTTTCCGCCCACGCGGATGACCGCGACCAGCTTAAATCCATTCAGCAGGACATCGCCGCCAAAGAACGGGCGGTACGCCAGCAACAGCAGCAGCGCGCTAAACTACTCGCCCAGCTAAAAGAGCAGGAGCAGGCGATTGCCGCCGCAGCCCGCAAGCTGCGTGAAACGCAAACCACCCTGACGCAGCTCAACCGCCAGATTGATGAGATGAACGCCTCCATCGCGAAGCTTGAGCAGCAAAAAGCCTCGCAGGAACGCAACCTGGCGGCCCAGCTTGACGCCTCTTTCCGCCAGGGCCAGCACTCCGGCTTACAGATGATCCTGAGCGGCGAAGAGAGCCAGCGCGGTCAGCGCCTGCAAGCTTACTTCGGCTATCTTAACGAGGCGCGGCAAGAAACCATCGCGCAGTTAAAGCAAACCCGCGAAGAGGTTGCCTCGCAAAAGGCGGAGCTGGAAGAAAAGCAGAGCCAGCAGCAAACGCTGCTTTACGAACAGCAGGCACAGCAGGCAAAGCTTGAGCAAGCGCGCAACGAGCGCAAAAAAACCCTTTCCGGCCTCGAGTCCTCCATCCAGCAGGGGCAGGCGCAGCTGAGCGAGCTGCGGCAGAATGAATCGCGCCTGCGCGATCGCCTCGCCCGCGCTGAAGCGGCGGCGCGTGCGCGTGCTGAAAAAGAGGCGCGTGAGGCGGAGCAGGTACGCAGCCGCCAGCAGGAAGCTTCCCGCAAAGGCACCACCTATAAGCCATCTGAGAGCGAGCGCTCACTTATGGCGCGCACCGGCGGGCTGGGCTCACCCAACGGTCAGGCATACTGGCCGGTTCGCGGTCCGCTGCTGCATCGCTATGGCGAACAGCTGCAAGGTGAGCTACGTTGGAAAGGCATCGTTATTGGCGCGTCCGAAGGCACGGAAGTGAAAGCGGTGGCGGATGGGCGCGTTATTCTTGCCGACTGGCTCCAGGGCTACGGTCTGGTGGTTGTAGTGGAACATGGTAAAGGCGATATGAGCCTTTATGGCTACAACCAGAGCGCGCTGGTCAGCGTAGGCGCGCAGGTGCGCGCCGGGCAACCTGTTGCGCTGGTTGGCAGCAGCGGCGGCCAGGGCCGGCCTTCGCTCTATTTCGAAATTCGTCGCCAGGGTCAGGCCGTCAATCCACAACCATGGTTGGGAAGATAAGTTTTGCTTTATTTGCGTCGTCTTGTTGTTGCTTTTGCCGGTATGCTGGCGCTTGTCGCCCCGGTTTTCGCCGGTAAACTCGCCCTGGTGATCGATGACTTTGGTTATCGTCCCCATAATGAAAACCAGGTGCTGGCGCTGCCGCCCGCCGTTTCCGTCGCCGTCTTACCGAACGCGCCCCATGCCCGTGAAATGGCGACCAAAGCGCACAACGCAGGTCACGAGGTGCTGATCCATCTGCCAATGGCGCCGCTTAGCAAGCAGCCTCTGGAAAAAGATACGCTGCGCCCGGAGATGAGCAGCGATGAGATAGAGCGCATCGTGCAGGACGCGGTAAACAAAGTGCCCTATGCGGTCGGGATGAATAACCATATGGGCAGCGCCATGACCTCCAGCCTTTTTGGCATGCAGAAGGTGATGCAGGCCCTGAAGCGCTATAACCTCTATTTCCTCGACAGCATGACTATCGGCAACAGCCAGTCGATGCGCGCCGCCGCAGGCACTGGCGTGAAGGTAATCAAACGCAAAGTCTTTCTTGATGACTCGCAAAACGAGGCGGATATTCGCTTCCAGTTTAACCGGGCCATCGCCATCGCGCGGCGCAGCGGTTCAGCTATCGCTATCGGTCATCCCCACCCGGCGACCGTGCGGGTATTGCAGCAGATGGTTTATAACCTGCCGCCGGATATTACGCTTGTGCGCGCAGGCAGCTTACTCAACGAACCGCAAACGGACACGTCAACGCCGAACCTTACGCCGCCCGGCCAGCCAGCGCCCGCCGCCGCGAAAAACCCCTTCCGCGGCGTGAAATTTTGTAAACCCAAACAGCCGCCGCAGCCCGTTTACGCTACGCGCTTTTTTAGCGTGATAAGCGAAAGCGTAGGTCAGAGCAACCTGGTCACCTACTTCCAGCATCAATGGCAGGGCTGGGGACAGAGTAAAACGAAATAATAAAAAAGCCCGCTCAACGCGGGCCTTTTTATTAGCGGATAAGGTGAGAGTCGGAAGCCGTTTTTACATCTGTGCGCTTCTTGTCGTAAGCGTACCAGGCTTTGAAATATTTAAGGAAACTATAAAAAGCGGCATAGAGCCCGGTCACCAGCCCCACTTTTCCCTCTCGCCATGCGCCGCTAAATAAATACCATTTAAAAAAGGCGCCGATAGCGCTTATTATGCCGCGCAACAGCGAAGGTTTAACATATTTATATTTTACCAGCCGGCTGGTATAGCCATTCAACTTGTTAAACACCTCATGGAGAGAGAAAAAAGTGTCGTGGCGAACATAGCCCGGTATTTTTACCGCGTGTATATTTCCCTCAACTTTATCATCCACTGGGCGATCGTTAAAACGGGCCTGTCGTCGGTTAAAAAGACGCACGGGGAAATCAGGCGAAGATACAGGATATATAGTTCTCACCGGCTGCCCTAAGACATGCCAGTACCGTGAAAGACGCCAGGCTTTATCCGGCGCGGGGGTCTCGCCCGCCTTAAGCGCGAGAATAAAATCCACGGTCTCTTTATCAAGAATTTCATCGCTGTCCATACACAATACCCAGTCGTTTTTAGCCAGCGCAATAGCGTGATTCATCTGCTGGCCATGCATGGCATAAGGATGCGTATAGGGAGTAATGTCATATTCCTGACATATTTTTAACGTTTCATCCGTGCTTCCGGAATCAAGCACTACGATTTCATCTGCAACGATAATTAACGGAGGTAATACCTCACGTAATAATCGGGCGGAATTACAGGTAAGCAGACAGACGGATAGCTTGAGCATAGTTTTAACAAAGTTAAACAAAGCATGAACAGACTATATTAAGCAAATTGCTAAAAAGCGATGCTGAATTTGTGCGATTGCGGATTGGTTGTGATAAAGGTCATAATAACGGATAAAAAAGCGCCCGCAGGCGCTTTTGACATCATTTTAATTATTCCAGTTAAGGATAACCTTACCTGACTGCCCGGAACGCATGGCGTCGAAGCCTTTCTGGAAATCATCAATGGAATAGTGGTGCGTGATAAGCGGCGTCAGGTCGAGGCCAGACTGAATCAGCGCCGCCATCTTATACCAGGTTTCAAACATCTCACGGCCGTAAATACCTTTAATAAACAGGCCTTTGAAGATAACTTTGTTCCAGTCGATGGCCATCTCCGAGGACGGAATCCCCAGCATGGCGATACGCCCGCCGTGGTTCATGGTGTCAAGCATGGTGCGAAACGCCGGCGCCGCGCCGGACATTTCCAGCCCCACGTCAAACCCTTCGGTCATGCCCAGCTCGTCCATCACATCTTTCAGGTCTTCCTGAGCGACGTTGACCGCGCGCGTTACGCCCATCTTGCGCGCCAGCTCAAGACGGTACTCATTCACATCAGTGATAACCACATTGCGTGCGCCAACGTGTTTCGCCACGGCGGCCGCCATGATGCCAATCGGGCCTGCGCCAGAAACCAGCACATCCTCACCCACAAGGTCAAAGGAGAGCGCGGTATGCACCGCATTGCCGAACGGGTCGAAAATAGACGCCAGGTCGTCAGAGATGTTGTCCGGAATTTTGAAGGCGTTAAAGGCCGGGATCACCAGATATTCCGCGAAGGAGCCCGGGCGGTTAACGCCCACGCCAACGGTGTTGCGGCAAAGGTGCGTGCGCCCGCCGCGGCAGTTACGGCAGTGGCCGCAGGTGATATGCCCTTCGCCGGATACGCGGTCGCCAATTTCAAAGCCTTTGACTTCCTGGCCGATGCCAACCACTTCGCCAACATATTCATGGCCCACCACCATCGGCACCGGGATAGTCTTTTGTGACCATTCATCCCAGTTATAAATGTGCACGTCAGTGCCGCAGATAGCGGATTTGCGAATTTTAATCAGCAGATCGTTATGACCCATCTCTGGCACCGGCGCGTCGGTCATCCAGATGCCTTCTTCCGCTTTCAGTTTCGCTAATGCTTTCATCTCACATCCTCAGGCAATCACGCCAAGCTGTTTACCGATGCGGGTGAAAGCTTCCACCGCGCGCTCAATCTGTTCCGGCGAATGGGCCGCCGACATCTGGGTGCGAATACGCGCCTGCCCTTTCGGCACCACCGGGTAGAAGAAGCCGGTCACGTAAATACCCTCTTTCTGCAATTCCCGGGCGAAGTTTTGCGCAACGACCGCCTCGCCAAGCATGACCGGGATAATGGCGTGATCGGCGCCCGCAAGCGTAAAGCCCGCCGCCGTCATCTTTTCACGGAACAGACGCGCGTTGGCCCACAGGCGATCGCGCAGTTCCGCGCCCGATTCCAGCATCTCCAGCACTTTAATAGAGGCGGCGACGATAGCCGGCGCCAGCGAATTAGAGAAAAGATAGGGGCGGGAACGCTGACGCAGCCACTCCACCACGTCTTTGCGCGCCGCGGTGTAGCCGCCGGATGCGCCGCCCAGCGCCTTGCCGAGCGTGCCGGTGATAATATCCACACGCCCCATTACGTCGCAGTATTCATGGGTGCCCCGGCCGTTTGCGCCAACAAAACCGACGGCGTGGGAATCGTCCACCATGACCAGCGCGTCATATTTATCCGCCAGGTCGCAAACGCCTTTCAGATTGGCGATCACGCCATCCATTGAGAAGACGCCATCTGTGGCGATAAGCACGTGGCGGGCGCCTGCTTCGCGCGCCGCTTTCAGGCAGGCCTCCAGCTCTTGCATATCATTGTTGGCGTAACGAAAACGCTTCGCCTTGCACAACCGCACGCCGTCAATAATGGAGGCGTGGTTCAGCGCGTCGGAGATAATGGCGTCTTCAGCGCCGAGCAGCGTTTCAAACAGGCCGCCGTTAGCGTCAAAACAGGAAGAGTAAAGAATGGCGTCTTCCATGCCGAGAAATTCAGCCAGCTTTTGTTCCAGTTGCTTATGGGTATCCTGCGTGCCGCAAATAAAGCGCACCGAGGCCATGCCGAAACCGTGGCTGTCCATACCCGCCTTCGCCGCTTCAATAAGCGCCGGGTGGTTGGCCAGGCCAAGATAGTTATTGGCGCAGAAGTTAATGACGTGGCTTCCATTCGCCACAGTAATATCTGCCTGTTGGGCAGAAGTAATAATGCGTTCTTCTTTAAACAACCCTTCCGAGCGTGCGTTTTCAAGCTCGGTCGCTAACTGTTGGTAAAAATTGCCTCGCATTGCGATTCTCCAGGCAGGGGCCAATTCGGCACATATTATTACCCAAAGCTTCCCAAACAGACGAGACGACGATTCAGGTATTCTCTGTTTTGCAGCATAAATCACGCTTGGCAGGCGGTCGTCCGGGCGGATAAAACAGGGGATGGCTGAAGGGCAACCGATGTGATGGTATGATTAGAACCATTCATGCCGGAGATTTGCGTCCGGCTCACTTTGGAAGGACAGGATTATGATCATTGTTACCGGCGGCGCCGGCTTTATCGGCAGCAACATCATCAAGGCTCTGAATGATATCGGCCGTACCGACATCCTGGTGGTCGACAACCTGAAGGACGGCACCAAGTTCGCCAACCTGGTTGACCTGAACATTGAAGACTACATGGATAAAGAAGACTTCCTGATTCAGGTCATGGCAGGCGAAGAGTTTGGCGACATCGACGCCGTTTTCCATGAAGGCGCTTGCTCTTCCACCACAGAGTGGGATGGCAAGTACATGATGGATAACAATTATCAGTACTCTAAAGAGCTGCTGCACTACTGCCTTGAGCGCCAGATCCCGTTTCTGTACGCCTCCTCGGCAGCCACCTACGGCGGTCGCACCAGCGATTTCAAAGAGTCCCGCGAATTTGAACAGCCGCTGAACGTATACGGCTATTCTAAATTCCTGTTCGACGAATATGTCCGCAAAATCCTGCCTGAAGCGGATTCGCAGATTGTCGGCTTCCGCTATTTCAACGTTTACGGGCCGCGCGAAAACCACAAGGGCAGCATGGCGAGCGTCGCCTATCACCTGAACACCCAACTGAATGCCGGCGAGAACCCGAAACTTTTTGAAGGCAGCGACAACTTTAAGCGCGACTTCATCTACGTAGGCGATGTCGCCGCGGTGAACCTGTGGTTCTGGCAAAACGGCGTTTCCGGCATTTTCAACTGCGGCACCGGCCGCGCGGAATCTTTCCAGGCGGTGGCGGACGCCACGCTCGCTTTCCACAAAAAAGGCAGCATCGAGTACATCCCGTTCCCGGACAAACTCAAAGGCCGCTACCAGGCATTCACGCAGGCGGATCTCACTAACCTGCGCGCGGCGGGATACGACAAGCCGTTTAAAACCGTGGCCGAAGGGGTAACGGAATATATGGCCTGGCTGAACCGCGACGCATAAGCAGGCTGATGCATGAAAATACTGGTGATCGGCCCGTCATGGGTGGGCGACATGATGATGTCGCAAAGTCTTTACCGCACGCTCCGGGCGCGCTATCCCCAGGCGATAATCGATGTGATGGCACCCGCGTGGTGCCGTCCGCTTTTATCGCGTATGCCGGAAGTCAACGAAGCGATCCCGATGCCGCTCGGCCACGGGGCGCTGGCGCTGGCGGAAAGGCGTAAGCTCGGCCAGAGCCTGCGGGATCGTCGCTACGACCGCGCTTATGTGTTGCCCAACTCGTTTAAATCCGCCCTTGTTCCCTTTTTTGCAGGCATTCCACACCGTACCGGCTGGCGCGGCGAAATGCGCTACGGTCTGCTGAACGATGCGCGCGTGCTGGATAAGCAAGCCTGGCCGCTAATGGTGGAACGTTACGTGGCGCTGGCGTATGACAAAGGCGTCATGCAGTCGGCGAAAGATCTGCCGCAGCCGCTTTTATGGCCGCAACTTCAGGTTAATGAAGGCGAAAAAGCGCAAACCTGCGCCGCGTTTAACCTCTCTTCAGAGCGTTCGATCATCGGTTTCTGCCCGGGCGCAGAGTTTGGCCCGGCCAAACGCTGGCCGCATTATCACTACGCGGAACTGGCGAAACAGCTGATTGACGAAGGCTATCAGGTGGCGCTGTTCGGCTCGGCGAAAGATCATGAGGCAGGCAACGAAATTCTTGCGGCGTTAAGCACGGAGCAGCAGGCCTGGTGTCGCAATCTGGCGGGCGAAACCCAGCTTGAGCAGGCGGTGGTGTTACTCGCCGCCTGTAAAGCGGTGGTAACGAACGATTCCGGTCTTATGCACGTCGCGGCCGCCCTGAACCGCCCGCTTGTGGCGCTCTATGGCCCCAGCAGCCCCGATTTCACGCCGCCGCTGTCGCATAAGGCGAAAGTCATTCGCCTGATTACCGGCTACCACAAAGTGCGCAAGGGCGATGCGGCAGAAGGCTATCACCAGAGCCTTATCGACATTACGCCAGACCGCGTGCTTGAAGAGCTGAACGCCTTGCTGATGGACGAGGACGCGTAACGGATGCGGGTGCTGATTGTTAAAACGTCCTCCATGGGCGATGTGCTGCACACGCTGCCGGCGCTGACAGACGCCATGCTCGCCATTCCCGGCATCCGTTTCGACTGGGTGGTGGAAGAAGGCTTTGCGCAAATTCCTTCCTGGCATGCGGCGGTGGAACGCGTTTTACCCGTGGCTATTCGTCGCTGGCGAAAAGACTGGTTCTCGGCGCCGGTAAAAGCCGAGCGCCGTGCGTTTCGCGAATCGCTTCGGGCGGTGAAGTATGATGCAGTTATCGACGCCCAGGGGCTTATCAAAAGCGCTGCGCTGGTGACCCGCCTGGCCCGTGGCGCAAAGCACGGCATGGACTGGCGCAGCGCGCGCGAGCCGCTTGCCAGCCTTTTTTACAACAAGCGCCACCGTATTGAAAAACAGCAGCACGCCGTTGAGCGCACGCGCGAACTGTTCGCCAAAAGCCTGGGTTATGCAAAACCGCAAACGAAAGGCGATTACGCCATCGCACAACATTTCCTGCAAAACCTGCCGGACGACGCAGGGCGCTATGCCGTGTTTTTGCATGCGACCACCCGCGACGATAAACACTGGCCGGAAAGCCACTGGCGCGAGTTGATTGCGCTGATGGCGCCGACGGGGCTGCGTATTAAGCTGCCCTGGGGAGCGCCGCACGAAGAAGCGCGGGCGAGGCGCCTGGCTGAAGGAAATAGCCATGTGGAGGTGCTGCCGCGCATGAGCCTTGAGCAGGTGGCGCATGTCCTGGCAGGCGCGCGCGCCGTAGTGTCCGTGGATACGGGCTTAAGCCACCTGACGGCGGCGCTGGACCGTCCTAACGTTACGCTTTACGGCCCGACCGACCCGGGGCTTATTGGCGGCTACGGACAAAACCAGCACACCTGCCGACCTGAAAACTCGAACCAACTTAACGATTTGCGCGCCGCTGCGGTTTTCGCCGCGCTTGCGCCTTTGCTTGCCAACAAGCCTTCTGAATCCGGTAATGTCCATGGCTGATTTTTTTACTCCTGAGCGCCCGCCCCGGCGAGTGCTGATTATTAAGCTGCGCCACCATGGCGATGTGTTGCTGACTTCGCCTATGTTCACCGTGCTGAAAAAAGCCTGGCCGGGCGTAGAGGTGGACGCGCTGGTCTATGACGACACCCAGGCGATGCTCACCAGTCACCCGTATATCGACCAGGTGCATACTATCGGGCGCAACTGGCGTAAGCAGGGCTTACTTAAGCAATTCAGCCTTTATCGCGGGTTAGTGAAAACGCTTAAAGCGCGCGACTACGACGTGCTTATCAACCTGACCGAGCACTGGCATGGCGCGCGGCTGGCGCGCCGCCTTAAGCCGCGCATTTCCGTGGGCTTTCGCCCCGATAAACGCACCGGCCTGGCGCGCTGGCGCTGGGTGAAATCGTTCACCACGCTCTATCCGGCGATTCAGGACAATACCCGCCATATGGTGGAAGTAAACCTCGATGCGCTGCGCCGTATCGGCATTCATCCCGCCACCAGCGAAGATAAGCGCACGCTGTTTGTCCCGGGCGAAGAAGCGCAAGCGTTTGTGCAGGCGCGCTTGCAGGAGTTTGGCCTGAGCGGCGGCGATTATATTCTTGTGCACCCCACCTCGCGCTGGATGTTTAAATCCTGGGATATCAAAAGCCTCGCGGCCACCGTGGACGCGCTTGCCAGCCGCGGCCTGCCGGTTATCCTCTCCGCCGCGCCGTCGCGTGAAGAGACGGAGTATATGGATAAGCTGCGCGCCGCGATAACGCAGCCGGTTTTCGACCTCAGCGGCAAACTTAATCTCAAGCAGCTTGGCGCGCTGATGAAACACGCCCGCGTCTATTTCGGCGTCGACTCCATGCCCATGCATCTGGCAAGCGCCGTGGGCACGCCGACGGTGGCGATTTTTGGGCCTACCGGCGCCATCAAATGGGCGCCCTGGGGCGTGCCGCACCGGGTGATTACGGCAGGCTTCACCTGCCAGCCGTGCGGTAAAGACGGCTGCGGCGGCAGCGGCATCTCCGATTGCATCATGGCCATTACGCCGCAGCAGGTGCTGAGCGCCATTGATACGTTGCTGCTGGAAAGCTGCTCATGAAGCTTGCTATCGTTCGCCAGACTTACAACCCCAACGGCGGGGCGGAGCGCTTTGTTTCGCGCGCGCTGAATGTGCTTTCGCAAAGCGGCGAACTGGACGTCACGCTGATAGCCCGCCAGTGGGAAGACGCCGCAGGCTGGAAAACGCTGACCGTCAATCCGCCTTTTCGCAACCGTCAGGCGCGGGAAGCGGGGTTCGCCCGCGAAGCGGCGAAACATTTTGCCCGGTTTGATATTGTGCAAAGCCACGAGCGTATTCCGGGCGCGACCCTTTTTCGCGCCGGCGATGGCGTACACGCCGCCTGGCTTGAGCAGTACAACCGCATTCTTTCGCCGCTGCGCCGCTGGACACAAACCTTTAGCCCTTATCACCGCTACATCTTGCAGGCGGAGCGCGAGATGTTTACGCACCCGCAACTGCGCAACGTTATTTGCAACTCGAAGCTGGTGCGGGACGATATTGCCCGTCGCTTTGGGCTGGGCGCGGAAAAACTCACTGTTATCTATAACGGCGTCGATACCGCCGCTTTTCATCCGGATGTACAGCGCTTTTCGCAGCGTGCAGCCTGGGGAATACCCGCCGGGGCGCCGGTGCTGGCCTACGTTGGCTCCGGCTTTACCCGCAAAGGGGTGGCGGTAGCGCTGAAGGCTATCGCCGCGCATCCTGACGTCTGGCTGCTGGTCGCGGGCCGCGATAAACATGCCCGGCGCTTTGAAGCGCTGGCGTCAAAGCTCGGCGTAGCCGATCGCGTGAAGTTTCTTGGCCCGGTTTCCGACATCAAACAGGTTTACGGCAGCGCCGATGCGCTTATTCTGCCCACGCTTTACGATCCGTTCCCCAATGTTTGCGTGGAAGCGCTGGCCTGCGGCCTGCCGCTGCTGACCAGCACCCAGTGTGGCGCGGCGGAATGGATTGAAGAAGGCAAAAACGGTTGGGTACGCGATGCGCTGGATGTGAAAGGATACCGTGACGCCATCGCACAATGGCTGGCGGGTCGCGCGCGCGGCGAAGATTATCGCAAGGCGGCGCGCCATACCGCCGAGCCTTTTACGCTCGACCGCATGGCGCAGGAGTTAAACGCGCTTTATCGCGAACTGCTGGCCTAGCTTATCGCGCCTGTCGCGCCCGGCAGGCGTCGGTAAATACCTTTTCCATCGCTTCCAGCATGCATTCCCGGGTGAGATGGCGGCAGAGATAATCATATCCCTGCCGCGCCAGGCGCTCCCGCAGCGCGCCATCGCGGTAAAGGCGCTCAATCGCCCCGACTAACGCCTGCGCATCGCGCTGGGGGATGAGCAGGCCCGTTTCGTTATCTTTGATGGCATCGCCCGTTCCGCCCGCATCGGTGGCGATAGTCGCTATCCGCGAGGCGAGCGATTGCAGTACCCCCTGCGGCACCCCTTCCATATCGTGCGAAGGACTCAGCGCAATATCAAATGCCGGAAACCAGTGTTCCGGGTCGCTGCGATGACCAGCCATGACAACCCGCTCCGCCAGACCCAGCGCCGTTATCTCTTGCTCCAGCGTTTCGCGGTGCGGGCCTTCGCCGACAATCGCGAGCTTAATATGGGGATTGTCGATTTTCGCCAGCGCCTGTAGCAGCACGCTATGACCTTTGTTCGGACGAAGGTGGGAGACCACGCCCAGCCAGAAATCGTCTTCGCTCAGCCCGCAGCGGCGACGCGCTTCGGTTTTGTCGCCCGGCCGGAAGCGCGTCGTGTCCACGCCGCTTGGCACGGATGTACTGTGCGCCAGCGGCACGCCAATCTCAACCAGCTGATAGCGCAATGCTTCACCTGTGGTAACGATATGCGAACAGGCTGTGCCGAATAGCCAACGGGTGCTGCGGTTATTACGCGGTTTGCCGGAGGCGTGGCGCGTGCGAACCAGCGGCACCGCCCGCCGTGAAAAGAGGTTCGCCAGCGCAACCAGCCAGGTATCCGCCGAGTTATGGCTGTTGATAACGTCGACCTGATGGCGGCTGAGCCAGCGGCGCAGCGCCAGCAGATTAGCGAGATTTTTACGCTTTAGCGGCAGATTAACGACATGAAGCCCCGCGTTGCGGGCAAGGGCGTTCAGCGGAGCGTCTTGCGGACACAGAACCGTAACCTGATGGCCTCGCTCCACCATACCTAGCGACTCGTTAATAATGCGCAGAGGCTGGCCTCCCTTTCCGCCATCCGCCTCGGTATGAACGATGTGCATAGTTTTTATCCTTCGCGAATCTGTCTGAAAGGGCAGGATTATATCGTTTGCTTTATAGCACGTTACAAACTTTATTCTTCTGTAGAGGGGGTAATTATGGTAATTTTCCCGGCGTTTTCAGCGTTATTCTTAAATCCGGCTTAGCATTCAGCTGCTTTACTGATTGTTCTTTCCAGCACATTACAAGCATACATTTTAGCTTTATAAATTTTATGATAAATATTCGTAAGTCTTTGACAGGGTTATTGCTTTTTAGCGTAATGGCGCTCTGCTTTGTCTGGCCGATTCCTAACAATCTCCTGCTTTTTCATCGCAACGGCTTTATTTATCTCGCCATTTTGCTGGCGCTGGGTTTATTTGCCCGCACGCCGCCCATTCGGGCAATGCTCAATCTGCGACAGGCGAAACCGGCGCTGCTTATACTCCTCGTGCTGACGCTGTTTATTTTGGTTAACGGCCTTATCTTCGCGCCGGACATAAAAGAGATGCTGGATTACTGGGACGGTCAGTGGCTGCGCCCGGTGCTGCTTTTCTGCTGCGGTCTGGTGCTGTCTCCTGTCATTCAGGCCCAGTACCCCTCCGTTACCGCAGACCGGCTTTTTACAGCCATTGTGCTCTGCTTCTGGGGGGTGATTTGTGTTCACCTGCTGGATACGGCCTGGCTTTACTGGCGTGACGGGGTTATCCACTGGGGCGAAACGCGGATTGTTTTTAACCGGACGCGGATGAGTTTCCAGATCAACATGATAACCGGCTTCCTGATTGCGGAACTGCTGGCGCGCGCTTTAATCCACCAGCGTTTTTTAACCCTGAAGACCCCTTTCCTGGCCTTTATGCTGCTGGCTAACCTGGCCTGCACCGCGCTGGTCGATACCCGGTGGGGAACGATAGGACTGGTGGGCAGCCTGTTTTCCACCTTTATTCTGCTGGGCCTGCACAAAATGCGCCGCGGCAATATCGCCAGGATTGGCGCTATCTTCGTTGCATTGCTGATTGCCGCCATCGCCCTGGGCGTCGCCTCATGGAAAACCGACCCGCGCTGGCAGAGCCTGAAAAGCGATGCCGAGACGGGCTGGAATGCGCCGTTTACCAGCTACTGCTATAACCGGACCACGGGCACCGTTCCGCTTAATCAGGAAGGCCAACCGATGGATCACTCTAACGGTTGCCGCGCCAGCTTTTTCCATCAGGGATGGGAAATCGTGGCGAAACATCCTTTCGGCATAGGCCCGCGCAAAGAGGCGTTTCGCTATATCTTGCGGCGTGATACGCATGATAACCGCATTAATATTCCACACAGCCACTACGGCCTGATTGAATTCGGCCTACAGAACGGCGTGCTGGGCATTGCAGGGTGGCTGGCGTTGCTGCTTGCCTGCTGGTACACCGGCTGGCGTCATTACCGCCACGACAAAACCATGCCCGGGCTGTTCTTATTGCTTTTCACAATTGGTTTCTTCTCGCGCACCATGGTCGATCATAACCTCAAGGACCACTACCTGGAGCAATATATGATGCTGACGGGCCTGCTGATGGGCATCTGCTGCCTGCGTTCTGGTTCCTCCCGGGCGCAAAATAGACCTTAACCCTTTTCAAAACGCGCCCGCTTTTCTTTCTTTAAACAAAGCAAAGAGGCGGGCGCGCGAACTCTGATTAAGCGTTGCGGTCCAACGCCCATTCGGTCAAACTGACGCATTTTTCGCACGGCCCGGTTTTCACGGAGAAAGTATGTCTGACACCCCTCTTCTGAGTCTCGTTATTGCGGTTTATAACGGGGAGAAGTTTCTGAGCGCGTTTTTTGACAGCATCAAAAACCAGCACCTCAGCAGCGTCGAACTGATTGTCGTGGATGATGGCTCAACCGACCGTTCCGCGGAAATCATTAACCGCTATGCCAGCGAATTCGCATGCTTTCGCGTGGTCACGCAGGAGAACCAGGGGGTGTCGGTCGCGCGTAACAGCGGTCTTGCGCTGGCGAGCGGCGAATACCTTGCCTTTCCCGACATTGATGATGTGATTTATCCGGGGATGTACAATCGCTTGCTGGAAATCGCCACGCAAAATCGTCTCGACGTCGCCACCTGCAACGGCACCTATATTTATGACGATGGCCGCCCGGCGAAAAAGATATTTCCCTCAGACCGCCTTGCCTCAACCGGGGTGCTGGACGGCCCCACCTGGCTGCAAATGGCGCTGAATTCGCGCAAATTCCTGCACGTGACCTGGTTGAATATTTATCGACACGATTTTATTAAACGCCAGGGTTTTACCTTCGAACCCGGCCTGCGCCATCAGGATATTCCCTGGACGACGGAAGTACTGCTGACAGCGGAGCGCGTGCAGTATATAGACGAAGCGCTGTATGACTACCTGATCCACTCTGCTTCCGTCTCGCATACGCCCGGTACGGATGATACGCGCATGCGTTCAGCGCGCCACTATATGAAGATTCTGGAGCTGCTCAACGCCATCAATGAACGCTACCCGGAACAGGTAAAACGCGTCCCGGCCTGTCACTGGCAAATCGCCAAAGAGGGCCTGGGCATTTTGCACAGCATCAACAATATCGAAAATCCGGATAAGAAGCGTGAAATCACCCGCGAGCTGTTTGAGCGGGGTATCTGGGAGATGATTTGGCGTAACGCGCGCGGCTTTAAACAGCGCTGGCGCCTGGGTCGTCGTTATTTTCGCCTTAAAAAACTCATTAATTAATCAGGCCATCATGAATAAAATTAAAATCCATGTTGTTTCCCGTGACGATTTTATCGCCCGGTACTTCCCGGATTTTCAGGAGCTTGTTGAAAACAAAATCAACCCCGATACAATTCCTGAACGTTTTTACTGCGGCGGAAAAGGGGTCTGGACATTTCAAACCCTTTTAACTCTAAGTTATTATTATAACCAAAAAATAGAGTGTTCATGGGGAACAGAATGTCGCTCCGATGCAGTTAATCTAATGCATAACGATCACTTCGGCTCACGAGTAAAACCCTGGAAAGGCGTTACCGTCGTGGCTCGCGCTGACAGGCCTCCCGTCATAGGCGCAGATTACGTGGTTGAGCAAAACCCTGAAGTGGCCTCAGTCAAAGGGCGACTTTTCATTCCTAATTGGCCGCAGCCGGGCGTACAGCCGCGCGAACGTACCGATGACGCCGTGCGCACCGTCGCCTATTTTGGCCGCGTGGATAGCTTCCCGCCGGAATACGCCAGCGAAGAATTTAAGCAGAGGTTGGCGGCTGAAGGCATCGACCTGCGTATCTCTTTCAACAACTGGACTGATTATCGCGACGTGGATGTCTGCGTGAGCTTTCGTAAATCCCATGACCATAAGCTCGCCCGCAAGCCTGCCAGCAAGCTGATTAACGGCTGGCTTGGCAAAACGGTGATGGTCTGCGACGACGAGCCCTCTTTCCGCGCCATCCGTGAAAGCGAGCTTGATTACTTAATTGCTAAAAATCCGGATGAAGCTTTCGCCGCGATTATGCGTCTTAAAAATGACCCGACGCTGTTTCGCAGCATGCTGGAGCAGGGAGAAAAACGGTTGCAGGTTTACTCGCGTGAAGCGGTTGCCGCGCGCTGGTTCGCGCTCTTTGAATCTATCTGGCAAAAAGGGTTGCATCAGCGCCCGGCAGCCGTTCGCGCGCTGCGCTTTGGTTTTGGCAAAGCGATCCGCCCGCTTACCCGAAAAATGTAATGTTCTAAGGCCATTTCATGTCTGTTACTACGTTGACTACGCCTCTCTCCGGGCGCAGTAATCTGCTGCGCACGCTGGGCCTGACGCTCGCGTTTATGCTGCTGTTTTCCCTGTCTGAAATCAGCATCCTTTTGAAAGATCACGTTTATCATCCGAAGCACGATGATTTGCTGCTGTACGCGATCATCTCTCTGCTCGCGGCTGCCAGCGCGCGCTTTTTCCTGACGCGCCTGCTGCTTGCCGTGACGTTTATCGTGCAGATAAGCGAGGCGATTTATTACACCTTCTATGGCCAGTTTTATGGCCCAAGCGAAGTGTGGCTGGCGTTTGTCGAGACGAAAGATATCGCCAGCGGCATCAGCGACAGCTTCGGCACGCTTGGCATCTATTTTATCTTTATGCTGGCGGCGGTCATTTTCTCGCTCGGCTTCGCCCGCCGCTTCGCGCCAGCATGGAAAAAATGGCTGGCGATGCCTTGCCTGCTGGCTATCGTGGTGATGTTCGCCGGACAATTCTATAAAGCCATCGACGGGCAAATGTATAAGTTCAACCCTGACCTGCGCCATTCGCTGCTGCGTAACGGGCTTTCAGCGATGAGCTTCAGTTCTGTGCGGCTTATACCTGAAGCCATTTCCGGCGAAAACCAGAATATCGCTCACTACGATCCCTACAGCGTGACGCCTGTACCTGGCTATCAGAGCGGCAAATACTCGATTATTCTGGCTATCGGCGAAAGCCTTAACCCGCACCACGTCAGCGCGGTAGGTTATGAACGCGAGACGACGCCGGAGCTGGCTGCGCTGATGAAACAGTATCAGGGCACGTCGCGTATTATCGTTTCGAATGCGGTTTCTACCCGGGTAGCTATTCCGATGCTGGTGAATAACCTGCGCGAGCCGGACAACTACTTTGCCTATAAATCCAAATCAACCAACCTTTTCGCCAATGCGCAAAAGCAAGGCTACCAGACGGCGTTTATCTCCGCCCAGGGGCTGGAAGGTTTAAGTAACTGGATCGGCATTCACAACATTAATTTCTGGGAAGACACGCAGATTCGCCCCGCGCCGGAAGTGGGCGCCGACAGCGTGCTGACGCCTTCTGTGGAAACGGCGAAAATTGACTACGCCAAACCGTTTTTTATGGTGCTGAACAGCCGCGCCCCGCATATTCCTTACGAGCGCAACATTCCGGCGGGCTTTGCGAAGTTTTCAACGCCAAAACTCGCTGACGATATTGCGCAGAAGAAAAACGAGTATGACGATGCTGTCCGCCTGTACGATAAAGAGCTGGCCTCGGCTATTCGTACGGTGATGGCGAAATCTAAGCTGCCGGTACTGGTGTTTATTACGTCCGACCACGGCGAGCGCGTAGGCGATGGCGGTTTGTTTGGCCACTCGGTGGTAGAAATGCCGATAGCTCAGGTACCGTTTATCTATTTCAGTAACGGGGCGGATTATCGCTTTGATGAGATCGCGTCAGCGCAGCCGAAAAACCATTTCCAGCTCGCCACGCTTATCAACAAAATGCTGGGCTTTGACGTGACTAACCCGAATCAAAAAGATGACAGTTACTTCATCACGGGCGGCGATATTCGCGGCCTGTCGGAGCGTATAACTTATCACCTTGATTCCCTGCCAGAAAACAAACGCTAAAGGCCGTTTAACGGTCGCTTTTCTCATGCCGGGCAGATCGGTTCTGCCCGCTTAATCGCCACAACTCGCTCTCTTAACATTCGTGTCGGGCAAAACCGCGCGCATGACGCCAAAAGGATAGCTTTAGCTACGCTAAATGCTTAGAATTTGCCCGCCGATAAAGAAAATAACGGATATTCGCTTGGAATCGTTGTATACCGCTTTACTCTACCTTATACAGCCTTTTGTCTGGCTACGTCTGCTGCTTCGCAGCCGCAAAGCCCCGGCCTACCGCAAGCGCTGGGGAGAACGCTATGGCTATTGCCAGGGCAAAGTTCAGCCAGACGGCATTCTGCTTCATTCCGTTTCCGTAGGAGAGACGCTGGCGGCGATCCCGCTGGTGCGCGCGTTGCGCCATCGTTATCCTCGTTTACCCATTACCGTCACCACCATGACTCCTACTGGTTCAGAGCGCGTGCTCTCCGCGTTCGGTAAGGATGTGCATCATGTTTACCTGCCTTACGATCTGCCTGGCGCGATGAATCGTTTTCTGGACACGGTAAGCCCGAAGCTGGTTATCGTGATGGAGACGGAGCTGTGGCCGAATATGGTCTCTGCGCTTCACCAGCGTAAAATTCCCCTGGTTATCGCTAATGCCCGTCTTTCGGAACGTTCGGCCCGGGGTTATCAAAAGCTGGGCGGCTTTATGCGCCGCTTGCTAAGTAAAATCACGCTCATCGCCGCTCAGAACGAGGAAGATGGCAGCCGTTTTATTGCGCTTGGGCTCAAACGCAATCAACTGGCCGTCACAGGCAGCCTGAAATTTGATATTTCCGTCACGCCTGAGCTGGCGGCTCGTGCTGTTACGCTGCGCCGCCAGTGGGCGCCGCGTCGTAAAGTGTGGATCGCCACCAGCACGCATGACGGCGAAGAAACCATTATTCTTGACGCTCACCGTAAGCTGCTGGAGATATTTCCGGATCTGCTGCTTATCCTTGTGCCTCGCCACCCGGAGCGCTTTAAAGACGCGCGAGAAATGGTGCAAAAAGCCGGTTTTAGCTTCACGCTGCGCAGCACTGGCGAAATCCCTTCCGGCAGCACCCAGGTGGTGATTGGCGATACCATGGGCGAACTGATGCTGCTGTACGGCATTGCAGACCTCGCTTTTGTCGGCGGAAGCCTGGTGGAGCGCGGCGGTCATAACCCGCTTGAACCTGCCGCACACGCTATTCCGGTGCTGATGGGCCCGCATACGTTTAATTTCAAAGATATCTGCTCAAAATTGCAGGAAGCGGACGGACTCATCACCGTAACCGATGCGGATTCGCTGGTAAAAGAGATCTCCACGCTGCTGACTGACGAAGATTATCGGCTCTGGTATGGCCGTCACGCTGTAGAGGTTTTGCATCAGAACCAGGGCGCTTTGCAGCGTCTTTTACAGCTTCTTCAGCCTTATCTGCCGCAGCGGAGTCACTGATGGCCTCGCGTCTCTCGGTTGTCATGATTGCCAAAAACGCGGCGGATGTGCTGCCAGATTGTCTGGCCTCGGTAAAGTGGGCGGATGAAATTGTGCTACTGGATTCAGGTAGCGATGACAATACCGTCGCACTGGCTGAAGCGGCAGGCGCGCGCGTATTTACCGCGACCGACTGGCAAGGCTACGGCGTTCAGCGCCAGCGGGCGCAGCAGTACGCCACTGGCGATTATATTTTGATGATCGATACCGATGAGCGGGTTACGCCAGCGCTGGCGAACGCCATCCGGCAGGCGCTGGACAACCCGCAGCCAAATACGGTTTACAGCATCGCGCGCCGCAATCTTTTCCTGGGGCGCTTTATGCGTCACAGCGGCTGGTATCCCGACCGGGTAACCCGCCTCTACCCGCGCGAGCGTTACCGCTATAACGATAATCGGGTGCATGAATCGCTGGAAGCGCCTGGCGCGCAAGTCGTCGCGCTGAAAGGCGATCTGGAGCATCTTACCTGCCGGGACTTTGCCAGCTTTCAGCGTAAACAGCTGGCTTACGCTGCGGCCTGGGCGCAGGAACGTCATCAGCGGGGTAAAAAGGTATCGATAGCGGCCATATTCGGCCATACGTTAGGCGCTTTTTGTAAAACGCTCTTGCTGCGAGGCGGCGTACTGGATGGCAAGCAGGGCTGGCTACTTGCTGTCGTCAATGCCCAGTATACTTTTAATAAATACACCGAACTGTGGGCCTTAAACCACGGCTATACGGAAAAGAGACCGCTATGACCACTCGCGCTATTTATCCCGGCACGTTTGACCCTATCACCAACGGCCATATCGATATACTCACCCGCGCTTCCCGCATGTTCGACGAAGTTATTCTGGCGATTGCCGCAAGCCCGCATAAAAAAACAATGTTTACGCTGGAAGAGCGTGTGGCGCTGGCGCAGCAGGCGACAACGCATCTCGAAAAAGTGCAGGTGACGGGTTTCAGCGATCTGATGGCGAACTTCGCGCAGGCGCAAAACGCAAATATTCTGGTGCGCGGCCTGCGTACGTCAGGCGATTTCGAGTATGAAATGCAGCTTGCGCATATGAATCGTCACCTGATGCCGGAGCTGGAAAGCGTTTTCCTGATGCCCGCGAAAGAGTGGTCGTTTATCTCGTCTTCGCTGGTCAAAGAAGTGGCGCGCCACCAGGGCGATGTCTCTCACTTTCTTCCGGCGCACGTGCATCAGGCGTTGCTGGAAAAACTCGGCTGATTATTTCTGGCAGCGGCGACACCAGTACGTGCTGCGCTGGGCATGTTTGCCCGCCAGTATCGGTGTGCCGCAGACCCGGCAAGGTTCACCTTCGCGGCCATACACCTGTAACTGCTGTGCGAAATAGCCCGGCTTGCCGTCACTTTGCAGGAAATCGCGCAGCGTAGTGCCGCCCTGCTCTATCGATCGTAACAAGACTGCCTTGATCGCCTGCGCCAGTAATTCGCACTCTTTTTTTGATAACGATGAGGCAAGGCGATCGGGATGGATCCCCGCCGCAAACAGCGACTCGCTGGCATAAATGTTGCCAACGCCCACCACCAGCTTGTTATCCATCAGCCAGGGTTTTATCGCGGTTTTCTTTTTCACGCTTCTGGCATGCAGATATTCACCGTTGAACGCTTCGCTAAGCGGCTCCGGCCCTAAATGCGCGAGCACGTTATGGCCTTCCAGCGCTTTGGTCCACAGCCAGGCGCCAAAACGACGCGGATCGGTGTAACGCAGCACTTTGCCGTTGCTCATCACCAGGTCGACATGATCGTGTTTTTCCGGCGGCAATTCCTGCGGCAGAACCCGCAGGCTGCCGGACATGCCCAGATGGATAATTATCCAGCCATCCGGCAACTCAAGCAGCAGGTATTTAGCGCGGCGCTGCACGCTAAGAACCGGCTTATCGCTTAAGGCATGGATTTCGTCAGAGACTGGCCAGCGCAGGCGGCTATTGCGCACTACAGCGTGAAGAATGGTTTCGCCAACCAGATGCGGTTCAATACCGCGGCGGCTGGTTTCGACCTCGGGTAATTCAGGCATGCTTTCTCTCGTGATTTTTGTTTATCGGATAACCTTAATATGAGGATAGCCAGAAAACAAAAAACCCCGCCGGAGCGGGGTTTTTGTACAAGTCGCTAAAATTATTTAATTTTAGCTTCTTTGTAAAGAACGTGCTGACGAACAACCGGATCGAATTTCTTCAGTTCCAGTTTTTCCGGCTTAGTACGTTTGTTCTTCGTGGTGGTATAGAAGTGACCAGTACCAGCAGAAGAAACCAGCTTGATTTTCTCGCGAATACCTTTAGCCATGATTTAGCTCCTTAGTACTTCTCGCCACGGGCACGCAGTTCAGAAAGAACAACGTCGATGCCTTTTTTATCAATAACACGCATACCTTTAGCAGATACGCGCAGAGTAACGAAACGCTTTTCGCTCTCTACCCAGAAACGGTGAGAGTGCAGGTTCGGCAGAAAACGGCGTTTAGTCGCGTTCAGTGCGTGTGAACGGTTATTACCGGTCACCGGACGCTTGCCAGTAACTTGGCAGACTCGGGACATGTCTATTCTCCAAAAATCAAATTAGCTCGAGCTTCGTATAGGGTATTGGCGCCTCGTCAGGCCTAAAGCCCGGTCTGGCGGTTCAATGTGAACTCGCGTATGCCAGGCCCAAATGCCAAACCCGAGATTCTCAAAGGTGGCGTAGTATACGCTGCCGGGGCCTTCTGCTCAAGTCCCGAACAGAAAAGATCGCTATGGATCGCCTCGCCTGGCTTATATCCACCCACGTTCGGCGAAAGAAACGCATTCTCCACGCCCAATAACCAGGTGGTCAAGCACCCTGATATTCATAAACTGGCAACAATTTATGATGCGCTCCGTAATTAATTTATCTGCCTTGCTGGGTTCGGCATGTCCCGAAGGATGATTATGCGCAAGTATGATTGCCGCTGCGTTAAGGCTTATCGCCTCGCGCACTATTTCTCTCGGATGCACCTCTACATGGCTCAGCGTGCCGGCAAAAAGCCGGCTGTTTTTAATGACGCGGTGTTGGTTATCCAGGAAGATCACCATAAAGATCTCGCGTTGTTCATCGCCAAGCTGGCTCATGAGAAATTCCCGCGTCATCTCAGGGCTTAAAAGCGGTTGTTCGGCCTGCACCCAGGAAGCAGCGTAACGCCTGCCTAATTCAGCTATTGCGCTAAGCTGCGCATATTTCGCGACGCCGATGCCGCCCACCGCGCCCAGCTCATCAAGCGTTGCAGACAAAAGACGGCGCAGCGAGCCAAACTGCCTGAGCAGTTGTTCCGCCAGCGTAACGACATAAACGCCACGTTTGCCTGTGCGCAGAAAAATCGCCAGCAGTTCTGCGTCGCTTAACTCCTTCGCGCCATAAATAAGCAATTTTTCACGAGGCCCCGTCAGCGCTGTTTTATCGTCCGCCATCGCCTGTCTCCCTGACATTAAGGTTTTATCCTGCCATAAACGCCGTTGTCGGAAAGCATGGCTTGTCGCTCTTGCGCGCCATCTCGCAAAGTCGATTTTTTGTGCTGCCCCGCCTGTTTTTTGATTGTGGTAAAATGCCCGCCTTATTCGTTATTAACGGAAAAAAATCATGACTGGGCTTTCCGGAAAAAAAATCGTTCTGGGCGTCAGTGGAGGCATCGCTGCGTATAAAGCGCCTGAACTGGTGCGTCGCCTGCGTGAGCGCGGTGCAGAAGTGCGCGTCGCCATGACGGAAGCGGCTAAGGCGTTTATCACGCCGTTGAGTCTGCAAGCCGTATCGGGTTATCCCGTTTCCGATAGTCTGCTGGACCCTGCCGCCGAAGCGGCGATGGGGCACATTGAACTGGGCAAGTGGGCGGATTTAGTCATCCTGGCTCCCGCTACCGCTGACCTTATCGCCCGCGTAGCAGCGGGTATGGCGAATGATTTGGTCACCACAATTTGTCTTGCCACGCCTTCTCCTGTCGCTGTGGTGCCTGCGATGAACCAGCAAATGTACCGCAACGCTGCAACGCAACATAATCTGCAAGTACTGGCTTCGCGCGGCTTGCAACTATGGGGCCCGGACAGCGGCAGCCAGGCGTGCGGCGATACCGGACCGGGGCGCATGCTTGATCCGCTAGTGATAGTGGAAATGGCTGCGCAGCATTTCGCGCCTGTCAAAGATCTGCAACATCTTAATATCATGATTACCGCCGGCCCCACCCGTGAACGGCTCGATCCCGTACGCTACATCACCAACGACAGCTCCGGTAAAATGGGCTTCGCTATTGCCGCGGCGGCGGCGGCGCGCGGCGCTAACGTAACCTTAGTCTCAGGCCCGGTCGCCTTATCCACGCCGCCTTTTGTGCAGCGTGTAGAGGTAACCACGGCGCTGGAAATGGAAGCGGAAGTGCAAAAACGCGCGCAGCAGCAGCACATTTTTATTGGCTGCGCCGCGGTAGCGGATTACCGCGCGGCAGAAATCGCCAGTGAAAAAATCAAAAAGCAGGGAGATGAACTGACCCTGACGATGATTAAGAACCCTGACATTGTGGCAGGCGTTGCTGCGCTTGCGGTTAATCGTCCTTTTGTCGTCGGGTTTGCCGCCGAAACGAATAATGTGGAAGAATATGCGCGGCAAAAACGCCAGCAAAAAAACCTCGATTTGATTTGCGCCAACGATGTTTCACAATCAAATCAAGGATTTAATAGCGACAATAACGCCTTGCATCTTTTCTGGCAGGAGGGCGATAAAATCTTGCCGCTTGAGCGGAAAGAACGCCTTGGCCATCTCTTACTGGACGAAATCGTTACCCGTTATGATGAAAAAAATCGACGTTAAAATTCTGGACCCGCGCGTAGGCCAGCAGTTTCCGCTGCCGACTTACGCTACCGCTGGCTCTGCTGGCCTTGACCTGCGCGCCTGTCTGGATGACGCCGTAGAACTGGCGCCGGGCGCCACGACGCTTTTGCCGACCGGCCTTGCGATTCATATCGCCGACCCGTCGCTTGCGGCGGTTATCCTGCCACGCTCAGGGCTTGGCCATAAGCATGGCGTGGTTCTGGGCAACCTGGTGGGCTTGATTGATTCTGATTATCAGGGTCAACTTATGGTTTCCGTCTGGAATCGCGGCCAGCAAAGCTTCATTATTGAGCCCGGCGAACGCATCGCACAGATGGTGTTTGTGCCGGTAATACAGGCAGAATTCAACCTTGTTGAAGCCTTTGATGAGACCGAGCGCGGTGAAGGCGGTTTCGGTCACTCCGGGCGGCAGTAAGCCCCCGGGTTAAACGCATACCCTAAGCGAAATAAAGCGAATAAATTACCACAGGCATAACGCCTGTGGTCGCTTGTGGATGCTCGCCTGGCAAGAATGTATTCTCAGGGGTCTTTCAGAACATGTCAGAAAAACAAACTGCGAAAAGGAATCGTCGCGAAGAAATACTTCAGTCTCTGGCCCAGATGCTTGAATCCAGCGATGGCAGTCAACGCATCACCACGGCGAAACTGGCAGCTTCCGTTGGCGTTTCCGAAGCGGCGCTCTATCGTCACTTTCCCAGCAAAACCCGGATGTTTGATAGCCTCATAGAGTTTATCGAAGACAGCCTTATTACCCGTATCAATCTCATCCTGAAGGATGAAAAAGACACCACCACGCGCCTGCGGCTGATAGTGCAATTGATTCTGGGGTTTGGCGAACGCAACCCCGGGCTAACGCGCATTCTTACCGGTCATGCGTTGATGTTTGAGCAGGATCGTTTGCAGGGGCGTATTAATCAGCTTTTTGAACGTATCGAAGCGCAACTGCGGCAGGTTCTGCGTGAGCGCAGAATGCGTGAAGGCGAAGGTTATGCAACGGACGAAACTTTGCTGGCAAGCCAGCTGCTGGCATTTTGTGAAGGCATGTTGTCGCGTTTTGTCCGCAGCGAGTTTCGCTATAGTCCTACTGAAGAGTTTGAATCCCGCTGGCCGTTGCTTGCCGCGCAGCTTCAGTAAATAAAAAGGGCCCTTCGGCCCTTTTTATCTTTATACCCCGTACTGCTCGCGATATTCGCGCACCGCGGCCAGGTGCGCTGCCATCTCAGGTTTTTCTTCCAGATAAGCGATTAACTCTTTCAGGGTGATGATTGAGATAACCTTACAGCCATAATCGCGCTCCACTTCCTGAATAGCGGAGATATCACCGCGCCCCCGCTCCTGCCTGTCGAGAGAAATCAATACGCCTGCCAGCGAGGCCCCGTTGGCCTGGATAATTTCCATTGATTCGCGGATGGCTGTGCCGGCAGTAATCACATCGTCAACTAACATAATGCGACCCTGCAACGGGCTGCCGACCAGGTTGCCGCCCTCACCATGGTCTTTCGCTTCTTTACGGTTAAAGCAGTAAGGCACGTCGCGTTCGTGGTGCTCTGCCAGCGCCACAGCGGTAGTGGTGGCAATCGGGATGCCTTTGTAAGCGGGACCGAAGATCAGGTCAAAATCAATACCGGAGTCTACCAGCGCTTCAGCATAAAAACGGCCCAGTAATGCCAGATCGCGGCCCGTATTAAACAGCCCAGCGTTGAAAAAATAGGGGCTGGTGCGCCCGGATTTCAGCGTAAATTCGCCAAACTTCAGAACCTGTTTATTAAGGGCGAACTCAATAAACTGACGCTGATACGGTTTCATGGCTTTGCTCCTCAAATAGCATTTTTCAGGCATAAAAAAGGCGACTTCACAGTCGCCTTAAAAATTAATTTGCTAACGCCGCCTTCTGCGACGTGACAATCGATTCAATCCCCCCGCGGGCCAACGCCAGCAGCGAGAGCAACTCTTCATGCGTAAACGGCTCGCCTTCAGCTGTTCCCTGTACTTCAATAATGCGGCCATCTTCGGTCATTACAACGTTCATGTCCGTTTCCGCAGCCGAATCTTCCACATATTCCAGGTCGCAAACCGCTTCGCCATTCACAATGCCTACGGATACAGCCGCAACCATCCCTTTTAGCGGATTGGCTTTCAGCTTGCCGCTGGCGACCATGGCATTTAACGCGTCTGCCAGCGCCACACAGGCGCCGGTAATGGAAGCGGTACGGGTGCCGCCATCAGCCTGCAACACATCGCAATCGAGCGTGATGGTAAATTCGCCCAGCGATTTTAAATCCACGGCAGCGCGCAGAGAACGCGCAATAAGCCGTTGGATCTCAAGCGTTCTGCCACCCTGTTTGCCTTTCGCCGCTTCGCGGGCGTTACGGGTATGGGTTGAACGCGGCAACATGCCGTACTCTGCGGTGATCCACCCTTGCCCCTGGCCTTTAAGAAAACGCGGCACGCCTTCTTCAATCGTCGCGGTGCAAAGTACTTTGGTATCGCCAAACTCAACCAGCACGGAGCCTTCAGCGTGTTTAGTGTAATGACGGGTCAGGGTGACTGGGCGCACTTCGGTAGCGCTACGGCCTGATGGACGCATGAAATTCTCTCCGGCTTGAAACAGATGTGGCTGCGCATTATACGGACTTAAGATGCTTATTCCTATCCTGCCAGGCCTGGGGTAGCTATAATCGCATCACTCTTTTTAAAAACAGGTATGACTATGATCCGCAGCATGACCGCCTACGCCCGGCGAGAAATTAAGGGTGACTGGGGTAGCGCCGCCTGGGAATTACGCTCGGTAAACCAGCGCTATCTGGAAACCTACCTTCGCCTGCCGGAACAGTTTCGCAGCCTGGAACCCGTAGCTCGCGAGCGCATCCGTAATCGCCTGACGCGAGGAAAAATTGAGTGCACGCTGCGTTTTGAACCAGACGCCAGCGCGCAAAGCGAGCTTATCCTCAATGAAAAACTGGCGAAGCAGCTGGTCAGCGCCGCGAACTGGGTAAAAATGCAGAGCGACGAAGGCGAGATTAACCCACTCGATATTCTGCGCTGGCCAGGCGTGATGGCGGCGCAGGAGCAGGATCTGGATGCTATTGCGGCTGACATTCTGGCGGCGCTGGACGGCGCGCTGGATGATTTTATCGTCGCTCGCGAAACAGAAGGACAGGCTCTGAAAGCGCTTATCGAACAGCGCCTGGAGGGCGTAAGCGCCGAAGTCGCTAAAGTCCGCGCGCAGATGCCTTCTATCCTGCAATGGCAGCGTGAGCGACTGGTCGCCAGACTTGAAGATGCTCAGGTACAGCTTGAAAACAACCGCCTGGAGCAGGAACTGGTGCTGATGGCGCAGCGCATTGACGTTGCCGAAGAGTTGGACCGTCTTGATGCGCATATTAAAGAGACTTACAACATTTTGCAGAAAAAAGAAGCCGTCGGCCGCCGTCTGGACTTTATGATGCAAGAGTTCAACCGTGAATCGAACACGCTGGCATCAAAATCTATTAATGCCGATGTAACCAATTCCGCTATCGAGCTGAAGGTATTGATTGAGCAGATGCGCGAACAGATTCAGAACATTGAATAGTGGTTTTTAACGATGCATAAACCCGCTTTAGCGGGTTTTTTATTTTTAACACCCTCATTTCGCTGAAAATGTCTCATTGCCTGCGCGTATAAAAATATTTATTTCGATTTACCCATCATTAGCAAAAACGCTTTTTCTCCTTCCGCCTTTATAAAGGTTAGTATTCAGACAAATTTATAATTTGACGCTTTATTGATTAAAATTTACCCTGCAAATGCGCAATTCTTATACTTAGCAGGTTCTGCGTATTGAAAGCGCCGCAAAGTATGTGACAATAGCGCACTACACTCAGGGCCAGCAGCGGCCATTACAAAAAATTTAGATTATGTCTTTTGTCACTATTGTTGCTACTAAGTTACGTGAAGAGCAACGTAACGCGCTTTTTCTATGCGCTTCGCTCTCACTTTTGATGTTGCTTTGGCCCGTTGTTTTTACACAACCGCCCAGGTTTGTATTACGTATTGCAGTGTGTAATATTTTACTGATTACCAGCGCCGCTGCGATTTATAAAAGCCTGCCAGGAAAAATCATTTCGCTGGCGCTTTGTGCCTGCCTGTCAGTTAATTTCGCCATTGACTTCAGTACTTATAGTATTTATGAGAGCGAGTTTAACGTCGCCTTTGCTATGAGCGTGTTAACCACGCATATGCGCGAAATAAAAAGCATGGCGAGCCTTTATCTTTATTATATGCCAGTCGCGATTGCGCATTTCAGCTTCACATTAATAGCCATCCATTTATTATCAAACAAAATAAACCGCAGACAAAGTATCGTCTCTTTTGTGTTGCTTGTTCTCTTTTTTAGCTGGTTCTCTTTTTCATGCTGGTCTAAAAAGCAAAAAGATAAAGAAGTCTATTATCCTTTAGCTGCGCGCATCCTGGTGAACACTCCATTTTATGTCGCTGCGGATTTCATTATTGCTAACCGCGATAACCAGCTGGCGGCAAAAGTCGGTCAGGGTGGAGAAAATTACACCAACCTGACCTGGCAAGATCAGAATATAGAGACGTATGTTGTGGTCATTGGCGAATCTGCCCGCCGTAGCAATATGCAGCTTTATGGCTTTCCATTGAGCACTACGCCGGCTGAAATGAAGATTGGCAATAATGCGCTTATTTTCGAAAAAGCCATTGCCCCGGCTTCAGCGACCGTACTGGCGGTTCCAATGATATTAAGCCGTGCGGATGCTGAACATTTTACTGTCGACAACCTCTCGCAAAACATCGTGAATGCGGCTAATAAAGCAGGCTTTAACACCTACTGGATAAGCGCGCAGGGCAACAGCGGCAAGAGCAATAATTACGTAGCAGCTATCGCTGCCGCAAGCCACCATCTGCACTGGGTTGACGGTCATTATGATGATGAGTTATTGCCCTGGTTTGATGACGCGCTAAAACAGCACGGCAAAAAAGTTATTTTTCTCCATATCAACGGCAGCCATGAACTGGCCTGTACGCGTTATCCTGAATCTCATGATTATTTTCACACCGGGAATAAATATGAGGATTGCTATAACAATGCGATTCGCTTCACCGACTATTTTCTGGCGGATGTCATGGAACGCCTGACGAATCGCTCCGCCTCACTCCTCTATTTTTCTGACCACGGGCTGGAAAAAAATGCCCAGCTTGAATCTGTTTATATGCATGGTTCACGCTTTCCAAGCAAAGAAGCTTATGATGTACCACAGTTCCTCTGGTACAGCGACAATGCGCTTAAAAGCCAGCCACGTAAGACAGGCAAAATTGAAACGCCCTGGTCTACCGCCAACAATTATTTCCTGATGTTGAGTTGGATGGGCATTAAGACGGGCGAACCAAACTGCCGCTCATTATTTGATGCCTGTTTTCAGCCGGATAACACGTTCCCTGTAATGGATGGCGGTCGTCATATATTCGAATATCAACAGCTCAGGGCGCATTTTAATGACCCTAAGCCTGATATCACGGTTAAAAAAGCGAGCAAAAATTCTTTATAGCGCCTTGTTGGTGAAACCCGTAACTTGCTGCTTACTTAGCCACTCCGCCAGTGCGCTAACCTGCGGATGGTGGATGAAGCTGACAAGCTGCCGCGCACGCTCTGCTCCAACGCCAGGCAATTGCTGCCAGCTGGTTTCATTGCGTGCGCTTAGCTCTTGCCAGGTTTGATCGGGTAATGCTTGCAAAGCGCTGGCGGGTAACGGCAACCCCAGCGCTTTAAGCCATTGCCGAAAAGGCAACTTGCGCGTAAAGGAGAAGCGATGCCAGAGCTGGCTCGCCCTGCGGGAGGAAAAACCGGGCGTTAACGATAAAGCGTCTGGCGCAAGCGCGAGCCAGGAAAAAAGATGTTCAAAACGCTGCGCCTGATGCAATTGTTGCCAGGACGCTTCTCCCAATCCGCTCAGGCCGAGCACGGATTTCTGGCTTAGCCATACCAGCCGCGCCAGAAATTGCGCTTCACATTCATGAGATGCATAAAAACAGCTTACTGCTGCGCTCGATTGCCTGGCTGGCGGCTTCGGTTTATCACGCTTCGCCACGCGCCAGACCACTTCATCGAGACGGGGAATGCCCTGTCCCGCAAGGCTTACCGCAACGCTGTCGCCTGGGGCGATATCCCATTTATGCCATCGTGAAACTGAGCCAATATTGGTATGCCTCACCCATTTATCATCAAGCAAAACGGGTTCCAGATCTGCGACAACGCTAATTTTACCTGTACGCCCCGTTGCGAAGCGGATCCCCTTGACGGTGGTCATCTGCTTTACAGGCGGGTATTTCCAGGCCACAGCCCACTCGCTTTGCCCAGGCCGCCAGAATTTACCGGCAGGCTCGCTGTCGTCGCGCACAACCACACCATCGGTTACAAATGGCAGAGGCGTAGTAAACCAGTGTTCCCGCCACTGCGCGATCTCTGCGCGGGTCTTCACCGGTTTCGTCCACGCTTTTGTCAGACTAAAACCTTCTGCTGCCAGCGCCTCTACTTTCGCTTTCATATTTATGGGGCCATCCGGCCAGGCCCAGATAAAAACATCCAGCTCTTTAAGTAATGACGAGGGTTCACGGCGCATCATCGCACCCGCGACCAGCGCCCGGGCGTTAATGCCGCCTGCTGTTTTCTGCAAATGCCCATGACGACGTAAAAAAATCTCGCCCTGCAATACGCTATTTTTTAGTGCGCCAGCAACCTTTTGCGGAATAGCGGGAATATGTCGTGCTTTCCCGGTCCAGTCTTCCCCATATAAACCATTACCCCGGCTTATCGCTTGTTGCAATTCGCCATGACGATAAACCAGCGTCACCGCCACACCGTCAACCTTGGGCTGTACCCATACTGATGCGCGTTGATGCATCCACTCTCTGAGCTCGCTGGCATCGGTTAGCTTTCGCAGCCCGGTATGCGCGACAGGGTGAGGAGTGCGGCCCCGCGCCAGCGCAGGCGGCGTGTCCTGAACCGCCTCCAGGTGAAAACAGCGCTTCCATTGCGTTAATTGCGCGTTAAGCCGATCGTACACCGCGTCGCTGGTCTGGCTTTCTCCTTTTTGCCAGTAGGCTTCATCCCAGCGAGTTAGCTGCGCCTGGAGATGAGATATTTCGTCCTTTGCCCGAGGTAAAGGCCAGTCCGGACAGCCCGCCTGAGCGCCGAAACCATACAGGCTGGCCAATAGCCAATACATTCTGATTCTCATCCCGCATCTCCTTGCGCACTTTCGCCGAAACATAAGCCTGGCTGCGCCGCTGCGCTACAAAGAAACAAGCGTTTATGGAGCTGTTTTCAAAGAAATAACGCCAGAGCCGCAAAAGTTGCGCAGAGCTGGAAGCGGGTACGCAAAAACAGAAGCTAAAGATGAAAAGTGTGACAAAGGCTACGTCGTACAGCCGCTACGTGTATAATAAGCCCGTATACGCCTCCTCTTTTGGCACACCAGGACGTAAACAGACTCATGGCTCAAGGCACGCTTTATATTATTTCCGCCCCCAGCGGCGCGGGTAAATCCAGTCTTATTCAGGCTTTTTTAAAGACACAACCGCTTTACGATTCACAAGTTTCGGTCTCGCATACCACGCGCGGTCCACGCCCCGGCGAAGTGCACGGCGAGCATTACTTCTTCGTTAATCATGATGAGTTCAGAAACATGATTGCTGAAGATGCTTTTCTTGAGCATGCGGAAGTGTTTGGCAATTATTACGGGACTTCGCGTTCTACTATTGAGCAAGTGCTGGCGACCGGCGTGGATATCTTTCTGGATATCGACTGGCAAGGCGCTCAGCAAATCCGTAAAAAAATGCCGCAAGCGCGCAGCATTTTTATTCTGCCTCCGTCAAAAGAAGAGTTAGATCGACGTTTGCGCGGCCGCGGTCAGGATAGCGAAGAGGTTATTGCGAAACGTATGGCGCAGGCGGTCGCGGAAATGAGCCATTACGCTGAATATGATTATCTTATTGTGAATGATGATTTCGATATGGCGCTGGCCGATCTGAAAACCATCCTTCGCGCCGAACGTTTGCGTATGAGCCGCCAAAAGCAGCGACATGACGCTTTAATCACCAAACTATTGGCAGACTGAAGCCACTTTCAGTATCATGCCCAGTCATTTCTTCATCTGTGGAGCATTTTTAGTATGGCACGCGTAACTGTTCAGGACGCTGTAGAGAAAATTGGTAACCGTTTTGATCTGGTGCTGGTCGCCGCTCGTCGCGCTCGTCAGATGCAGGTAGGCGGCAAAGATCCGCTGGTACCGGAAGAAAACGATAAAACTACCGTTATCGCGCTGCGCGAAATTGAAGAAGGTCTGATTAATAACCAGATCCTCGACGTACGCGAGCGCCAGGAGCAGCAGGAGCAGGAAGCCGCAGAACTGCAGGCCGTCACCGCGATTGCTGAAGGTCGTCGTTAATAACTCTGCGGGTAGCCCTTGTATCTGTTTGAAAGCCTGAATCAGCTGATTCAACAATACCTGCCGCAGGACCAGATTAAGCGCCTGCAGCAGGCTTATCTCGTTGCACGTGACGCTCACGAGGGTCAGGCACGTTCAAGCGGTGAACCCTACATCACGCATCCGGTAGCGGTGGCATGCATTCTGGCCGAGATGAAACTCGACTATGAAACGCTCATGGCCGCGCTACTGCATGACGTGATTGAAGATACGCCCGCCACCTATCAGGACATGGAGCAGCTGTTCGGCAAAAGCGTAGCTGAACTGGTAGAGGGCGTCTCTAAGCTCGATAAGCTTAAATTCCGCGATAAGAAAGAGGCGCAGGCCGAAAACTTTCGCAAGATGATTATGGCGATGGTGCAGGATATCCGCGTCATTCTCATCAAACTTGCCGACCGCACGCATAACATGCGCACGCTGGGCTCTTTACGCCCCGATAAGCGTCGTCGTATCGCCCGTGAAACCCTTGAAATTTACAGTCCGCTGGCTCACCGTCTCGGTATTCATCACCTGAAGACAGAGCTGGAAGAGCTCGGTTTTGAAGCGCTTTACCCCAACCGCTATCGCGTCATTAAAGAGGTCGTGAAAGCAGCGCGCGGCAACCGTAAAGAGATGATTCAGAAAATCCTCTCTGAAATTGAAGGGCGTTTACAGGAAGCGGGGATCCCATGCCGCGTTAGCGGTCGTGAAAAGCACCTCTATTCCATCTACTGCAAGATGGTGCTCAAAGAACAGCGTTTCCACTCCATCATGGATATTTACGCGTTTCGCGTTATCGTCAGGGATGTGGATACCTGTTATCGCGTGCTTGGCCAGATGCACAGCCTTTATAAGCCGCGTCCGGGGCGCATGAAAGATTACATTGCCATCCCGAAAGCGAACGGCTACCAGTCCCTGCATACTTCCATGATTGGTCCGCACGGCGTGCCGGTGGAAGTGCAAATCCGCACGGAAGATATGGATCAGATGGCGGAAATGGGTGTCGCGGCGCACTGGGCTTATAAAGAGCGCAACGAAAGCAGCACGACGGCGCAAATACGCGCGCAGCGCTGGATGCAAAGCCTGCTGGAGCTACAGCAGAGCGCAGGCAGCTCCTTTGAATTTATCGAAAGCGTTAAATCCGATCTCTTCCCGGATGAAATTTACGTTTTCACCCCGGAAGGCCGTATCGTCGAACTGCCCGCCGGCGCGACGCCTGTTGATTTCGCCTACGCGGTACATACCGATATCGGCCATGCCTGCGTCGGCGCGCGCGTTGACCGTCAGCCTTATCCGCTTTCCCAATCGCTCTCCAGCGGGCAGACGGTGGAAATTATCACCGCGCCGGGCGCCCGGCCTAATGCAGCCTGGCTGAACTTTGTCGTGAGTTCAAAAGCGCGCGCCAAAATCCGCCAGATGCTGAAAAACCTCAAGCGCGACGATTCGGTAAGCCTGGGACGTCGCCTGCTTAACCATGCGCTTGGCGGCAGCCGCAAGCTTGCCGAAATTCCGCAAGAGAACATTCAGCGCGAGCTGGAGCGCATGAAGCTCGCCACGCTTGATGATTTGCTGGCGGAAATTGGCCTTGGCAACGCCATGAGCGTGGTAGTGGCGAAAAACCTTCTGCAAGGCGAGGCCTCTGCATCCGGGCCGCAAAGCAGTTCCACAAGCCACAGCCATCTGCCGATTAAAGGCGCAGACGGCGTACTTATCACCTTTGCGAAATGCTGCCGTCCTATCCCTGGCGACCCGATTGTCGCCCACGTCAGCCCCGGCAAAGGGCTGGTGATCCACCATGAATCCTGCCGAAACATTCGCGGTTACCAGAAAGAGCCGGAAAAATTCATGGCGGTTGAGTGGGATAAAGAGACCGAGCAGGAATTTATCACCGAAATTAAGGTGGATATGTTTAACCACCAGGGCGCGCTGGCAAATCTGACGGCGGCGATTAACACGGCTGGCAGCAATATCCAGAGCCTGAACACCGAAGAGAAAGATGGTCGCGTTTATAGCGCATTCATTCGCCTGACCGCGCGCGACCGCATCCATCTGGCAAATATTATGCGTAAAATCCGCGTGATGCCGGATGTGATCAAAGTTAACCGCAACAGAAACTAGCGTTATGAATCCACAGCGTTACGCGCGAATCCGTGAAATGCTTGCCCGCCGTCAGCCAGACCTGACGGTTTGCATGGAGCAGGTGCATAAACCTCATAACGTCTCGGCGATTATCCGCACGGCAGATGCAGTTGGCGTACACGAAGTGCATGCCGTCTGGCCCGGCAACCGCATGCGTACAATGGCTTCCTCAGCGGCTGGCAGCAATAGCTGGGTGGAAGTAAAAACGCACCGCACTATTGGCGATGCGGTCAGCCTGCTCAAAGCGCAAGGCATGCAGGTTCTCGCCACCCATCTTTCTGATAAAGCAGTCGATTTTCGCGAAATTGACTATACCCGCCCGACCTGCATTCTGATGGGTCAGGAAAAAACCGGCATCACGCAGGAAGCGCTGGCCCTGGCCGACCGGGACATCATCATTCCGATGATCGGCATGGTGCAATCGCTCAACGTTTCCGTCGCGTCCGCATTGATTCTCTACGAGGCGCAGCGCCAGCGGCAAAATGCCGGCATGTACGAGCGGGAAAACAGCACGCTTTCCCTGGCTGAGCAGCAGCGCCTGCTTTTTGAAGGCGGTTATCCGGTGCTGGCGAGAGTGGCGAAGCGTAAAGGCTTGCCCTACCCCTCTGTGGATCAGAATGGCGAAATTGAAGCCGATGCGGGCTGGTGGGCAACAATGCAGGCTGCGGAGTAAATCATGAAAGGCCGCCTGCTGGATGCGGTTCCGCTCAGCTCGCTTACCGGCGTAGGGGCCAGCCAGAGCGCCAGGCTGGCGAAACTTGGCCTGCATACCGTTCAGGATCTGCTCTTTCATTTCCCGCTCCGTTACGAAGACCGCACTCAACTTTCCACCATTAGCGACCTGCTGCCTGGCGTTTATGCCACGGTAGAAGCCGAAGTGCTGAACTGTAACGTTGTCTTTGGCCGTAAACGCATGATGGTGTGCCAGCTTAGCGACGGCACCGGCGTATTGACGCTGCGTTTTTTCAACTTCAACGCCGGTATGAAAAATAACCTGGCGCACGGGCGCAGGGTACTGGCCTACGGCGAGGTAAAACGCGGGCAGTTTGGCGCGGAGATGATACACCCTGAATACCGTGTGCAGGGGGATCTGGAAACCACTGAATTGCAGGAAACGCTGACGCCGGTTTATCCCACAACCGAAGGCGTTCGCCAGGCCACGCTTCGCAAGCTGACAGACCAGGCGCTGGAAGTGCTGGAAACCTGCCCGGTGGCCGAACTGCTGCCTGCCGAACTGTCGCAAGGCTTAATGAGCCTGCCAGAAGCCATCCGCACGCTGCACCGCCCGCCGCCTTCGCTACAGCTGGCCGATCTCGAAAGCGGCAAGCATCCGGCGCAGCGGCGCTTAATTTTAGAAGAACTGCTGGCGCATAACCTGAGCATGCTGGCGCTGCGGGCGGGCGCGCAACGCTATCGTGCCTTGCCGCTTGATGCCAAAGAAACCTTAAAGGCTCAATTCCTTCGCGCGCTGCCGTTTAAGCCCACCGCGGCCCAGGCGCGCGTGACGGCGGAAATAGAACATGACATGGCGCTGGATATTCCCATGATGCGCCTGGTGCAGGGAGACGTCGGCTCCGGTAAAACGCTGGTGGCCGCTCTTGCCGCATTACGCGCTATCGCGCATGGCCAGCAGGTGGCGATGATGGCGCCCACCGAACTTCTCGCCGAACAACATGCCAATAATTTCCGCGCCTGGTTTGAACCGCTTGGCATTCAGGTTGGCTGGCTTGCCGGTAAGCAGAAAGGGAAGGCGCGCCAGGCGCAGCAGGAGGCCATCGCCAGCGGTCAGGTCGCGATGGTCGTCGGCACGCACGCTATTTTCCAGGAGCACGTGCAGTTTAAAAACCTCGCGCTGGTCATTATTGATGAGCAGCATCGTTTTGGCGTGCACCAGCGCCTCGCGCTGTGGGAAAAAGGTCAGCAGCAGGGCTTTCACCCGCATCAGCTTATTATGACCGCGACGCCTATCCCGCGAACGCTGGCGATGACGGCATACGCGGATCTCGATACCTCGGTGATAGACGAACTGCCGCCCGGCCGTACGCCAGTGACAACCGTCGCCATCCCCGATACGCGCCGCGGCGATATTATCGACCGGGTGCGGCACGCCTGCACTCAGGAAGGCCGCCAGGCTTACTGGGTCTGTACGCTGATTGAAGAGTCGGAACTGCTTGAGGCTCAGGCTGCCGAGGCGACGTGGGAAGAGCTGAAAGCAGCGTTGCCGGAACTCAAGGTAGCGCTGGTGCATGGCCGCATGAAACCCGCAGAAAAACAGGCAGTCATGCAGGCGTTTAAGCAGGGCGAAACGCATTTGCTGGTAGCAACAACGGTGATAGAGGTGGGAGTTGATGTGCCTAACGCCAGCCTGATGATCATTGAAAACCCGGAGCGGCTGGGCCTTGCGCAGCTTCATCAGCTTCGTGGCCGCGTGGGCCGCGGCGCTGTCGCCTCGCATTGCGTTTTACTCTACAAATCTCCTCTCTCTAAAACAGCGCAACTACGCTTGCAGGTGCTTCGCGACAGTAATGATGGCTTTGTGATTGCGCAAAAAGATCTGGAAATCCGCGGCCCGGGCGAGCTGTTGGGCACGCGCCAGACCGGCAACGCCGAATTCAAAGTAGCCGATCTGCTGCGCGACCAGGCGCTGATCCCCGAAGTACAGCGCGTTGCGCGCCACATTCACGAGCGTTATCCAGCCCAGGCAGCCGCTCTGATTGAACGCTGGATGCCGGAAACAGAACGCTATTCCAATGCGTAAGCAAAAACTTACAATTTTTTATAAGTCAAAATAGTATTCGCGCCATCAATTGTTTGTAACTCATCACTTCTTATAAAATCCAAATAACAAATATTACTAACGCGCATTATTTCTTTTAAAAATACCACCCGACCTTCCAGCGCTAATAACCGGGCGCTATTCCTAATAATTTTAAAAATATATTCCGCTATTCATAGCACAAGTATAAACCATGTTAATTAATAGCATTTCATAGGGCATTTTTCCCTCTCACGCCCTATTTGATAAGGTATTCGTGCATCGTTATGATCCATTTCCGCCAGGTTTTTAAGATTGTAGAAAAAAACTCACTGGCGAAATGGCATTAATGGCAGGAAAAAAGTTTAAAGGGACATCTGAAATGAAAAAACGAGTCTTAGCTATTGCGCTGTGCGGCTTATTTATAGCCAATGCGGCGCAGGCAGTAGATGTAACAAGGTCGTTAACAATAGTAGGGAAAGTAACGAAAAAGCTTCGCAGCGCCAATGCGGGTTGCTCGGTTGAGCTGGAACATAGTCAGCTGGATTTAGGCAGACACTATCTTCCATCGTTACCGCTTCAGTCCATCACGGTACCTAAATCAAATATTCTGTATCCAAATACAGCTCGTCTGGTTGGAAGTTGCACTAACGCTTCAGGCGGCGCGATGGCGATTAAATTCGTGGGTACAGCGGATTCAAACTTCGGCAACGCCTTTGTTAACGCATCAACCAGCAACACCGCTGCAAAAGGTGTTGGCGTACAGGTTTATAGCACCAACCGCACTATCATTAAACCTAATGTTGATACCGTACCGGCGTTAAATCAGAAATACCCATTTTATGTCGCCATGATCCAGTTAAGAGGCGCAGCAGCCCCTACGGCCGGGTCAGTACAAACGTCTATAACGGTTCAGGTAGAACGCCTCTAATCTTAATTCTTATTAACTAACCTGGTTTATTAATAAGTTATTAGCGGCCCCACACCAGGTGTAATGACATTAACGAGCATTTTATTTTTGTGGAATTTGCAATGAAAAAATTATTCCTGACGGTAATGATGAGTGCGGCTTTTTGGTCAGGAATGTCCAATGCAGCACTGATGCTTAGCGCAGATCGCCTTGTTTATAATGAAAAAGAGGGTGATGCCTCTGTTACCGTTCGCAGTGATGAAGATCGCGCCTATTTAGTGCAGTCCTGGCTTGACGCGGGCGACAGCGCTGTGAAAAAAGATTTGCCGTTTGTTGTTACACCTCCGCTTTTTCGCCTTGCGCCTAAAAGCGATAACGTCATCCGCGTCGTTTATTTAGGTAAAGGATTGCCCACCGACAGAGAAAGTCTTTTTTGGCTGGATGTGAAGGGCGTGCCGGGCCTGAATGATGAAGAAACCAAAATCGAAAGCCGCATGGTGCTGGCTATCAATAACCGCATTAAATTTTTCTTTCGTCCCGCAGGCTTAGAGGGCACGCCGGATGAGGCGGTCAAAAAATTACACTGGATACGCTCCGGTAATAACGTGACGGCGAAAAACGATACTCCCTTTAACCTGGTACTGAACAAGATTGTTATTGATAAAGAATCGGTACCTGTTTCCGTGGTCACGAATAATACCGTCATTCCAGCGTTTGGCTCAAAAACCTACACGCTGAAGCATAAGCCTGCGAGCGGCTCCGCCGTGGAATGGGATGCGGTTAATGACGCTGGCGCAACCTCTGAGCCTTTATCACAGCCTCTCGAGTAAATAACAGGGCAGTATGCGCGACACAAGGATTACGTGGCTCGCTTCATTTGTCGCGTCGGTACTCTTTTCTCGTACGGCGGTAGCGGGAGAATATTTTGACCCTGGATTGCTTCAGTCAGTAAACGGTAACGCGACGATTAGCGATACCACACTGTTGAGCCAAGGTTATCAGCCACCGGGCACCTATATGGTGCACATTGACGTCAATGGCGCCGAGACGATGACCAGTAACGTTCGGTTTGAACTGGATAAAGAGAAACGGCTGGTGCCGTGCCTCTCTTTTAGTAACTATCAAAAGCTGGGAGTGGATATGAGCAAAGTAAACTCAAAAGCTGAAGATAACGAGCTAAAGAAAGCCTGCGCGCCGATGGAAGAGCAGGTTCCGGGCACAAAAACCAGTTTTGATTTTTCCAAACTCAACCTGAGCGTCAATATTCCCCAGACGGTGCTGCGCGATGAAACCTTAACTGGCGTTCCGCAAGAAGAGTGGGATGATGGGCTGCCCGCGCTCTTCAACACCTACCAGCTTTCCGGCCAGCAATATATCAAGCGCAGCGGAAATGTAACCGATTCCCTTTACGCCAACCTGAGGAATGGGCTGAACCTTGGCCGCTGGCGCTATCGCAATAACGCGACGTTGAACAAGGACAGCGGCTGGCAGAACATCACCAACTATGTCGAAACGGCTATCCGTGCGCTAAAAAGCGAGCTGTCGGTGGGCGACGCCAGTACCTCTGGCAACGTTTTTGATGCGCTGCTGATCCGCGGCGTACAGCTCAATTCCGATGATGACATGATTCCGGATCAGCTCACCGGTTTTGCGCCTGTTATCCGCGGCATCGCTAAAAGTAATGCCCGGGTAAGGGTGCGCAGCAACGGTTACACGATTTACGAACGCTCCGTGCCGCCAGGCCCATTCGTGATTAGCGATCTGTCTTCGGTTTCGAGCGGCGGCAAGCTGGATGTGGTGATAACGGAAGCGGATGGTTCAGAAACGCATAATACGGTGAGCTACTCCAGCGTGCCGCAGTTGCTGCGCACCTGGCAGTTAAAATACACGCTGGCGGCTGGTCGTTATATTTCTACCGCCGATGGACTGGAAAAAGAGCCCAACCTGCTTCAGGCCGCACTCTCATGGGGTTTGCCGTTAAATACCACTGTCTACGGCGGCAGCCAGTATCACGAGATGTTTAAAGCGTTTAGCGTTGGCGTCGGGCTGGATATGCTGCGTCTTGGCGGCGTGGCGCTTGATATTACGCGCAGCAAATACCGGCACGACACTACGGCTGAACAAACAGGCGACATGGTGCGTTTGACCTACCGTAATACGATTGCGGAAACAGATACGCAGATCCAGCTCGATAACCACTATTACTTTCGTAATTACCAGTCGTTCAGCGACTGGGCGGACACCACCACGCTTGACAACCTTAACCGTAAACGCCGGGAATATAACCTGACGATTAACCAACCGGTAACGGACGGGCACAGCTTCTATACCACGCTTAACCGGACAGAAAACAACGATAATACGGTTTCGCGCATGTGGCAGTTTGGCTGGAATGGCGCGTGGAAAACCGTCAGCTTTTCGCTTGCTTACAGCATGACGCGCAATGAAAGCGCGCCGCAATGGGATAAGCAGCTGTCGATAACGCTGTCGGTGCCTTTTAACGAAGCTTTCCCGCGGGTGCAGCCCATGGTCACCTATACCGGCACTTCTGGACTTAAGGGCGATCTTTCAAACCAGTTGGGCGTCAACGGCCGGGTTGGCGACAATGACAATCTAAGCTGGAACGGCAACCTGTCTTATCTTTCCCAACCCGATCAAAGCGACACGACGTCCTCTTCGCTGGGAATTAACTATCGCGGGCGGTACGGCGATATGGATGCTACCTGGAATGCCGATCGCAACCAGTACGTTTCATGGAGCGCGTCCGGCAGCCTTCTGGCCCATCGTCACGGCATCACCGCCGGAAAATATTTTAACAACGGCGCCGCGCTGGTGGCGATCCCCGGTCATAAGGATGTACCGCTGAATAACGGACAGAACATTATGACCGACGCTAACGGTTATACCATCGTGCCGGATATACGGCCTTACCATCGCAACCCATTGAGCATTGATATGCGTAAAGCCAGCAAGGCGCTGGATTTCGCCAGCACTTCTACGCATGTTGTGCCGACAAAAGACGCCATCGTGCTTGCGCAGTTTAAAGCGATATCCGGCCGTAAAGCGGTGGCGACCTTAAATTACCATGGCAAAACGCTGCCTTTTGGCGCCCGGGCCAAAATCGACGATAGCGATGCCGTTTATTACGTCGGCGATGGCGGGCAAGTGTATCTGAACGCCGCGCCAGATAAGGGCGTATTGCATGTTAAATGGGGAGACAATGAAACGTGTTCCGCTCCCTTTACGTTACCGCAAAAAGAGCAGGAAAAATTGCCGGTAGCTATTATCACACTTGAGTGTCAGTAAAAATGAAAAAGAACTCTCGCCTGTTGCAGACAATCCTGCCTGGAATCGCCTTAATGGGCGCAGCCTTTTATGCCATGGCGGATGGCTGCCAGAAAACAGCACGTTCAGAGCCGCTTAACCTGACAGTGCCATTAACCGTAAAGCTGCCGGATAATACCGGCCAGGCACCCACGGGCACGGTGCTTTTTAAAAAAGAGGCCTCGCTGGCGCAACTGACGGGCATTCATGAAACGGTTAGCGAAGCGTGTCTGGAGGCAATAAGAAAAACGCTAACCGGCCGTATTTCCACATCGCCGCGGGGGCAGAATATTTACGCCACTGAAATACCTGGATTAGGTATACGTATTACCGTTATCTATGATAAACCGGGCGCGGCGCATCAGGAGTGGGTTTTACCTTTTAGCGAGACACTAAATAACATTACACATCAACCCGTCTCCACGGAGGATATAAGTTTCAGAATCGAAGTAATTAAAACAGGAGATTTCACGCAGAGCAGCACGGCTACTTTCAGCGCGCCGTCTCTGGTTTCTTTTAATGATAATTCGCTGGTCGTCAATCTGGCTTTAACGGTACTGGCCGCGCAGGCCCATTGCGCTATCCAGATGATAACGCCGCAGGTTACTCTGCCGCCTGTTGAAGACAGCGCATTAATGCGCCAGGCGACGCAACCCGCTTATCCGGTAGGCGTAAACCTTCAATGTATGAATACCCGAAAGGCCAGCATTAATATTGAAGGAATTAACAACGCCAATTTCCCGTCAGTTTTTTCAAATGTACAGACAGGAAATGCAGCACAAAATGTAGGAATAGAGATGTTATATAACGGTAGTGTACTAATGCCGCATAATCCGCTGGAAATTACACTGCCTTCACAGCAAAATACATTTTCTCTACCGCTGGCGGTACGTTATGCAGCAACAGGAAAAGAAATTAAAGCGGGCAAAGTAAAATCGCAAATTACGCTACGAATAACTTATCTTTAGAAGTTGAAACATAAAAAAATATGGAAGCATAATTACGCCATTTATCTGGCAGAGTGTGCTTCACCTATTTTATTTCAAGGAATATTTAAAGGATTATATTATGAAAAAGACACTTTTAGGGCTTGTTGTTTCCTCACTGTTTGCTGTTGGCACTGCACAGGCGACTGATGTCGCTGCAACTCTGAGCGTGGTTGGTCAGGTTAACACCGCTTCCTCTTCCTGCTTCGTTAGCCTTGATAACAGCGCAATTAACTTAACGGCAGACCTTGTTGAACTGAAACCGCAGGATCAGGCTACCGTTCCGGCAAAAATCGTAGCAGTAAGCGTGTTCGGTAACGGCAACGGCTGTGAAACCTTAGCTTCACAAGGCAAAATTGCTTATAAACTGAAAGGCACCGCAGACGCTGCTGCCGGCACCGCAATGGCCAATACCGGCACCGCAACCGGCGTAGGTATCGGTCTGTATAAAGAAGACGGCACCGTGCTGAAAATTAACCAGGATTCTCTGGTTTCAAACAGCCTGGAAACCAAACTGGGCGTTGGCCTGGTTAAACTGACTGGCCAGCAGGCGAATAGCGGTACGGTTCACGGTTCTCTGACCATTGAAATCGAACGTCTGTAATTATTCAGCTTATATAACTGAATAAACAAAGGGCCATCCTGAAAAGGATGGCCCTTTTACTTCTATAGGCATAAAAGGAGAAAAGGCTTTATTAGTCGTATCAATAATAAACGTTAATTATTCAAGCAGCCTGTATGCAATCGTTTGCTTTTACCAGACAGTCCGATAAAATGTGCGCTTTTCCGCCTGGGGATAGCCGTTGATGTCCGTTAATACCGTTGAATCTGAAAATGCGCAACCGGTTGCTAAGACGCAGAACAGTGAACTGATTTATCGCCTTGAAGACCGCCCGCCGCTGCCGCAAACCCTGTTTGCCGCCTGTCAGCATCTGCTGGCGATGTTCGTTGCGGTGATTACGCCGGCCCTGTTAATTTGCCAGGCGTTAGGGCTGCCAGCCCAGGATACCCAGCACATCATCAGCATGTCGCTGTTCGCTTCCGGCGTGGCGTCGATTATCCAGATCAAAGCCTGGGGGCCGGTAGGGTCCGGGTTGCTGTCAATTCAGGGCACCAGCTTTAACTTTGTATCGCCGCTGATCATGGGCGGCCTGGCGCTGAAAAACGGCGGCGCGGATCTCCCTACGATGATGGCGGCGCTGTTCGGCACGCTGATGCTGGCAAGCTGCACCGAAATGCTGCTCTCTCGCGTGCTGCACCTGGCGCGCCGCATCATTACGCCGCTGGTTTCCGGCGTGGTGGTGATGATTATTGGCCTGTCGCTGATTCAGGTAGGCCTGACGTCGATTGGCGGCGGCTATGCGGCGATGAACGACCATACCTTCGGCGCGCCGAAAAACCTGCTGCTGGCGGGCGCCGTGCTGGCGGTGATTATTCTGCTTAATCGCCAGCGCAACCCGTACCTGCGCGTCGCGTCGCTGGTCATCGCCATGGCGGTAGGCTACCTGCTGGCGTGGGGCATGGATATGCTGCCTCAGAGCACCGCGGCGGCCAATTCATCGCTGATTATGGTGCCCACGCCGCTTTATTATGGTCTTGGCATCGACTGGAGCCTGCTGGTGCCGCTGATGCTGGTGTTTATGGTGACCTCGCTGGAAACCATCGGCGATATCACCGCCACCTCCGACGTCTCTGAACAACCCGTTTCCGGCCCACTTTATATGAAGCGCCTGAAAGGCGGCGTGCTGGCGAACGGCCTGAACTCCTGCGTCTCCGCCATTTTTAATACCTTCCCGAACTCCTGCTTCGGGCAGAACAACGGCGTGATCCAGCTGACCGGCGTCGCCAGCCGTTACGTAGGTTTTGTCGTGGCGCTGATGTTAATTGTTCTGGGCCTGTTCCCGGCGGTAAGCGGCTTCGTGCAGCATATCCCTGAACCGGTGCTCGGCGGCGCGACCATCGTGATGTTCGGCACTATCGCCGCGTCCGGCGTGCGCATTGTCTCCCGCGAGCCGCTCAACCGCCGCGCCATTATGATTATCGCGCTGTCGCTGGCGGTGGGCCTTGGCGTCTCTCAGCAGCCGCTTATCCTGCAATTTGCGCCGGACTGGGTGAAGAACCTGCTCTCTTCCGGCATCGCCGCAGGCGGCATTACCGCTATTGTGCTGAACCTGGTTTTCCCGCCCGAAAAAGCGTAATACTTTCCGATGGCGGCGCCCTGCCGCCATCGCTGTTACCCTCTTTGACAATCCCTTCCTTGAGCTATTTTTCTGAATGGGGCATAACTCCATCATCGGAACTTCACAGGATGGAAAACAATGAAATTTCTTGGAAAGCTCATCCTTACGTTGCTGATAGCCGTTCTGCTTGTTCTGCTGGCGTTTTATATCCTGCTGCAAACGCGCTGGGGCGCGGGGTGGATAACAAGCTGGGTTAACGGCCACAGTGATTACCACATCACTTTCGATGAAATGGATCACCGTTTCTCATCGCCCTCGCATCTGGTGCTGAAAAATGTCACTTTCGGCCGTAACGGCCAGCCCGCTACGCTGGTGGCGCAGAAAGTGGATATCGGACTCAGCAGCCGCCAGCTCACCGAGCCTTCTCACGTTGACACCATCCTGCTGCAAAAGGGCACGCTGAACTTTTCGCCTTCTACCGCGCCTCTGCCCTTTCGCGCCGATCGTTTGCAGCTTAGCGATATGGCCTTTAACAGCCCGAATACCGACTGGGATCTCAGCGCGCAGCGCGTAAACGGCGGCATCAGCCCCTGGCTGCCGCAGGCCGGTAAAATCCTCGGCACCCAGGCAAACATCCAGTTAAGCGCAGGTTCCATGACGCTGAACGGCGTCCCATTAAGCAACGTGTTGATTCAGGGAGCGATTGATAAAGATCAGGTGACGCTCTCCACTATCGGCGCTGATGTCGCGCGCGGCGCGCTGACCGGCACCGCCCGGCGCAACGCCGACGGTAGCTGGGTGGTGGAAAGCCTGCGCATCAGCGACGTTCGCCTGCAAAGCGATAAAAGCCTGAGCGACTTTTTTAAACCCCTGACCACGGTGCCTTCGCTGGCGCTGGGCCGCCTTGAAATCACCGATGCGAGGCTGGAAGGTCCGGGCTGGGCGGCGACGGATCTCGATGTTAGCGTGCGCAACCTGACGATAGCCAAAGGCGACTGGCAGAGCGACGACGGCAGGCTCTCCATGAACGCCAGCGAGTTTATCTCCGGCTCGCTGCATTTCTTCGACCCGATTGTGAATGCCGATTTCTCTTCTCAGGGCATTGCCCTGCGCCAGTTCACGACACGCTGGGAAGGCGGCATGGCGCGCGCTTCCGGCAACTGGCTGCGCGACGGGCGTCGGCTGGAGCTGGACGAGGTAGCGCTGGCGGGACTGGAATATACCCTGCCGGCGGACTGGAAAAAGCAGTGGCAGCAGAAGCTCCCGGACTGGCTTAACGCCATTACGGTGAAAAGGCTCGCCGCCAGCCGCAACCTGATAATCGATATCGATCCGGTTTTCCCGTTCCAGCTTACGGCGCTGGACGGCTACGGCAACAATTTGCAGCTCGCGCGCAACAGCCAGTGGGGGATCTGGGGCGGCAACGCGACGCTTAACGCCGCGGCGGGAACCTTTAACCGCATCGATGTGCGTCGGCCTTCCATTACGCTTACCGCGAATGCATCCACCATTAACGTTACCGAACTGAGCGCGTTTGCCGGGCAAGGCATGCTGGAAGCGACGGCGGCTATTTCGCAGTTGCCGCAGCGGCAGGTTACGCTCAGCCTGAACGGACGCGCCGTGCCGGTGAATGTGTTGCGCAACTGGGGATGGGCGCAGGTGCCGCTACAGGGAGACGGCAATCTGCAACTGACCGCCAGCGGCAGCCTGGCGGCTGACGCGCCGCTGCGGCCAAGCGTGAATGGCCAGTTGCAGGTAACAGGCGCTGGCGGGCAGCAAGTCCAGCAAGTGATGCAGGGCGGCGTGGTGCCGGGCGCATAATCCGCCTTGCTTTATCCTGCCCCCCAACGCTAAGGGGGCAGAGCAGCCAGAAGTGAGAGAGTGAATGGATACGCTTTCCGGGGCGGCTACTCTTCCTCGTTGCCGCCCTCTTCCAGCGGCCCGAAGGGCTTAGCGGGCAACACGATATAAATACCCTCAAAAACCGCGCCTGGCGTGTCGTCGCCAAACAGCTCAACCTGAAGCTGCACCCGTGCTTTGCGCCCGCGCGCGAGGCGGTCGAGGTCGCCGCTCAGGGAGCCTAAGTCAGCAATCGCGCCAGGCTTTCCGGTGATCGGGGTGCTGTAACGGATATGCGCATCGGCGAGAATAATCGTCCCGCCGAGGTGGCGCTCGCGCAACATTAACCAGATAAGCCCCCAGCCAGTCAGCGTGGCCAGGGAAAAGAGGCTGCCCGCAAACAAGGTATGGTGAGGGTTCTGGTTACCCGCTTCCGGCATGGTGGTGATAAATTTCTGCCCGGTATACTGAAGAATGCGCACGCCCATTTTTTCGCTGAGCGGAATATGCTGGTACCAGGCCTGCTGAAGCTGAGCGCACCAGTCGGCGCGATGCAGGATGTCATCCAGCGTCGCCACCGGTTTTATCATCAGAAAGTGGCGCAACGGCGTGGTTTGCGGCGTGGTTATCTCCCCCTGGTTGACGAACCCCAGCTTGGCGAAAAACTCCACCGCGTCTTCGCGCGCGCTGCACACCACGCGCTTTACTCCTTCCTGTCGGGCGACCGACTCCAGCGTCATCGCCACTAGCGTGCCAAGCCCTTTATCCTGAACGGAAGGGTGCACCGCCATAAAGCGGATAGAAGCTTCATTGTCAGCGTTGATATATAGCCTGCCGATGGCGACCAGGTTGCCCTCTTCGTCCATCACCATCTGGTGATGCGCCAGCGCGTCGTAAGCGTCGCGCTCGGAGCCTTTTGGCTGATGCAAAGGCTTGCGCAGCATCTCCCAACGAAACTGGTAGTAGCGCTCAAGTTCTTCTTCAGTCTGCGGTACGCGAAGGTGATACATAGCTGTACTCTCTCTGGTTACCCGCGGCCATGCGGCAATCTGGCTCATACCTGCAACCAGAAGGTTACCGGCCCGTCATTGATCAAAGATACCTGCATGTCGGCGGCGAAGCGCCCGGTCCGGGTGGTAACGCCCTGTTCCCGGCAGCGGCCGATAAAGTATTCATACAGCGTCTCGGCGTCCTGCGGCGCGGCGCCGCGCGAAAAGCTCGGGCGCATGCCGCGTTCGGTATCCGCCGCCAGCGTGAACTGCGAGACAACCAGCACGCTGCCGCCGGCTTGCTGCACGTTAAGGTTCATTTTGCCCGCGTCATCGCTGAAAATTCGATAGCCCAGCACGCGTTCGCACAGGCGGTTAGCCTTGTGTTCGTCGTCTTCTTTTTCGACACCTAACAGCACCAAAAGTCCCGGGCCAATTTCGCCCGTCACTTCGCCTGCCACGCGGACGCTGGCCTGCGTGACCCGTTGAATTAATGCAATCATGGTTTCTCAGCTTCTTCTCTGGCAGCTTCTTTTAATTTCCGGTAATCGCCGAGAGTGACAGTTATTTCCGCGCCAAGCAAGACGATGCACCAGGTCCAGTAAACCCAGACAAACAGAATGGGAATAACCGCCAGCACGCCGTAAATCAGCTGATAAGAAGGGAACATGGTGATGTAAAGGGCGAAGCCTTTTTTCCCCAGCTCAAACAGCAACGCCGCCACCAGCGAACCGATAAGCGCGTCTTTACCCGGCACGCGGGTGGTGGGAACAATGCTGTAAAGCAGCCAGAAAGAGAGCCAGGAGAGAAGCAGCGGAAAAATACGCAGCACATCGTCAATCATACTGTCGATGCCGCTGACCCAGCGCAGTGAAAGCACCCAGGCGCTGATAGCCAGACTTGCCCCGGCCAGCAAAGGCCCAAGCGTTAAAATCATCCAGTAGACCGCGAAAGAGTAGATTTTCGGCCGCGTGCGCTGGCTTCGCCAGATGGTATTTAGCGCGCTGTCGATGGCGTACATCAGAAGCAAAGAGGTGACAATCAACCCAATGGCGCCTACCGCCGTCATCTTGTTGGAGTTTGCGACGAACTGCTCAATATAACGCTGAATAATGTCGCCAGTCGCGGGCATAAAATTGGCGAATACGAAATGGCGCAATTGCATGCTGACGTCTGAAAACATGGGAAACGCCGCAAACAGCGCGAAAATAACGGCCACCAGAGGCACCAGCGACAGAAGCGATACGTAAGCCAGATTACCGGCAAGCGTCGTCATATTATCCTGGTCGATACGGTGCCAGAGCAGCTTCAGCCAGGCCACGATGGGCCTGGTGTGATGTCGGGCTTTATGATGAACGGTTTTTAACATAACAGCTTCGCAAAGTAGTCCGGCACGGTTTGTTTGCCTGTCACCAGAATGCTGGTGATGCCGGCCTGTTGGGCTCCTTTAATATTATCGGCGTTATCGTCAAAAAATACCGCTTCACTGGCGGCAAAGCCTTCCTGTTCGAGCACCTGCTGATAAATAGCGGGTTCTGGCTTACGCGCGCCCATCTCCTGGGAGAGATAAATGCGATCGGCGGCGGCGCGGATTTCCGGATATTGCTCCGGCCAGTACGTGGTATGCAGGCGGTTGGTATTGGAAAGCACGACCACGCGGTGCCCCTGCTCCCGCAGTTTATGCATGATGTCGATGACTTCCGGGTGCAGCGCGACGAAGACCGCCTGCCAGCCGGCAGAAAACTGTTCAAAACTCAGAGGCAGCGCCATTTCATCGCACAGTTTGCGGGCAAACGCTTCGTCGCTGATTTCGCCGCGTTCATGCTGGTGAAACGCCTCGCCCATGGTGAAACTTTTTTGCAGATTCGCCAGCGGCACGCGGCTGAAATCGCTCCAGGCGCCCAGCACGCGATTGAAATCAATATCGACAATGACATTACCTAAATCAAAGATATAGAGCATGTCGCTCTCCTGTCAGCCATGGAGAGGTAACTGTAGCGGGAATGAAGATGTTTGACTACGCGTGAGCGCATAGCTTGCAAAACAGAGCAGGAGAATCGCGATGTGGCTTAGGTGACCGGGCAGCGCCAGGCTCCCCGGTATAAGAAACTAATTTTTATCCTGATCGCCCGAGTCGGTGACATGCACGATCTCGACATGCCCCGATTTGAGCAGGCTGTGCAAAGCCGGGTCGGGAAGCTTATCCGTAAAGAGCGCGGTGACCTGGGCGGCGTTACCAATTTCTACCGCCGCTGAAGCATGGTACTTCGTATGATCGGCGGCAAGCAGAATATGGCGAGAATGCGCCATCATGGTTTTCGCCACGCTTGCTTCATTCACATCAAACTCCAGCATTGCGCCATCGCTCTCAATAGCCCCCACGCTTGTTACCAGATAATCTGCGCGAAAACCGGAAACGAACGTCGTTGCGGCAGGACCGATAATGCCGCCGTTATGGGGGCGCAGCGTGCCGCCCGGCACCATCACCTCGAAACGGGGGTTTTTAAACAGGATATGCGCCACCCGCAGGCTGTTGGTGATAATGCGAAGGTGGTTATGATTGAGCAAAGCCCGGGCCACATGTTCTACCGTGGTGCCGATAGTAATAAAAACGGTAGAGCCGTCGGGAATATAGTCCGCCACGGCTTCCGCAATGGCGCGTTTTTCTTCCGTCAGAGAGACTTCCCGTTGCTCAAAAGCTGTATTGATCACGCTGGAAGCGCGGCCCGCGCCGCCATGATGGCGGGTAATCAGGCCCTGCTCGCTAAGCTTACGAATATCCCGGCGCACCGTTTGCGTTGAAACATCCAGCAGCTGCGCCAGTTCGTCAATATTCATGTAACCGCGATCGGCAATCAGCGTGAGCAATTGATCGTGTCGCGGATTGCCGGTTAGTTCGGTAAGGCTCATAGGCCGTCCTCTGAAAACCATCACGCCCCGCATTTTATACAAAAAGTGACAGAAAAGAGCGGGTTTGATCACAATCAGGGATACCTTCGCGGCCGCCCGGACGGGTGCATTTTAGCGCCGCTACCGCGCTTGCGAAGCGAACCGCCTCAGAGGTGGGCGTCTGCTGCGCCAGGCTGACGGCCAGAGCGCCATGGAAAACATCGCCCGCGCCCGTGGTATCCACCACGTTGACAGTAAACCCAGGCTGATGACAAAGCGCGCCGTTTTCCAGCCAGTAACACCCCTCGCTCCCCTGAGTGACATACACCAGACCGTTTGTGAGCGTTTTTGCGCTTTTGAGCGCCTCCAGGGGATCGTGGTTGGCGGTCAGGCGCCGCAGGCCGGGCGATGAAAACACCGCATGGTCGCTTAAAGCCACCAGTTCTGAAATATCCTGCGGCGTGGTGTCGCCGTCCAGCAAAGTGGTGACGCCATGGCGCCGGGCCAGAGTGAACGCCTGCTTCGCGCCATCGTGCCAGCGTACATCCGCCAGCACGATGTCCCATTGTGAAAAGTCTAACGCCTGTAACCAGTCGCCGCTGGCCGCAAGCTCAGGCCCCGGGTAATTGACAATAATTCGCTCGCCGCTGGCATCCACTAAAACGCCGGATTGCGACGAGCGCGCGCCCGCAAAGACTTTGGTGTAGCGGGTATTTACACCCTGAGATTCAAGCTCGCCAAGCAGCCTTTTACCCGTATCGTCATCGCCAACCCGGCCGATGAAATCAACCTGTGCGCCCAGTTTCGCTGCCGCTACGGCTGCCGTCGCCGCCGGGCCGCCTCCCGTTTCCTGATAGTTATCAGCGACATACTTCCCTCCATCATGGGGTAACGCATTGAGATACCAGATGCGATCTAAAACAGTGATGCCCACGCAAGCAATACGAGTCATAGGGATTCCTTCCGGCTTTTCTGAATGTTGCCATTTTAGATCCATCAAATGTTTAAAAAGTGACGCCTGTCAATTTTTTGACCATAAATTACAAATACGATCAAAAACAACCAAGATGAATGCTCAGTTATTGACACAATATGACATACAACAGGCTCAGGAGAAGAATATGCCGGTAATCGCTTTTATAGGGCTGGGGCAGATGGGCGCGCCGATGGCAAGCAATCTGCTTAAGCAAGGGCACCAGCTTAAGGTCTTTGACCTCAATGCGCAGGCGGTTCAACAGCTGGTTGAAAAAGGCGCGCAGGCCGCATCGACAGCGGCGCAGGCTGCTGCCGATGCGGAATTTGTTATCACCATGCTGCCTGACGGCGAGCGGGTTCGCGCTGTTTTGTTTGATGAAAACGGCGTCTGCGAAACGTTGTCGCGTGAGGCGTTAGTAGTTGATATGTCGACTATTCACCCGTTGCAGACAGATCGGTTAATCAGCGAAATGAAGCAGCGCGGGTTCAGCATGATGGATGTTCCCGTAGGCCGTACCTCCGATCACGCCATTGCCGGCACGCTGCTGCTGCTGGCGGGGGGAACGCCAGAGCAGGTTGAACGCGCCACGCCAGTCTTAATGGCCATGGGTAACGAACTGGTTAACGCGGGCGGACCTGGCATGGGCATTCGCGTCAAGCTGATTAACAACTACATGAGCATTGCCCTGAACGCCCTCTCCGCCGAAGCCGCCGTCCTGTGCGAAGCGCTCGGTCTCTCTTTCGACGTTGCGCTCAAAGTGATGAGCGGCACGCCTGCCGGTAAAGGCCATTTCACCACATCGTGGCCAAACAAGGTGCTGAAAGGCGATCTCTCTCCCGCCTTTATGATCGATCTTGCTCACAAAGATCTGGGTATTGCGCTGGATGTCGCCAATCAGTTGCAGGTTCCTATGCCGCTCGGGGCCGCCTCCCGTGAAGTCTACAGTCAGGCCCGGGCCGCAGGGCGCGGTCGCGAAGACTGGACCGCCATCCTTGAGCAGGTGCGAACGTCAGCCGGGCGAAGCCGCAAAATTTAATAAGCAAAAGGAAAGAAGAATGACTCACTACACGCTTAAAGATATCACCCGACCTTCCGGCGGCTTCGCCATGCTGGCCGTCGACCAGCGGGAAGCGATGCGTTTAATGTTTGCCGCCGCAGGCGAGCCAACCCCTGTCGCCGACAAGGTGCTGACGGATTTTAAAGTCAACGCCGCCCGCATTCTGTCGCCCTACGCCTCCGCTATTCTGGTCGATCAGCAATTTTGTTACCGCCAGGTGGTTGAGCAAAACGCCGTAGCGCAAAGCTGCGCCACGATTGTCGCGGCAGATGAATTTATTCCCGGAAACGGTATTCCCGTGGATAGCGTCGTTATTGATAAAAACGTCGATCCGCAAGCGGTAAAACGCGACGGCGCAAAGGCGCTGAAACTGCTGGTGCTGTGGCGCAGCGATGAAGACCCGCAGCAGCGGCTGGAGATGGTCAGTGAGTTTAATAAGCTGTGCCATTCCAGCGGCCTGGTCAGCATTATCGAACCCGTTGTGCGTCCGCCGCGTCGCGGCGATAAGTTTGACCGCGAGCAGGCGATTATCGACGCGGCGAAAGAGCTTGGGGACAGCGGCGCCGACCTTTACAAAGTCGAAATGCCGCTCTTTGGGAAAGGCTCCCGCGATGCGCTGCTTACCGCCTCGCAAAGGCTGAATGAACATATCAATATGCCCTGGGTCATTCTCTCTTCGGGTGTGGATGAAAAACTCTTCCCGCGCGCCGTCAGGGTAGCGATGACGGCAGGCGCTTCTGGTTTCCTGGCAGGCCGCGCCGTCTGGTCGTCCGTCATTGGCTTACCCGATTCCGAAGCGATGCTCCGGGACATCTCCGTACCGAAATTGCAGCGATTAGGCGAAATCGTTGACGAAATGATGGCTGGCCGTTGAGAAGAGGACCACAAGATGAAATGGTTTAATACGCTGAGTCATAACCGTTGGCTGGAGCAGGAAACCGATCGTATTTTCGCGTTTGGCGCAAAGGCGGCAGTGCCGACCGGCTTCGGCTGGCTGGGAAACAACGGCCAGGTCAGAACGGATATGGGCACGCATTTATGGATAACTGCCCGCATGCTGCACGTTTACGCCGTTGCGGCGGCGATGGGTCGTCCTGGCGCATACGCGCTGGTGGATCACGGCATTAACGCCCTGAACGGCGCGTTAAAAGATAAACAGTATGGCGGCTGGTACGCCTGCGTAAACGATGAAGGGGTCGTGGACGCGTCAAAACAGGGTTATCAGCACTTTTTCGTTTTACTCGGCGCCGCCAGCGCGGTGACCACCGGCCACCCTGCCGCCCGCCCTTTGCTGGACGAAGCCATTGCCGTCATTGAAAGCTATTTCTGGAGCGAGACGGAGCAGATGTGTCTCGAATCCTGGGACGAGGCATTCAGCAAAACGGAAGATTACCGCGGCGGCAACGCCAATATGCACGCCGTAGAAGCGTTCCTGATTGTTTATGACGTGACGCATGACAGGAAATGGCTCGACCGCGCGCTGAGAATCGCCTCGGTCATCATCCATGACGTCGCCCGTAAAGGGGAGTACCGCGTAAACGAGCATTTCGACGCTAACTGGAACCCTATTCGCGATTACAACAAAGATAACCCCGCCCACCGTTTTCGCGCCTATGGCGGCACGCCCGGCCACTGGATTGAGTGGGGCCGCCTGATGCTGCACCTTCGCGCCGCGCTCGAAGCGCGCTTTGAAACGCCGCCAGCCTGGTTGCTGGAAGATGCCAAAGGGCTGTTTCACGCCACCCTTCGCGACGCCTGGGCGCCTGACGGCGCAGACGGTTTCGTCTATTCCGTCGACTGGGACGGCACTCCTATTGTCCGTGAGCGCGTCCGCTGGCCAATCGTTGAAGCGATGGGCACCGCCTATGCCCTCTATACCGTGACCGGCGACCCGCAATACGAAGCCTGGTATCAGAAATGGTGGGATTACTGCGTCAAATACCTGATGGATTACGAGAACGGCTCCTGGTGGCAGGAACTCGATACCAATAATCAGGTCACCAACAAAGTCTGGGATGGCAAACAGGATATTTACCATCTGCTGCACTGTCTGGTGATCCCCCGCCTGCCTCTGGCGCCGGGCTTAGCGCCTGCCGTTGCCGCCGGGTTGCTGGATAAAAACGCACGGTAAATTTCGCAGGGAGATCGGGCATGCATAAAAGTGGAACAACCATCGTGCTGGCCGCTGGCCGCTACCGGGCAAAAATCGTTACGGTGGGCGCAGGCATTGCTGAGCTGACTCACGGCGAACAACATTTAGTTGTGCCGCATAAGCCGGAAGAGATGCCTTTAGCCCATATGGGAAAAGTGTTAATGCCCTGGCCAAATCGTATTGCCAATGGTCGTTACCTGTACGCAGGCAAAGAATTGACGCCTGCGATTAACGACCGCGAGTCTGGCTCGGCGATCCATGGGCTGCTGGCGTGGCACAACTGGCAGATTGCGAGCCAGACCGCTTCCGGCGTCACGTTGACCGCTTTTTTACCGCCGACTTACGGCTACCCTTTTATGCTCGCCTGTGAAGTCAGTTATCAGTTGGATGCTGATGCGGGGTTGTGCGCCCGTCTTAGCGCGCAAAACAAAGGGGATACGCCTGCGCCCTACGGCGCTGGCGTTCACCCTTATTTAACCTGCAATCTGGAAAAAGTAGACAACTGCTCGCTCTCGCTACCGGCTGAAGAGGTTTTCAGCGTGGATGCGCAACGTAATCCCCTGCGTTTAATGCAGGCACAGGCCTCAGGCCTGCTGTTTTCGCCATCCAGGGAAATCGGCGCCACCCTAATCGATCACACCTTCAGGGCGCTTCGCCGCGAGGGGGCCTGGGAAGTGCGGCTGACCAGCCAACGTCAGGCTATGTCGACTTGCCTGCGTTCCGACCAACCCTGGCTGCAAATCTATACCGGCGACAAGTTAAACCGGATCGGGCTCGCCGTTGAGCCGATGAGCTGTCCTCCCGATGCGTTTAATTCCGGCCAGGATTTGGTTTCTCTGGCGCCTGGCCAGACGCACCAGCTGCATTTTTCCATCGGCGGCGAATAACAAAAACAGAAATGAACAAATTACCGAAGACCTTACAACGGAGATCGTCATGACTTCTCAAAAACTGGGTTTACCTGTTCCTGAACTTCGCGAACACAGCGACGGTTTCACGCTTATCTGGCAGCAGCGTCTTATTCTGCGCCACACCTCTCAAGCCCCTTGCCTGTGGATTGGCGCAGGCGCGGCGGACATTGATATGTTTCGCGGTAATTTCAGCATCAAAGATAAGCTAAACGAAAAAATCGCCCTGCCTGACGCAACCGTAAAGCAGCAAGGCGAGGGTTGGCTTATCCGCTTTAGTCGCGGCGATGCCGTCAGCGCTACGCTCGTGGTGGATACCGACGACGCTGGCCGCCTTCGGTTACGGCTGCAAAATGAAGCCAGCAGCCATAACCGAATCTGGCTGCGGCTGGCGGCTCAGCCGGACGATCATATTTATGGCTGTGGAGAGCAGTTCTCTTATTTCGATCTGCGCGGCAAGCCGTTTCCTCTGTGGACCAGCGAACAGGGCGTCGGCCGCAACAAGCAAAGCTATGTCACCTGGCTTGCTGACTGCAAAGAGAACGCTGGCGGCGATTATTACTGGACCTTTTTCCCGCAGCCCACCTTCGTCAGCACGCAGAAGTATTACTGCCACGTCGATAACAGCTGTTATATGAACTTTGATTTCAGCGCGCCGGAGTATCACGAGCTGGCGTTCTGGGAAGATAAAGCCACGCTGCGCTTCGAATGCGCAGAAACCTACATTGCGCTGCTGGAAAAACTGACCGGCTTGCTGGGCCGTCAACCCGAGCTGCCGGATTGGGTTTATAACGGCGTCACGCTTGGGATCCAGGGCGGTACCGACGTTTGCCAGCAGAAGCTCGACGTCATGCGCAACGGCGGCGTGAAAGTAAACGGCATCTGGGCGCAGGACTGGTCCGGCATACGCATGACCTCTTTCGGCAAACGCGTGATGTGGAACTGGAAGTGGAACAGCGAGCTTTACCCGCAGCTTGGCGAGCGGATCCAACAGTGGAAGCGCGAAGGCGTTCAGTTTCTTTCTTACATCAACCCTTATGTCGCAAGCGATCGCGATTTGTGCGAAGAGGCGGCGAAACGCGGTTATCTGACGAAAAACGCGCAGGGTGAAGACTATCACGTTGAATTTGGGGAATTTTATGCCGGCGTAATCGACCTGACCAACCCGGAAGCCTATGACTGGTATAAAAACGTTATTAAACAAAACCTGATCGCCTTTGGCTGCGGCGGCTGGATGGCGGATTTTGGCGAGTATCTGCCGACAGACACATTCCTGCATAACGGCGTGAGCGCAGAAATTATGCATAACGCCTGGCCTGCGCTATGGGCGAAATGCAATTACGAAGCGCTGAAAGAGACCGGCAAACTTGGCGAAGTGCTGTTTTTCATGCGCGCAGGCTACACCGGCAGCCAGAAGCATTCGGTGATGATGTGGGCAGGCGATCAGAACGTTGACTGGAGTCTTGACGACGGGCTGGCTTCGGTGATCCCGGCCGCGCTTTCGCTGGCGATGACAGGCCACGGGCTGCACCATAGCGATATTGGCGGCTATACCACGCTTTTCGATATGAAGCGCAGTAAAGAGCTGCTGCTGCGCTGGTGTGATTTCAGCGCTTTCACGCCGATGATGCGCACCCATGAAGGCAACCGTCCGGGCGACAACTGGCAATTTGACGCCGACGCCGGGACCATTGCCCACTTCGCCAGAATGACCACGGTTTTCACCACGCTTAAGCCCTACATCAAACAGGCGGTGGCGCAAAACGCCAAAACCGGTCTGCCGGTAATGCGCCCGCTGTTTCTGCATTACGAGGATGACCCGCATACCTACACGCTGAAATACCAGTACCTGTTTGGCCGCGATCTGCTGGTCGCGCCCGTGTATGAGCAAGGCCGCAGCGACTGGACGCTTTATCTGCCGCAGGACAGTTGGATCAACCTCTGGACAGGGGAAGAGTGCGGCGGCGGCGAAATCACCATCAACGCCCCTCTCGGTCAGCCGCCGGTCTTTTACCGCGCGCAAAGCGAATGGGCTTCGCTGTTTAACGCGTTACGTCTCATCTGATAAGGCTCGCCCGCCGGAGGCCACCCGGCGGGCAGAAGGAGAAATAAATGAGTCAGCATTCATCCGATCCTGCTACCTTGCGTTTGCCGTTTAAAGAAAAAGTTGCCTATGGAATGGGCGATCTCGGCTCCAATATCCTGCTCGATATCGGCACGCTTTATCTGCTGAAATTCTATACAGACGTGCTGGGGCTGCCCGGCACCTACGGCGGGATTATCTTCCTGATTGCGAAGTTTTTTACCGCCTTCACCGATATGGGCACCGGGATCATGCTCGATTCCCGGCGCAAGATCGGCCCGAAGGGGAAATTCCGCCCGTTCGTGCTGTATGCCGCGTTTCCCGTTACGCTGCTGGCTGTCGCAAACTTTGTCGGCACCCCTTTTGAAATCACCGGTAAAACGGTGATGGCGACGGTACTGTTCATGCTTTATGGGCTGTTCTTCAGCATGATGAACTGCTCTTATGGCGCGATGGTGCCCGCTATGACGAAAAACCCCAATGAACGCGCCTCGCTGGCGGCATGGCGTCAGGGCGGCGCTACGCTTGGATTGTTGCTCTGTACGGTTGGCTTTGTGCCCGTGATGAACCTCATCGAAGGTAATCAACAGCTGGGCTATATCTTCGCCGCCACGCTGTTCTCGCTGTTTGGTCTGTTCTTTATGTGGTGGTGCTACGCCGGCGTGAAAGAACGTTACGTGGAAGCGCAGCCTGCAAACCCTGCGCATAAGCCCGGGCTGTTGCAATCTTTTCGCGCGATTGCGGGCAACCGGCCGCTGTTTATCCTTTGCATAGCTAACCTCTGCACGCTGGGCGCGTTCAACGTTAAGCTGGCTATTCAGGTCTACTACACCCAATACGTGCTGAACGATCCGATGCTCCTCTCCTGGATGGGCTTTTTCAGCATGGGCTGCATTTTTATTGGCGTCTTTTTGATGCCCGGCGCGGTACGTCGCTTTGGTAAGAAGAAGGTGTATATCGGCGGGCTGCTGATATGGGTTGCAGGCGATTTGCTCAACTATACGATGGGCAGCGGCTCGGTCAGCTTCGTTGCCTTCTCCTGCCTGGCGTTTTTCGGCTCCGCCTTCGTCAACAGCCTGAACTGGGCGCTGGTCTCCGATACGGTGGAATATGGCGAATGGCGCACTGGCGTGCGGTCCGAAGGCACGGTCTATACCGGCTTTACCTTCTTTCGCAAAGTTTCGCAGGCGCTGGCGGGCTTTTTCCCGGGGCTGATGCTAACGCAAATCGGTTATGTGCCTAATGTGGCGCAATCCGCAGACACCATTGAAGGGCTTCGCCAGCTGATATTTATCTACCCCTGCGCGCTGGCGGTGTTAACCATTATTGCGATGGGCTGTTTCTATAACCTCAACGAAAAGCTGTATGTCCGCATCGTTGAAGAAATAGAGCTGCGTAAACGTATGGCCTGAACGTGTTGACCGGGTGCCCGTGAGGGCGCCCCGAGGATCGATTATGAACCGCAACGCTGATCCGCTAACGCTAAAACTGAGCCTGCGTGAAAAATGCGCCTATGGAATGGGTGATTTTGGCTCAAATCTGATGCTGTGCATCGGTACGCTTTATCTTTTGAAATTTTATACCGATGAACTGGGGATGCCCGCTTTTTACGGCGGCGTGATTTTTCTGGTCGCGAAATTCTTTACCGCTTTCACCGACATGTTGACTGGCGTGCTGTTAGATTCACGCCGCAACATTGGCGCGAAGGGCAAATTCCGGCCATTCATCCTTTATGCCTCTGTACCTGTGGCGTTGGTCGCCACCGCGCAGTTTATGGCGAATGATTTTAGCCTGACGGTAAAAACCGCCATCGCCACCATTTTGTTTATGATGTTTGGCCTGTTTTACAGCCTGATGAACTGCTCTTATGGCGCGATGGTTCCCGCCATCACGAAAAACCCTAACGAGCGAGCGCAACTTGCGGCATGGCGTCAGGGCGGCGCAACGCTTGGGTTGCTGCTCTGTACCGTAGGTTTTATGCCGGTGCAGTCGCTGTTCGCGGGCAACCCTTCGCAGGGTTATCTTGTGGCAGCGCTTCTGTTCGCTACGTGCGGGTTATTCTGTATGTGGTGTTGCTATAGCGGCGTCCAGGAGCGCTATGTTGACGTTACGCCGGATAACCATAAGCCCAGCATCGTTAAATCGTTCTGCGCTATTTTTCGTAACCAGCCGCTGCTGGTGCTCTGTATCGCCAATCTTTGTACGCTGGCCGCGTTTAACATCAAGCTGGCTATTCAGGTTTATTACACCCAGTACGTGCTCAACGATATTCATCTGCTTTCCTGGATGGGTTTTTTCAGCATGGGCTGCATTCTGGTTGGCGTGTTTCTGGTGCCTGGCGCGGTGAAGCGGTTTGGTAAAAAGCAGGTTTATCTTGGCGGGCTGGCGTTATGGGCGGCAGGCGACGTGCTCAATTTTGTCTGGGGCAACAGTTCGCTGATGTTTGTGCTGTTTTCCTGCATGGCTTTTTTCGGCACCGCGTTTGTTAACAGCCTGAACTGGGCGCTGGTGCCGGATACCGTTGATTATGGCGAATGGAAAACCGGGATCCGCGCCGAAGGTTCGGTTTATACCGGTTATACCTTTTCACGAAAAATATCCGCTGCGCTGGCCGGCTTTTTGCCTGGCATTATGCTCACGCAAATAGGTTATATCCCGAATACGCTGCAAAGCGCTGAAACGCTGCTCGGCTTGCGTCAGCTTATTTTTATCTGGCCCTGTAGCCTCGCCATCATCGCGGCATTAACAATGGGTTTCTTTTATAAGCTTAATGAAAAACGCTTCGCTTTAATTATTGAGGAGATAAGCAACCGTAAAAAATTTCCAGCCCAGGAAACCGAAATAAAAACCAAAGATAAAGCGTCAGTAGTCACTTTATAAAAATAAGCCTGGCCGCCCTTGCCTTTCTCTGTAACAGAGACGGGGCGGCCCTTCTGTATCTGATAGATGGATAAATTATGAAAAGACTCGCCACTTTTATGCTGATTTCCTCTGTCTCCTGTTCTGCTTTGGCAGGCGCCTGGGTTGAAACCCGGGAAGCTTATAATACGGCTTCTGAGCTGCATGAAGTTATCCTCCGCGCCGGTTATCATTTCGACCAGGGCGCGGGGGTTATGCTGACTAACGCTTACAATGTAGGCAAGTGGGACGAACTCAAACACAGCTATAACGAAATTGAAGGCTGGTATCCTTTATTCAAGCCGACCGACAAACTGACCTTTCAACCGGGCGGCTTAATTAATGATAACCGCGATGGTTCAGGCGGAGCCGTTTATCTTGATACGAATTACACATTCGCCCCGTGGTTTAATCTGACTTTCCGCTATCGCTATAATCATAATAATTATAAGACGCCAGACTTTAATGGCGAGATGGATAAAAACGACACGCATGAACTGGCGAATTACTGGAACTTTAAAGTAACCGATGCGTTTTCTTATACTTTCGAACCGCATTTTTTCCAGCGGACCAATGATTATCACAGTAAAAATGGCAAAGACCATCACTGGGAGATTACCAATAAATTTAGCTACCAGATTGACACGCACTGGCGGCCATATCTGGAACTGCAATGGCTGGACAGATGGAATGACTATAACCAGGAGCAATACCGTATTCGCCTGGGAGTGAGATACGCGTTTTAAACAAAAAAGCCGCTGATATTCAGCGGCTTTTTATTACCAGTCTTGCTTACGCTTTTCTGGCATACGGCATACCGTATTAGTCTTCTTTCGAACCGCGAGAAGCGCGCTTACGATCGTTCTCGGTCAGGTGACGTTTACGGATACGAATAGACTGCGGCGTAACTTCTACCAGTTCGTCGTCATCGATAAACTCCAGCGCCTGCTCAAGCGTCATCTTAACCGGCGGAACCAGAACCGTCGCCTCGTCCGTACCGGACGCACGCATGTTGGTCAGTTTCTTACCGGTCAGGCAGTTTACCGTCAGGTCGTTAGAACGGCTGTGAATACCGATGATCTGGCCTTCGTAAACTTCCGCACCGTGACCCAGGAACAGCTTGCCGCGATCCTGCAAACCGAACAGCGCGAACGCTACCGCTTTACCCTGACCGTTGGAGATCAGTACGCCGTTGTTGCGCTGGCCCACTTCGCCCGGACGAACGTCGTCATAGTGGCTGAAGGTGGAGTAAAGCAGACCGGTACCGGAGGTCATGGTCATGAACTCGGAACGGAAGCCGATAAGGCCACGGCTTGGGATCACGTAGTCGAGACGTACGCGGCCTTTTCCGTCCGGATTCATGTTTTTCAGGTCGCCTTTACGCTCGCCCAGCGCCTGCATGACAGAACCCTGATGCTGCTCTTCAACGTCCAGCGTTACGTTTTCGAACGGCTCTTGTTTACGGCCGTCGATTTCGCGGAAGATTACTTTCGGGCGGGAAACCGCCATTTCGAAACCTTCACGACGCATGTTTTCGATCAGAACAGACAGGTGCAGTTCGCCACGACCGGAAACGCGGAATGCATCAGCGTCTTCGGTTTCTTCAACGCGCAGCGCTACGTTATGCACCAGCTCTTTGTTCAAACGGTCAAGGATCTGACGAGAGGTAACGTATTTACCTTCTTTACCGCAGAACGGCGAGGTGTTGACGTTGAAGAACATGGTAACTGTCGGCTCATCAACAGAGAGCGGCGGCAGCGCTTCGACATTCTGCGGATCGCAGATGGTGTCGGAGATGTTCAGTTCGCCAAGGCCAGTGATAGCGATGATATCGCCCGCTTCCGCCAGGTCGGTATCGATACGCTCCAGGCCCAGGTGGCCCAGTACTTTGCCCACTTTACCGTTGCGGGTTTTGCCTTCGCTGTCGATAACCGTAACCTGCTGGTTCGGCTTCACTTTGCCGCGCTTGATGCGGCCAATGCCGATAACGCCCAGGTAGTTGTTGTAGTCGAGCTGGGAGATTTGCATCTGTAGCGGACCATCAAGGTCTACGTCCGGCGCCGGAACATGGTCGACAATCGCCTGGTACAGCGGGGTCATGTCTTCAGCCATGTCTTCGTGGTCCATACCCGCGATACCGTTCAGCGCAGAAGCGTAAACGATCGGGAAGTCCAGCTGCTCGTCGGTGGCGTCGAGGTTTACGAACAGGTCGAACACCTGATCGACAACCCAGTCAGGACGCGCGCCCGGACGGTCGACTTTGTTGATAACCACGATAGGCTTCAGACCATGAGCAAACGCTTTTTTGGTCACGAAGCGCGTTTGCGGCATCGGGCCGTCAAAAGCGTCAACCACCAGCAGCACGGAGTCAACCATGGACATAACACGCTCAACTTCACCCCCGAAGTCGGCGTGCCCTGGGGTATCAACGATGTTGATACGGTAATCATTCCATTTGATGGCAGTGTTTTTTGCGAGGATGGTAATCCCACGCTCTTTCTCCAAATCGTTGGAGTCCATCACACGCTCTTGTGCTTCAGTACGCTCGTCGAACGTACCGGATTGCTGGAGCAGTTTGTCAACCAGGGTAGTTTTACCGTGGTCAACGTGCGCAATGATGGCGATGTTACGCAGATTTTCGATCACAACTTTGCCTCAGGCATTAGAAATAGCGCGTTATTGTACACGTATTAATCGAAGGACTAAACAGGATCACAGACTTCCTTCCCAAACAAGTTTAGCTGCCGGGCTTTGTGATCGCTTTCACGGAGCGATAAAAGGGCCACATAACGCAAATTGCACCAACACGGTGCCTTATTTTTACATTCAGGCACTGTATTGGTGCAATTTATCCACAATGGTGCAGCCCTTTTGCACTATGGTGCGCATCATAGCGCCTTTTGCAGGCATTTTAAAAGTTGGCACACTTTTCGCTTTATCTTTTTCATGGCGACAAAGCCTTTTTAAGCAGTGTTTGAATACCTCGTTACCACGACGACAATGACAAATCCGGGAGAGTTAAGTATGTCCGCTGAACACGTTTTGACGATGCTGAACGAGCATGAGGTGAAGTTTGTCGATCTGCGCTTCACCGATACCAAAGGTAAAGAACAGCACGTCACTATCCCTGCTCATCAGGTAAACGCCGAATTCTTTGAAGAAGGCAAAATGTTTGATGGCTCTTCCATCGGTGGCTGGAAAGGCATTAACGAATCCGACATGGTGCTGATGCCGGACGCTTCCACCGCTGTCATTGACCCGTTCTACGAAGAACCGACGCTCATCATCCGCTGCGATATCCTGGAACCAGGCACCCTACAGGGCTATGACCGCGACCCGCGCTCCATCGCTAAACGCGCTGAAGAGTACCTGCGCTCTACCGGCATTGCGGACACCGTGCTTTTCGGGCCGGAGCCGGAGTTCTTCCTGTTTGACGACATTCGCTTCGGCAGCTCGATTTCCGGCTCTCATGTCGCTATCGACGACATCGAAGGCGCGTGGAACTCCTCTACCAAATACGAAGGCGGCAACAAAGGCCACCGTCCGGCCGTGAAAGGCGGTTATTTCCCGGTTCCGCCGGTAGACTCCGCGCAGGATCTGCGTTCTACCATGTGTCTGGTGATGGAAGAGATGGGCCTTGTGGTTGAAGCTCACCACCACGAAGTTGCCACCGCAGGTCAGAACGAAGTGGCGACCCGCTTCAACACCATGACCAAAAAAGCGGACGAAATTCAGATCTATAAATATGTAGTGCATAACGTTGCGCACCGCTTCGGCAAAACCGCAACCTTCATGCCGAAACCGATGTTCGGCGACAACGGCTCCGGTATGCACTGCCACATGTCTCTGTCCAAGAACGGCACTAACCTGTTCTCTGGCGACAAATATGCTGGTCTGTCTGAACAGGCGCTTTACTACATCGGCGGCGTAATTAAACACGCTAAAGCGATCAACGCCCTGTCTAACCCGACCACCAACTCCTACAAGCGTCTGGTTCCGGGTTACGAAGCGCCGGTTATGCTGGCTTACTCCGCACGCAACCGCTCTGCTTCTATCCGTATCCCGGTAGTTGCCTCTCCGAAAGCGCGTCGTATCGAAGTGCGCTTCCCGGACCCGGCGGCTAACCCGTACCTGTGCTTCGCCGCGCTGCTGATGGCCGGCCTGGATGGCATCAAGAACAAAATCCACCCGGGCGAAGCCATGGATAAAAACCTCTACGATCTGCCGCCGGAAGAAGCGAAAGAGATCCCGCAGGTTGCCGGTTCTCTGGAAGAAGCGCTTAACGAACTGGACGCAGACCGCGAGTTCCTGACCGCAGGCGGCGTATTCACTGACGATGCTATCGATGCTTACATCGCCCTGCGTCGCGAAGAAAACGACCGCGTACGCATGACGCCGCACCCGGTTGAGTTCGAACTGTATTACAGCGTTTAATCCGAAGTCATTTTTTGTTGCCGTGGAAACTTTCAGCCCATCTTCGGATGGGCTTTTTTCTCCACGCAAACGCTGTTTTCAGGCGATCTCTCGCCGCAAAACGTTATAATGCACCAAGATGGTGCAACCTGGGAGACTGCTGAATGGCAACAGGCACGCTGCCCGATGCTGGGCAGATCCTCAACTCGCTCATCAACAGCATTTTGCTGGTAGATGATGAACTCGCGGTGCATTACGCGAACCCGGCGGCGCAACAGCTGCTGGCGCAAAGCTCGCGCAAGCTTTATGGCACGCCGTTGCCTGAGCTGCTGAGCTACTTTTCTCTGAACATTAGTCTGATGCAGGAGAGCCTGAACGCAGGCCAGGGCTTTACTGATAACGAAGTCACGCTGGTGATTGACGGACGTTCGCATATTCTTTCCCTTACGGCGCAGCGGCTGCCCGAAGGACTCATCCTGCTCGAAATGGCGCCCATGGATAACCAGCGCCGCCTGAGCCAGGAGCAACTGCAACACGCGCAACAAGTGGCGGCACGCGATTTAGTGCGCGGGCTGGCGCATGAAATTAAAAACCCGCTCGGCGGACTGCGCGGCGCAGCACAATTGCTGAGCAAAGCGCTGCCAGACCCGTCTTTGACGGAATACACCAAAGTCATCATTGAGCAGGCGGACCGCCTGCGCAATCTGGTAGACAGGCTTCTGGGCCCGCAGCAGCCTGGCATGCATGTCACCGAAAGCATTCACAAAGTCGCCGAGCGCGTGGTTAAGCTGGTGTCGATGGAGCTGCCGGAAAACGTCACGCTGGTTCGTGATTACGACCCAAGCCTGCCCGAGTTCGCTCACGACCCGGACCAGATTGAGCAAGTGCTGCTTAATATTGTGCGCAACGCGCTACAGGCGCTGGGAGAAGAAGGCGGCGAAATTGTGCTGCGCACTCGCACCGCTTTCCAGCTAACGCTGCACGGCGTGCGCTACCGCCTTGCGGCCAGAATTGATGTAGAAGATAACGGGCCAGGCATTCCGGCCCATTTGCAGGACACGCTGTTCTACCCAATGGTCAGTGGCCGCGAAGGCGGCACCGGTCTGGGCCTTTCCATTGCCCGAAACCTTATCGATCAACATTCGGGAAAAATCGAATTTAACAGTTGGCCAGGTCATACCGAGTTTTCGGTTTACCTGCCTATTCGGAAGTAGAGGTCTCTATGCAACGAGGGATAGTCTGGATCGTTGATGACGATAGCTCCATCCGCTGGGTTCTGGAACGCGCGCTTACCGGCGCAGGATTAAGCTGCACCACCTTTGAGAGTGCAAGCGGTGTGCTCGATGCGCTGGCGACCAAAACGCCTGACGTCTTGCTTTCCGATATCCGGATGCCGGGAATGGATGGCCTGGCGCTGCTTAAGCAGATTAAACAGCGCCACCCGATGCTTCCGGTCATCATAATGACGGCGCATTCTGATCTGGACGCTGCCGTCAGCGCCTATCAGCAAGGCGCGTTTGATTACCTGCCAAAGCCATTTGATATTGACGAGGCGGTGGCGCTGGTGGAGCGCGCGATTAGCCACTATCAGGAACAGCAGCAGCCGCGAAACGTGCAGGTATTCGGCCCGACGACCGATATTATCGGCGAAGCGCCGGCGATGCAGGATGTCTTTCGCATTATCGGCCGGCTTTCCCGCTCTTCCATCAGCGTGCTTATCAATGGCGAATCCGGCACCGGTAAAGAGCTGGTGGCGCATGCGCTGCATCGTCACAGCCCGCGCGTAAAAGCGCCTTTTATCGCCCTGAACATGGCGGCGATACCCAAAGACCTTATTGAATCCGAACTGTTCGGCCATGAAAAAGGGGCTTTTACCGGCGCGAACCAGATCCGTCAGGGCCGTTTTGAACAGGCAGACGGCGGCACGCTGTTTTTAGATGAAATTGGCGATATGCCGCTGGATGTGCAGACGCGCCTGCTGCGCGTGCTGGCTGACGGTCAGTTTTACCGCGTTGGCGGCTACGCGCCGGTAAAAGTCGATGTTCGTATTATTGCTGCAACGCACCAGAATCTTGAATTGCGCGTGCAGGAAGGGAAATTCCGCGAGGACTTATTCCACCGCCTGAATGTAATTCGCGTGCATTTGCCGCCGCTGCGCGAGCGCCGGGAAGATATTCCCCGCCTGGCCCGCCACTTTTTGCAGGTAGCGGCGCGTGAACTGGGCGTGGAGGCTAAACAGCTGCACCCGGAAACCGAGGCGGCGCTGACCCGGCTCGCCTGGCCTGGCAACGTGCGCCAGCTGGAAAACACCTGTCGCTGGCTGACGGTGATGGCGGCAGGCCAGGAGGTGCTGATTCAGGATTTGCCTGGCGAACTGTTTGAAACCAGCGTGCCCGACAGCCCCTCTCAAAGCCTGCCGGATAGCTGGGCGACGCTGCTGGCGCAGTGGGCCGACCGGGCGCTGCGTTCCGGTCATCAAAACCTGTTGTCGGAAGCACAACCGGAAATGGAGCGCACATTGCTGACCACCGCTCTGCGCCATACGCAGGGCCATAAACAGGAAGCGGCGCGGTTGCTTGGCTGGGGAAGAAATACCCTGACGCGTAAGCTGAAAGAGCTGGGAATGGAATAGCGCAGTAGCGCTGTGTAAAAAATAAGCACACGGCGCAGATTGCGTTAATTTTGTACTTTACTGTAATAATGAGTTCAGTATGATCTGGCGCGTTCACGCGGGGGGATCAACATGCTGGAATCATTAATTCAACTGGTGTCGCACAGCGCCGAAGCGGGCGCGGCAGCAAGCCATACGCCGCAAACGGCGATAGCGGCTTTGCTCTGTGCGGCGCTGGTCAATTTCTTTAATTAAAAAAGGCGGGTTTTAAACCCGCCTTTTTTATATCACCCGCGAAAATTGCTGGAGCCGCGCTTTGCGGCGCAAGTAGATATCAAAACACATGCAGATGTTGCGAATAAGCAACCTGCCCTTCGCCGTAACCCGAATGCCCTGCGCGTTTATTTCCACCAGCCCGTCTTGCGCCAGTGGTTTTAACAAAGCGAGATCTTCTGCGAAATAGTCAGCGAAACTAAGCTGCCAGGCCTTTTCGATATCAGCGAACGCCAGCTGGAAATTACAAATCAGCGCCTTGATAACGTCACGGCGGATGCAGTCGTCGCGCGTCAGCGCAAGACCACGCCACAGCGCATTGCCTTTTTCGTCGACCTGCTGATAGTAAAGCTTCAACTCTTTCTGGTTTTGCGCGTAGCAGTCGCCCAGCATGCTGATGGCGGAAACGCCAAGCCCCAGCAGGTCGGTATCTCCCTGCGTGGTGTAACCCTGGAAGTTACGGTGCAGGACGCCCTCGCGCTGGGCAACCGCCAGTTCATCGTCCGGACGGGCGAAATGGTCCATGCCGATAAACTGATAGCCTGCGCCAGTCAGCGACTGGATGGTTTGCTGAAGAATATCGAGCTTTTGCTGCGCGGAAGGGAGATCTGCTTCCTTGATTTTGCGCTGGGCGGCAAACAGGTTCGGCAGATGCGCATAGTTAAAGACGCTGAGGCGGTCCGGGCTAAGCTGCGCCACGCGTTCAAGCGTAAAGGCGAAGCTTTCCGGCGTCTGCTTCGGCAGGCCATAAATCAGGTCGATATTGGTGGAGGTAAAACCGATTTCCCGCGCATGCTTAATCAGAGCGAAAATAAAGGCTTCGTCCTGTTCGCGGTTAACCAGGCGCTGCACTTCTTTGTTGAAATCCTGCACGCCCATACTCAGGCGGCTGAAGCCCTCGGCACGCAGGTGGTCGAGTACATCCAGCTCGATTTCACGCGGGTCAACCTCAATGGAGATTTCCGCCGCCTCGTTAAAGTGGAAGTTATTCCGCAACAACGACATCAGACGGCTGATTTGCGCTTTGTTCAGGTAAGTCGGCGTGCCGCCGCCCCAGTGCAGCTGGCTAACGCGGCGCCCGGCGAAAAGCGGCGCGCGATGAACGATTTCCTGCTCCAGCGCATCCAGATACTGGTCCGCCTTATGCTGCTGGCGCGTAACGATTTTATTGCAGCCGCAGAAATAGCAGAGCTTGTGGCAAAACGGGATATGAACATAGAGCGAAAGCGGGCGCTCAGGATAGCGGGCCGATGCCTCAAGAAAATCCTGCTCGCCAAACGATTCGGCGAACTCCAGCGCGGTGGGATACGAGGTATAGCGCGGCCCGGAATAGTTATATTTCTGGATAAGGGCCAGATCCCAGTCGATTAACTGCTCAGACATGCTTACTCCTTCCGACGGTTTCGCCGACGCGTTCGGCGAACTGGCCTACCCGCCCGATGAGGGATAAGCCGGCCGCGCAGCCATTTTTGTCGCTGCGACAGCCGCTGTAGTTTAACGAATAACCACACCAGATAACATACTATTGGAAAGAGTGTGAGCAGAACCGGCAGGCCCATCGCGATCTTAGTTGCTGCCCTTGAGCAAACGCATCAGATCGTCCTGGCCTTCTTCCTCTTCCTCTTCATCGTCGTCATACGAGAGGCCGAGCTGCTGCATCAGCTCATCAATGCGGTCAAGCTTAGCGTCCACCCAGGCCTGATCGTCAGCGCTGATGGCTTCGCCCTCTTCAAGGCGCTCCAGCAGGGCATCCAGGCGTTCGTCGTTTTCCAGCATCTCCAGCTCGGCTTGCGGTGAAAGCATCGGTTTCTCGCTCTTCGGTTTAGGCTGCTTTTTAACAGGCGCCTCGTTCACGCCCAGAGGAATCGGCTTTTTGCTGCCGATACGCGGATCTTTTGCCTGCGCGCCGCCTTTGCCTTTTGAGCCTGCGGTCGCCCCTGTGGCGCGGCTACCCGGCGCGTGGCCGCGGTGCTTTTTCTCGCGCTTGCGGTCGCGAGCTTCCTGGTTGATGTCTTCGCGTGTCTTACGACCCGCTTTGGCGCCGTTTTTGCTGCGCCCGGCAGAGGTTGGTTGCTTCATGTGATGTCGTCTTAAGCCGTTTTGATCAGTATAGAATTGCGGCGGAATCTAGCAGAAAGCAAGCAAAGAAAAAAGGCGACAGATTATTTACCTGTCGCCCTTTTTCCTGACTCTATACCGGTCACCGGTTTTTCCGTCCCTGTCGCTTTTCGACAACCCCTGTCTTTCCCTTAGCCTGCAACGTTCCGTGTCGCTTTCCTTTTCCCTTTTAACGCCGCTTCCCCTGGCGGGCCAGCCTGGCCGTAATCCGTTGTTCGTCATCCTGACGCCAGCATCCTGTTGCGGAATCCTCTCCCTGAGGCTGCCTTGCCTGTGCTTTCTACTTTACCAGGATCTTGCCGATGCTCAAGCAAGCGCAGCCATAACTGGGGGACTTTCAGAAATTTCTGTACGCATAAGCTGCTGTTTTACTTAACTTAAATTTCGCATGTTGCTGATTTTTTACTAAAAAATCTCAAAGCAGGAATAGCCGATCGCTTACAAAAGCGCGGGGAAGCGTTGTAAGCCAGCAGCCAGGATAAACACCGTCTTTCGGCCAGGTTCAGGTATAATCCCGGCAATTGCTTATCCCCTGACGGAGAAAACCGTTTTGACTAACTGGAATTATCAGCTGACGCACTTTGTCACCAGCGCGCCAGATATCCGCCATCTTCCTGCCGACACCGGCATTGAAGTGGCCTTTGCCGGTCGCTCTAACGCGGGGAAATCCAGCGCGTTAAATACGCTCACCCATCAAAAAAACCTGGCACGCACCAGTAAAACGCCGGGGCGTACTCAGCTTATCAACCTGTTTGAAGTGGCTGAAGGCAAGCGCCTGGTAGACCTGCCAGGCTATGGTTATGCCGAAGTGCCGGAAGAAATGAAACGCAAATGGCAGCGCGCGCTGGGTGAATATCTGGAGAAACGCCTGTGCCTGAAAGGGCTGGTGGTGCTGATGGATATTCGTCATCCGCTTAAAGATCTCGATCAGCAGATGATTGAATGGGCGGTGGACAGCCAGATCCCGGTGCTGGTGCTGCTGACCAAAGCAGACAAGCTGGCAAGCGGCGCGCGTAAGTCACAGCTTAATATGGTGCGCGAAGCGGTGATCGCGTTTAACGGCGACGTGCAGGTAGAAATGTTTTCTTCGTTGAAGAAAATGGGCGTCGACAAACTGCGTCACAAGCTGGACAGCTGGTTTAATGATATGCCGGCAGACGCGGAAGAAGAGAACGCCGAAGAGGCGTGATCGCGTGCGGGGCAGCTTCCCGCACCCTTTGTTCCGCGCAATAAAAAACGCCCCAGTCATTACTGACTGGGGCGGCTAAATATTCAGCCAAATCCGATTACGTGAAGTAAAAGGTCTGAAAGATAGAACATCTTACCTCTGTACCCTACGTCTTTAACTCTACCTTTTTTTTTCTGACCTACAAAGCACTTTTTGTAGTTTTTTTTCACTCTTTACATAGCGAATTCTAATGATCATCACAAAACGCTATGACTTATGTTGCTTAGTTACATAAAACGGCTATGCATTGACCCGTTTAGTGCGCCTGATCCCAGTTTTCACCGCTGCCCACTTCCACCAGCAAAGGCACGTCAAGTTGCGTACTGGTTTCCATGAGGTGATGAATCTTCTGCGACACGGCTTCGAGATCATCTTTATGCACTTCAAACACCAGTTCATCGTGCACCTGCATGATCATTTTTACCCGCGGCTTCTCTTCCTGTAACCAGGCGTCAACGGCTATCATGGCGCGCTTGATGATGTCCGCCGCGGTTCCCTGCATCGGTGCGTTGATCGCCGCGCGTTCAGCGCCAGCGCGGCGCGCCGCATTACTGGCGTTAATATCCGGCAGGTATAAACGCCGCCCCTCCAGCGTCTCAACATATCCCTGCTCTTTTGCCTGCTTACGGGTGCGTTCCATGTATTCCAGCACGCCCGGGTAGCGTTCAAAGTAGAGATCCATATACTTCTGCGACTCTTTACGGGAAATATTCAGCTGACGCGAAAGGCCAAATGCGCTCATGCCGTAAATCAGACCAAAGTTAATGGCTTTAGCGCTGCGCCGCTGTTCGCCGGAAACGCTCTCCAGCGGCATGCCGAATACCTCAGCGGCCGTGGCGCGGTGAATATCCTGGCCTTCGGCAAACGCCTTGAGTAAGCCTTTATCGCGGGAAAGGTGCGCCATAATGCGCAATTCGATTTGCGAATAGTCAGCAGAAACGATGAGGTAATCGTCAGGGGCAATAAAAGCCTGACGAATGCGCCGTCCCTCTTCATTACGCACCGGAATGTTTTGCAGGTTTGGATCGGTTGAGGAAAGCCGCCCTGTTGCCGTTACCGCCTGGTGATAAGAGGTATGAACACGTCCCGTTTTTGGGTTGATCATCAGCGGCAGCTTATCGGTATAGGTCGATTTCAGCTTCGCCAGGCCGCGATACTGCAAAATCACCTTCGGCAACGGGTAGTCCAGCGCCAGCTCCGCCAGCACTTCTTCGGAGGTGGACGGCGCGCCGCCGGGCGTTTTTTTCAATGGCTTGATGCCCTGTTTCTCGAACAGGATCGTTTGCAGCTGTTTCGTTGAAGAAAGGTTGAACGGCTCGCCTGCAATCTCGTGTGCTTTTTGTTCGAGCTCCGCCAGATGGTGGGTTATCTCTTCAGAATGCGCATGCAGAACGGCAGGGTCAATTTTTACGCCGTTACGCTCAATACGCGAGATAACCGGCACCAGCGGCATTTCAATGTTCTGGAAGATATTGAGCGGGCCTGCGTGCTTTTGCAGCTTCGGCCACATCTTTAAATGCAACTGCAACGTGACATCGGCATCTTCCGCCGCATAGCGCCCCGCTTCCTCCAGTGCTATCTGGTTAAAGGTTAACTGGTTTTTTCCTTTGCCGGCGATGGTTTCAAAGGTAATGGTTTGATGCTTAAGCCAGCGCTCAGCAAGGCTGTCCATATCATGACGGCCTGAAACGCTGTCGAGAATGTAAGATTCCAGCATGGTATCGAACGCAATGCCGCGCAGCTCAATGCCATAATTTTCCAGCACGCCACGGTCATATTTCAGGTTCTGTCCCACCTTCAACCGTTTTTCATCTTCCAGCAATGGCTTGAGGAGTTCGAGAACGCGCTCACGGGAAAGCTGATCCGGCGCATCCAGATAATCATGCGCGACAGGGACATAAGCGGCGAGGCCCGGTTCCGTGGCAAAAGAGATACCCACCAGGTTAGCCGTCAGGTTATCCAGGCTGTCGGTTTCGGTATCGAAGGCGAAAACGGGCGCTTTTTTCAGACGGTCTATCCACGTCTGCAATGTCTCTTCATCCAGAATCGTGACGTAATTTTCAAAAGAGAGCGCAACGGCTTCTTCTTCTGGTTCAGCCTCAATCTGGATAGTTTCTTTCGGCTTAACGGCAGGTTTTACCCCTTTAGCCTGGAGCCACTTGCCCGCCTCTACGTCAGACGTCCAGCGTTTGAACTCATAACGCCTGAATAAGCCCAGCAGCTCATCCACCAGCGGTTGCTGCACTTCAAGCTGCTCGCTGGTGAGTTCCAGCGGCACGTCGGTTTTGATAGTCGCCAGTTGATAGGAGAGATAAGCCACGTCTTTGCTTTGCTCAAGCTTCGCCGCCATGGTTTTCGCGCCGCGAAAAGCAAGCTCTGCAATTTTTTCCGGGTTAGCATAAAGCGAATCCAGCCCGCCCAGCCCTTGCAGCAGCGCCTGCGCGGTTTTTTCTCCTACGCCCGGCACGCCGGGGATGTTATCCGACGAATCGCCCATCAGCGCCAGGAAATCAATAATCAATTCCGGGGGCACGCCATATTTGGTCTGTACTTCTTCCGGGCCAAGAATGGTGTTGGTCATCGTATTGATAAGCGTAACCTGCGGCGTGACCAGCTGCGCCATATCTTTGTCTCCCGTGCTGATAAGCACGGCGCGGCCTGCGGCGGCGGCTTCTTTCGCCAGCGTGCCGATAACGTCGTCTGCTTCGACGCCGCTCACGGCAAGCAGCGGCAGCCCCATAGCTTTTACCATGGCGTGAAGCGGTTCAATCTGGGCGCGAAGATCATCCGGCATAGGCGGGCGATGAGATTTATAGTGCTCGAAAAGCTCGTCGCGGAAAGTTTTTCCTTTCGCATCAAACACCACTGCGGCGTGCGTCGGCTGATATTGCAGCAAGAGACTGCGCAGCATATTCAGTACGCCATACATCGCACCTGTCGGTTCGCCTGCGCTGTTAGTCAGCGGTGGAAAAGCGTGATAAGCCCGGTAGAGATAAGAAGAGCCATCAACAAGGATAAGGGGATTTTCTGGGATCTGAACCATGTGTCCGTGCCTGATTATCAAGTTATGGATAAAGGATGCCATAGCCTGGCAAAAAACATGAACTTTTCAGGCCCACTGAGGCGAAAGTTTTGTCGATCCGCGAGATCCCTCCCAGCGCCACCTGTGGATAACTTTGTGCACAGTTTTATAAGCCATTAATAACGTAATAGAATTTTACCGCTTCGCATAACAAAAAACCATTTCCATCAATGACTTGCGTAATTAATGCTTTAGCTAACTATGCCAGGCTGAAAAGTTATTGATGTGGATATAAAAAGGTTAGCTGGATTATTAAGCTGCTATTTTGTTTTATGAATTTCATTCTCTTAAACCCGGTTACCTTTAAGAGCCTCGTTGCGGACTGATTTCTGGTAAAATCGCTCTCTTAAATTTTTGTTATGTTTTTTTCTAATTACTTATCGAAAACGCCATTATGTCGAGAATACTCGCCGCGATAACGCTGGTTTTAAGTATCGCATTAACTGTCCTGGTTACCCTCTGCTGTTCTGTGCCGATCATTCTGGCGGGTATTATTAAGCTTGTTTTGCCATTTCCACCGGTCTGGCGCTCTGTCTCTGCCTTTTGCAATTTCATGATGTATTGCTGGTGCGAGGGGCTGGCGATATTGCTGCATTTAAATCCGCATCTGAAATGGGATGTGGAAGGATTAGAAGGGCTTAACAAAAAAAACTGGTATTTGCTCATTTGTAATCATCATAGCTGGGCCGATATCGTGGTGCTTTGCGTGTTGTTCCGCAAGCATATCCCTATGAACAAGTACTTTTTGAAACAGCAACTTGCATGGATCCCCTTTATTGGTCTGGCCTGCTGGGCGCTGGATATGCCTTTTATGCGGCGCTATTCACGCAGCTATCTTCTTAGACACCCGGAAAGACGCGGCAAAGATGTAGAAACGACGCGTCGCTCCTGTGAGAAGTTCCGTCATCATCCCACCACAATAGTGAATTTTGTTGAGGGTTCCCGCTTTACGGAAGAAAAACGGCGGCAGCAGCATTCCCCTTATAAACGTTTACTCCCGCCAAAAGCAGCAGGTATTGCTATGGCGCTGAACGTATTAGGGAAACAGTTTGATAAATTACTTAACGTAACGCTGAGCTATCCGGAAAATAACGAAAAACCGTTTTATGACATGCTGAGCGGCAAGCTTACCCGCATCGTAGTACGGATTAATTTATTGCCGATTGATGAAACATTACATGGCGATTATGTAAACGATAAAAACTTCAAAAGAGGTTTTCAGCGCTGGCTGAATAACTTGTGGAGTGAAAAAGATGCGATGCTGGAACGTATGGCGGAAAGCAACAAAAACGCCGGTGAATGACCGGCGTTTTTTTATAGCGACTATTTCTGGCTAACAAGCGCTTTAACAGTATCAGCATATTGCTGAACAAAAGCGTCCATATTGCTGGTATCCATACCCTGCGGGTTCAGCTGATATTTGCCGTTAACATACATGGCCGGAACGCCTTGCAGTTGCAGATCCGCCGCCGCTTTTTGCTGCTGGGCAACCAGCGATTTCACCACAAAACTGTTCCATGCAGCGTCATACTCTTCCGGCTTTACGCCCGCATCAACAAAAACTTTGCGAATATCCGCCACCGACTGAACGGTCTGTGTTTTTTGCACCGCTTCAAACATTGGCGCAGTGATTTTGTCTTCCACGCCCAGCGCCATTGCTACAGCCCACGCCTGAGTCAAATCTTTACCCAGCGGCCCAAGAAATTCGACATGGTACTTGGTCATTTTCGTGCCTTCCGGCAGCTTTTTCTTCACCGTGTCGGATACATGCAGCACTTCTTCAAACTGATAGCAATGCGGACAGTAGAAGGAGAAGAACTCCAGTACCTGGGGCTCGCCAGCCACCGGTTTTTGTAAGGTGATGTACTCTTTACCGTCGGTAACCTGCGCTGCTGAGGCGCTGAAAGCCAGAATCATACCTGCCAGCGCCAGCCAAATCTTTTTCATAATCTACTTTCTCCTGAAAATTACTGATTAATACATCGGCGTTAATTGTAGAGGCGGTTCACTCAAGACCCTGACCTGTTCGATAAAAATGGCGGTCTGTCGGCGCCAGTAATCTTCCTCGGCAAGCCAGGGAAAACTTCTGGGAAAAGCGGGATCTTCCCAGCGTCGAAGCAGCCACGCCAGATAATAGACCATACGCATAGCGCGCAAAGGCTCTATCAGCGCAAGCTCGTTAAGGCTAAAGGGCATGAATTCTTCGTATGCTTCGATTATTGTCTCAAGCTGGATGCGCTGTTCGGCTTTATCGCCGTTTAACAGCATCCATAAATCTTGTATCGCCGGGCCGTTACGCGCATCGTCAAGGTCGACAAACAGCGGCCCGTCACGCCAGAGAATATTGCCGGGGTGGCAGTCGCCATGCAGGCGTAACGGTGTAAAACCGGTATGCCACTGCGCGTTGACAGCCTCAATTAGCTTATCCGTTGCGTTAAGAAAATCCGCTTTGAGCGAGGCCGGGATGAGGGTCTGTTGTTCAAAAATCTGGCGAGGTTCGATCAAATATTCCTGAACGTCGATAGAAGGACGATGTTCAAAGCGAGCGCGGCGTCCACACTGATGAATCCGGCCGAGATACCTTCCGACCCATTCCATTTGATCAAGGCTATCGGCCTCATACTGCCGACCGCCCAGGCTTGGGAACACAGCAAAATAATATCCCTGATGGCAAAGCAGCGTCTCGCTGTTAAAACGCAAAGGCGCGGCAAGCGGCACCTCTTCTTGCTGTAGCTCCAGCGCAAAGCGGTGTTCTTCGCCGATCTGCTCCGCGCTCCAGCGTTGGGGGCGATAGAATTTCACCACGTAACGCTTACGATCTTCATCCTGAAACTGGTAAACGCGGTTCTCATAGCTATTAAGCGCAGTCAGGCCTGAATCAACGCGGATACCCTGTTCAAACAGGGCATCCATAATCATATCCGGGTGTAATGTCTGGAAAGTAAAAGCGTTATTGGTCATTCCAAAAACCGCAAAGCAAAGCGAATGGCCAAGAATAGCATTTTGTGACCGCAGTGGTGGATCCGCTTACAAGCTTTTACTCTTTAATTACGCCGCGGGCGCGCAGCAGGGCGGTTTTAAAATCTTCTTCGTAATCTTTTTGGATACCCGGGATCACCGCATCTTTGGCGCTATCGCGCATTTTTAGTTGGTAAATCAAAATATCGTCAGAGAGATCCGCAAGTTCACCGGTATAACCTGACTCAGTCGCCAGTTTCTGCAAAAATTGCAGCAGGTTAAGATCTGGCTCTTTTTCCCAGGCAGGTTGCAGCAATTCGATAACTTCATTCAGGCGTTTGCATTTCATAATGAGCTCCTTTGGCTTAAGAAGGACACGTTAGCAGGCTCAAACCCACAAGAAAAGAGGTGATATACGTGATGCGCGGTAACGAAATAACAGCCGTGATTCTGGCAGGCGGACAGGCAAGAAGAATGCATGGCCAGGATAAAGGCTTGCAGCTTTTGAAGGGAAAGCCGCTCTGGCAACATGTTGCGCAGCGCTTATCACAGCAGGTGGACAAAATAGCCATAAGCGCTAACCGCAATATGGAAGCGTATAAGCAAAGCGGCTTACAGGTTATTAGCGATACGCTGCCTGATTATCCCGGTCCGCTGGCCGGCATGCTTGCTGCAATGCAAAATCTCAAAAGTGAATGGTTTCTTTTTTGCCCCTGCGACACACCTTTTATTCCATCAGACTTAGTCGCCGTTCTGTGGCAGGGACGGCAGAATGCTAAAGCTGTCTGGGCGCATGATGGCGAGCGTGATCATCCCACGCTTGCTTTGCTTCATCACTCATTAGAAAAACCATTGCATGACTACCTGGAGAGAGGCGAGCGTCGCGTAATGCTTTTTTTGCGCGAGGCAGGCGGGCATAGCCTCTCTTTTCAACACGAAAGCGCATGTTTTATTAACGTTAATACTATCGAAGATTTGGCTTACTGGCAGGAAAGATAATGGTTCCACTATTAGGCATTGCCGCATGGAGCGGAACGGGTAAAACAACACTTCTCAAACAGCTTATTCCCTGGCTACGCCAAAACGGGATCCGTTCAGGAATAATCAAACATACCCACCATGAAATGGATGTGGATAAGCCTGGCAAAGATAGTTATGAATTACGTCATGCTGGCGCCAATCAGACCCTGGTAGCCAGTGAGAAGCGTTGGGCGCTAATGACAGAAACACCAGAGCGACCGCCGCTTGATTTACATTATCTTGCAAGCCGGATGGACGCCAGCATGCTTGATCTTATTCTGGTCGAGGGATTCAAACAGGAAGCGCTACCTAAAATCGTTCTGTTTCGGGAAGGAGCGGGGCATATCGCTGAAGATTTAGAACTTGATGAGTTTGTTATTGCTGTTGCTGCTGACGTTCAGCTTGATAGCATTTGTCCCCTGCTCGATATTAATGATATTGAGCAGATTGGCTTGTTCATTATTACATGGCTGAAAGAGCAGAAAGGCAGATAACAATAAAACATGTCACCGGCTTTTCAACACTGGCCGTTAGGGACATATAGGTTAATCACTGGTTCTGGAGCTGTTGGATAAAAACATGTCGAAAAGGGAACGACGAGTTACCGCAGGAAGAGCAGTCTGTAGCGCTTTGCAGTCCAGACGCAGAAAAGCAAAAAGCCCATCCGTGAGGATGGGCTCTTGCGTTATTTGATGCCTGGCAGTTCCCTACTCTCGCATGGGGAGGCCCCACACTACCATCGGCGCTACGGCGTTTCACTTCTG
>OKWT01000032.1_pt1 | contig 154977 bp, 150 predicted proteins | sample 1607131 | NCBI WGS metagenome assembly OKWT01 (sample SAMN07501045, study PRJEB24779) | human gut metagenome
CGTTCGCGTGATGAACGCTGGCAGAGGCATGCAACGCTCCGGCGAACGGAACCCTTCACTGCCCCGGCATGGTTAACGAAAGCGAACCCCGCCCGGCGCTCCGCTTACCGGTTATCGACTCTTGCGCAGCTTCACCGCTTTGAGTACGACAAACTTATTGTTGGTAGCAACCGTCGTGCAGTTGCCAAAAATTTTCTTCAGCTTGCGAAAGTAATCCAGATGACGATTGCCGACGATGCGCAGCTCACCGCCCCACTTCAGGCAGCGGCGGGCGTCCTGAAACATCTGCCAGGCGATATGGTCGGTGATGGCGTGCTGTTGATGAAACGGCGGGTTGCATAACACCGCGTGGAAGCTTTCCGCCTCAACGCCTGTCAGCGCGTTATTAACCATAAAGTCGCAGCGCGCCATATCATCAGGCAGGTTAGTTTCGACGTTAAGACGGCTTGACGCGACCGCCATATAAGACTCATCAACAAAACGCACCCGCGCCTGCGGGTTTTGCGCCAGCAGTTGCAGGCCAATCACACCGTTTCCGCAGCCGAGATCCACCACCTCGCCTTCCACATTCTCTGGCAAATGTTGCAGGAAAAAGCGCGCGCCGATATCCAGGCTCGACCGGGAAAAAACGTTCGCATGGTTATGGATGAGCCACGGCGTGCCATCGAGCTTCCAGCTTTGCGTCTCTGGCGCGTCGGCCAGCGCAGGTTCGCTGAAAGTACAGTGGATCAAACGCGCTTTTTTCCAGGCGAGCGTGGTGGTGGTCGGCCCGAGAATTTTTTCAAACAACGCCAGCGTGGAGTTATGAATATCCCGCGCTTTCGCCCCGGCGATAATTCGCGTTTGCGACGTAACGACGCGGCGCAACGCGCGCAGTTGCTGCTCCAGCAGGGCCAACTGCTTTGGAATTTTAATTAATACCAGCGCAGGCGCTTCAGGCAGCGGGCTCAGGCTGTCTGACAAGGTAACCTGCGCCTCGTCAATGTCGTTAAGGCGCAGATTGTGGCGCGTGGCCTGTTGCGCGATAAACGAATCGCTGATGCTTACCGGCCGTTTATCCGCCAGCGCGCAGGCGAGCGCGCCAAAGCTGTCGTTGAAAATAAGGATCGGGCCGTCGCACTCGCCGACCTGTTGCAGCAGGTAGTCATCCGCCGCTTCCCAGGCCTGAAGCGGCGTCTCTTCCGGCATCGGCGGAAAGCGCTGCAACGTGAGTGTTTGATTAAATAAGTCCACCTGGCTCATCGGCCCTCCCGAATGGTAAAATCCGCGCGTTTTATCCCTTAATTGCACCTGCGAGTAAACCTTTTTTTCACCCACCGAGGCCGCCATGACCGCACTTACCTATCTTCAGGGCTATCCCGAATCGCTGCTTGCCCAGGTACGCCAGTTGATTGAGCAAAACCGGCTTGGCGACGTACTGGAAAAACGCTACCCGCAGGCGCATGCCATTACCACCGACAAAGCGCTTTATGATTACGTGCAGGGGCTTAAAAACCGCTATCTGCGCAGTGCGCCGCCAGTGAATAAAGTGGCGTATGACAATAAAATTCATGTACTAAAGAACGCGCTGGGTCTGCATACCGCCGTCTCCCGCGTGCAGGGCGGCAAGCTCAAGGCGAAGGCGGAGATCCGCGTCGCCACGGTGTTTCGCAGCGCGCCGGAAGATTTTTTGCGGATGATCGTGGTGCATGAGCTGGCGCACCTGAAAGAGAAAGAGCATAACAAAGCCTTTTATCAGCTTTGTTGCCATATGGAGCCGCAGTATCATCAGCTTGAGTTTGATACCCGCCTGTGGCTGACCCACCAGGCGTTGAAGGGCAGCTAAGCCTTCACCGGCGTGCTGTGTTTCTGTCGCCCCGTTATAACCTTAACACCCGCGTACTACATGGAGTTTTCTATGCGCTTAACAGGGATGTTTTCCCGCCACCTGCGGGTTCTGCGTTATTTTCTGATGTTCTGCTTACTCCTGGCCGCGCTGCTGATCGCCCTCGTCTTTTACGCCGACCGGCAAGTTACCGCTGCGAGTAACAAAAGGCTGTTTAACGACGCTCAGGCTATCCCCGCCCGAAAAGTGGCGCTGGTGCTCGGCGCAAGGCCTGGCAACCGCTATTTTACGCGGCGCATTGAAGCGGCGGCGGCGCTGTGGCATTCCGGCAAAGCCTCCTGGCTGCTGGTAAGCGGCGATAACCGCCACGCGGATTACAATGAGCCGGCGGCGATGCGACAAGCGCTCATCAATAAAGGCGTGCCGTCCGCCGCCATTTTTTGCGATTACGCAGGCTTTACCACGCTCGACTCCGTAGTGCGCGCCCGCGACGTTTTCGGGGAAGAAAAAATAACTATCGTCTCGCAGGCGTTTCACAACCAGCGCGCCATTTACCTGGCTCAACATTACGGGATAGACGCCATTGGGCTTAATGCGGAAGATCTGGATTTCCGCCACGGTAAATATACTCAGTTTCGCGAGCGCTTCGCCCGGGTACGCGCGCTGATGGACGCGAAGCTTCTGCACCGCTCTCCCCATTTTTCCGGCGATAACATCCGCATTGGCGCGGACGGGAAAAACAGCTGCCCTGGCGATAATGGCGGGGAATAACGGTTCTGCGCGGCAGACCGCTACTTTTTAAGCTTTAGCATGTTACGCTCTGACGGTTATTCAGCCTTCGGAGCAACCAGACGTCTATGATACGTTTCGCCGTTGTAGGAACGAACTGGATCACCCGCCAGTTCGTTGATGCCGCCCATGAAACGGGCAAGTACCAACTTACCGCCGTTTATTCCCGTACGCTTGAGCAGGCGCAGCAGTTCGCCAGCGATTACCCGGTTGAGCATCTCTTTACCTCGCTGGAGGCGCTGGCGCAAAGCGATGCGATAGACGCCGTCTATATCGCCAGCCCAAATTCCCTGCATGCGGAACAGACGTGCCTGTTCCTGAACCATAAAAAGCATGTCATTTGCGAGAAACCGCTGGCTTCCACGTTGCGCGAGGCGCAAACGGTTATTGACTGCGCGCGGGAAAACCAGGTGGTGCTGTTTGAGGCGTTTAAAACCGCCAGCCTGCCTAACTTCCTCGCCCTGCAACAGGCGCTGGCGAAAGTGGGCAAGCTGCGCAAAGCGTTGCTTAACTACTGCCAGTACTCTTCGCGCTACCAGCGCTATCTGGACGGCGAAAACCCAAACACGTTTAACCCGGCTTTTTCCAATGGCTCCATCATGGATATCGGCTTTTACTGCCTGGCCTCCGCCGTGGCGCTCTGGGGCGAACCGGATTCCGTTATCGCTTCCGCCTGTTTGCTGGAAAGCGGCGTAGACGCCCACGGTACGGTGGTGCTGCGCTATGGTGACGCGGACGTCACCCTTCTGCACTCCAAAGTGAGCGACTCGACGCTGCCAAGCGAGATTCAGGGCGAAGCGGGTTCGCTGATTATCGAGAAGCTTTCGGAATGCCAGCGCCTGACGTTTATCCCGCGCGGCGGCAGAGTGCAGGAACTGACTCAGGGCCAGCATATCAATACCATGCTCTACGAAGCGGAAACCTTCGCTGGGTTAGTAAGCGCTAACCAAGTAGATCATCCGGCGCTGAAAGTAAGCCTGATCACAGCGAAATTGCTGACGGAAATTCGCGCGCAAACGGGCGTGGTTTTCCCGGCAGACAGCCGCTAAGGGGTAAAGCTATGTAAATGCTGAGCGACAAAATTGATCGCCTGAATATTTCGACATATTTTGTTACCAGCAAAGGGGAGTAACTTCATTGCCGGCCGATCGTCATTACGAAGCAACGCTTCCGGTCGCCGGGCAATCTGAATCCAGCGCCAGGAGCTTACATAAGTAAGTGACTGGGGTGAACGAGCGCAGCCAACGCCGCTGCGGCGCGCAGTATGACGGGATTCAGTTTGTAAGTGAGACCTTGCCGGAAGGCAAGGTCTGTGCAGCGAAAGCAGAACGGCTGATGTCTTCCGATATCAGCCTTTTTTGTTTTTAAGGAATTTTGCCTATGAATAGTGTCGGCACTCCCCTGTTGTGGGGCGGTTTCGCGGTCGTCGTCGTGATTATGCTGGCTATCGACCTTCTGCTTCAGGGCCGTCGTGGCGTCCATACGATGTCCATGAAGCAGGCGGCTGTCTGGTCCATCGTCTGGGTTTCCCTCTCTCTGCTGTTTAACGCGGCGTTCTGGTGGTATCTCGCCGGAACCGAAGGCCGTGCGGTCGCGGATACGCAGGCCCTCGCCTTCCTCACCGGTTATCTGATAGAAAAAGCGCTGGCGGTGGACAACGTCTTTGTCTGGCTGATGCTGTTCAGCTACTTCTCTATACCGCCTGCGTTGCAGCGCCGCGTGCTGATTTATGGCGTGCTGGGCGCTATCGTACTGCGTACCATTATGATCTTCGCCGGTAGCTGGCTGATTTCGCAGTTTGAATGGCTGCTTTATGTGTTCGGCGCGTTCCTGCTTTTTACCGGCGTGAAGATGGCGCTGGCGAAAGAGGACGAAGCGGGGATTGGCGACAAACCGATGGTGCGCTGGCTACGCGGCCATTTGCGCATGACCGACAGCATTGAAAGCGAACATTTCTTTGTGCGTAAAAACGGGTTGCTGTTCGCCACGCCGCTGCTGCTGGTGCTGATTCTGGTAGAGCTAAGCGACGTCATTTTCGCTGTCGACAGCATCCCGGCGATTTTCGCGGTAACCACCGATCCGTTTATCGTTCTGACTTCTAACCTGTTCGCCATCCTTGGCCTGCGCGCTATGTACTTCCTGCTGGCGGGCGTCGCAGAGCGCTTCTCCATGCTGAAGTATGGCCTGTCGGTGATACTGGTGTTTATCGGCGTGAAGATGCTGATTGTCGATTTCTACCACATTCCTATCGCTATCTCGCTTGGGGTGGTAGGCGGCATCCTGGCGCTGACGCTGCTGATCAACGCCTGGGTTAATCACCGCAACGATAAAAAAGGCGTAACGGAATAACCCGCCTTTTATGCTATTTCTTCCCGCTTCGGCGGGAAGAATATCCTGTCGTGAACCCTTCTTTGCGCTCTCTTCCCCAATCAAGAAATGTTGATACTGTCACAATAATGTTAAGAGACAGTTAAAAAACGGGAGCGACTATCAAAATCCAGCACTAATCCCTTTCTTCAGGATCGCTTTTCCCTATACTCGTCTATGCAAACTTTTGTTACATCCTGCTTAAACGTTACCCAAGAGAACGAACGGGATGCAACGACATCACACCTGAAGGAAATACGCATGACTACGCAATCCCAACCACGGGGCCTGATGCAGCGCCTGGCGCAAGGCAGCCTTGTAAAACAAATCGTTATTGGCCTGGTGCTCGGCATTTTGCTCGCCTGGGTTTCCACGCCTGCCGCGGTCGCCGTCGGCCTGCTTGGCACGTTGTTCGTCGGCGCCCTGAAAGCCGTAGCGCCAGTGCTGGTGCTGATGCTGGTCATGGCGTCTATCGCCAACCACAAACACGGACAAAAAACTAACATTCGCCCTATTCTCTGGCTTTATCTGCTGGGCACGTTTTCCGCTGCGCTGACGGCGGTGCTGTTTAGCTTTCTTTTCCCCTCCACTTTGCATTTGACCACCGGCGCGACGGAAATTACGCCGCCTTCAGGCATTGTGGAAGTGCTGCGCGACCTGCTGATGAGCATGGTTTCGAACCCGGTGGATGCGCTGCTTAAAGGCAACTATATCGGCATTCTGGTGTGGGCGATTGGTCTTGGCTTCGCGTTGCGCCATGCCAATGCGACCACCAAAAACCTGATTAACGATATGTCCGACGCCGTCACGTTTATGGTGAAACTGGTGATTCGCTTCGCGCCGATCGGTATTTTCGGCCTGGTCGCTTCCACGCTCGCCACAACCGGTTTTTCGACGCTTTGGGGCTACGCGCAATTGTTAGTAGTGCTGGTCGGCTGCATGCTGCTGGTAGCACTGGTGATTAACCCGCTTATCGTGTTTATTAAGATTCGCCGCAACCCCTTCCCGCTGGTTTTTGCCTGCCTGCGCGAAAGCGGCGTCACGGCGTTCTTCACCCGCAGTTCCGCCGCTAATATCCCTGTGAACATGGCGCTGTGCGAGAAACTGAACCTGGATCGCGATACCTACTCTGTTTCCATTCCGCTTGGCGCGACCATCAATATGGCGGGCGCGGCCATTACCATTACCGTATTGACGCTTGCGGCAGTGCATACGCTGGGCATCGCGGTGGACCTGCCGACCGCGCTGCTGCTGAGCGTCGTGGCGTCTCTGTGCGCCTGCGGCGCTTCGGGCGTGGCGGGCGGCTCGCTGCTGCTTATTCCGCTGGCATGCAACATGTTCGGCATTCCGAACGAGGTGGCGATGCAGGTTGTGGCGGTGGGCTTTATCATCGGCGTCTTGCAGGACTCCTGCGAAACCGCGCTGAACTCGTCCACCGACGTTATCTTCACCGCGGCGGCCTGCCAGGCTGAAGACCAGCGTCTGGCGCAAAACGCGCTGCGTAATTAACCTTTGCGGCTGGCGGCGCCTGTCGCCAGCCTTTACCCTTTCTCAGTAAGCTCTTTTTCAACCTTAAACGGGTCGATACCCCGCTTCTGCATACGCCAGAAGCGAATAATGTTTACCCCGTTCATCACCAGAAAACTCCCTTCAATCAGCGTGCCGCCAATCGAACCCAGCCAAAAATTATGTGTGACCCAGTAGGCGGTAGAACACCACATGACGCAGCGGGTGGTCAGCCCCTTGCAGCGAAACAGCGCCCAGGTGCTGGCGACGGTGCCGATAATCGGCAACAGTTCAATAGGATGACGTAGCTTCACCAGCCCTAAAGTCAGCGTCAGGAAGATAAAAAGGGCCATGACCCACAGGCTGCGGGTGCGCATGGAGATAAGCGTTCGTAACGCGTTGAGTTCAGCGCTCATCCCCGCCGGCATGGCTCCCATCAGGAAGAAGTGGCCGCCGATAGTGGCGCTATAGAGCGCGAGCTGCATTTTAAAACGTCGCTCATCGCGGTTGATAAAGGTGGTGATGCCAATCAGAAAAGCGAGTACGCCGACGCCCTGGGCCAGCCAATACGCGGTCATAAAGAGTCCTTAGCGGAAAAAGAAACGGCGCTCCATTAATGAAGCGCCGTTTTATGCTAACAGAGGGGCGAGCTTTTACAACGTTACGCCGCTTTTGAAAATAGCCAGCTCGCGGAAGTCGTTACGCTCGTTGCAGGTCTGCTTGCCGCTGGCGATATCGACAATCACATCGACAAATTTTTCCAGCAGCTGCGGCATTGCGGTGCCGTGCAGCAGTTGACCGGCGTCGAAGTCGATCCAGTGCGGTTTCTTCGCCGCCAGTTCGCTGTTGGTGGCGATTTTCACCGTTGGCACAAAGCCGCCGTACGGCGTGCCGCGACCGGTGCTGAACAGCACCATGTGGCAGCCAGCTCCCGCCAGCGCGCTGGTGGCGACGGCGTCGTTGCCCGGCGCGCTCAGCAGGTTCAGCCCCGGCGTTTGCAGCCGCTCGCCGTAACGCAGCACGTCCACCACCTGGCTCTGCCCCGCTTTCTGGGTACAGCCCAGCGATTTCTCTTCGAGCGTCGTAATGCCGCCCGCTTTGTTGCCCGGCGACGGGTTTTCGTAAATCGGCTGGTTATGGGCGATGAAGTACTGTTTGAAGTCGTTCACCATGGTGACCGTTTTTTCAAACGTGGACTCGTCCCGGCAGTGGCTCATCAGGATCTGCTCGGCGCCGAACATCTCCGGCACTTCAGTTAACACCGTAGTGCCGCCGTTGGCGATAACGTAATCGGAGAAGCGCCCCAGCATCGGGTTGGCGGTAATGCCGGAAAGCCCATCAGAACCGCCGCACTCCAGGCCAAACTTCAGCTCGCTGAGCTTGCCCGGTTCGCGCTTGTCGTTACGCATGGCCGCATACAGCTCGCGCAGATGCTCAAGGCCCGCTTCCACTTCGTCTTCCTGGTGTTGGCAGACCATGAAGTGGACGCGTTGCGGGTCGAAGTCGCCCAGGGTTTCGCGAAAAGCGTCAACCTGGTTGTTCTCGCAGCCCAGGCCGATGACCAGCACCGCCCCCGCGTTGGGGTGGCGTACCATGTTCTGCAACATGGTGCGGGTGTTGATGTGGTCGTCGCCCAGTTGGGAGCAGCCGTAGGTATGGCTGAAAAGAAAGACGCCATCAATGCCTTCCGCGTCGTTGCTCTCTTTGAGGAAACGATTCTGGATCTGCCGGGCGATGCCGTTTACGCAGCCCACCGTCGGCAGGATCCAGAGTTCGTTGCGGATCCCCACTTCGCCGCTGGCGCGGCGGTAGATCTGCACTTCGCGATCGCCCGCCTGCGTTTGCAGCTCGTGGATATCGGGTTGATAGCTGTACTCGTCCAGATCGCTTAGATTAGTGCGGGCGTTATGAGAGTGAATGTGCTCGCCTGGCTGAATTTCCGCCAGCGCATGGCCGATCGGCAAACCATATTTAACGACGTTCTCTCCCTGAGCGATGGTGCGCAGCGCAAATTTGTGGCCGCGCGCCACCGGTTGACGCAGCGTAACGGTCTGATCGTCGATCGTTACGCTGGCCCCTTCCGCCAGATCCGCAAGCGCTACCGCGACGTTGTCCTGCGAATGGATCTTGATGTATTGCATATCAACCTCAAAGGCCTGATGTAATCAGTGGTTAGTTCAGTTCAATGGCGAAGTAGTCGCGCGCATTGTTGAAGCAGATGTTTTTCACCATCTCGCCCAGCAGCTCGATATCCGCCGGCGCTTCGCCCGCTTCCACCCAGCGGCCAATCATCTGGCAGAGAATGCGGCGGAAGTATTCATGACGGGTATAGGAAAGGAAGCTGCGGCTGTCGGTCAGCATGCCGACAAAGCGGCTCAGCAGGCCGAGCTGCGCAAGCTGGGTCATTTGACGTTCCATGCCGTCTTTCTGGTCGTTAAACCACCAGCCGGAGCCGAACTGCATTTTGCCCGGCATGCCTTCACCCTGGAAGTTGCCGATCATGGTACCCAGCACTTCGTTATCGCGCGGGTTCAGGCAGTAGAGGATAGTTTTCGGCAGCAGGTTCTCTTCGTTCTGCTTGCTGAGCAGTTTCGACAGCTCTTCCGCCAGCGGGCGGTCGTTAATGGAATCGAAGCCTACATCCGGCCCCAGCAGCTTGAACTGGCGCAGGTTATTATTACGCAGCGCGCCGATATGGTACTGCTGCACCCAGCCGCGACGTGCGTATTCCGCGCCGAGCCACACCAGTACTGCGGTTTTGAACTGCGCGACTTCATGTTCGCTCAACGACTCGCCCGCCAGACGGCGCGCCAGAATGCTGTCGAGTTCGCTTTCGTTAGCGTCCGCAAACAGCACCACATCCAGCGCATGGTCGGAAACTTTACAGCCGTGCGCGGCGAAATGATCCAGACGCTTAGCCAGCGCGGTTTGCAGATCGCTGAAGCGGCGAATGTCGGTATCGGACACTTCAGCCAGCTTCGCCATGTAGTCGTTAAAGGTCGCCAGTTCAATGTTGAACGCTTTGTCCGGTCGCCAGCTCGGCAGCACTTTAATGCTGAAGCTGCTGTCTTTGGCGACAGCGGCGTGATGGCGTAAATCGTCAACCGGATCGTCGGTGGTGCCGACCATTTTCACATTCATCTGCTGCATGATGCCGCGCGCGGAGAACGTATCCTGCGCCAGCAGCGCGTTGCACTCTTCCCAGATTTCATCGGCGGTTTTCGGCGACAGCAGCTTGCCGGTAATGCCGAACGGGCGGCGCAGCTCCAGATGGGTCCAGTGATAAAGCGGGTTGCCGATGGTATGCGGCACGGTAGCGGCCCAGGCGTCGAATTTCTCGCGGTCGCTGGCGTCGCCGGTGCACAGACGCTCCGGCACGCCGTTGGTGCGCATGGCGCGCCATTTGTAGTGGTCGCCTTTCAGCCAGATGTCATACAGGTTTTTGAATCGGTAGTTTTCTGCAATCTGCTGCGGCGGAAGGTGGCAATGGTAGTCGAAAATCGGCTGATCCTTTGCGTAATCATGGTACAGACGACGGGCAAATTCGGTATCTAACAGAAAATCTTCAGTCATAAACGGGGTCATTTTATGCTTCCTCTGAGCGAGTGATTCAGATGCGTTAGCATGATGCTGACAAAGTTATCACACCAATTTCTACAGACGGAGGATAATTTCGTGAGTTAGATCAATAAACCCTGACAAATAATCTACCTTTTTAGGAGTAAATAGCGCTCCAGCCCGCGCCAGTTCTGGCTTCCCGCCCGCCTTTACGTACCCTTACAAAGAAAAATGCTTTTGTGATGTCACTCAACTTTTCAAGCTGTATGACAAGTTATCTTTGCTGCCGTCGCGATACATAACCCCACGGAATGTTTTACCGGTGCAGATTCACCGGAATTACCGGTACGGATACCGAACTTATTCATAACGCTTATGGCAGGGTCGGGCTGTATCGGGAGTCTCTCCCGAACGTTCTTTCCCGTAAAAACAGACAACGCCACTGGTCAGGCTAAACCGGGCGCGCTCAGCGCGGTCGGGAACACAATGATGAGGTTGAAAATGCGTAAAATTAAAGGGTTACGATGGTACATGATTGCACTGGTAACGCTGGGCACCGTGCTGGGCTACCTCACCCGTAATACCGTGGCGGCGGCTGCGCCGACGTTAATGGAAGAGCTGCATATCTCCACACAGCAATACTCTTATATTATCGCCGCTTATTCTGCTGCTTACACGGTGATGCAGCCGGTTGCGGGCTACATTCTGGATATTCTCGGCACCAAAATCGGCTACGCCTTCTTCGCGGTGACCTGGGCGGTCTTCTGCGGCGCGACGGCGCTGGCTGGCAGCTGGGGCGGCCTGGCGCTGGCACGCGGCGCGGTGGGCGCGGCGGAAGCGGCGATGATCCCGGCGGGACTGAAAGCCAGTTCCGAATGGTTCCCGGCGAAAGAGCGCTCTATTGCCGTCGGTTATTTCAACGTGGGCTCTTCTATCGGCGCGATGATTGCTCCGCCGCTGGTGGTCTGGGCTATCGTCATGCACAGCTGGGAAATGGCGTTCATTATCTCCGGTGTGCTGAGCTTCGCCTGGGCGATGGCATGGCTGATTTTCTACAAACACCCGCGTGACCAGAAAAAACTGACTGAAGAAGAGCGCGACTACATTATTGGTGGTCAGGAAGCGCAGCATCAGACCAATAACGGCAAGAAAATGTCAGTCTGGCAGATCCTTGGCACCCGTCAGTTCTGGGGCATCGCCCTGCCGCGTTTCCTGGCAGAGCCGGCCTGGGGTACGTTCAACGCCTGGATCCCGCTGTTCATGTTTAAAGTGTATGGCTTTAACCTGAAAGAGATCGCGATGTTCGCCTGGATGCCGATGCTGTTCGCCGACCTCGGTTGCATCGTTGGGGGTTACCTGCCGCCGCTGTTTCAGCGCTGGTTCGGCGTAAACCTGATTGTCTCCCGTAAAATGGTTGTCACCATGGGCGCTCTGCTGATGATCGGCCCCGGCATGATCGGCCTGTTCACCAGCCCTTATGTTGCCATCGGCCTGCTGTGCATCGGCGGCTTCGCTCACCAGTCCCTTTCCGGCGCGCTGATCACCCTTTCTTCCGACGTCTTTGGTCGTAACGAAGTGGCGACCGCCAACGGTCTGACCGGTATGGCGGCCTGGACGGCGAGCACCCTGTTCGCGCTGGTGGTCGGCGCGCTGGCGGATACCATCGGCTTCAGCCCGCTGTTCGCCGTACTGGCGGTGTTCGACCTGATGGGCGCCGTGGTCATCTGGACGGTACTGAAAAACAAACCCGCCGCCGAGCTTGTGCAGGAGCAGCGAACTGGCGGCCCCGTCACACAACCTTAAATAATCGTCGCGAAAGCCGCCTCCGGGCGGCTTTTTCATTATGGCTTTGTGGAGCGCCGGGGCTTAAAGTGGTATAACAAATCTAAGCAGTCCTGCTGTTCACTGGAGTGGTTTATGGAGCTCACCGAATCTCGTCGCCTTTATCAACAGCTTGCCGCTGAACTCAAAAAACGTATTGAAGATGGCGTTTATCAGGTTGGCGAAAAGTTGCCCGCCGAGCGTTTTATTGCTGATGAAAAAAATGTCAGCCGCACCGTCGTGCGCGAAGCCATCATCATGCTGGAAGTGGAAGGCTATGTAGAGGTGCGTAAAGGCTCCGGCATTCACGTTATTTCAAGCCAGGCGAAGTACCATAACGCTGTCGACGAGCAGCAGCTTGAGTTCGCCAATTACGGCCCGTTCGAACTTCTTCAGGCGCGCCAGCTTATTGAGAGCAACATTGCCGAATTCGCCGCCACTCAGGTAACGAAACAAGACATCATCAAGCTGATGGAAATCCAGGAGATGGCGCGTAAAGAGCAATGTTTTCGCGACTCCGAATGGGATTTGCAGTTTCACGTGCAAGTCGCGCTTGCTACGCAAAACTCGGCGCTGGCCGCTATTGTTGAAAAAATGTGGACTCAGCGCGTGCACAACCCGTACTGGAAAAAATTACACGAGCATATCGACGCGCGCACCGTGGATAACTGGTGCGACGATCACGACAAAATCCTTAAGGCGCTGATTCGCAAAGATCCGCACGGCGCGAAAGTCGCTATGTGGCAGCATCTGGAAAACACCAAACAAATGCTGTTCAACGAAACCAGCGACGACTTTGAATTTAACGCCGACCGCTATCTTTTCGCCGAAAATCCGGTCGTTCATCTCGATACCGCCGCCAATGGCTTAAAATAGCCGCTCTTCTCCCGAGGGTAAGTAAAACGTATATAGTGTCAGCGTTTGTAAATACCCTCGCCACCCCCTCTTTCGGTAAGCAAAATCAATCCTTAACAAAGCACAAATACTGTGACGCAAAACGTTGGGCTTTGTTACAATTAGACGCAAATTGTGGTTGAGCGGGTATGTGCCCACTCACCGTGCCAGGTTCACAAGGAAACGTGAAGGCATCAGATTCTGTACAGCCGTGCCGATAATATAAAAACACTCATTTCTGTCGCCGTGTTGTTCGCTTCAACTGTAACCATAGGCTTTAACCGCTGTTGCCAGGAACACTGAATGGAACTTTTGACCCAATTACTTAACGCCTTATGGAGCCAGGATTACGAGACCCTTGCCAATCCGTCCATGGTTGGCATGCTCTATTTCGTGCTGTTTATGATCCTGTTTCTTGAAAACGGCCTGTTGCCCGCCGCGTTTTTACCTGGCGACAGTCTGTTGGTGTTGGTGGGGGTGCTTATCGCCAAAGGCGCAATGGGCTATCCGCAAACCGTATTGTTGTTAACCGCAGCGGCAAGCCTGGGCTGCTGGCTTAGCTATATCCAGGGGCGATGGCTTGGCAATACGCGACTGGTGCAAAACTGGCTTTCGCATCTGCCTGCCCATTACCACCAGCGCGCGCACCATCTGTTTCACAAACACGGGCTTTCCGCGCTGCTTATTGCCCGTTTTATCGCGTTCGTCCGTACATTGCTGCCGACCATCGCCGGGCTTTCCGGCCTGAGCAGCGCGCGTTTTCAATTTTTTAACTGGATAAGCGGCCTGCTGTGGGTGCTGATCCTCACCACGCTTGGCTATCTGCTTGGCAAAACGCCTGTCTTTTTGAAGTATGAAGACGCGCTGATGTCCTGCCTGATGCTGCTGCCGGTCGTGCTGCTGGTGTTTGGCCTGATAGGCTCGCTGGTGGTGTTATGGAAGAAAAAACATGGAAACCGGGGCTAAGGAATGGCGTTGAAAAGGACTTTCCTGAGATTACTGTGCGTCACGCTGATTGCCTCGGCGGTGGCGCTGAGCGCCATTCTGTTTATGGTCATGCAAAAACAAGAATCAACCCTTGAGATCCGCGCGGCAGCGCGCGGCGCCGTTATCCCTGACGGCTTTTCCGTCTGGCATCATCTGGACGCCAACGGCATCCGCTTTAAAAGCATCACCCCGAAAAACGATACGCTGTTGATAAAGTTTGACTCAAGCGATCAGAGCGCTGCTGCGCGCGAAGTACTCTACCGTTCCCTTCCGCGCGGCTTTATCATCGCTCAGCAGGATGAAGACGCCCCGGCGCCCGGTTGGCTTAACCGCCTGCGCCATGATTTTCGCCAGCTTGGCTAGTTCCTCTCTATTAATCTGAATCTTTTCACTGACTTTGGGGTTTGCGCTATTACTTACTATGCTTAAGTCAGCGCATCCCTTTGGTTTCCCTGCGCAGAATACGCAACTGGATAATCACACGCCCTGAGTGGCGCTGTGACACAAAGGAAGGTTTTCACTATGCATTACCGCACCATACTGACATTAGCCCTTTTTTCAGTCACCACGGCAAGCCACGCCGTCTCCCTGTGCCAGGAAAAGGAACAGGAAATTCAGCGTGAAATCCACTATGCGGAGAAGCATCACAACCAGAGCCGCATTAATGGACTGAACAAAGCGCTAAGCGAAGTGCGCGCCAATTGCCGTGACAGCGATCTTCGCGCCGATCACCGCAAAGAGATTGCTGAAAAAGAGGCTGAAGTGGCGGAACGTCAGGCGGAGCTTAGCGAGGCGAAACAGAAAGGCGATGCGGATAAGATTGCAAAGCGCCAGCAGAAGCTTCACGAGGCTGAGCAGGAGCTGAAAGCAGTAAAAGCTCGTGACTACTGAGTTTATGGATACCCCTCACTCACTGGAGAGAATTATGTCGAAAGATACAACCACAGATCACCTGCGCGCTGAGTTGAAATCGCTGGCTGACACGCTGGAAGAGGTGCTCTCTTCCTCAGGCGATAAATCGAAAGAAGAGATGAGCAAGCTGCGCAGCAAAGCAGAACGCGCGCTGAAAGATACCCGCTCCCAGCTGAGCGACACCGGCGATATTATCGCGAAGCAGACCCGTGAAGCGGCGGCCCGGGCTGAAGATTATGTTCGTGCGAACCCGTGGACCGGCGTCGGTATTGGCGCGGCGGTGGGCGTCGTGCTGGGCATGCTGCTGACGCGTCGCTGATTATGGCTGAGACTCGTCACGTACCGCCTCAGGGTCCGGGAAAAAGCGTTCTCGGCATAGGTCAGCGCATGGTGACTATCATCGTAGAGATGGTGGAAACCCGCCTGCGTCTCGCCGTGGTGGAGCTGGAAGAAGAGAAAGCTAACGTTATCCAGCTGCTCCTGATGTTAGGGCTGACTATGCTGTTCGCCGCTTTTGGCCTGATGAGCCTGATGGTGTTGATTATCTGGGCAGTCGATCCGCAGTATCGGCTTAACGCGATTATCGCAACCACCGCCGTGTTGTTCCTTCTGGCGATAATATGCGGGGTCTGGGCGTTGAAAAAATCACGCCAGTCGACGCTGCTGCGTCATACCCGCGGCGAGCTGGCGAATGACCGTGCGTTGCTTGAGGATGACCGACATGAGTAATAAGGAACGTGAAAGACGTAAAGCGTTCCTGTTAAGCCAGATCCAGCAGCAGCGGCTGGATCTTTCCGCCAGCCGCCGCGAGTGGCTGGAGTCAACCGGCGCCTACGACCGCGGCTGGAATACCATTCTCAGTCTGCGTTCATGGCTGCTGGTAGGCAGCAGCTTTATGGCTATCTGGAGCGTTCGTAATCCAAATTTCCTGCTGCGCTGGGGCAAACGCGCCTTTGCCGGCTGGAGCGCATGGCGCTTGCTTAAAAACACCATGCACAAGCAACTTCCTTAAGCCTTTCTCTCCTGCGGGAGAGAAGGCCCTTCTCTCCCCCGAAACCTCATTCATCTTATTTGAATAAGATTGACAGTTTTCCTTGCTAACAATCTTTTTCCCTGCCGCTTATGATTCTCTCCATCAGGATTACTACGGTAATCAAAACAAAAAACCTCTTTTAATCAATAAATTGAATTTAGCGCCTGTCAGAGGGCGTACTGGAGAGAGAAATGAAAAAATTCGAAGATGTTGGTATTTTAGTGGCTCGTATTCTGATGCCTGTTCTGTTTATCGTGTCGGGCTGGGGCAAAATCACGGGTTACGCAGGCACACAGCAATACATGGAAGCGATGGGCGTACCGGGTTTCTTTCTGCCTCTGACCATCCTGCTTGAGTTCGGCGGCGGCCTGGCCATTATTTTCGGTTTCCTGACGCGTACTACGGCTATCATCACCGCCCTGTTTACGCTGATGACGGCGTTTCTCTTCCATATCGATTTTTCTCAGGCGCCGAACTCAATTATGTTCATGAAAAACCTGACCATCGCAGGCGGCTTCCTGCTGCTGACCATCACCGGTCCGGGCGCGTTCAGCATCGACCGCGTACTGAATAAAAAGTGGTAAGGCTTCTATACTGAAATCATCAAAAGCGGGGAGTCTCTTCCTCGCTTTTCACATTTATCCTGAGGCTGCGCAAAAGGCAAAGCGCGGGAAAACGGGAGGAGAACTGAATGGGACAACTTATCGACGGCGTCTGGCACGACACGTGGTATGACACCAAATCCACCGGCGGTCGCTTTAAACGCTCCGAGTCAGCCTGGCGCAACTGGGTTACCGCCGATGGCGAACCTGGGCCGACCGGCAAAGGCGGTTTCGCTGCTGAAAAAGACCGTTATCATCTCTATGTTTCCCTTGCCTGTCCCTGGGCGCACCGCACGTTGATTATGCGCAAGCTAAAAGGGCTGGAACCCTTTATCGGCGTTTCGGTCGTACACCCGCTGATGCTACAGGATGGCTGGACCTTTGACGACAGCTTCCCGCAGGCGACCGGCGACAGCCTTTACCAGAACGATTTTCTTTATCAGCTTTATCTGCACGCCGATGAACACTATTCCGGGCGCGTAACGGTGCCGGTGCTGTGGGATAAAAAAACGCAGACCATCGTCAGTAATGAATCGGCGGATATCATTCGCATGTTTAACACCGCCTTCGATGCGCTGGGCGCGCGCGCCGGGGATTATTATCCTCAGGCTCTGCGCAGCCAGATTGATGAGCTGAACGGCTGGATTTACGACACGGTGAACAACGGCGTCTATAAAGCGGGCTTCGCCACCAGCCAGGAAGCTTACGACGAAGCGGTCAACGGCGTTTTCGCCTCGCTTTCACGGCTTGAGCAACTTCTGGGGCAGCACCGTTTTCTTACCGGTAATCACCTTACCGAAGCGGATATCCGCTTGTGGACGACGCTGGTTCGCTTCGACCCGGTTTATGTCACCCATTTTAAATGCGATAAGCATCGCATCAGCGATTACCTTAACCTGCATGGCTTCCTGCGCGATATCTACCAGACGCCAGGCGTCGCGGAGACGGTGAATTTCGACCACATCCGCCACCATTACTTCCGCAGCCACAAAACCATCAACCCGACCGGTATTATCTCCATCGGGCCGTGGCAGGATCTCGATGAGCCTCACGGCCGCGACGAACGTTTCCGCTAATTTCCAGGCGCCCCGTCACGGGCGCCGCTTTCCTTCCCCGCGTCTCATTTACCTGTCGTCAATTCACGACTACGCTTTCACTATCGCTTATAAAACAAGCGATTGATGCTCAGACGAGGCGAAAGCATATGATGGACTGGTATTTTAAAGTTTTGAGAAACTATGTTGGCTTCCGTGGCCGGGCGCGTCGCAAAGAGTACTGGATGTTCATGCTGGTCAATCTCATTTTGACCGGCGTGCTCAGCATGGTGGATAAAATGCTGGGGCTGCGCGTGGCGGGCGATGAGGGCATTCTTACCGCTATTTATGGCCTGCTGGTGTTTCTGCCCTGGTGGGCGGTGCAGTTCCGGCGGCTGCACGATACGGACCGCTCGGCATGGTGGCTGCTGCTGCTTATTATCCCGATTGTGGGCTGGCTCATCATACTGGCGTTTAACTGCCAGGACAGCACGCCTGACGAAAACCGCTTCGGGCCTAATCCTAAACAGGTCATCTGACCCGCCGACGCCGCTGCTATGCGGCGTTACTCTTTTTTTGGCGGCAACTTCCCCGCTGACAGAACGGCAGATAAGCATCGACGCCGCTACAGTGTTTGCTTTCGCCTGCGCTGCAATGACGCCCTGCTCGCTTAACGCCTTGCTGAAAAAAGCTTTGGAATTTCACGCAGGCACCAGGCCTTCGCTTCGCCCATGCTGTCGCGTCGCCAGGCCATAATAATATCGATTTCGCCGGTGTATTCAGGGCTGACTACGCGCAACCGGCCCTCGGCGATATCTTTTTCAACCAGCGCATAAGGCATGGTCGCCACGCCCAGACCGGCAAGCAGCGCCTGGCGTTTATCTTCTATCGAGGTGACGGTCAGACGCGGCTGCTTATCAAGCAACTGCACGGTCAGCACCGGCCTTTCACGTGCGGTATCTGCCACCGCTACGCCGCGATATTTTACGCGGGTCACTTCTGAAAGCGGTTCCGGCTCCTGATGGATCGGGTGATCCGGCGCGGCGACATAGACGTTCATCACTTTATAAAGCTTGCGGGAGTTAATTTCCGACGAGGAGCGAAAATGCATATCCGGCGCGATAACGATATCCGCCCGCCCCTGCTCCAGCCGCTCCCACGCGCCTGCCAGCACCTCGGTAATGATTGAGAGCTGCGTGTTGGCTTTTTCCGCCAGTTTTTCCACTAGCGGGAAGAGCGTGGACGTGGGCACCAGCGCCTCGGCAACGATAGTCAGGTGCGTTTCCCAGCCTCGCGCCAGCGCTTCGGCATCGGTTGTCAGCTTATCCGCCGCTTCTAACAGCACGCGGCCGCGCTCAAGCAGCATACGCCCGACGTTGGTGAATTTGGTACGGTGGCCGGAGCGATCAAACAGCACCACATCCAGCTCTTCTTCAAGCTTTTGCATGGTATAGCTGAGCGCGGACGGCACGCGCCCCAGCTCATCCGCCGCGGCGGCAAAGCTGCCGCGTCTGTCGATAGCGTCCATGACCCTTAATGCTTCCAGCGTCAACGCCCTTTCTTTAGCCATCGGGTTCTCATTCAGGAAATTTGAACATAGGCAGCAGATTAACTGGCTAACATTGCACCGTCCAGACCTTTACCATAAAAGCAAGTAAAGAGAGGTCAAGAAGATGATTACCACGAGAACAGCCAAACAGTGCGGGCAAGCTGACTATGGATGGCTGCAAGCTCGCTATACCTTTTCCTTTGGACACTATTTCGACCCCAAACTGCTGGGCTATGCCTCCCTGCGGGTGCTTAATCAGGAAGTGCTGGCGCCGGGCGCCGCTTTCCAGCCGCGCACTTACCCGAAAGTGGATATTCTGAACCTTATCCTGGAGGGAGAAGCGGAATACCGCGACAGCGAAGGCAACCATGTGCAGGCAAAGGCGGGCGAGGCATTACTGCTTTCGACCCAACCGGGTATTAGCTACAGCGAGCATAACCTGAGCAAGGATAAGTCACTGACCCGCATGCAGCTCTGGCTCGACGCCTGCCCGGAGCGGGAAAGCCCGACCGTGCAAAAGATGACGCTGGCTAATGCCGCGCGCCAGCTTATCGCCTCGCCGGATGGCGCAGAACAAAGCTTGCAGCTTCGCCAGCAGGTGTGGCTGCACCATATCGAGCTTGGCAAAGGCGAACAGCTTGATTTTACGCTGCATGGGCCGCGCGCCTATTTGCAGTCTATTCACGGTCAGTTTCATGCGCTGACGCCTTCTGAAGAGAAAGAGGCGCTTGCCTGCGGCGACGGCGCGTTTATTCGCGACGAAGCGAACCTGACCCTTGTCGCCGATACGCCTTTGCGCGCGTTACTGATTGATTTACCGGTGTAAACCACCGTTTTGCACACAGCGAGTATGTTATGACAGCAGAAGTGAAAAGTAAGGCAACGGCAATGCACGATACGTCATTGCCCAAACATCGCGAATTCCACTACGAGCAGATGCTCAGCGAGCTGGAAGCCATTGTCGCAGAGGCGCAGGCGCGCCTTGTTGAAGAAGAAGCGACAGCGTAATCCCCCCGGGCAGCCGCTGCGGCGGCTTGCCTGTTTCTCTTACAGAACTAAAAATTCCTCATCTTTTCCCCCTTGCCTGACGATAAACCGTAAGAGTGACGTAGCCTGGCGTCTGGCGCTGTCATCCTTTTAACGCCAGAAAACGTGCTGCGACCGTCTTATTTGTCGAAAGAAAAAAGGAAATGTATGAGCAGCGAAGCGAAAGCCGCGAAGCATCAGGTTCTGGTTGAACGTTTATCCGGTATTTTTGAGCGGCTTTACCAGGGGAAGACGCTGGATAAAAGCTGGCTGTGCGAGACTTACGCCATTACGCCTCGTACTGCCTATCGGGATATTGCTCGCATCGCCCACCTGGTGGACGAAATCGCGCCCGGGAAATACCGTCTGGCGGCGGCGCTTCAGCCAGGACTGAGCTATTCGCAGCTCAGCGAGTTCGCCCGGCTGACTGACGTAGCTAAGCTCTTTCCCGACGCCGACGGCAAAAAGCTGCGCGAGGCGCTTAATCATCATGAAACGCTGCTGATTAAAGGCAATACCACGCGCAATAACAGTACGGTTGAAGGCCTGCTTCACGACCTGAAGCAGGCTATCGCCAGACATCAACTGGTCGGATTTACCTATAAAAATAAAGCCCGGCTGGCGCAGCCTTATAAGCTGATTAACCAGAGCGGGCTTTGGTATCTTGCCGCCTGCGAAGCGGAGCGGATGAAAGCGTTTGAACTGGCGAAAATTCAGCGGTTGCTGGTTTACCCGCAAACGTTCGAAGTGGATGCCGTTCGACTTGAAGCCATCAATGAAGGAAATGGCATCTGGTTTGGCGAGCGCACAACGGTCGTGCTGGAAGCCACGCCAAAAGCGGCAGGCTACCTGCAACGTCGTGCTCTCTTCCCGCACCAGCAGATAACGCACACCCATCCCAACGGCGGCGTAACCCTCTCCACTTCGGTTACCAATCCGCAGCTGTTGTTCCGCTGGGTGCGTTACTGGTTGCCGGAGATCCGTATCGTTTCGCCTGTGGACTGGCAGGAAAAATTTGCCAGCGAACTGCAACAGCATGCCGCGCAACTGACGCCTGCATAATAAAAAACCCCACGGCGCTGCGGTGGGGTTTTCTTCTCTTTTTTACTCGTCGAAATACCAGTAGCCCTGATTAACCAGCCCGGTTAATTCAGCCATAAACGCCCGGTTATTCAGCGCGTCGCCCAACTGTTGTCTGCCGATGCAAGCGTAGCGGCAAAGGGCGTCGGCGGCGTTCAGGTCTTGGGTATCCAGCCGTTCGCTGTTGATAAAAATCGTTTCGTCGACATTCAGTACGCGCAGCCCGTTCAGGCGCGTCAGCATCTCGCCGGCTTTCAGCGCTTCGACGATCTCTTCGGTTTCATAGGGCGGTTCGGCGGGCGCAATATCCAGCTCGTGGCGCGGCGTCGTGATGAAACGACCAAACCACTGCTTAAAATCTTCCGGCTGGTTGATCATCTCGATCATCATTCCCCGCAGGCGATCAAGCTCATAACCCTCCACCCGCCCCGGATGTTCCCGACAGGTTAAATCCGGATCGGCATAGTGTTCGCCCCCCAGATCGTTTTCCAGCGCGTAATCGGCGAAGCTGCTGATAAGATCCCTGCCGTTCGGGCCACGAAAGCCTACAGAGTAGTTAAGCGCTGTCTCATGCGTAACGCCGTCGTGCGGGAAACCTGGCGGAATATAAAGGATGTCGCCCGGCTCAAGGTCTTCATCAATAATCGGCTCGAACGGGTCAACGTGAAGCAGCGCCGGATGCGGGCAAAATTGTCGCATGGGCAGTTTATCGCCCACCCGCCAGCGGCGGCTACCCATGCCCTGAATAATAAAGACATCATACTGGTCGATATGCGGTCCTACGCCGCCGCCTGGCACGGAAAACGAGATCATCAGGTCGTCCAGTCGCCAGTCTGGCAGCGCGCGAAACGGACGCACCAGCTCGGCCGAAGGCGCATGCCAGTGATTCACCGCCTGCGCCAGCAACGACCAGCCCGTTTCTCCAAGGCCGTCGAAATGTTCAAACGGGCCGTTACTGGCCTGCCATTGCCCCTTCTTCAGGCTGACCAGACGGCTGTCGACTTCCGGCTCCATTGCAAGCCCCGCCAGTTCATCTGGCGTAATGGGGTCGACAAAGTCTTTAAATGCGTTCTTCAGAACGACAGGTTTTTTCTGCCAGTAAGTTGCTAAAAATTCGGGCCAGTTAAGGTTAAGTTGATAAGCCATCGCTTGAGACCAGTAAAAGTTAAACGGGCTCGATTATAGAGAGGCGAAAGTTTAAGCCGCTTTGTTATGGGTCAAGGCCACGACATTCAATGCTGACAATCGAGAATGACGCTTTGTTTACCGCGTCCTGAAAAAGCAAAACCCCGCCGTAGCGGGGTTTTTAACGTGTGAAGCAGGCCGGTAAGCCGCGTGCTTTTGGGTATAGCGTCGTGGACAGTCATGCATCGCCTGCCCTGAAAAGCAAAACCCCCCGTAGCGGGGTTTTTAACGTGTGAAGCAGGCCGGTAAGCCGCGTGCTTTTGGGTACAGCGTCGTGGACAGTCATGCATCGCCTGCCCTGAAAAGCAAAACCCCGCCGTAGCGGGGTTTTCAAAGTGTGAAGCTGACCGGTAAGCCGCGTGCTTTTGGGTATAGCGTCGTGGACAGTCATGCATCGCCTGCCCTGAAAAAGCAAAACCCCGCCGCAGCGGGGTTTTTAAAGTGTGAAGCTGACCGGTAAGCCGGGTTCTGTCGTGGACAGTCATTCATCTAGGCCAGCAATCGCTCACTGGCTCAAGCAGCCTACCCGGGTTCAGTACGGGCCGTACCTTGTGAACCCCTATTTGGCCTTGCTCCGGGTGGAGTTTACCGTGCCGCGAACTGTTGCCAGCCGCGCGGTGCGCTCTTACCGCACCCTTTCACCCTTACCTGATCCCGCTTGCGCGGGCCATCGGCGGTTTGCTCTCTGTTGCACTGGTCGTAGGCTTGCGCCCCCCAGGCGTTACCTGGCACCCTGCCCTATGGAGCCCGGACTTTCCTCCCCTCCGCCCGTCTCCCCGAAGGGACGACGACGAAGCGGCGACTGTCTGGTCAGCTTCGGCGCAGGAGTATAGAGGGTTTGCGCTTCCCTGTCACGCACGGCGCGTTCTCTTTGCGCGCTGCTTTCAGAATCCATCTTCATTTACTTTCGATAATCTTCGATAAACGGCTTTTGCGACTCAAATCACAACCAATACTTTCGTTAAGTTATACATTCCTTCGAAGCAAAAGATTACGAAAACAGAGGAGTCAGGAATGTTTGTCATTTCCAGTAAAAACCTGCTGTTGAAAGCGCAAAAAGAAGGTTATGCCGTGCCTGCTTTTAATATTCATAACCTTGAAACCTTGCAGGTCGTCGTGGAAACCGCCAGCGAAATGCGCGCTCCGCTGATTGTCGCGGGCACGCCCGGCACTTTCGCTTATGCCGGTACGGGAAACTTGCTGGCGCTCGCGAACGATATGGCACGCCCTTATAACCACCCGCTGGCAGTGCACCTTGATCACCATGAAAAGCTTTCAGATATCAAGCACAAAGTGATGGCTGGCGTGCGTTCGGTAATGAGCGATGGTTCGCAACTCCCCTTTGAGGAAAACGTGGCGCTGGTAAAAAGCGTGGCGACGTTTTGCCATCGCTACGACGCCAGCGTCGAGGCGGAACTGGGCCGGCTTGGCGGGCAGGAAGACGATCTCGTCGTTGACAGCAAAGATGCGTTCTACACCCATCCGGCGCAGGCAAGCGAGTTTGTCGCCCGTACGGGTATTGATTCGCTCGCCGTAGCGATAGGCACAGCCCACGGTCTTTATCATGCAGAACCTGAGCTGGACTTTGCACGGCTGGCGGATATTCGCGCCGCCGTTGATGTGCCCCTGGTGCTGCATGGCGCTTCCGGCCTGCCTGCAAGCGACATTCAAAAAGCCATCGCGCTTGGCGTTTGTAAGGTCAACGTAGCGACCGAACTCAAGCTGGCATTTTCCGCAGAGCTTAAGCGTTATTTCCACGAATACCCGCAAGCCAGCGACCCGCGGCACTACATGCTGCCTGCGAAACTCGCCATGAAAGAGGTGGTTCGAAAAGTCATTCATCACTGCGGTTGCGAAAGCAAGCTCTGATAACGACAGGGGAATGCCTGAAGCACAGCGCACCGCCTGCTTGCTCTTCTCATTTCCTGACAGTTTTTAAGAAATTTACGAGGCAGTTCGCGAAAGCGAAGCATAGCCTTTGTCAAAAAAACAAAAGCCAATGAAGCTAAACGAAAACGGAGGGAAAATGCAGGAAATAATAACCCGGCACAAAGCAGGCAACCAGACAGGGATCTGCTCCGTCTGTTCCGCTCACCCGCTGGTGATAGAAGCTGCGCTGCGTTTTGATTTGAGCACAGACAAAAAAGTATTGATTGAAGCAACCTCTAATCAGGTGAATCAATATGGCGGCTATACCGGCATGCAGCCAGAGCAGTTTCGCCACTTTGTTTTGCGCATAGCCGACAAACTGGGTTTTCCCCACGATCGTATTATTCTTGGCGGCGATCATCTCGGGCCTAACTGCTGGCAGAACGAAAGCGCCGAATCCGCCATGGAAAAATCGGTCGCGTTGATTAAAGCCTATGTCGCGGCAGGCTTTAGCAAGATTCATCTGGACGCATCAATGTCTTGTGCAGACGATCCCCTGCCTCTGGATCCGCAAACCGTAGCGGCGCGGGCGGCCCGCCTCTGCGAAGCGGCAGAACAGACAGCGACGCCTGAACAAAAAGCGCGTCTGACATACGTTATCGGCACGGAAGTTCCGGTACCCGGCGGCGAAGCCAGCACCATAAACAGCGTGCATGTCACGCGCGTAGAAGACGCCGCTTTAACCTATGAAACACACCGTAATGCGTTTTACCGCCTGGGGCTGGAAGAGGCATTTAACCGGGTCATCGCTATCGTAGTGCAGCCCGGCGTGGAGTTTGACCATACCCAGATTATCCATTATCAGTCCCATGCAACGCAGGAGCTTGCCCGCTGGATTAACCCGACGCCGTTAGTCTACGAAGCGCATTCCACTGACTATCAAACGCGACACGCTTACCGTGCGCTGGTTAAAGATCATTTCGCCATTCTCAAAGTTGGGCCTGCGCTGACTTTCGCGCTGCGTGAAGCCATTTTTGGTCTGGCGCATATGGAAAAAGCGCTGATTCCGCCGGAGCAGCGCAGCCATGTGCTGGAAGTGATTGATGAAGTGATGCTCAACGAGCCGGAATACTGGAAAAAATACTATCGCTCCGGCTGGCGCCAGACGATGTTCGATATTCACTTCAGCCTCTCAGACCGTATCCGCTATTACTGGCCGCATCCACGCATTCAGCAGAGCGTCGAAAGGCTTATCGCTAATCTGGACGAGGTGGCGCTGCCGCCAGGCCTTATCAGCCAGTTTCTGCCGGGGCAATTTGAAAGCGTCAACGCCGGCACGCTGATGGCCACGTCGCACAATCTGATTATCGACAAAATTCAGGACGTTCTGCGCGCCTATCGCTACGGTTGCTCCCCCACCGCTGACTGAGGCAAAGAAATCAATGAGCCAGATATTTGTTCGCACCGGTATCCATTTTCCTGACAGCCAACATGCGCTGGCACACATAGGCGAAGCGATGCTCGCCGCCGGGGTGGTGCATAAAACCTACCCCGCCGCACTGCTGGAGCGGGAGGCCGCCTTTCCTACCGGCATTGCGCTGGAACGACACGCCGTCGCTATCCCTCACTGCGAAGCAGCGCATGCGAAATCGGCGGCCATCTACCTTATCCGGCCCGATAAGTCAGTACCGTTTCAGCGCGCTGATGACGACGGAGAGGTAGCCGTCTCGCTCATCATCGCGTTGATTGTTGAAAACCCTACGGCGCAGCTCACGCTGCTGCGCCGTTTATTCACTACGCTGCAAGAGCCCGACGTGCTGGAAGCGCTGCTTCATGTCCCCGCCGATGAACTGGCCGCGCAGTTTCAGCGAACCATCCTTGAACCTGAACGCTGTGCTCAGCCTTCATAATCTACTGATAATAAAAGGAGTGCCCTATGAAACGTAAAGTGATCGTTGCCTGCGGTGGTGCGGTCGCCACCTCAACGATGGCGGCAGAGGAAATTAAAGAGCTATGTGAATCTCACCACATTGAACTCGACCTGGTGCAGTGCCGGGTCAACGAGATTGAAACTTATATGGATGGCGCGGATCTCATCTGCACGACGGCGAAAGTAGACCGCGCGTTTGGCAATATTCCTGTGGTGCACGGCATGCCCTTTGTTTCCGGCGTGGGTATCGAAGCGCTACAGCAAAAAATCCTCACAGTGCTGATGGGGTGATGCCATGTTTAGCGAAATCATGCGCTACATCCTCGACCTTGGCCCTACCGTTATGCTGCCGGTGGTCATTATCATTTTCTCGAAACTGCTGGGGATGAAGCTCGGCGACTGTTTTAAATCGGGTCTGCATATTGGCATCGGTTTTGTCGGCATCGGGCTCGTTATTGGCCTGATGCTTGATTCAATTGGCCCGACGGCGAAAGCCATGGCGGAACATTTTGAGATCAATCTTCATGTCGTCGATGTAGGCTGGCCTGGCTCTTCGCCGATGACCTGGGCTTCGCAAATCGCGCTGGTAGCCATTCCCATCGCGATTGCCGTTAACGTGGCGATGCTGCTGACCCGTATGACCCGCGTGGTCAACGTTGATATCTGGAATATCTGGCATATGACGTTTACCGGCGCAATGCTGCATCTTGCAACCGGCTCTTACTGGATCGGCATTCTTGGCGTCGCGATTCATGCCGCCTTTGTTTACAAGCTGGGCGACTGGTTTGCGAAAGACACCCGCGACTTTTTCGGGCTGGAGGGAATGGCGATTCCACACGGCACATCGGCTTATCTCGGCCCCATCGCCGTACTGGTAGACACCGTTATTGAAAAAATTCCCGGCCTTAACCGCATCCACTTTAGCGCCGACGATGTGCAAAAGCGCTTTGGTCCTTTTGGCGAGCCGGTCACCGTGGGATTTGTTATGGGCATCGTGATTGGCATTCTTGCGGGTTATGACGTTAAGGGCGTCTTGCAACTGGCCGTGAAAACCGCGGCGGTGATGCTGCTGATGCCGCGCGTCATCAAACCGATCATGGATGGCCTGACGCCTATTGCGAAGCAGGCGCGAAAACGTCTGCAAGCCAAATTCGGCAGCCAGGAATTTTTAATTGGCCTCGACCCCGCGCTGCTGCTGGGCCACACCTCAGTAGTTTCCGCCAGCCTGATTTTTATCCCGCTAACTATCCTGATTGCCGTTGTCGTACCGGGTAACCAGGTTCTGCCGTTTGGCGACCTCGCGACCATCGGCTTCTTTGTGGCCATGGCCGTGGCGGTGCATCAGGGCAATCTTTTCCGCACGCTAATATCCGGCGTCATCATTATGAGCATAACGCTCTGGATTGCCACGCAAACCATCGGCCTGCATACCCAGCTTGCTGCAAACGCGGGGGCCCTTAAAGCAGGGGGGATGGTCGCTTCTATGGACCAGGGAGGCTCGCCTGTTACCTGGCTGATGATCCAACTTTGCACCTGGCAGAACATCACCGGATTGGTGGTTATCGGCGTTATCTATATCACTGGCGTGCTGCTTACCTGGCGTCGCGCCCGTGCTTTCGTCGCCGTAGAAAAGGCAACCGCCACCGAACCCAGCCAGACCCTTTCGTGAACCGAGGGGAGCGGTGCTCCCCTGACTATTCCGGAGAGAAAAATGAAATCAGTGGTAATTCATACTGAGGGCAGCGTGTGTGTTGAAGAGCGCCCGGTACCGCGTATTGAAGCGGATAATGAGGTGCTGGTGAAAGTTATCAGCTCCGGTTTATGCGGCTCAGATATTCCCCGCATCTTCGCAAAGGGGGCGCATTACTACCCGATTACGCTGGGCCATGAGTTCAGCGGCTACGTTGAACAATGCGGCAGTGCGGTTAGCGATCTCGCCCCTGGGGATGCCGTCGCCTGCGTTCCGCTGCTGCCCTGCTTCGCCTGTCACGAGTGCGAGAAAGGTTTCTTTTCGCTGTGCAAACACTACCAGTTTGTGGGATCGCGCAGCGAAGGCGGCCATGCCGAATATGTTGTGGTTAAGCGCGCCAACCTGTTTCGCTTGCCCAAAGAGATGGCTATTGAGAAAGGCGCGTTTATCGAGCCTGTTACCGTCGGGCTGCACGCTTTTCAACTGGCGCAAGGATGCGCAGATAAAAACGTCGTTATTGTCGGCGCGGGAACAATAGGCTTGCTGGCGATGCAATGCGCGCGCGCTTTGGGAGCTAAAAGCGTGACGGCGATAGATATCAACCCGGAAAAACTCCGGCTGGCGAAATCGCTTGGCGCAACGCATGCGCTTAACAGTAAGACGATGTCTGCGCAAGAGATAAGCGCTGTGCTGGCTGAAGACCGTTTTAATCAACTGGTCGTAGAAACGGCAGGCACTCCGCAGACCGTCTCTTTATCGATAGAAATTGCAGGCCCTCGCGCTCAGGTCGCCCTGGTCGGCACGCTGCATCATGACCTGACGCTTTCCGCCACGGTCTTTGGCAACATCCTGCGTAAGGAGCTGACGTTAATCGGCAGCTGGATGAATTATTCAGCGCCCTGGCCAGGCCAGGAGTGGCGAACGGCAGCGCACTTGCTGTCAGAAAAACGTATTACGCTTGAGCCGCTTATTGCGCATCAGGGTGATGCGGAAAGCTTTGTCCATGCTGTGCAGGCATTAAACGGCACGCCGATGCCAGGAAAAATAGTGCTGCGGTTTTCCTGAGATAATGAGCCAGCAATCTGCGCTGGCTCACATTTCCTTTCGGAAGAGCTCGTTCATCTTTCACATGCCTTCGATTACACTGATAACAGTTAATTATCAGGCAAAATACTATGAACTCTTTTGAGCGCAGGAACAAAATCATCGAAATGGTTAATAAGCAAGGCAGCGTTATGGTACTGGATCTTTCGAATGCTTTTGGCATTTCCGAAGTGACCATCCGCACCGACTTGCGAATGCTGGAAAAAAAAGGTCTGGTCACGCGTTTTCACGGCGGCGCGGCGAAGCCAGGCAGCAACCTCGCGGAAAGTGACGCTCAGGAGGTTAAACTGGAAGAACGTTATCAGCTGGCAAGCGATCCGAAAAAGCGAATCGCACAGGCCGCGGCCGCTATGATCGAGGAAGGCACGACCATCATTCTTGATAGCGGCAGCACCACCCTGCTGATTGCCGAAGAGATGGCGAAAATGACCAATATCACCGTGATCACGAATAGCCTGCCGGCAGCCTCGCTGCTTGCAAACAATAAGGATATTACACTGGTGGTTTGCGGCGGCACGGTACGTCATAAAACGCTGTCGATGCACGGCGCTATCGCTCAGCTTTCCTTACAAGGCATTAGCGCCGATCTGATGTTTGTAGGAGCCGATGGCATTGATGCTGCCAACGGAATTACCACCTTTAATGAAGGCTATTCCATCAGTGGCGCTATGGCCGCCGCCGCGCATAAAGTTATCGCTGTGCTGGACGCCACTAAATTTAACCGCCGTGGTTTTAACCAGGTTCTGCCTGTAGAGAAAATCGATGGCGTTATCACTGATGACGGGATCGGCGAGGAAGACAAAGCGGCGTTAAAGAAAACCGGCGTTGAGTTGAAGATTGTCTGATACCCATTCAGCAGAGCCGCCTTGTTGAATACCGCACGGCGACCCTGCTTACAGGCGTTTATCCCTGCTGCTCCAGCGCATATTTATACAGCGCGTTTTTCTTCACGCCGTGGATCTCTGCGGCCAGCGCAGCGGCTTTTTTCAGCGGCAACTCGGCTTGCAGCAGCGCCAGGGTACGCAACGCGTCAGCAGGCAGTTCCTCTTCCTGCGCCTTAAAGCCTTCGACAATCAACACCATTTCACCTTTGCGACGGTTTTCATCTTCCTGCACCCAGGCAAGCAGCTCGCCTGCTGGCGCGCCGTGAATCGACTCCCAGGTTTTGGTCAGTTCGCGGGCAAGCACCACGTAGCGGTTTTCGCCTAATACGTCGCGTAAATCCTGCAAGCTATCCAGCAGACGGTGGGTTGATTCATAAAAAATCAGCGTGCGCGGCTCCTGCTCAAGCGCTTTAAGCGCATCGCGACGCCCCTTGGATTTGGCAGGCAGAAAGCCTTCATAGCAGAAGCGGTCCGAAGGCAGGCCGGCTGCCGAAAGCGCGGCGATAGCCGCACAGGGCCCCGGCAGCGGCACCACGCGAATGCCAGCCTCGCGGCAGGCGCGAACCAGATGGTAGCCCGGATCGTTAATCAGCGGCGTTCCGGCGTCGGAAACCAGTGCGATAGTTTGCCCTTCGCGCAGCTTAGCGATCAGCGTTTCCGCTTTTTGTTGCTCATTATGGTCGTGAAGTGCGAACAAACGCGCATTAATCGCGAAATGCTGTAACAGCAGGCCGGTATGACGGGTATCTTCTGCGGCAATCAGATCGACCGATTGCAGCACAGTCAGGGCGCGTTGCGTAATATCGCCGAGATTGCCGATTGGCGTCGGGACAATATAGAGCTGGCCTTGAGAATTCTCCGCCGAATCGTGTTGTTTCATTGTTTAGTCCGTATTGCCGATTTAAAATTGAACATTAGCGATAAAAAAACTCACTGGATACAGTATGGTACCGTCTAAATTTGTTCGTTCGAAAGCCGCGCGCTGCCTGCCCGTTGTGCTGGCAGCGTTGTTTTTTGCAGGCTGTGGCACCCAGAAGCCGGATCAAACCGCCGCCCACATGCAGGGAGAAACAGAGGCGGATTCTGGCTACTACCTGCATCAGATGCAGCAGAGCGCAGATGATAGCAAGACCAACTGGCAATTACTCGCCATACGTGCCCTGCTGAAAGAAGGCAAAAGTCAGCAGGCAATGGAACTGTTTAATCAGTTGCCGCAGACGCTGACCGACGAACAGCGCCGCGAGCAGGCTTTGCTGGCCGTTGAACTTAAAGTGGCGCAACAGGCTTTCGCCGCAGCCGGCACGCTGCTTGGCAACATCAACCCAGCCGACCTTAACCCCTCCCAGCAGGCGCGCTACTATCAGGCGCAAATCACGATAAGCCAGGGACGCCCTTCTCTCGCCCTGCTGCGTGCGCTGATAGCGCAGGAGCCGTTGCTGCAAGGCGCGGATAAACAAAAAAACATTGATGCGACCTGGCAGGCGCTCTCTCAGATGACGCCGCAACAGGCGGCCGCGTTAGTGATTAACGCTGATGAGAATACCCTGCAAGGTTGGCTCGACTTACAGCGCGTCTGGTTTGATAACCGCAACGATCCGAACATGATGAAAGCGGGCATCAGGGACTGGCAAACGCGCTACCCGCAAAACCCCGGCGCGAAACTGCTGCCGACTCAGCTGGCCAACGTCGAAAACTTTAAACCCGCCTCGACAGAGAAAATTGCTTTGCTGTTGCCATTAAACGGCCAGGCGGCTGTGTTTGGCCGCGCCATTCAGCAGGGGTTTGAGGCAGCGAAAAACGCAGGCGTCGCCCAGGTCGGCGCGGGCGCGAGCGCGCAGCAACAGCCAGCGGCGCAGCAGCAACAGCCAGCGGCGCAGCCCGCCCCGGTTTCCGCGCCGCAGGCGCAGCCTGTCGCGGCAAACGGCGTGGCAAGCCCCGCCAGCGCGCCGGTTAATGATTTAACCCATGAACCCGCCGCTGAACAGCCGGCACTGGAGCCCGGCGCCGCCAGCCAGCCAGGCGCAGAGCAGCCCGCAGCGCAAGAGCAGGCTGTCACGCAAGACCCGGCGCAATCCGCCCCACAAGACCAGAACCAGGCGCCGCAAGCGACAGCGACCACGCCCGCAAACCCTTCGGCGGAACTCAAAGTTTACGACACCAGCTCACAGCCGCTTACGCAAATTCTCAGCCAGGTGCAGCAGGATGGCGCCAGCATCGTCGTCGGCCCGCTGCTCAAAGATAAAGTCGATGAAGTTATTCGCAGCAACACGCCGCTGAACGTACTGGCGCTTAACCAGCCGGAAGCGGTGCAGAACCGCGCGAATATCTGCTACTTCGCGCTTTCTCCGGAAGATGAAGCCCGCGACGCCGCCGACCATATCTGGCAGGAAGGCCGTCGCGCGCCGCTGGTGCTGGTGCCACGCAGCGCGCTGGGCGATCGCGTCACTAACGCGTTTGCCGCACAGTGGCAGCATCTGGGCGGCGGCACCGTGCTGCAACAAAAATTCGGCTCCGTCTCTGAACTGAAAATGAACATTAATGGCGGCTCCGGCATTTCGTTAACCGGCAGCCCGGTCTCTTCCAGCATGCCGCAGCAGCAGGGCGTGACAATCGGCGGTCTGACCATCCCGGCGCCGCCAACGGATGCGCAGATTACTGCCGGCAGCAGCGGTAATGTAGACGCCGTTTATATCGTCGCAACCCAGGAGGAAGTGGCGCTGATCAAGCCGATGATCGCCATGCGCAACGGCAGCCACGGCGGCGCGGCGCTTTATGCCAGCTCCCGTAGCGCGCAGAGCAACGCCGGCCCCGATTTCCGCCTGGAAATGGAAGGGTTGCAGTACAGTGAAATCCCGATGCTCGCGGGCGGCAACCCTTCTCTTCAGCAGCAGGCGCTTTCCAGCGTGAACAACGATTATTCTCTGGCCCGTCTCTACGCCATGGGCGTCGATGCCTGGTCGCTTGCCAACCACTTTTCGCAAATGCGTCAGGTCCCCGGCTTCCAGATTAGCGGTAATACCGGCGCGCTGACGGCAAACCAGGATTGCGTCATTAACAGGAAGTTGATGTGGCTCAGATACCAGCAAGGACAAATCGTTCCGGTCAACTAAGCCGTCAGGCCGCAGGCGCGCGTTGGGAAAGCCAGGCGCGCCAGTGGCTTGAACATCAGGGGCTGCGCTTTGTCGCCGCCAATGTTCGTGAACGCTGCGGCGAAATTGACCTGATAATGCGACAGCAGCACGTCACGGTGTTTGTGGAAGTGCGCTATCGTCAATCCTCTCTGTTTGGCGGCGCCGCCGCCAGCGTCACTCGTAACAAGCAACAGAAATTATTACAAACCGCCCGCTTGTGGCTCGCCCGCCACAATGCGAGTTTTGATACTGTGGATTGCCGGTTTGATGTGTTAGCCTTCACCGGCAATGAAATCGAGTGGATTGTGGATGCGTTTTCCACCTGCTCATAACAACACGCAACGCAAAGGATAATCGTGCTCGAAAGAATCAAAGTCTGCTTTACGGAAAGCATTCAAACCCAGATAGCAGCCGCGGAGGCGCTCCCGGATGCCATTTCCCGTGCGGCCATGACGCTGGTTCAGTCGCTGCTGAACGGCAACAAAATTCTCTGTTGTGGCAACGGCACTTCCGCCGCCAACGCACAGCATTTTGCTGCCAGCATGATCAATCGTTTCGAAACCGAACGTCCAAGCCTGCCCGCTATCGCACTTAATACCGATAACGTGGTCTTAACCGCTATCACTAACGACAGGCTGCACGATGAAGTGTATGCCAAGCAGGTGCGCGCGCTTGGGCATGCCGGCGACGTTTTGCTGGCTATCTCTACCCGCGGCAATAGCCGGGATATCGTCAAAGCCGTCGAGGCGGCGGTGACTCGCGACATGACCATTGTCGCCCTGACGGGGTACGACGGCGGTGAGCTGGCAGGTTTGCTCGGACCGCAGGATGTGGAAATTCGTATTCCCTCCCACCGCAGCGCGCGCATTCATGAAATGCACATGCTGACGGTGAACTGCCTGTGCGATCTTATTGATAACACGCTTTTTCCACACCAGGATGATTAAGGAGTATTCATGAAGGCCATTAAGCCCCTCGCTGTCCTTATTACCGCGTTATTATTGCAGGGCTGCATCGCTGCGGCGGTGGTGGGTACGGCTGCGGTCGGCACCAAAGCCGCCACCGACCCGCGTACGGTAGGCACCCAGGTGGATGACGGCACGCTTGAGCTGCGCGTAAACAGCGCGCTGGATAAAGACGAGCAGTTGAAGAAAGAAGCGCGGGTGAAAGTCACCGCTTATCAAGGCAAAGTGCTGCTGGCAGGCCAGGCGCCGAATACCGAGCTGGCTTCCCGCGCCAAACAAATCGCTATGGGTGTTGAAGGCACAACGGAGGTTTATAACGAGATCCGCAACGGTCAGCCGATTAGCCTTGGCACCGCCTCTACGGATACCTGGATAACCACCAAGGTGCGCTCTCAGCTGCTGGCAAGCGATCAGGTAAAATCGTCTAACGTGAAAGTGACGACGGAAAATGGTGAAGTGTTCCTGCTTGGCCTGGTGACCGAGCGCGAAGGGCGCGCAGCGGCGGATACGGCAAGCCGTGTCAGCGGCGTTAAGCACGTCACCACAGCCTTTACCTACATCAAATAGCGCTTTATCCGCCCTCTCCTGTCCGGGAGAGGGCGATTTCCCTGCTTACAGTAACGCCAGCGTTCCCACAATCACGCCTGAACAAACCACCAGCACGCCGGTGAGCCACAGCGCTTTCGCCGGAAACGCTTTGCGCAACATAATAAGCGAAGGCAGACTCACGGCAGGCAACGTCATCAGCAATGCCAGCGCGGGCGCCACGCCCATCCCCGCCAGCATCATGGTCTGCACAATCGGGATTTCCGCCGCTGTCGGGATCACAAACAGGCAGCCGACTATCGCCATCGCAATCACCCACATCAGCGTGTTGCCCACTTCGCCGTCGGCATGGGGAAAGAGCCAGACGCGGGCGGCGCCCAGCGCCAGTACCGCCAGCACATAGACAGGGATCGTGTTCCAGAAGAGCGTCCACAGCGCCTTACCCCAGCGAGTCAGAAACGCGCCCTGCGGCTGCGCCTGCGGTTCAGGCAGAGGAAGCGGCGCAGCGCCGCTCTCCTTGACCGAACGCTGCACCAGCCAGGCGATGCCGACCACCGTCACCACGCCCGCCAGCAAGCGAACCAGCGCGAAATGCCAGCCCAGCACAAAGCCCATAAACATAAGCGTCGCCGGGTTCAGCAGCGGGTTGCCCAGCCAGAAAGCCAGCGCGCCGCCGATGGAAACCGACTGACGACGCATCCCTGCCGCCACAGGCGCAGCGCAGCAGGTGCACATCATTCCAGGCAGCGAGAAAAGCGTGCCAAGCAGCGTGCCGCGAAAGCGCGCCTGTCCCAGCGTGCGCATCAACCAGTCGCGTGGAATAAGTACCTGAATCAACGAACCAAGCAATACGCCGAGCACCGCCGCTTTCCAGACCGCCAGAAAATAGACCAGCGCGTAATCCAGCGCGGCAGTAAGCGGATTGGTTTCCGGCTGCGCCAGCAACGATTTACCAATGCTGTGGGTTTCGGCGGCGGTAAACGCTTTCCCGTAGTAGGGCTGCCATTTGACGTACCATAAACCAACAATCAGGACGAGAAAAAAAAGCGCAGGTTTCCACAAGGCGTGGGGTTTTAGCGCCAGAGACGAAGACTGACCAGCCATAGCATTCCTCTGGAATTTACGAAGAGGTTAAAGAAGCGGCGTCAATACTACGCCTGCGGCACAGGTTGGGAAAGCTCAATAGATGGACGATTGCTCAGCCTTTTCGCGCAATTGACCAGAATCAAGAACGGTGACTTCGCGGCTCCCTGGCGACAGCGCCTCGCTGAGCATGGCTCGCGCTACATCGCGGGCGTGGATAGCCCTCCAGCGGCCCGGCAGCAGGCGAAACAGCGGTGAAAAAAGAGATTCATTGAGGCGCTGCTTTTCCCGCTGGCCCAGCAGCATCGAAGGCCGGGCGATAGTAAGACGCGGCCAGCGTTGCGCCTTTAGCGCTTCTTCCATTTTCCCTTTAACGCGGTTATAGAAAAAGGGCGACTGCGCGTTGGCGCCCACAGCGCTGACCACCAGCATATGCTTCGCGCCCTGACGCAGCCCGGCGATGCCGGTATCCACCACCAGCGTATAGTCGGCAAGAATAAACGCCTCTTTGCTGCCAGCCTCGCGCCGCGTTGTGCCCAGACAGCAAAAGACGATATCGACAGGGTCGGTAAGCTGGGTCAGCACGTCGGTAAGCTGCGGATCGTGAGGGTTAAGCACTTTACGCATTGGCGGCAGCGGGCGGCGCGTGGCGGCGATGATCTGTGTTACGCGCGGTTCTTCCACCAGCATCCGCAGCAGATAACCGCCTATCAGCCCTGTCGCCCCGGTAATCAATACTCGGCTCATCTCATCCCCCTTTGCAGAATTCTCTGCCTTGCAATGTCGCGCCCTTCTACCAGGCTTAATAGTCCGTGCCTTAAGTATTCACCATCTGTGGCGAAAACGACCACTTAAGCCACTGACATCTGGAATAACAACAACGGAGGAATTATGAGCAAGAAGATTGCAGTCTTGATCACCGACGAGTTTGAAGATTCGGAATTTACTTCTCCGGCAGCAGAGTTCCGCAAAGCGGGACACGAAGTTATCACCATTGAAAAAGAAGCGGGCAAAACCGTGACCGGCAAACAGGGCGAAGCGACGGTGACCATTGATAAAGCGATTGATGAAGTCCGCCCGGCGGATTTTGACGCCCTGCTGCTGCCAGGCGGCCATTCACCGGATTCCCTGCGCGGCGACGACCGTTTCGTCACTTTCACCCGAGACTTTATCAACACCGGCAAGCCGGTTTTCGCTATCTGTCACGGCCCGCAGTTGCTGATTAGCGCGGATGTGATCCGCGGGCGTAAATTAACCGCCGTGAAGCCGATTGTGGTGGATGTGAAAAATGCGGGCGCTGAATTTCACGATCAGGAAGTGGTGGTGGACAAAGATCAGCTGGTCACCAGCCGCACGCCGGACGACCTGCCCGCCTTTAACCGGGAAGCGTTACGCCTGCTGGGCGCCTGACGGCTCCCGCAACCAGTGTAGCTTTTTGCCAAAGCCCATGGTGTTGTCGGTGAACTTGATCTCATCGAGACGAATTTCCCAGAGCGGAGACGACATCACCCTGGCGACCGGAAAGCGGCGGTTGTAGCGTTCGCGCCAGGCCTCGCTTTCCGGCCCTTCCACCCGCCGCAGTTCGCCGCGAAACTGTACGCCACGGATTAATGCCACGGTCTTTGGCTGGCCGTTTACCGTTCCGGCTATGCGCGCTTTCACGCCTGCCATTTGCCCGTGCCGCGTTTTCTCATCGCTTAAAAGATAAAAGGCGACGCGCTCGCTATCGTAAACGTAAAACGCATTGGCGCACCATAATTCGTCTTCTCGTCCCACACAGTAAGTTACGACATGTTGCTTAACCAGCCAGCGGCTGATGGCTTCAAGGGCGTCCATACGCTCTCCTGCATTGTTCTGAAGGCTGAAAGACTATCACAGCAAAGCGTGGTAAGGTGCGGGCACGTTGACTCCCCTGCATCGCTATGACTTTCTGGTTTCTTTATTTGATACGCACGGCGGATAACCGCCTTTATACCGGCATCACTACGGATGTCGCGCGCCGCTTTACACAGCATCAGGCAGGAAAAGGGGCAAAAGCGCTGCGCGGCAAAGGCGAGCTCACGCTGGTTTTCAGCGCGCCGGTAGGCGACCGCTCGCAGGCGCTGCGCGCAGAGTACCGAATCAAGCAACTGACGAAAGCGCAGAAAGAGGCGCTGGTGGCAGGAAGCATGGCGTTTGGAGATCTGCTGGCAGACCTCCAGACGCCAGGGGTTCAGAAGCGATTAAAATGCTCGTGATACTCCACCCGTCCGCTGACGCCGTTTAAGGCGTCATCTGCGAGACGGTGCACCTGGAAAGCTGCCTCCGTACCCGGCCAGCGGCAGTGCAGGCCATAACGAGCGGCAGGCTCAAAGCCTAAACGGTTATAGAACGCCGGGTCGCCAAGCGTGACAACCGCCGCGTAGCCAAACTCATTGAGCGAGTCGAGTCCTTCATAGACCAACTGGCGGCCAATGCCCTGGCCGCGCCAGGCTTCATCCACCGCCAGCGGCGCCAGCCCTACCCACTGTAGCTCTTCGCCTTCAATGCTCACCGGGCTGAAAGCGACGTAGCCGACCACTTGTCCTTCATCATCGGTTGCGACAACGCCCAGCGTCAATTGCCCGTCTTCACGCAGCCCGCGCACCAGATTCGCCTCTTCTTCGCCCTGAAAGGCGCGTTTGAGCAGCGCGTCGATACCCGGCGCGTCGATGGGAATTTCTACACGAATCAGCATGGCTCACCTATGGAAGTTACTTTTGTTTGCGGCGGGGCGGTTAACCCGGCCTCAACGAAATCCGCCAGTTGCAGCAACATAACGCGCAGCGGCTTCGGCATGGCGTCCAGATCGATGGCGTCCATCAAGTTTTTGACGTAAAGACCCAGCTCGGTATCGCCTTCAATGACCAGACGACGCTGGAAAAAGAGCGTATCCGGATCCTGCTTGCGGGCCGCAACCATCAACAAATCGGCGGCATTAGCGCGAAAAGTGACATCTGCTTCAGCATTTTGACGCACGATGAGCTTGTTGTCCTCCACCGAGGTATACCAGGTCAGGCCAATATCCTGCACCTCAATGCCAAGCCAGCGCGACTCGAGGAAATCCAGTTCGCCATCTTCCAGCGCCTGGCGAAACTGCCATCCCAGCAGTTGCTCCAGCACCTGACGTTTAAGGATAAAAGGCGCCAGCTTCACCGGCGTTTTCATCACAGAAGGGCCAAGCTGAACCAGGCGCGAACGCAGTATATCCAACACGAGCGGTACTCCTTGATAAAAATGTCCCGTTTATTGTGCCATATCAGGCAGGTGACATAGCGGCTCAAATCAAGCTTTACGCGGGTTTGCTTACCCCTTTATAGATGCCATCAATACGCCATTAACTGCCTCAAATCAAAAATTGTCGCGGGCAGGTTAACTAAAATCCCGTTTCATTAACAATTTTGCTGCACCTTTGCAGCCATCCTACTGGTCAGGAAATCCTATGGAATTGCTTTGCCCCGCTGGCAACCTTCCGGCCCTCAAGGCGGCCATTGAACATGGCGCGGATGCGGTTTATATCGGCCTGAAAGATGACACCAACGCCCGCCACTTCGCCGGGCTTAACTTCACCGAAAAAAAATTGCAGGAGGCGGTGAGTTTTGTGCATCAGCATGGCCGCAAACTGCATATCGCGATTAACACCTTTGCGCACCCGGACGGCTACGCCCGCTGGGAACGCGCCGTAGATATGGCGGCCCAACTGGGGGCCGACGCGCTCATCCTCGCCGATATCGCGATGCTGGAATACGCCGCCGCGCGCTATCCGCACGTGGAGCGCCACGTTTCTGTGCAGGCATCGGCGACCAATGAAGAAGCGATTCGCTTTTATCATCGTCATTTCGATGTAGCGCGCGTTGTTCTGCCGCGCGTGCTTTCGATTCATCAGGTAAAGCAGTTAGCCCGCGTGACGCCAGTGCCGCTGGAGGTCTTCGCCTTCGGCAGCCTTTGTATTATGGCAGAAGGCCGCTGCTATCTCTCCTCATGGCTTACCGGCGAGTCGCCCAACACCGTAGGCGCCTGTTCGCCCGCGAAATTTGTCCGCTGGCAGCAGACGTCGCAGGGCCTCGAATCACGCCTTAACAACGTGCTTATCGACCGCTACCAGGCGTCGGAAAACGCCGGCTACCCCACCCTGTGCAAAGGCCGCTACCTGGTGGACGGCCAGCGCTATCACACCCTGGAAGAGCCCACCAGCCTCAACACGCTTGAGCTGCTGCCGGAACTGCTCGCCGCCAATATCGCCTCGGTAAAAATTGAAGGCCGTCAGCGCAGCCCGGCTTACGTAAGCCAGGTGGCGAAAGTATGGCGTCAGGCAATTGATAGCTGCAAGGCGGACCCGCAAAACTTTGTTCCGCAGCAAGCATGGATGGACGCCCTGGGCGCGATGGCGGAAGGCACGCAAACCACCCTTGGCGCTTATCACCGTAAATGGCAGTAAAGGAGCCGTCATGCAATATTCTTTAGGGCCGGTGCTTTACTACTGGCCGAAAGCGACGCTGGAGCGCTTTTATGAAGCGGCGGCGCAAAGCAGCGCCGATGTGATTTATCTGGGCGAAGCGGTGTGCAGCAAGCGCCGCGAAACCAAAGCGGGCGACTGGCTGGCGATGGCGAAAACACTCGCCGCCAGCGGCAAGCAGGTGGTGCTTTCCACGCTTGCGCTGGTGCAGGCGCCCTCAGAGCTTAACGAGCTGAAACGCTACGTGGACAACGGCGAATTTCTCATTGAAGCGAACGATCTGGGCGCGGTTAACCTCGCTGCTGAACGCAGGCTGCCTTTTGTCGCCGGGCATGCGCTCAATTGCTACAACGCCGTTACACTGCGTCTGCTGTTGAAGCAGGGTATGGTGCGCTGGTGTATGCCGGTCGAGCTTTCCCGCGACTGGCTCAGCAATTTGCTTCAGCAGTGCGATGAGCTGGGCATTCGTCGGCAATTTGAAGTGGAAGTCTTGAGCTATGGACATCTGCCGCTCGCTTATTCTGCCCGTTGCTTTACCGCCCGCTCAGAAAACCGCCCGAAAGACGAATGCGAAACGTGCTGCATTAAGTATCCGCAGGGGCGGCGCGTCGACTCGCAAGAAAACCAGCAGGTGTTTGTGCTGAACGGCATCCAGACCATGAGCGGCTATGTCTATAACCTCGGCAATGAGCTTGCTTCTATGCAGGGGCTGGTGGATATCGTGCGGCTTTCGCCGATGGGGCTGGAAACGCTGGAGATCCTGAAAGCGTTCCGGGCTAATGAGTCGGGCGCCGCGCCGTTGCCGCTGACTGCGCAAAGCGACTGCAACGGTTACTGGAAACGCCTCGCCGGACTGGCGTTGCAGCCGTAAGAAAAGGCTCACTTTGTTAACAACAATCGGCGGATTTTGCTGCACTATTAAAAGTACAGCTTTCTGGCGGCTCGCTGGACAAATCCGCTCCGGCAGCCAGGCTGGAAGAAGACCTTCAATCTGATGACTATGCTGTAACAAAGTGAGCCGTTATGTCTGATAAATCTGTAGTGCCCTTCTCGGTGCTGGATCTCGCGCCGATCCCGCAGGGTTCCACCGCGCAGGACGCTTTTCGCCATTCGCTGGATTTAGCCCGCCTCGCTGAAAAGCGCGGCTATCACCGCTACTGGCTGGCGGAACACCATAATATGACCGGCATCGCCAGCGCCGCCACCTCAGTGCTTATTGGCTATCTGGCGGCGAATACTCAAACGCTGCGTCTGGGCTCAGGCGGCGTAATGCTGCCAAACCATGCGCCACTGGTGATTGCTGAGCAGTTCGGCACGCTGAATGCGCTTTATCCGGGCCGTATTGAACTGGGGCTGGGCCGCGCGCCGGGCAGCGACCAGCGCACAATGATGGCGCTGCGACGCCATATGAGCGCCGACATTGATAACTTCCCCCGCGACGTTAACGAGCTGGTGGAGTGGTTTGACGCCCGCGATCCGAACCCGGCGGTGCGCCCGGTACCGGGCCACGGTTCGAAAATTCCGGTCTGGCTGCTGGGTTCAAGCCTTTACAGCGCGCAGCTGGCGGCGCAGATGGGCCTGCCCTTCGCCTTCGCCTCACACTTCGCGCCGGATATGCTCCTCCAGGCGCTGCATCTTTACCGCACCCACTTCAAGCCTTCAGAGCGGCTGGAAAAACCGTACGCCACGGTGTGCATTAACATTGTCGCCGCCGACAGCAACCGCGACGCGGAGTTTCTCTTCACCTCAATGCAGCAGGCTTTTGTGAAGCTGCGTCGCGGCGAAACCGGTCAGTTGCCGCCGCCGATTGAAAGTATGGACAGTTTCTGGAGCCCGGCGGAGCAGTACGGCGTACAGCAGGCGCTGGGCATGTCGCTGGTGGGCGATAAAGCAAAAGTGCGTCACGGGCTGCTCTCGGTGCTGCGGGAAACTGAAGCGGATGAGATCATGGTTAACGGCCAGATCTTCGACCACGACGCGCGACTGCACTCTTTTGACCTGGCGATGCAGGTGCGCGAAGAGCTGATGTAAAAGTAAAAGAGGCGGAATTCCGCCTCTTTTTTTATTGATAAACCGGCAACAGATTAAAACTGGAAAGCAGATGCACCAGCGCGTTGCCGACGCCAAACAGCAGGATAAGCACAATCATCCCTTTGCCGCCCCACACGCGAAAATGCGGGCTGCCGAAGCGCTTGCGCGAAGCGTTAGCCAGCAGCGCGGGCACGATGGCGGCCCAGATAGTCGCCGCAAGCCCGGCATAACCAATCGCATACAAAAAGCCGTTCGGCCAGACAAGCCCACCCAGCATCGGCGGCGCAAAAGTCAGCAGCACGGTTTTAAAGCGCCCGAACGGCGAATCATCAAAACCAAATAAATCGGCCAGATAATCAAACAGCCCCAGCGTCACGCCCAGAAAAGAACTGGCGACAGCGAAGTTTGAAAAGACGATCAGCAGTAAATCCAGCGAGCGGCTATGTAAGACCCCGCTTAATGCCCCAACCAGCACATCTATATTGCCGCCCTGCTGCGCAATGGCGATAAAACCCGGGCGAGGAATATTGCCCATTGTCGCCAACAGCCAGACCACATAAAGCCCCAGCGCAATCAGCGTGCCGCCCGTCAGACAGCGGACAATAGTGCGAGGATCCTTACCGTAATATTTCATCAGGCTTGGCACATTGCCATGATAGCCAAAAGAAGCCAGACAGAATGGCAGCGTCATTAACAGGTAAGGCGTGTAGCTGGCGTGCGCTTCGGCGCTGTTAAAAAGCACGGCGGGCTGCACATGTCCCAGCAGGCTGCCAAAAGTCAGAAAGAACGTGATGACCTTCGCGCCAAGCACAATCGCCGTGATGCGGCTTACCGCCCGGGTCGACAGCCAGACGATGAAAGCCACCGCCAGCGCGAACAGCAGCCCCGCCATCCGCGCCGGAAAACTTATCGCCATTTCCCCGAGCGTATGCTGAATAATCGAACCGCTGGCTGAGATATAGGCGTAGGTCAGAATATAGAGCACGAAGGCGACCGAGGCGCCGTTTATAACATTCCAGCCTTTGCCCAGCAGGTCTTTTGTCATGGTGTCGAAGCTTGCGCCGATGCGGTAGTTAAGGTTCGCTTCAAGCAGCATCAACCCGGAGTGCAGCATGCAAAACCAGGTAAAACCCAGCGCCAGCAACGACCAGAAAAACCACGCGCCGGACATTACCACCGGCAGTGAGAACATGCCGGCGCCAATAATGGTGCCTGCGATGATAATAATGCCGCCCCAGACAGAGGGCGTGGCGCGCGTGGTAGCGAGAGTCGACATGAAGATTCCTGTAGCTGAACGGCAATAATGCATGCAGCATTGTACCAGTACACGAGTACATTGCCGATAAAAAAAGCCCCGATCGTTCAGACCGGGGCTGTCTTATTTACTTTACGCTTTGTCAGACGCGCTTAACGGCTGGCCTTATGCGTCGCCGAAACGACGGCGGCTTGTGGTGGCGCCCTCTTCACGACGCGGACCGCGGCTGCCTTCACGACGTTCACCGCTGAAACGGCCGCCTTCGCGACGTTCACCGGCAAAACGGCCGTTGCCGCCTTCGCGACGCTCACCGCCGAAACGACGACCTTCGCCACGACCACCTTCACGGCCTTCGCCGCCAAAGCTGCGACCGCCCGGACGACGTTCGCCACGCGGTTGCGCATCGCCCATCAGCTGCATATTCATCGGTTTGTTGAGAATACGCGTGCGGGTAAAGTGTTGCAGCACTTCGGTCGGCATGCCTTTCGGCAGCTCAATCGTGGAGTGCGAAGCAAACAGCTTGATGTTGCCGATGTAACGGCTGCTGATGTCGCCTTCGTTAGCAATAGCGCCAACGATATGACGAACTTCAACACCATCATCGCGACCTACCTCAATGCGGTAGAGTTCCATTTCGCCAGCGTCGCGACGCTCACGTTTCGGACGGTCGCTACGTTCGCCACGCTCACCGCGTTCGCCGCGTTCACCACGACGTTCGAAACGATCGTCACGCTCGCGGAACTCACGCTTAGGACGCATCGGCGCATCCGGCGGCAGGATCAGCGGACGCTCGCCCTGCGCCATTTTCAGCAGCGCGGCGGCCAGCGTTTCGATGTCCAGCTCTTCGCCTTCAGCGCTCGGCTGGATTTTCGCCAGCAGTGCGCGGTACTGATCGAGATCGCTGCTTTCCAGCTGTTGCTGAACTTTAGCGGCGAATTTTTCCAGACGGCGTTGACCCAGCAGTTCTGCGTTCGGCAGCTCGACTTCCGGAATGGTCAGCTTCATGGTGCGCTCAATGTTGCGCAGCAGACGACGCTCGCGGTTCTCAACGAACAGCAGCGCGCGGCCAGCGCGGCCAGCACGACCCGTACGGCCGATACGGTGCACATAAGACTCTGAGTCCATCGGAATGTCGTAGTTAACAACAAGGCTGATACGTTCAACGTCCAGACCGCGTGCCGCTACGTCAGTTGCGATCAAAATATCCAGACGACCATCTTTCAGACGTTCCAGGGTCTGCTCGCGCAGCGCCTGGTTCATATCGCCATTCAGCGCCGCGCTGTTATAACCGCTGCGCTCCAGCGCTTCGGAAACTTCCAGCGTCGCGTTTTTGGTGCGCACGAAAATGATCGCCGCATCAAAATCTTCTGCTTCCAGGAAACGCACCAGCGCTTCGTTTTTGCGCATGCCGTAAACAGACCAGTAGCTCTGGCTGATGTCCGGGCGAGTCGTCACGCTGGACTGAATGCGCACTTCCTGCGGCTCTTTCATGAAGCGGCGAGTAATGCGGCGAATCGCTTCCGGCATAGTGGCGGAGAACAGCGCGGTCTGATGACCTTCCGGGATCTCAGCCATGATGGTTTCAACGTCTTCGATGAAGCCCATACGCAGCATTTCGTCAGCTTCATCCAGAACCAGACCGCTCAGGCGGGAAAGGTCCAGGGTGCCGCGCTTCAGGTGGTCAAGCAGACGACCCGGGGTACCAACAACAATCTGCGGGCCCTGACGCAGAGCGCGCAGCTGTACGTCGTAACGCTGGCCGCCGTAAAGGGCCAGAACGTTTACGCCACGCATGTGTTTAGAAAATTCAGTCATGGCTTCCGCAACCTGAACAGCCAGTTCACGGGTCGGAGCCAGTACGAGGATCTGCGGCGCGCGCAGGTCCGGATCAATGTTATTCAGCAGCGGCAGCGAGAACGCTGCGGTTTTGCCGCTACCAGTCTGGGCCATGCCCAGGACGTCACGACCAGAGAGCAGATGCGGAATACATTCTGCCTGGATCGGAGATGGTTTTTCGTAACCCAGATCGTTAAGGGCTTCAAGGATAGGAGCCTTCAGGCCCAGATCTGCAAAAGTGGTTTCGAATTCAGCCATGTAGTACGTGTGCCTCAATATCAGTGGCGGCCAGTCTACATAACTCATCGTGAAATTTTTGTGCAAATTTCATTGAAAAGTGTGAACCGGCTCAAAGTAGATGGTTTAACGAACAAAAAAGCCCTCACCCGCTAAGGTGATGACATTGTAAAAATGTTTGGGCTGATAGATGTCCGTCAGCTATTGCTGGTCCGATTCTGCCAGGTCTTCTTGCTCCTGGCCCAAGAGCGCTAATTCCAACAATGCATAACGGTGCTCAACGAAATTGTGTACGTTGTTAGCAACCGCTAACTTGAACAGTGCCGTGGCGCTGTCCTTATCCCCCAGACTTAGGTAGTACTTACCTAAATAGAAGTTGGTTTCACTGAGATGCTCAGCGAGCGAGGTGTTATCCGTTGCGTCTGCCTTCAGGCGCTCCATTAACGTTTTTTCGCTAATAGTGCCAAGGTAGAATTCGACGATGTTCCATCCCCACTGTTCTTTGTCCGATTTATCCAGGCGCTGTTGCAAAGCGACTTTAGCCTGTTTCTCATCCAGTTTGCTTTCAGCAAGGAAGAGCCACAGACTACGGAAAGGATCATTGGGATCGTCTTGATAAAACGCCAGCAGATCATCTTGCGCTAACCGGTAACGTCCGCCGTAATAGAGGGCGATACCGCGATTTAAATGCGCGTAGTTGTAAGTTGGATCAAGCTCAAGTACAGAATCAAACGCTTCATAGGCAGCATCAAAATTGCCTGCCTGCGTTAAATAAATGCCTAAGTAATTGAATACTTCAGGCATATCCGGTCGGATAGCCAGCGCTTGTGAAAAATCATTCCGCGCCAGTGCTCTCAAACCAAGACTATCATACAACACTCCGCGCTCATATAAAAGCTGTGCGCGTTCATCATCGGTTAAAGCCCGACTTGCGAGTATCTGTTCCATGCGGGCCAGGATGACTTCTTGCTGCAATGTCGGTTGCAATGGCACCGCGAGGACTTCGCTCTTACGCCAGGCAGAGTTGCTGCATCCTGCCAGCGTTAGAGCTGTCGCAACGAAACACCAGCGCAAAAAAGGCTTCATTTCCTACTCCCGAAGACAACAATTGGATGAACGTCCTGTCCCCCGCCTGCAAACAAGGCGTCCTGCCCGGTAACAAACAGCTCTCCGCATCACTGCGGAGAGCTAAATGGCAAACCTTATTCGGCTTCCGGCGCAGCAGGCGCTGCTGCGGTATCCTGAGTTTGCTCAGTTGCTTCTTTAATGCTTAAACGAACACGGCCCTGACGGTCGACTTCCAGCACCTTAACCGGCACTTCCTGGCCCATTTGCAGGTAGTCGGTCACTTTCTCAACGCGCTTGTCGGCGATCTGAGAAATGTGCACCAGCCCTTCTTTACCGCCACCGATGGCAACGAAAGCACCAAAGTCAACGATGCGGGTCACTTTACCGTTATAGATACGGCCCACTTCGATTTCAGCGGTAATCTCTTCGATACGACGAATTGCGTGTTTCGCTTTTTCACCGTCGGTCGCTGCGATCTTAACGGTACCGTCATCTTCGATTTCGATGGTGGTGCCGGTTTCTTCAGTCAGCGCACGAATCACAGAACCACCCTTACCGATCACGTCTTTGATCTTATCCGGGTTGATCTTAATGGTGTGAATACGCGGTGCGAACTGAGAGATATCGCCGCGCGGCGCGTTGATAGCCTGTTCCATTACGCCAAGGATATGCAGACGCGCGCCCTTAGCCTGGTTCAGTGCAACCTGCATGATCTCTTTAGTGATGCCTTCGATTTTGATATCCATCTGCAACGCAGTGATACCGTCGCGAGAGCCCGCCACTTTGAAGTCCATATCGCCCAGGTGGTCTTCATCGCCCAGGATGTCAGACAGAACAACAAAGTTGTCGCCTTCTTTCACCAGACCCATGGCAATACCTGCAACAGCCGCTTTAATCGGCACGCCTGCGTCCATCAGGGCCAGAGAAGCGCCGCAGACAGAAGCCATAGACGAGGAGCCGTTGGATTCGGTGATTTCAGACACGACGCGTACGGTGTACGGGAAACGGTCCGCCGCTGGCATAACTGCCAGTACGCCGCGCTTCGCCAGACGACCGTGACCGATTTCACGACGCTTCGGCGAACCCACCATACCGGTTTCACCTACGGAGTACGGAGGGAAGTTGTAGTGGAACAGGAAGCGGTCGGTACGCTCGCCCATCAGTTCGTCGATATTCTGCGCATCGCGCTCGGTGCCCAGCGTTGCCGTCACCAGCGCCTGCGTTTCACCACGGGTGAACAGCGCGGAACCGTGAGTACGCGGCAGTACGCCAGTGCGTACGTCCAGGCCACGGATCATATCTTTTTCGCGACCATCGATACGTGGTTCGCCAGCCAGCACGCGAGAACGAACAACATTTTTCTCGATAGCGTGCAGGATGTCGCCCAGTTCGTTTTCATCAAGCGCTTCGCCTTCAGCTTGCTCAGCTTGCAGAGCCGCGATGACGTCGGCTTTGATAGCGTCGATCTGGCCGTAGCGTTCTTGTTTGTCGGTGATGCGATAAGCGTCGCTCAGGCGAGATTCCGCCAGGGCTGCAACGCGCGCATTCAGCGTTTCGTTCGCCGCTTCCGGCTGCCAGTCCCAACGCGGTTTACCGGCTTCTTTCACCAGGTCGTTGATATTCTGGATGACGATCTGCTGTTGCTCGTGGCCATAAACCACAGCGCCCAGCATCTGGTCTTCGCTCAGCAGTTCTGCTTCAGATTCCACCATCAGCACAGCGCTTTCGGTACCGGCAACCACGAGGTCCAGTTTGCTGGATTTCAGCTCTTCCTGGGTCGGGTTCAGTACATACTGGTCGTTGATATAACCAACGCGAGCAGCGCCAATCGGGCCGTTAAACGGAATGCCGGAGAGGGAAAGCGCGGCGGAAGCGCCGATCATCGCCACGATATCCGGGTTAACCTGCGGGTTAACGGAAACGACAGTCGCGATAACCTGTACTTCGTTAACGAAACCTTCCGGGAACAGCGGACGGAGCGGGCGGTCAATCAGACGCGCGATCAGCGTTTCGCCTTCGCTCGGACGGCCTTCACGACGGAAGAAACCGCCGGGAATGCGGCCAGCAGCGTAGGTACGCTCCTGATAGTTGATGGTCAGCGGGAAAAAGTCCTGACCTGGCTTGGCTTTTTTAGCGCCCACAACGGTAACGAATACCGCAGTGTCGTCCATGCTCGCCATTACGGCGGCTGTCGCCTGGCGTGCCATCATGCCGGTTTCAAGCGTGACGGTATGCTGGCCATACTGGAATTTACGAACGATCGGATTAAGCAAAATTGTACCCTTTCTTAATGAACAACAGCACGCCCAGGGCCGTGCTGACAATACCCGATCTTCTTTGCATCCTCGCGACTAATGACAACCCTAATCCGCCTTTGCGGATGAAGCCTCTCATTAGCCGCGCGAACCTCTGCAATGAAGATCATTCTTAGCAACAATACATTAGTTTCCAGAGAATTGCTGCCGCCTGGTCGAAAAAAGGGGCCGTAAAGGCCCCCTTTTCTGAAACTCGCAAGAATTAGCGACGCAGACCCAGACGCTCGATCAGCGCAGTGTAGCGTGCAACATCTTTACGTTTCAGGTAGTCGAGCAGTTTACGACGCTGAGAAACCATGCGCAGCAGACCACGACGGCTGTGGTGATCTTTTTTGTGCTCTGCAAAGTGGCCCTGCAGGTGGTTAATCTGTGCAGTCAGCAGAGCAACCTGAACTTCGGTGGAACCGCTGTCGTTAGCACCACGACCAAACTCAGAAACGATTTTAGCTTTAGCTTCAACGCTTAGAGACATTTTAAAACTCCAAAAGTAAAAGAATGAAAGGATGCCGATCTCTAATTCAGCAATCCCATGTTTAACGCCTGCCGATTGTTAACCAATTCGCACAGCGTTAAGCGGCAATATTCTACTCGCCTCACTGGTTTATCGCAAGGCAAGCCAGAATGCTACGCCGGATATTCCACCACCAGACGGCGCGGCGCCACGCGGCCTTCTTCGTCGATTTCCCCCATGCCGAGGAACTTGCCTTCATCGCCTTCGGTCACGCGTACCAGTCCTGCTTGCGGCGCATTTGTCGTACGCACCGGGTTGCCGTTCTTAAAGTAAACGGACGACGTTAACGGAATATTAACCACAGGATAATCCGAAGCAGGACTATCCATCGGCATGAGTAACGGGTCGATCAGCTCACTTGCCGGAATACCCTGCGCTTCCGCCTGTCCCAGCAGCGCATTAAGCTGCTCCAGGGTGACCATGCGTTCGACAGGATATTTACTCACTGCCAGACGGCGCAAGAATATGACATGTGCGCCGCAACCCAGCTTTTCACCGAGATCATCGATAATGGTGCGGATATAAGTGCCCTTAGAGCAGTGCACTTCCAGCTCCAGCTCATCACCTTCGTGGCGGATGAAAAGCAGTTCGTAGACGGTAATCGGGCGCGGCTCGCGAGGCACCTCAATGCCCTGGCGAGCATACTCGTAAAGCGGCTTGCCCTGATACTTAAGCGCCGAAAACATGGTCGGCACTTGCAACGTGTCGCCACGAAAGCTGTTCAGGGCGCTGGCGAGCTGTTCATCGCTGAACGCTACCGGGCGAACTTCCACCACATTCCCATCAGCATCTGAAGTATCGGTACGTTGTCCGAGACGGGCGATGACCCGATAACGCTTATCTGAATCGAGCAGGTACTGCGAGAACTTCGTTGCTTCGCCAAGGCAAATCGGCAGCATGCCGGTCGCCAGCGGATCCAGCGCGCCAGTATGCCCGGCGCGGTTAGCGTTATAGATGCGTTTTACTTTTTGCAGCGCATCGTTGGAGGAGAGTCCTTGCGGTTTATCCAGCAACAAGACGCCGTGAATATCACGGCCGCGACGACGAGGGCGACTCATTACTCCTCCTTGTCGTCGTCCGTGTTAACACGACGCGCTTCGTCATGCTTAACGACGTTCGTCACCAGGTTGGACATACGCATGCCTTCCACCAGCGAGTTGTCGTAGAAAAAGGTCAGCTCCGGCACAATGCGCAGTCGCATTGCTTTACCTAACAGCGTGCGGATAAAACCGGAGGCGTCCTGCAACGCTTTGATGCCCGCTTTAATGGCGGCTTCATCTTTATCGTTGAGGAAGGTGACATACACTTTGGCATAAGCCAGATCGCGGGAGACTTCTACACCAGAAACGGTTGTCATCAGGCCCAGGCGCGGATCTTTAATTTCACGTTGCAGGATGATAGCAATCTCTTTTTGCATCTCCTGCGCCACGCGCTGCGGGCGGCCAAATTCTTTCGCCATAATTAATTCTCCATACAAAGCGGGGGGCACATGGCCCCCCTGATAATGCTGTCGCGCGGTCGCTATCAGGCGATGGTGCGCTGGATCTCGATGACTTCGAAGACTTCGATCATGTCGCCAGTACGGACGTCATTGTAGTTCTTAACGCCGATACCACATTCCATGCCGTTACGGACTTCGTTCACGTCATCTTTGAAGCGGCGCAGGGATTCCAGCTCGCCTTCATAGATAACCACGTTGTCGCGCAGTACGCGGATTGGGTTGTGACGTTTAACCACGCCCTCGGTAACCATACAGCCAGCAATCGCGCCGAATTTCGGTGATTTAAAGACATCACGCACTTCGGCCAGACCGATAATCTGCTGTTTAAGTTCCGGAGAGAGCATGCCGCTCATCGCCGCTTTTACTTCGTCGATCAGGTTATAGATGACGGAGTAGTAACGCAGATCCAGGCTTTCTGCTTCAATTACGCGGCGCGCGGATGCATCGGCACGTACGTTAAAGCCAACCAGGATAGCGTTAGACGCAGCAGCCAGCGTAGCATCGGTTTCGGTGATACCACCCACACCGGAGCCGACAATCTTCACTTTCACTTCTTCAGTAGAAAGTTTCAGCAGCGAATCGGAGATGGCTTCCACAGAACCCTGAACGTCGGCTTTCAGCACGATATTCACTTCGGACACTTCGCCTTCGGTCATGTTGGCGAACATGTTTTCGAGTTTAGACTTCTGCTGACGCGCCAGTTTAACTTCGCGGAATTTGCCCTGACGGTACAGCGCAACTTCGCGTGCTTTCTTCTCGTCACGAACGACAGTCACTTCATCGCCTGCCGCCGGAACGCCGGAAAGACCCAGGATTTCCACCGGAATGGACGGACCCGCTTCCTGCACTTCCTGACCCAGTTCGTTACGCATCGCACGTACACGGCCATATTCAAAGCCGCACAGCACGATGTCGCCACGGTTCAGCGTACCTTCACGAACCAGAACGGTAGCAACCGGACCACGACCTTTATCAAGGAAGGATTCGATAACCACGCCGCTCGCCATACCTTTACGTACGGCTTTCAGCTCCAGCACTTCCGCTTGCAGCAGAATCGCGTTCAGCAGGTCATCAATGCCGGTACCGGCTTTCGCGGAAACGTGTACGAACTGGCTTTCGCCGCCCCACTCTTCCGGGATAATGCCGTACTGAGCAAGTTCATTCTTCACGCGATCCGGATCGGCTTCCGGCTTATCAATTTTGTTCACCGCTACGACTACCGGCACCTGTGCCGCTTTCGCGTGCTGGATAGCTTCGATAGTTTGCGGCATCACGCCGTCGTCTGCCGCCACTACCAGTACAACGATATCCGTCGCCTGAGCACCACGCGCACGCATCGCGGTAAACGCGGCGTGGCCCGGGGTATCCAGGAAGGTAATCATGCCATCGTCGGTCTGAACGTGATAAGCACCAATGTGCTGGGTAATGCCGCCTGCCTCGCCAGACGCCACTTTCGTGGAGCGAATGTAGTCGAGCAGAGAGGTTTTACCATGGTCAACGTGACCCATGATGGTAACGACCGGCGCGCGAGCTTCCGCCTGAGCGCCAGTATCACGGTCGCTCATGACCGCTTCTTCCAGCTCATTTTCACGGCGCAGGATAACCTTATGGCCCATCTCTTCTGCAACGAGCTGTGCGGTTTCCTGGTCGATAACCTGGTTGATGGTAGCCATCGCGCCCAGCTTCATCATCGCTTTGATGACCTGAGAGCCTTTCACCGCCATTTTGTTAGCCAGTTCAGCAACGGTGATGGTTTCACCAATCACAACATCACGGTTAACCGCCTGCGCAGGCTTCTGGAAGCCTTGCTGCAAAGAGCTGCCTTTACGCTGTTTTCCGCCTTTACCGCCACGAACCGCGGCACGCGCTTCTTCACGATCGGCTTTAGACTCAGAATGTTTGTTGCCTTTCTTAGGACGCGGCGCCTTAGCTGTACGGGTACGGCCACGGCCACCTTCAACTTCACGGTCATTATCGTCTTCAGCTTGACGCGCATGCTGTGACGTAGTGACATGATAGTCGCTGGTGTCTTCGGGCTCGCTGGACTCTTCCCAACGGCCAGAATTCTCTTCCGCCATGCGGCGTGCTTCTTCCGCTACGCGACGGGCGTCTTCTTCAAGTTTGCGACGCGCCTCTTCTTCAGCTTTACGCTTAAGCTCCAGGGCTTCCGCTTCACGGCGCGTTTTTTCCGCCTGAGCACTTTTGCTCATTTCGTCAGATTGTTGATTGCTCACTTTGCTCGTTTCCGCAGCTGCGCGTTTTGCCTTATCAGCGTTATCGCGTTTAGCCTGTTCTTCAGCTTCGCGCTTCGCTTTTTCGGCGGTTTCACGCTTGGCTTTTTCCTCTGCCTCACGTTTGGCAGCTTCCTCTGCTTCACGACGGGCATTCTCTTCCGCTTCACGCTTCGCCTGTTCTTCCGCAGCGAGACGTTCAGCCTCAAGCGGATCACGTTTTACAAAGGTGCGTTTTTTGCGGACTTCGATCTGTACCGATTTACTTTTCCCACCGGTACCCTGAATATTTAGTGTACTGCGCGTTTTGCGCTGCAACGTCAGTTTATCTGGCGCGGAACCATGTTCGCGGTTCAGGTGCGCCAGTAACGTTTGTTTCTCTTGTGCTGTCACAGAATCATCAGCCGACTTCGGGATCCCTGCATCAGCGAATTGCTGTACCAGGCGGTCCACGGAGGTCTGAATCTCTGCGGCCAGCGCTTTTACGGTTACATCAGTCATGCTGTTCCTTCCTGCTACAGTTTATTACGCTTCGTCGCCAAACCAGCAAATATTACGGGCCGCCATGATAAGCTCACCGGCTTTCTCATCGTTCAGGCCTTCAATATCAGACAGGTCGTCCACGCCCTGGTCGGCGAGGTCTTCCAGCGTACAAACACCGCGTGCGGCCAGTTTATAGGCCAGGGTGCGATCCATACCTTCAAGGCTCAGCAGATCTTCGCTAGGTTTGTTGTCGCCGAGGCTCTCTTCCTGGGCAAGCGCCAGGGTAGTGAGCGCATTTTTGGCGCGTTCGCGTAAAGCTTCCACGGTATCCTCGTCGAGGCCTTCGATTTCAAGCAGCTCTTTCATCGGCACATAGGCCAGCTCTTCGAGCGTGGAGAAACCTTCTTCCACCAGAACCGTGGCAAAATCTTCATCAATATCGAGATAACGGGTAAAGGTATCGATGGCCGCATGCGCTTCTGCCTGATGCTTCGCTTGCAGATCGTCAACGGTCATTACGTTGAGTTCCCAGCCGCTCAGCTGCGAGGCCAGACGCACGTTCTGACCATTACGACCGATAGCCTGCGCCAGGTTGCCCGCTTCTACCGCGATATCCATAGTGTGCTTGTCTTCGTCAACCACAATGGAAGCCACGTCAGCCGGCGCCATGGCGTTAATCACGAACTGAGCCGGGTTATCGTCCCAAAGCACAATATCGATACGCTCGCCGCCAAGCTCAGTGGAAACAGCTTGTACACGGGCGCCACGCATACCGACGCATGCGCCTACCGGATCGATACGCTTGTCGTTGGTTTTCACGGCAATCTTGGCGCGAGAACCGGGATCGCGGGCCGCCGCTTTAATCTCAATAACTTCTTCGCCGATTTCCGGCACTTCAATACGGAAAAGCTCAATCAGCATTTCCGGTTTAGCGCGAGTAACGAAGAGCTGCGCGCCGCGAGCTTCCGGACGAACGGCGTAAAGCACGCCACGTATGCGGTCACCCGGACGGAAGTTTTCACGCGGCAGCATATCTTCACGCAGGATAACCGCCTCAGCGTTGCTACCCAGATCGAGAGTGATATTGTCGCGGTTTACTTTTTTCACCACGCCAGTGATGATTTCGCCTTCATGCTCGCGGAACTGATCCACCACCATCGCACGTTCAGCTTCACGCACTTTCTGCACGATAACTTGCTTGGCGGTCTGCGTAGTAATGCGGTCAAAAGTCACAGATTCAATCTGATCTTCGACGTAATCGCCCACATTCAGGCTCGGATCTTCATAACGCGCCGCTTCCAGCGTGATTTCGCGGGTCGGCTGAGTCACTTCTTCAACAATGACCCAACGACGGAACGTATCGAAATCACCGCTTTTGCGATCGATGCTTACGCGAACATCGATCTCTTGTTCATATTTTTTCTTGGTTGCCGTGGCCAGGGCACTTTCCAGCGCTTCAAAAATCTTCTCGCGCGGAACCGCTTTTTCGTTAGAAACTGCTTCTACAACAGCCAAAATCTCTTTGTTCATCGGGGGCCTTCGCCTCAATCCAGACTATTAAAAGTGGGGAACCAGGTTCGCTTTCTGAATGTTGCTCAGCGCGAACACTTCATCTTTGCCTTCGACCGTTACGGTGATCATCTCGCCATCGACGGCTTTGATGATGCCCTGCCATTTACGACGGTTCTGGACTGCCATGCGCAGCACAAGCGCGGCTTCTTCGCCAATATAACGGGTGTAGTGTTCGGCAGTGAACAGCGGACGCTCGAGACCCGGCGAGGAGACTTCCAGGTTGTAAGCTACCGTGATGGGATCTTCAACATCCAGTACGGCGCTTACCTGGTGGCTGACATCAGCACAATCGTCAACAGTGATGCCATCTTCACTATCAATATAGATGCGCAGCGTCGATGTGCGACCGCGAATGAATTCGATGCCGACGAGTTCGTAGCCCAGCGCTTCCACTGGTGCTGTAATCATCTCTGTTAATTTTTGCTCTAATGTGGACAAGCCCACCCCCAGGACATAAAAAAAGGGCCTATAGCCCAGTTATTCTTTAGTCAGATAACAAAAAACCCCGATAAATCGGGGCTTTTAATAACTGAACCCTGTAAACCGCAACTGCGGTCCGGACTACTTTCCGAAGAGTTTTTCAAAAACGGAAGTGAAGAAGTATAGCTTCTCCACTGTCTATTTGAAAAACAACTCTCAGGGAAAGTGGTTGCGGGGGCCGGATTTGAACCGACGACCTTCGGGTTATGAGCCCGACGAGCTACCAGGCTGCTCCACCCCGCGTCCGAAAACGTGGCAAATACTACGCCTATTACGTGAAAAAAGCAAATTTTGCTGGGATTTGGTACCGAGGACGGGACTTGAACCCGTAAGCCCAATCGGGCACTACCACCTCAAGGTAGCGTGTCTACCAATTCCACCACCTCGGCACTATGTGCGCAGTTCTCTGTTTACTGCGCTGAAGCTGACAAATTAACGTGGGATATCGCTGGTCGGCTGAGCCGGTGCGGTATTTTGAGTCGGCTCAGTCTTAGCTGGCTGGCTCAGGTTTTCCCACTCGCTTCCTTTATTGGTTTTGTTGCTGTTAATGTTACCCAGTACCAGGCTGATGATGAAGAACAGGGTCGCCAGGATAGCTGTCATACGGGTCATGAAGTTACCAGAACCACTTGAACCGAACAGCGTGGCGGAAGCGCCTGCACCAAAGGAGGCTCCCATATCAGCGCCTTTACCTTGTTGCAGCATAATCAGACCAACCAGGGCCAACGCTACAATAAGGAAAACAACTAAAAGAGCTTCGTACATAATCAACCTGTTCCTTGCGGGGTAACCGCAGCCAATTGCTTCAAACCAATAGCGCGGAGGTCTTTGTCATTCCCTCCTGAAGCGGGTGTGAATACTAACGAAAGCGAATGCCCTGTGCAAGGGCATTTTTTTGTTATTGAATCAACTGCGGAAAAAAGCGACAAAAGCGTCAGAAACGGATAAAAAAAAGGCAGCCCAAGCCGCCTTTTTAACCACTTATCACTCAAACCGCTTTTACAGCATCAGCAATACGGTTTGCGAACTCTGTAACTTGCTCTTCGTTCTCGCCTTCCACCATTACGCGGATAAGCGGCTCGGTGCCAGATTTACGCAGCAACACGCGCCCGCGATTGCCAAGCGTAGCTTCCACGTCAGCAGTAATCGCTTTAACGCGTTCGTTCTCCAGCGGATCGCCGCTGCCTGGCGTAAAGCGCACATTGACCAGCACTTGCGGGAAGAGTTTCATACCGCTGCAAAGGTCGTGCAAGCTCATATGGTTGCGCGCCATTGCCGTTAACACCTGTAATGCCGCTACAATGCCGTCCCCGGTCGTGGTCTTATCCAGCAGAATCACGTGACCCGAGTTTTCTGCGCCGATGCGCCAGCCTTTTTCCTGCATTTTTTCCAGTACGTAACGGTCGCCCACTTTTGCACGGATGAAGGGGATGCCGAGCTGTTTCAACGCGACCTCAAGCCCCATATTACTCATCAGCGTACCTACTGCGCCGCCGCGTAACTGCCCCTGGCGCAGCCCTTCACGCGCGATGATATAAAGAATCTGGTCGCCATCCACTTTATTACCGGCATGATCGACCATGATTACGCGATCGCCGTCGCCGTCAAACGCTATTCCCAGGTGGGCTTTCTCTGCGATAACCCTTTCCTGCAACAGACGCACATCGGTAGCGCCGCATTTTTCGTTGATGTTTACCCCATCCGGCTCACAACCGATGGTGATAACCTTTGCGCCCAGTTCGCGAAAGACATTCGGCGCAATATGGTAAGTGGCGCCGTTTGCGCAATCCACCACGATTTTCAGGTCATTGAGGTTGAGCTCGTTAGGGAAAGTCGCCTTACAAAACTCAATGTAACGCCCTGCGGCATCCACAATGCGGCTGGCTTTGCCAAGCTCAGCGGAATCGACGCAACTGATCTCTTTTTCCATTTCCGCTTCTATGGCTTCTTCCACTTCATCGGGTAGTTTGGTGCCGTCTATGGAGAAAAATTTGATGCCATTATCATAGAAGGGGTTGTGCGAAGCAGAAATGACGATGCCAGCTTCTGCACGGAAAGTACGCGTCAGGTAAGCCACGGCTGGCGTAGGCATAGGCCCGGTAAACGAGGCGGACAGCCCCGCCGCAGCAAGCCCCGCCTCAAGTGCAGATTCCAGCATATAGCCAGAAATGCGCGTGTCCTTACCAATAATGACTTTTTTTGAGCCATGACGTGCCAGAACCTTCCCGGCGGCCCAACCCAGCTTCAGAACAAAATCCGGCGTTATCGGTGCGTCGCCCACGCGGCCACGGATCCCATCAGTTCCAAAATATTTACGGTTACTCATAGCGTTTTTTATCCTTCGCTGAAAGTGTAGCTTCAACCACGCGCATCGCTTCCACGGTTTCTTTTACGTCGTGAACCCTCACGATCTGTGCGCCCTGCATTGCCGCGATGACTGCACACGCAAGACTGCCGGAAAGGCGCTGATCGGGTCCGACATTAAGCAATTGACCCACCATACTTTTACGCGACATTCCCACCAACAGCGGTAATCCAAAGTGATGAAATTCACAAATTCGCGCGAGAAGTTGATAGTTATGGGTGAGATTTTTACCGAAACCGAATCCCGGGTCGAGCAAGATTTTGTCACGTGAGATGCCGGCAGCTTCACAGCGAGCAATATGTTGTTGGAAGAACTGCTCTACTTCTGCAAAAACATTTTCATACTGCGGCGCCTGCTGCATGGTTTTAGGTTCGCCCTGCATGTGCATAAGACAGACCGGCAAACCTGTTTCGACTGCTGCTGCAAGGGCGCCTGGCTCTTGCAGAGAGCGAATATCATTAATGATGTGAGCACCCACTCTTGCAGCTTCGCGAATAACTTCAGGCTTAGAGGTATCCACCGAAATCCAGATTTCAAAACGCTGCGCCAGCGCTTCGACGACAGGAATAACACGCGCCAGCTCTTCTTCTACGCTTACCTCCGCCGCGCCTGGCCGCGTTGATTCGCCGCCCACATCAATGATAGTTGCGCCAGCGTTGATCATCGCATTGGCATGCTTTACCGCTTCCACCAGCGTGTTGTGCTGGCCGCCGTCAGAGAAAGAATCTGGCGTGACGTTAAGGATGCCCATGACATGAGGATGTGAGAGATCGAGGGTAGAACCCTGAGCGAAGAGTTTCATTGCTGGTCCTTTGGACGTGAAGATTTACAAAAACGAAAACCCCGGACAAGCCGGGGTTTTAATTTACTGCGACAGTGCGCGATGAACCACTTACTTATCGCCAAACTGCTCAGACATGGTGTTGCCTGGGTTTGGCGTACGCGGCTCATCAACCGGACGCGGGGCGCGCGGCGTACCGCTGCTGTCGTTATTGTTAGCGCCTGGATCTTCCCAGCCTGCTGGCGGACGTACATCGCGACGGGCCATCAGGTCATCGATCTGCGGTGCGTCGATGGTTTCATATTTCATCAGCGCATCTTTCATGGCGTGCAGGATGTCCATATTGTCGTTCAGGATCTGACGTGCGCGATTGTAGTTACGCTCAATCAGCGATTTCACTTCCTGGTCGATGATACGAGCCGTCTCATCCGACATATGTTTGGCTTTCGCCACGCTGCGGCCCAGGAACACTTCTCCCTCTTCTTCCGCATACAGCAACGGACCGAGTTTTTCTGAGAAGCCCCACTGGGTAACCATGTTACGGGCCAGGTTAGTCGCTACCTTAATGTCATTCGACGCGCCGGTAGAAACATGCTCTGCGCCATAAATAATCTCTTCAGCCAGACGACCGCCATACAGCGTAGAGATCTGACTTTCCAGTTTCTGACGGCTGGCGCTGATCGCGTCGCCCTCAGGCAGGAAGAAGGTCACACCCAGCGCACGCCCGCGCGGAATAATCGTCACTTTGTGCACCGGATCGTGTTCCGGCACCAGACGACCGATGATAGCGTGGCCTGCTTCGTGGTAAGCGGTCGATTCTTTCTGCGCTTCCGTCATCACCATGGAACGGCGTTCCGCCCCCATCATGATCTTGTCTTTCGCTTTTTCGAACTCAACCATGGAGACCACGCGCTTGTTGCCGCGTGCGGCAAACAGAGCGGCTTCGTTCACCAGATTCGCCAGGTCCGCACCAGAGAAGCCAGGCGTACCGCGGGCAATGATTGCCGCGTCGATATCTGGCGCCAGCGGTACGCGACGCATATGGACTTTCAGGATCTGCTCACGACCGCGCACATCCGGCAGACCAACCACAACCTGACGGTCGAAACGGCCTGGACGCAGCAGCGCCGGGTCAAGCACGTCCGGACGGTTAGTCGCTGCGATAACGATAATGCCTTCGTTACCTTCAAAGCCGTCCATTTCAACCAGCATCTGGTTCAGCGTCTGTTCACGTTCATCGTGACCGCCGCCAAGGCCTGCGCCACGCTGGCGGCCTACGGCGTCGATTTCATCGATAAAGATGATGCAAGGGGCGGCCTTTTTGGCTTGCTCGAACATGTCGCGCACGCGGGAAGCACCGACACCCACAAACATCTCAACGAAGTCAGAACCGGAAATGGTAAAGAACGGCACTTTAGCTTCGCCAGCGATAGCTTTCGCCAGCAGCGTTTTACCGGTACCCGGCGGGCCTACCATCAGAACGCCTTTAGGGATTTTACCGCCCAGCTTCTGGAAACGGCTCGGCTCGCGCAGATATTCAACGAGTTCGCCGACTTCTTCTTTCGCTTCATCGCAACCCGCTACGTCGGCGAAAGTGGTTTTAATTTGATCTTCGGTCAACATGCGCGCTTTGCTTTTACCGAACGACATGGCGCCTTTGCCACCGCCGCCCTGCATTTGGCGCATGAAGAATATCCAGACCCCAATCAACAGAAGCATCGGGAACCAGGAAATGAAGATAGAAGCCAGCAGGCTCGGTTCTTCAGGCGGTTCACCAACCACTTTCACGTTTTTAGTCAGGAGGTTATCAAGCAGTTTGGGATCGTTTACAGGAATGTAAGTCGTGTATCGGTTACTATCTTTCTTGGTAACGTTGATTTCACGTCCGTTGATACGCGCTTCGCGAACCTGGTCCTGATTCACTTCTTGCAGGAAGGTAGAGTAATCCACCCTACGGCCATTCGACTCGCTGGGCCCAAAGCTCTGGAATACTGACATCAGCACAACTGCGATGACCAGCCAGAGTATTAGGTTTTTCGCCATGTCACTCAAGGGATTAACCTCATATTACAACTGTGTTAACAAACAGCGTCAGGGTACTATAGTTTACGCCCGGTCGCTACAATGTACACTTCACGTGAACGGGCACGAGAAGAGTCCGGTTTACGAACTTTCACCTTCGTAAACAGGGAGCGAATTTCTCGCAGGTATTCATCGAAACCTTCGCCCTGAAACACCTTCACAACAAAACTTCCGCCCGGTGCCAATACATCCCGACACATTTCGAGCGCCAACTCCACCAGATACATGGCGCGGGGAATATCGACAGCAGGCGTTCCGCTCATGTTCGGTGCCATATCTGACATGACAACCTGTACTTTATTGTCACCTACACGCTCCAGCAGCGCTTTCATGACTAATTCATCACGAAAATCGCCCTGAAGGAAGTCCACACCAACAATAGGATCCATAGGTAAAAGATCGCAGGCGATGATGCGGCCAGTGCCCCCGATTTGCGTCACGACATACTGTGACCAGCCACCGGGAGCGGCGCCAAGGTCGACTACCGTCATTCCTGGCTTAAAAATTTTGTCACTCTGCTGTATTTCATCAAGTTTAAACCAGGCTCGGGAACGCAACCCTTTTTTCTGAGCCTGTTGAACATATTTATCGCTAAAGTGTTCCTGAAGCCAGCGACTGGAGCTGGCAGAACGCTTTTTACCTGTCATTTCACATTCCATCCGGGTTCATCGTGAGCCGCAGGCTCAAAAACCCACGTTGCCATTTGGCGATATTTGGGAGATGGCGGTAGAATGAACCGTTTTCAATCCCAACGTAAGCAAAAAATACGATGAATCTGAGTACTAAACAAAAACAGCACCTCAAAGGGTTAGCCCATCCGCTCAAGCCGGTCGTCATGCTTGGCAATAATGGTTTAACCGAGGGAGTGCTGGCCGAGATTGAACAAGCGCTTGAGCACCATGAGTTAATCAAGGTGAAAATCGCCACTGAAGATCGCGAAACCAAGACCTTGATCGTGGAAGCCATCGTGCGTGAAACCGGCGCCTGTAATGTACAGGTCATCGGTAAAACGCTGGTGCTTTATCGCCCGACTGCGGAACGTAAAATTTCACTTCCTCGCTAAAAGAGACATTTTCGCTGCTAAATTGAGCAAAAATATATTTTTTAAGATGCGAATGAGCAAAATGCCACGCTCCGTTTGTTGATTAAAGGCCGCTTCGCGGCCTTTTTCCTTTCTTTACAATGCTTCGCTTTTTCAGAGCGTAGCAGAAATCAAAGGTATTCAACCTTCACGATTTCAAATTCAACCTGCCCGCCCGGGGTGTTGATAACCACCACATCGTCCAGCTCTTTGCCAATCAGGCCGCGAGCGATAGGCGAGTTCACAGAAATCAGGTTCTGTTTGAAATCCGCCTCATCATCGCCAACGATGCGATAAGTTTGTTCTTCATCGTTATCAAGGTTAAGCACTGTCACGGTCGCGCCAAAAATCACGCGCCCGTTGTTTGGCATTTTTGTGATATCGATGACCTGCGCATTGGAAAGCTTGGCTTCGATATCCTTGATGCGTCCTTCGCAGAAACCCTGTTGCTCACGCGCAGCGTGATATTCAGCATTTTCTTTCAAATCGCCATGCTCACGCGCTTCGGCGATAGCGGCGATGATTTCAGGGCGGCGAACCGATTTCAAGAAATCCAGCTCTTCGCGCAATTTTTCTGCGCCACGTAAGGTCATCGGAATAGGTTGCATTTGTTGTACCTCTCACTGTCCTGTTCGAAACGGTCACAGCCCGCTCCGGCTGCACGTCAGCCCGGTCGATCCTGCTTTTCCCGGGCGAGAAACAAAAGAAAACTGACCCGGAGACTAAGCTCCAGGTCAGCATCGGTTTTGCATTTTGATACGTATTTTAACCCGAAGTTCCCTGGGGGTCATCGTTTACTTTCCAGGGCGAAGCGCCTTAGTATGACGGCACGTTTTCAGGTTGTTACCGCGAGATTATGCGATTTTCCAGATTTGTCATCGGATTAACCACAAGTGTAGCGTTGAATGCCAGTGCCGCCAATGTAGATGAATATATCAATCAGTTACCCGCCGGTGCGAATCTCGCCCTGATGGTGCAAAAAGTCGGTGCCTCCGCTCCGCAGATTGATTATCACAGCCAACAAATGGCCTTGCCTGCCAGTACACAAAAAGTCATCACCGCGCTGGCGGCCTTGCTACAGCTGGGCCCGGACTATCGCTTCACGACATCTCTTGAAAGCCGCGGCAAGATAGAAGACGGTGTTCTGAAAGGCGATCTTATTGCGCGCTTCGATGGCGATCCTACCTTCAAACGGCAGGATCTACGCAATATGGTGGCCGCGCTTAAGCGCGCCGGCGTGCAAAAGATTGAAGGCAATGTGCTGATAGATACTTCGGTTTTTGCGAGTCATGATAAAGCGCCCGGCTGGCCATGGAACGACATGACGCAATGCTTCAGCGCTCCGCCCGCCGCCGCAATTGTCGATCGCAACTGCTTTTCAGTTTCGCTTTATAGCGCCCCAAAAGCCAACGATCTCGCTTTTATCCGCATCGCTTCTTATTACCCCGTAACAATGTTCAGCCAGGTGCGTACATTGCCGCGCGGCTCGTCAGAGGCCCAGTATTGCGAACTGGATGTCGTACCGGGGGATCTCAACCGGTATACCTTAACAGGCTGTATGACGCAGCGCGCGGACCCGCTGCCTCTGGCATTCGCCATTCAGGATGGCGCCAGTTACGCCGGCGCCATTTTAAAGGGCGAGCTTAAAGAGGCGGGTATTAGCTACAGCGGCACCCTGCTGCGCCAGACGCTCGCCAGTCAGCCCGGGACGGTCATCGCCAGTAAACAATCCGCACCGCTGCACGATTTACTCAGAATTATGCTGAAGAAATCGGACAACATGATTGCCGACACGGTATTTCGCACGATTGGCCGTAATTTCTACGGCGTACAGGGCACCTGGCGAGCAGGAGCGGATGCAGTGCGCCAGATCCTGCGCCAGAAGGCAGGCGTCGATTTAGGCAACAGTATCGTAGTAGATGGATCCGGATTATCGCGTCACAATCTCATTTCCCCTGCGACAATGATGCAAGTTCTGCAATACATCGCTCAGAATGACAGTCAGCTGAACTTTATTTCTATGCTGCCGCTGGCGGGTCATGATGGTTCACTACAATATCGCGCAGGCCTGCATGAAGCAGGCGTTGACGGCAAAGTGTCCGCAAAAACCGGTTCACTGCAAGGGGTCTACAACCTGGCGGGCTTTATTACCACTGCCAGCGGGCAGCGTATGGCATTTATACAATACCTTTCCGGATATGCCGTGGAACCTGCCGACCAGCGTACTCGCCGCGTGCCTCTGGCTCGCTTCGAAAGCCGTCTTTACAGGGATATTTATCAGAACAATTAGCTTATGAAACTGCTGATAGTAGAAGATGATTTGCCATTGCGGGAAAGCATGGCGCTGGCCTTGGCTAACAAAAATTATGAGGTGGTTTGTGTTGCGTCTGCTGAAGAGGCAAACGCGCTCGTGCGTCATGCGCTTTACCGTCTCATTATTCTCGATCTTAGCCTGCCCGATCAAAATGGTATTGCGCTGCTTAGCCAGTGGCGGCGCGCTGGCGTAGGTTCTCCGGTGCTCATTCTCACTGAGCAAGGCGCGCTGGCGGATCGCATTAATGGCCTTGATGCGGGCGCTGAAGACTACCTCACCAAGCCTTTCGAGCAGGATGAGCTGTGGGCCAGGGTGCAATCCATTTTGCAGCACAGTTCAGCACAGAAAATTAGCGCTGTTGATGAACCGCTTTCGCTTTTGCATAGCGACGATTTAGTGGTGAATCTGGAAACGCAGCAGGTCACTCTCAAAGCGCAGCACATAGAAATTACCCCGCGTGAATTCGCGGTTCTGGCGAGGCTGGCTGTTTTACCAGGAGAAACTGTCAGCCGGGAAAGCCTGCTTGAAAAACTGTGCTGCCAGGAAGAAACCGGCTCTAACACGCTTGAGGTGCACATTCATAACCTGCGCCGCAAGCTCGGCAAAGCGCGTATCAAAACGGTACGTGGCGTGGGATACCGGTTAGCCACAGAAAAGTGATCTGACGGTTTAAGGAAAGCGCTTTTCCTTAACGGATAGCAAATAAAAAAGCCGGGTCGCCCCGGCTTTTTTCAACGCTTGTAGATGAACTCAACGCCTTCGTCGTCGTCTTCATCCCAGTCGTCATCCCACTCTTCTTCAGCTTCGTCTTCTATTTCTTCCAGCTGTTGACGGTGGTAGTCGTCCCACATGAATTCGACTTTTTCCGGCTGCTTAATCTCTTCTTCATGCTTGATGGGATTTTCAATAATGAAATGCATTACATCCCAGCAGAGATCCTTCACGCCAAGCTGGCTCGCGGCAGAAATAAGATAGTACTTTCCTTCCCAGCCCAGCGCTTCAGCAATGGCTTTCGCACGCGCTTCAGCTTCTTCACGATCCAGCAAATCGATTTTATTGAATACCAGCCAGCGCGGTTTTTTAGCCAGGCTTTCGCTGTATTTCTCCAGCTCGCCGATAATAATGCGCGCGTTTTCAATCGGGTCGGATTCATCAACCGGCGCCAGATCGATAAGGTGCAGCAGCACGCGGCAACGCTCAAGGTGTTTCAGAAAGCGGATGCCCAGCCCTGCCCCTTCCGCCGCGCCTTCAATCAGCCCGGGGATATCGGCAACCACAAAGCTCTTCTCGTTATCCATACGCACGACGCCAAGACTTGGCACCAGCGTGGTAAAGGGATAATCAGCAACTTTCGGTTTGGCAGCCGAAACCGCGCGGATGAAGGTGGACTTACCCGCGTTAGGAAGACCCAACATGCCCACGTCCGCCAGCAGCATCAGTTCAAGCTGTAGATCGCGCTTTTCGCCTGGCGTACCCATCGTTTTCTGACGCGGCGTACGGTTAACCGATGATTTAAAGCGGGTATTGCCAAGACCGTGCCAGCCGCCTTTAGCAACCATCAAACGCTGACCATGTTTGGTCATGTCGCCCATGGTTTCGCCAGTACCCTGATCGATAACGCGGGTGCCAACCGGCACTTTGATTGTTACGTCTTTACCACGCTTACCGGTACAGTCACGGCTCTGGCCATTCTGACCACGTTCCGCGCGGAATGATTTCTCAAAGCGGTAGTCGATCAGCGTGTTGAGGTTTTCGTCCGCTTCAAGCCATACGTCGCCGCCGTCACCGCCGTCACCGCCGTCCGGGCCACCTTTAGGAATATATTTTTCGCGACGGAAGCTCACGCAGCCGTTGCCGCCATCGCCTGCCACGACCAGAATCGTTGCTTCATCAACAAACTTCATTTTACTTCTCCGTAAATCATTCGCCGGAACGGGGTAGCGTGACTACCGCTTCGTTTTTACGCCACCGTCCCCAAAGACGGTGACCAATGGCGGAATACATCGCGCCCGCAACCACGACAAACGCGCCGAGATAACCCAGCGGGTTAAGCATCGGTCTGGCGAAAAAGTCGGGCCAGGCAACAGATAACAAATCTGAAAACAGTAAGGTAAATAACGGCGTTAGCGTAATCAGGGCGCTCACCTGCGCCGCTTGCCAGCGCGCCATCGCTTCCGCCAGGGCGCCGTATCCTACCAGCGTATTAACGCCGCAAAAAATCAGGCAGGCCAGTTGCCACGGGCTCAAAGCAAAAATAACCGAGGGCTCCGCCAGCGGTAATAATGCAATAGTACATAAAGTGTACAGCAAAAGCAGGATCTGTTGCGAAGCCAGGCGACGCAGCAATACTTTCTGCGCCACACCGTAACTGACCCAAACCATGGCCGCACCGACGCCGAAAATCACACCCCATGTGTAATCCGTCAGACGCGTGAATATTTCGATAAGGCTGGTATTAAAAAACATGACCAGGCCGCACAGCAGCATAATGGCGCCAATCACCTGCGTACCGCGCATTTTCTCTTTAAGAATAATGACGCTTGCCACCATCATGCCAACCGGCGAAAGCTGCCCTATGACCTGGGAGGCCGTAGGATTCAAATATTGCAGGGACGAACTAAACAAAATAAAGTTGCCGAACAGTCCGCCTGTCGCGATAGCCAGCAAGACCAGCCAGCGCGGCTTACGAAACATGCCCAGCGGCGGCAGTTTCCCCCGCAGCGCAAGAATTAAACCCAGACCCAAAGAGGCCATCAGAAATCGATAGAATACTATCGTAGGCGGCGCCATCACCGTCAGTACTTGCTTCATCGCGATAGGCAGCGCTCCCCAGCACATGGCTGTCGTGAGCGCCAGAAGAATGCCTATTCCCGCCTGCTGTTTCATGCCTGGGTCCCTGCGCAAATTTACCGGCTATGGAATGTAAAAAGCCCCGCAACACGTTGCGGGGCTTTATCCGTTACCGGGACGCGAAAAACTTATTCAGCAACGATGCTGATGAATTTACGGTTTTTCGGGCCTTTAACTTCGAACTTAACTTTACCGTCAGTCAAAGCGAACAGAGTGTGGTCACGGCCGCAACCTACGTTGGTACCTGCGTGGAATTTGGTGCCACGCTGACGAACGATGATGCTACCAGCCAGTACTGCTTCACCGCCAAAACGTTTTACGCCCAGGCGTTTTGCTTCTGAATCGCGACCGTTACGAGTTGAGCCGCCAGCCTTTTTGTGTGCCATTTAATCTGCTCCCCTGTTTTAAGCGCTGATGCCAGTGATTTTCACATCAGTGAACCACTGACGATGGCCCTGCTGCTTACGGTAGTGTTTACGACGACGAAACTTAACGATTTTAACTTTCTCGCCACGACCGTGAGCAACAACTTCAGCTTTGATTACGCCGCCATCAACGAAAGGAACGCCGATTTTGACATCTTCACCGTTTGCGATCATCAGAACTTCAGCGAACTCAATAGTTTCGCCAGTTGCGATGTCCAGCTTTTCCAGGCGAACGGTTTGACCTTCGCTTACTCGGTGTTGTTTACCACCACTTTGGAAAACCGCGTACATATAAAACTCCGCTTTCCGCGCACGTTTCTGTATTTTCAGAGTGCGCTATAAATATTCACATAGGGCGCGAATATTACGCAAAACCGGAGGCTTTGACAAGTCTGATCGTTAATCAATGCGGAAAAAAAGCACAACGCCTACGGTAGCGTTTATCTGCTGCATTTTTCCGGTACAATCTGTACTACATTTACAATCCATTACCCTTACGTCTCCCATTACAGCCTTGTGGTAAACAGGACGATAGCCAGACTTTTGCGATGAATTTAGAAAAAATTAATGAGTTAACCGCGCAAGATATGGCGGGTGTCAACGCGACTATCCTTGAGCAGCTCAATTCCGACGTGCAACTTATCAGCCAGTTGGGCTATTACATCGTCAGCGGCGGCGGTAAACGCATCCGCCCGATGATAGCCGTACTTGCTGCGCGTTCGTTGGGTTACGAGGGGAACGCACACGTAACGCTCGCTGCGCTGATTGAGTTTATCCATACAGCTACCCTGCTTCATGATGATGTGGTGGATGAATCGGACATGCGCCGCGGAAAAGCGACCGCGAATGCGGCGTTTGGCAACGCAGCAAGCGTGCTGGTGGGAGATTTTATCTATACCCGCGCGTTCCAGATGATGACGAGCCTTGGCTCGCTGCCTGTGCTGGAAGTGATGTCAGAAGCCGTGAACGTCATTGCTGAAGGCGAAGTCCTCCAGCTGATGAACGTTAACGATCCTGATATTACCGAAGAAAGCTATATGCGGGTCATCTACAGCAAAACTGCGCGTCTTTTTGAGGCCGCTGCGCAATGCGCCGCGATCCTTGCAGGCGCGGGCCAGGCGCAGGTGCAAGCGTTGCAGGACTATGGTCGTTACCTCGGCACCGCCTTTCAGTTGATAGACGATCTTCTGGATTACAGCGCGGACGGCGAACGTCTGGGCAAAAACGTCGGCGACGATCTTAACGAAGGTAAACCGACGCTGCCTTTACTGCATGCGATGCGTAATGGATCCCCGGAGCAGGCCAAAATGATCCGTGAAGCTATTGAGCACGGTAACGGACGCCATCTTCTGGAACCTGTACTGGCCGCCATGGCCGCCTGCGGATCGCTTGAATGGACGCGCAAGCGCGCCGAAGAAGAAGCGGACAAAGCGATTTCGGCCCTGGCGATTTTACCCGATACCCTTCATCGCGAAGCGCTGATAGCGCTTGCCCACACCGCCGTACAACGCGATTACTAACGCTTTTCCGCGCTCCAGGGCGCGGAAAGCTTCTTTATTTTTTTCCGCGCAGGCTTAGTTCACCTGCTCTCCCGCGCCGCTCATGACAGATTTTGGTAAATTTCTGATTATTCAACCTGCTTAAAAGAACCATTTAGAAAAATAAGCACAATAAGTGTACATTCCTGTTGTTGCGCTATTTCAGCCAACCCGCTATTACAGGGAGGAAAAATGGAACTGAAAGTTAAGGATTGGCATCCTGCTGACATTATTGCCGGCTTACGTAAAAGAGGAACTTCACTGGCGGCTGAGTCACGAAAAGCTGGGCTGAGTTCTTCAACGCTGGCTAACGCGTTAAGTCGTCCCTGGCCTAAAGGCGAACTTCTCATCGCCAAAGCCCTGGAGATCGAACCCTGGGTTATCTGGCCATCACGCTATCACGATCCTAAAACACATGAGTTTATCGATCGTTCTCTCTTGATTCGACAGCGCTAAAAAAACCGGGGCATGCCCCGGTTTTTTATTGCGTGATTGCGTGAGCGCTTATTCGCCTTTCACGCGTTCAATATTAGCGCCCAGTGCGCGCAATTTATCTTCGATACGCTCATAGCCGCGATCGATATGATAGATACGATCCACAATCGTCGTCCCTTCAGCTATACAACCGGCCAGCACCAGGCTCGCTGAAGCACGCAAATCGGTCGCCATCACCTGTGCGCCAGAAAGCTTTTCAACACCGTGGCAGATAGCGGTGTTGCTTTCAATTTCAGCGTGAGCGCCCATGCGGATAAGCTCTGGCAGATGCATAAAGCGATTTTCAAAGATAGTTTCAGTGATAACGCCAGTGCCTTCCGCCACCAGATTCAGCAGGGTGAATTGCGCCTGCATATCGGTCGGGAAAGCCGGATGCGGCGCGGTACGCACATTCACTGCCTTCGGACGTTTGCCATGCATATCAAGGCTAATCCAGTCATCGCCGATTTCAATATCCGCTCCCGCTTCGCGAAGCTTGGCCAGCACAGCGTCCAGCGTATCGGGCTGGGTATTACGGCAGACCACTTTACCGCCGGAGATAGCCGCCGCAACCAGGAAAGTGCCGGTTTCAATACGGTCAGGCAGCACGCGATAAACGCCGCCGCCCAGACGCTCGACGCCTTCAATCGTAATGCGATCGGTGCCCATGCCGGTAATTTTTGCGCCCAGCGTGTTCAGGAAGTTCGCCGTATCGACAATTTCCGGCTCGCGAGCGGCGTTCTCGATAATCGTAGTGCCTTCCGCCAGCGTAGCTGCGCTCATGATGGTCACAGTAGCGCCTACGCTTACTTTATCCATCACGATATGCGCGCCTTTCAGGCGGCCCTGCACAGAGGCTTTTACATAGCCTTCTTCCAGTTTGATCTCCGCGCCCAACTGCTCAAGGCCGGTAATGTGGAGATCCACCGGGCGCGCGCCAATAGCGCAACCGCCCGGCAGTGAAACCTGCCCCTGGCCGAAACGCGCCACCAGCGGACCCAGTGCCCAGATAGAGGCGCGCATGGTTTTTACTAATTCATACGGCGCGCAGAAAATATTAACGTTGCTCGCATCGATCCATACCGAACCATTGCGCTCGACCTTCGTACCCAGCTGGCTTAGCAGCTTCATCGTGGTATCGATATCTTTCAGCTTTGGTACGTTTTTAATCTCTACCGGCTCTTCAGCCAGCAGCGCAGCGAAGAGGATCGGCAGCGCAGCATTCTTTGCCCCGGAGATCGTCACTTCGCCGTTCAGGCGGCAAGGCCCCTGCACACGAAATTTATCCATCAAAAATAGTCTCTGTTAGTCAATCGTATTCACTGTCGGCCTCGGCCCACAGCTCAAAATCCGTTAAGTTTGCGGTCGCGTTCCCACTCTTGCGGGGTATAGGCTTTGATGGAAACCGCATGGATGCGGTTATCGGCAATAAACGCCATCAGCGGGCCATAGACCGTTTGCTGTTTCTTTACGCGACTCATGTCGGCGAACAGATCGCCCACCGCGATGACCTGAAAATGGCTGCCATCGCCGGAGACGTGGACTTCCTGGAGGGGCAGTGCATTCATCAGCACTGACTGGATTTCATGATTTTCCATGGGCTCTTGATTCGTCGTTTAGTGAAAACAGCCCAACATCTTAGAGCAAAGTGGCGCGCGCTTAAACAAACAAAAAAGCCCCGCAGTTTTCGCCTGCGGGGCTTTTTTAGTAACGTCCTGAAAACATTAGCTTGCAGCTAAAGGCATCAGGTTTTCCGGCAGGTTATAAAGTCTGGCCAGGGTCATAAGATTTTCACTTGCGCCTTCCAGCCTTAGCATAGCGCCCTGCTGCTTTACCAGCGCGGCCAGTTGAACAAGCAATGCCAGTCCCGACGTGTCCACCCTTTCCAGCCCGTTCAGTTCTATCACTCGCAGCCCTGAAGTCGCTTCATGACGGGACTCCCACAGCGGCCCCAGCGTCTCTTCTTCCAGTGCTCCCTGTAGACGCAGCGTTTCACCGCTGCGTTCCCAGGCAAACTTTTGCGCCATTACTGTTTTTGATCCAGCGTAATCGGTTGACGAGAGATAGATTGCAGCTGTGCGGTCAAGCCTTCAACGCCTTTCTGGCGGAGGATGTCGCTCCATTCGTTCTGCTTGGTGGTGATCATGCTCACCCCTTCCGCAATCATGTCATAAGCTTGCCAGTTGCCTGTCTGGCTATTTTTACGCCACTGAAAGTCCAGGCGTACCGGCGGGCGGCCGTTTGGATCAACGATAGTCACGCGGATCGGCAGGATATCGGCGTTGCCAAGCGGCTGCTCGGGCGCAATCTGGTAAGTCTGCCCATGGTACATCGCCAGCGCCTGGCCATAAGCCTGTTTCAGATATTCGCGGAAAGCGGCGAAGTAAGCTTCGCGCTGCGCTGGCGTCGCTTCTTTATAATAACGGCCAAGCACCAACGCGCCGGCGTATTTCACCTGCACATACGGCAGCAACTCCTGGTCGACAACGTCACGCAGATAATTCGGGTTCTGCCGGATTTTCGGCTGCTCATTTTTCAGGCGGTCAAAGGTTTTTTTTGCCGCCTCATTCATAAGTTTGTACGGGTTAGTCTGGTCTACAGCGTTGGCAAGCGGTGTGATAACCAACATTGCAACCATTAAAAGGCGTTTAAATAAAGTCATTTTCTCTCCTGAGTTATTTCGACGTTTCAGGCTGCGGCGTCGAATCAGTATGGTCGGCAGCTGGCGTTTGCGCACTGTCGCTATTCTGATTGTCGCCACTGTTGCTTTTATAGAGGAACTGACCAATGAGGTCCTCCAGCACCATTGCGGATTTCGTATCCTGAATGGTTCCGCCCTCTTTAAGGATAGAAGTTCCCAGCTCCGGATCTTCGAACCCGACGTTCAGCGCCAGATATTGCTCGCCGAGAAGACCAGAAGTGCGAATAGAGAGAGAACTGGTATCAGGGATATGATCGTAACGTTGTTCAATATCCATCGTTACGCGCGGCAGGTAGGTTTTAGGATCAAGGGAGATATCCGCCACGCGACCGATGACCACGCCGCCAATCCGTACCGGCGAACTGACCTTCAGGCCGCCGATATTATCGAAAGTCGCGTAGAGCTGATAAGTCGGTTCCGTGCGCATTGACGTAACATTGGCGACCTTAAGGAACAGGAAAAGCCCCGCCAGCAGCGCCACCAGCATAAAAGCGCCGACCCAGATTTCAAATTTCTTCGTTTGCATGAATTAATTCCCAAACATCAATGCAGTGAGCACGAAATCCAGCCCCAGAACGGCCAGCGATGCGTGCACAACGGTACGTGTAGTTGCCCGGCTGATCCCTGCGGATGTCGGAATCGCATCATAACCGTTAAATAACGCAATCCACGTTACGGTAACGGCAAACACCACACTCTTAATCAAACAGTTTACTAAATCGAGGCGCCAGTCGACGGCGTCTTGCATGGCGGACCAGAAAAAGCCTGCATCGATGCCTTTCCAGCTCACGCCGACCAGCGCGCCGCCCCAGACGCCGACAGAGACAAAAATAATCGTCAGCAGAGGCAGCGTAATCATCCCCGCCCAGAAGCGCGGAGCGATAACCCGACGCAGAGGATCAACCGCCATCATCTCCATGCTCGATAGCTGCTCCGTCGCTTTCATCAGGCCGATTTCCGCAGTCAGAGCCGAACCGGCGCGCCCGGCAAAAAGCAGCGCGGAAACCACCGGCCCTAACTCGCGCAGAAGCGACAGCGCCACCATCATGCCAAGACTGGTTTCAGCACTGTAAGTGGTTAATACCAGATAGCCTTGCAGCCCCAGCACCATGCCAATAAACAGGCCGGAGACGATGATAATAAGCATCGACAGCACGCCGACGTTATAAATCTGGCGCATCAGCAGCGGTGCCTGCTTGCGGAACTCCGGTTTGCCGATCACTGCGTTAAACAGCATAAGTCCGGCCCGACCAAAGGAAGCGCACACTTTTAACCCGCGACGCCCGAACGACGCCAGCGCATTTAACAGCATCTGTGGTTTAACTCCCTGTTCCTGATAACAAATCTTGCTGATAATCCCCGGCGGGGAAGCGGAATGGCACCGGCCCGTCGGCTATTCCATCAAGGAACTGGCGCACTCGCGGCTCCTGATTTTCCTGAAGGGCCTGAGCGCTGCCATGCGCCACAATGCGTTTATCCGCCACGATATAAGCGTAATCAGCGATGCTTAGCACTTCAGGCACATCGTGAGAAACGACGATGCAGGTGACGCCGAGCGAGCTGTTTAATTCGGAAATTAACTTTACCAGCACGCCCATCGTAATGGGGTCCTGCCCGACAAAGGGTTCGTCGAACATGATGAGATCGGGCTCCAGCGCGATAGCGCGCGCCAGCGCCGCTCTGCGCGCCATCCCGCCGGAAAGCTCTGAAGGCATAAGCTTCGCCGCGCCGCGAAGCCCTACGGCTTCAAGCTTCATCATTACCGTACTGTGCAACAGCGGTCCTGGCAGTCGGGTATGTTCACGCAGCGGCCAGGCCACATTTTCAAACACGTTCAGGTCGGTAAAAAGCGCCCCGGACTGGAACAGCATGCTCATGCGCTTACGCACGGCGTAAAGACGCGAGCGGGACATGGCGGGAATGTTTTCACCGTCGAAGAGGATCTCTCCGCGATCGGGCTGGATCTGTCCACCGATAAGGCGCAACAACGTCGTTTTGCCTATCCCGGACGGCCCCATGATAGCCGTGATTTTACCTCGCGGCACGGTGAGAGAAATATTGTCAAAGATGCACCTATCACCGCGAGTAAAGCTGACACCGCGAACGTCCACCAGATTCATCTCGGCCTGGCTCATCAATTTATCCTTACTGAGTGCGTTATGATTCAGCATGACGCGGTTATTCTCCGCAAGCGGAACATTTTTACAGATAATTAGCCGCAAGGGTTAGCGAAAGCTGGCATTTGTTTTACTTTTTGGGCGCATAAAGTCAGAATTAGGATTTTGTACTTTCCCAAAAAGATCCGTGCGCAGCCAGGGCTTCAGGCGAAGTAGACCGGCGATTATACCTGAATAAAGGACTTTGCATGCTTTTAGCTACGGCGCTGTTAATTATCGGTTTACTTTTAGTTGTCTACAGCGCCGATCGTCTGGTGTTCGCCGCTTCCCTGTTATGCCGCAGCCTGGGCGTACCGCCGCTGATTATTGGTATGACCGTTGTCGGTATCGGCACGTCGCTGCCGGAAATCCTGGTGGCCACCGCCGCCGCGCTGCATGGTCAGGCCGACCTTGCGCTGGGTACGGCCCTCGGTTCCAATATTACCAATATTCTGTTGATTCTCGGCCTGGCGGCGCTGCTGCATCCGTTTCGCGTCCACTCCGACGTGCTGCGTCGCGAACTGCCGATTATGCTGCTTGTCAGCGCGCTGGCTGGCCTATTTTTTTACGACGGCATGCTCTCGCGGCTGGATGGCGGCATATTGCTTTGCATGGCGGCGGCCTATATCTGGCTCATCGTTAAAGTCGCCCGGCTGGCGGAACGTCAGGGTAATGATAGCCTGACCCGCGAACAACAGGCGGAACTGCCGCGTGAAGGCAGCCGTCCGGTCGCCTTTTTATGGCTCGGCGTTGCGCTTATTATGATGCCGATAGCAACGCAAATAGTGATTGATAACGCTACCGTACTGGCCAATAGCTTCGGCATCAGCGAATTGACGGTAGGCCTTACCGTTATCGCCATCGGCACCAGCCTGCCTGAGCTTGCCACCGCCATCGCCGGCGCGCGTAAAGGTGAAGATGACATCGCCATCGGTAATATCATCGGTTCGAATATTTATAATATTGCTATTGTGCCCGGGCTGACGGCTTTACTCGCGCCCGGTGAAATCAATCCGCTGCTCTTTACTCGGGATTATGGCGTGACGCTGCTGGTCAGCGTGATCTTCGCCCTGCTCTGCTGGCGGCGCGCGCGTCACATAGGCAAGCGAGCAGGCGCCGGGTTGCTGTGCGGCTTTGTCGTATGGATGGCGATGCTCTTTTGGCTCTCGCCTCGTCTTACAGGATGAATCGGAAACAGATTATGTCGCAGATAGATTTGCCGCCGGGTTTTGACTTCCAACTGGCCGGAAAAGAAGTGCTGGAAATTGAACGTGAAGGCCTGGCGCAGCTCGACCAGTATATCAACGCAGATTTTAGCAAGGCCTGTGAAAGCATGTTCTACTGCCAGGGCAAAGTCGTTGTCATGGGGATGGGCAAATCAGGCCATATCGGCAAAAAAATGGCGGCGACCTTCGCCAGCACCGGCACGCCCGCGTTTTTTGTGCACCCTGGCGAAGCAAGTCATGGCGATTTGGGCATGGTTACGGCGCAGGATATCGTTATCGCTATCTCCAATTCAGGCGAATCGAATGAAATTCTCGCGCTTATCCCGGTGTTAAAACGTTTGCAAGTCCCGTTGATTTGCATGACCAGCCGCCCGGAAAGCGCCATGGCGCGCGCGGCGGATATTCATCTTTGTGTAAAAGTACCCAAAGAGGCCTGCCCGCTTGGCCTGGCGCCCACCTCCAGCACTACCGCAACGCTTGTGATGGGCGACGCGCTGGCCGTGGCGCTTCTTAAAGCGCGCGGCTTTACGGCTGAAGATTTTGCGCTTTCGCACCCAGGCGGCGCGCTGGGGCGCAAGCTTCTGCTGCGTGTGAACGATATTATGCATACCGGCGATGAAATCCCGCGGGTCAGCAAAGACGCCACGCTTCGCGACGCGCTGCTGGAAATCACGCGCAAAAACCTTGGCATGACGGTAATTTGCGACGACCTGATGAAAATTGAAGGCATATTCACCGATGGCGATTTACGTCGGGTCTTCGATATGGGCGTCGATTTACACAAATTGCGCATTGTAGATGTGATGACCCGCGGCGGTGTCCGCATTCGGCCGGGCACGCTGGCGGTGGAAGCCTTGAATCTCATGCAGTCGCGCCATATAACCTCTGTCCTGGTGGCTGATGGCGACCAGTTGCTCGGTGTGGTACATATGCATGATTTGCTGCGCGCGGGCGTGGTTTAAGAAAGGAAAGAGTGAATGAGTAACGCAGATGGCGCTATCGCAACCTGTTACGGGCCGGTAAGCGCGCAGGTTATGGCGCGGGCAGAGCAGATTCGCCTGCTGATCCTTGATGTTGACGGCGTTATGTCCGACGGCCTGATTTATATGGGCAATAGCGGCGAAGAGCTCAAGGCATTTAATGTACGCGACGGATATGGCATTCGCTGCGCGCTGACCTCCGGTATCGAGGTCGCGATTATTACCGGCCGTAAGGCAAAGCTGCTGGAAGACCGCTGCGAAACCCTCGGCATTACGCATCTTTACCAGGGGCAATCCGATAAATTAATTGCCTACCGTAACTTGCTGGAAAAACTGGCGCTGGCACCCGACAATGTGGCTTATGTAGGCGATGATTTGATTGACTGGCCTGTGATGGCGGAAGTGGGGCTGAGCGTGGCGGTTGCTGATGCGCATCCGTTGCTCGTTCCGCGCGCCGATTATGTTACCCGTATTCATGGCGGGCGTGGCGCGGTGCGTGAAGTCTGCGATCTGCTACTGCTGGCGCAGGGCAAGCTTGATGAGGCCAAAGGGCAATCTTTATGAGTAAAACCAGACGCTGGGTGATCATTCTGCTGGCGCTGGCGGCGTTAGTGCTAATCGGCATTAACCTCGCCGATCAGGATGAAACCGGACCAGTGCCGACAAACGATAACGAGCCGACTTACCAGAGCGAGCATTCCAGCACGCTGGTTTACAGTCCTGAAGGCGCAATGAATTACCGGTTAGTCGCGCAGCATGTTGAGTATTATTCATCGGATGGCGTCTCCTGGTTTACGCAACCAGTCATGACCACCTTCGATACTCAGGAAGCCGACAAGACGCCGACCTGGTCAGTTAAGGCAGATAAAGCCAAACTGACTAATGATCGGATGCTGTACCTTTATGGTCACGTTGAGGTCAACGCACTGACCGCAGATTCGCAGTTGCGCAAAATTACGACGGACGAAGCGCAAATCAACCTGATAACTCAGGATGTCTCATCGGATAAGCTCGTCACGTTATATGGCACCAGCTTTAACTCCAGCGGCCTGAAAATGCGCGGAAACTTACGCAATAAAAATGCCGAGCTGATTGAAAAGGTTAGAACCTCGTATGAAATTCAGAATAAACAAACTCAGCCTTAATCTCGCCCTTTCCGGCGTTTTGCTGGCCGCAAGCTGCCCGACGTTTGCCGTAACCGGCGATACTGAACAGCCAATCCATATCGAGTCCGATCAGCAGTCGCTGGATATGCAGGGCAACGTCGTCACCTTTACCGGTAATGTCGTCGTCACCCAGGGCACCATTAAGATCAATGCCGATAAGGTCGTGGTCACGCGTCCGGGCGGCCAGGAAGGCAAAGAGGTCATCGACGGCTACGGCAATCCAGCCACGTTTTACCAGATGCAGGACAACGGCAAGCCGGTGAAAGGCCATGCCTCGCAGATGCATTATGAGTTGCAAAACGACTTTGTCGTACTGACCGGCAAAGCTTATCTGGAACAGCTCGACAGCAATATCCAGGGCGACAAAATCACCTATCTGGTGAAAGAGCAAAAAATGCAGGCCTTCAGCGAGAAGGGTAAACGCGTTACCACCGTGCTGGTGCCGTCGCAGTTGCAGGATAAGAACAACTCCCAGGCACCAGCGCAGAAAAAGAGCAACTAACTTCTTATGGCAACATTAATCGCGAAAAATCTCGCTAAAGCATACAAAGGCCGTCGTGTCGTTGAAGATGTAAGCCTGACAGTGAAATCCGGTGAAATTGTCGGCCTGCTCGGTCCGAACGGCGCCGGCAAAACCACAACCTTCTACATGGTTGTCGGGATAGTGCCTCGCGACGCCGGGAATATCATCATTGATGAAGAGGATATTAGCCTGCTGCCGCTGCATGCCCGCGCCCGCCGTGGTATCGGCTATCTGCCGCAGGAAGCCTCGATTTTCCGTCGTCTGAGCGTTTACGATAACCTGATGGCGGTGCTGCAAATCCGTGACGATCTCTCCAGCGAGCAGCGCGAAGACCGCGCAAAAGAACTTATGGAAGAGTTTCATATCGACCACCTGCGCAACAGCCTCGGTCAGGCGCTGTCAGGGGGTGAACGTCGCCGCGTAGAAATCGCCCGCGCGCTGGCCGCCAACCCGAAATTTATCCTGCTCGACGAACCTTTCGCCGGGGTGGACCCTATTTCCGTTATCGATATCAAACGCATCATTGAGCACCTGCGCGACAGCGGCCTGGGCGTGCTGATTACCGACCATAACGTGCGTGAAACGCTTGCCGTCTGTGAACGCGCCTATATCGTAAGCCAGGGCCGTCTTATCGCCCACGGCACCCCTGAGGCTATCTTGCAAGACGAACAGGTTAAGCGCGTCTATCTTGGGGAAGAGTTCAGACTCTGATAGGGTAGAGCAACCGGCAGCGCGCCCGCGACATTGCATCGCGGCGTCGCGCCTTGCCATGACAGGTATACTTATCTTTATCACCTGAGGAAATTTGCTCTGAATATGAAGCAAGGTTTGCAACTTAGGCTTAGCCAACAACTTGCCATGACGCCCCAGTTGCAACAGGCTATCCGTCTGTTGCAACTGTCGACGCTGGAATTGCAGCAAGAACTTCAGCAAGCGCTGGAAAACAATCCGCTGCTTGAGCAAACCGAATTTCATGACGAGATAGCCACTCAGGAAACGCAAAGCAGCGAAGGCCTGGATACCGCCGAGGCGCTCGAGCAAAAAGAGATGCCGGAAGAGTTGCCGCTCGACGCCAGCTGGGAAGAGGTCTATACCGCAGGTACGCCTTCCGGCAACGGGGTTGATTATCAGGACGACGAATTGCCGGTCTATCAGGGCGAAACCACCCAGTCATTGCAGGACTACCTGATGTGGCAGGTGGAGCTAACCCCCTTTTCCGATACTGACCGCGCCATTGCCACTTCTATCGTCGATGCCGTTGATGAAACAGGTTATCTCACCGTGGCGCTGGAAGACATTCTGGAAAGCATGGGCGATGAAGAGATAAGCCTTGAGGAAGTGGAAGCGGTGTTAAAGCGTGTTCAGCGCTTCGACCCGGTCGGCGTGGCGGCGCGAGACCTGCGAGACTGTTTGCTGGTCCAGCTTTCGCAGTTCGCCAGAGAAACGCCCTGGCTTGATGAAGCGCGCCTTATCATCAGCGAGCACCTTGATTTACTGGCGAACCACGATTTCCGCAGCCTGATGCGCGTTACCCGGCTCAAAGAAGAGGTGCTGAAAGAAGCCGTCACGCTTATTCAGTCGCTCGACCCGCGTCCCGGCCAGTCAATCCAGACCGGCGAGCCGGAATATGTCATTCCGGACGTGTTAGTGCGTAAGCACAACGGCCGATGGACAGTCGAGCTTAACGCCGACAGCATTCCGCGCCTGAAAATCAATCAGCACTATGCCGCAATGTGTACCACCGCGCGCAACGAGTCCGACAGCCAGTTTATTCGCAGCAACCTCCAGGAAGCGAAATGGCTGATCAAAAGCCTCGAAAGCCGTAACGACACCCTGCTTCGCGTAAGCCGTTGCATTGTCGAGCAGCAGCAGGCTTTTTTTGAAAAGGGCGAAGAGTACATGAAGCCAATGGTACTGGCGGATATCGCCCAGGCGGTGGAAATGCATGAATCCACGATTTCACGCGTGACGACGCAAAAGTATCTGCACAGCCCGCGGGGCATTTTTGAACTGAAGTATTTCTTCTCCAGCCATGTGAATACGGAAGGCGGCGGCGAAGCCTCCTCTACCGCTATCCGCGCGCTGGTGAAGAAATTAATAGCGGCGGAGAATCCCGCGAAGCCGCTGAGCGACAGTAAGCTAACCTCTATGCTGTCCGACCAGGGCATCATGGTGGCCCGCCGTACTGTAGCGAAGTATCGAGAGTCTTTATCTATTCCGCCGTCGAATCAGCGCAAGCAGCTGGTTTGACTCAACCGATAAGGAAGACACTATGCAGCTCAACATTACTGGACATAACGTCGAAATCACTGATTCGCTTCGTGAATTTGTGAATACGAAGTTCGCCAAGCTGGAGCAGTACTTCGAAAGGATCAACCAGGTTTACATAGTGCTGAAAGTGGAAAAGGTCACCCACATCTCAGACGCCACGTTGCACGTCAACGGAGGCGAGCTTCATGCCAGTGCGGAAGGTCAGGATATGTATGCCGCCATCGACAGTTTAATTGATAAACTGGCGCGGCAACTTACTAAACATAAAGATAAACTGAAACAACACTGATTGTCCGGGCGTTTGGCTGATGTATTAACGGCTCGTTATTCGAGGAATAGCGGGCCGTTAGCACAGAGAATGCTTAGGTGAAATTATGATGAATAATGATTCCGCTCTCCAACTGAGCAATGTCCTGAACCAGGAATGTACCCGAAGCGGCGTGCATTGCCAGAGTAAAAAGCGCGCGCTGGAAATTATCAGCGAGCTTGCCGCAAAACAGCTTAGCCTGCCTCAGCAGGTGGTGTTTGAAGCGATCCTCACGCGCGAGCGCATGGGGAGTACCGGCATCGGCAACGGCATCGCCATTCCGCACGGTAAACTTGAAGAAGATACCCTGCGCGCGGTAGGCGTATTCGTGCAACTGGAAACGCCCATCGCCTTTGACGCCATCGATAACCAGCCGGTCGATCTCCTCTTTGCCCTGTTGGTGCCGGCGGATCAAACCAAAACCCATTTGCATACGCTTTCGCTCGTTGCAAGGCGTCTGGCTGACAAAACCATCTGCCGCCGTCTGCGTGCCGCACAAAGCGATGAAGAGCTGTACCAGATAATCACCGAAGGCGGTGAGCAAAGTGAATAATGGGCTGCGAAGCTCACTAAACGGGGCGGCTGTCGCCCGTACTAAACCAGGGAGAGACTGAAGATGGTGCTGATGATCGTCAGCGGGCGTTCAGGATCCGGTAAATCGGTCGCTTTACGCGCGCTGGAAGATATGGGCTTCTACTGCGTGGATAACCTGCCGGTGGTGTTGTTGCCCGAGCTGGCGCGAACGCTGGCGGACCGGCAGATTTCCGCCGCCATCAGTATCGATGTGCGCAACATGCCCGAATCGCCGGAGATCTTCGAACAGGCGATGAACAACCTGCCGGAGGCTTTTTCTCCGCAGTTACTCTTTCTGGATGCCGATCGCAATACGCTCATCCGCCGTTACAGCGACACGCGCCGTCTGCACCCTCTTTCTGGCCGCAATCTCTCGCTTGAAAGCGCCATTGATGAAGAAAACAACCTGCTGGAGCCTCTTCGCTCCCGCGCCGATTTAATTATCGACACCTCAGAGATGTCAGTGCACGAACTGGCCGAAATGCTTCGCACGCGTCTGCTTGGCAAGCGCGAACGTGAACTGACCATGGTGTTTGAATCGTTTGGTTTTAAGCACGGCATTCCTATCGACGCCGATTACGTGTTTGACGTTCGCTTTCTGCCGAACCCGCACTGGGACCCTAAGCTGCGTCCAATGACCGGCCTTGATAAGCCCGTCGCCGCCTTCCTTGATCGTCATACCGAAGTACATAATTTTATCTACCAGACCCGCAGTTACCTCGAACTTTGGCTGCCTATGCTGGAAACCAATAACCGCAGCTACCTGACCGTCGCTATCGGCTGTACCGGCGGTAAACATCGTTCTGTTTATATCGCAGAACAGCTGGCTGATTATTTCCGCTCGCGCGGCAAGAATGTCCAGTCTCGCCATCGTACGCTGGAAAAACGCAAATCATGACCGTAAAACAGACCGTCGAGATAACCAATAAGCTTGGCATGCATGCTCGCCCGGCAATGAAGCTGTTTGAACTGGTGCAAAGCTTCGATGCAGAAGTGCTGTTGCGTAATGAAGCAGGCACCGAAGCGGAAGCGAGCAGCGTCATCGCCCTGCTTATGCTGGATTCCGCCCAGGGCGGCCAGATTGAAGTGGAAGCAACGGGCCCGCAGGAACAGGAAGCGCTGTCGGCGGTTATCGCGCTTTTTAAAGCCGGGTTCGATGAAGATTAAAGACGCGGCTTTTAAGCGTTAAAAAGGCGGGCAGCTTCAGGCTTACCCGCCTTTTTATTCTGTCTCGCTAGCGCAGCTGGTGTTGCGCCATAAACGACTCGCCGCCTAACTGCCGCATCTGGCGCAAAATCCAGGCCTGACGCGCGCGCACATAGCCTGATGGGGCATCCGCCTTAAAGCGCAGCGGGTTTGGCAATACCGCCGCCAGCAAGGCCGCTTCGGCAGCGCTAAGCCGGCTTGCTGGCTTATGGAAATAACGCTGCGCTGCGGCTTCCACGCCAAAAGTGCCTTCGCCAAACTCAGCGATATTCAGATACACCGTCAGAATGCGCCGTTTGCTCCAGACCGTTTCAATGCCAACCGTCAGCCCCGCTTCCAGTCCTTTGCGCAGCCAGCTGCGCCCATCCCACAAAAAAAGATTCTTGGCGGTTTGCTGTGAAATGGTTGATGCGCCGCGAATACGGCTCTCATGACGCTCATTATGGGAAACCGCTTTTTTGATGGCGGCGACGTCAAACCCCCAGTGCTCCGGGAACTTCTGATCTTCCGCCGCAATTACCGCAAGCCCCATCCATGGCGAAATGTCGTCGGCGCCCACCCAGTCAGAATGCGCTATATAGCCAAAATCGCCGCTAAACCAGGCGGAAGCTTGCCGTTCCGCCATGACTGCGGAAAACGGCACAGGCAACAGGCCAAACAGCAAAATGCCGCCGATCCACAGCGCCACTACGGCGGCGCAGCCGCGCCATAGCCAGCGCCATCCCTTTCGCCATAGCGATGCTTTGCCTTTTCTCATGCGCACAGATCCAGCACGCGAGCGACCAGTTTCTCAATGCCCGCCGCGGCTTCGTCAATACGCTTCGCGACCATATAAGCTGGCGTGGTGACGACTTTGTTGTCTTCATCCACCACGATATCGTCTGCCGGACAAGAAACATGTTCGCCGCCCATCTCTTCAATGACTTCGGCGGTGTCGAAATCGGTCCCGATAGTCAGGCGCAGCGGCGCCGGAAGCATTTTAGGCAGCATGGCGGGAGCGATGCAGATAAAACCCAGCGGTTTGCCTGCGACGTGCATCGCTTGCGTTAATGCTTTCAGCGTCGGCTCGATACTGCATTCCGCGCCCCCGGTGGCGAACGTGCTGAGGTTTTTCGCCGCGCCAAACCCGCCAGGCACAATCAGCGCATCCAGCTCATCAGCGCGCGCATCCGCCAGGGGGCGCACCTCACCGCGAGCAATGCGTGCCGCCTCAACCAGCACGTTGCGGCTCTCTGTCATTTTCTCGCCGGTCAAATGGTTAATCACATCCGTCTGCGGTTTATCCGGCGCGAAACAGACCGCCTGCGCGTCGTTGCGGGCAATCGCCAGCAACGTAATCACCGCCTCATGGATTTCGCTTCCGTCATAAACCCCGCAGCCGCTAAGCACCACGCCGATCTTCTTCATAGATCTATCCCTTTTGCTAACCAATTGAAGAATATAAGAAAATGTGATTTAGACGCTATGCTTCACACATTTAACTGATTCGCGTAACAATTCTTTTAACTTTTGCTATCTTATGCACGAGCGGAACAAATTCTCAGGCCCCGCCACGTACTAAAACCACACCAAGAACAGGCGATGCCTTCATTTCCCTGGTGTTGGCGCAGTCTTCGCGCACCCCGGTTAAGCCGGGGTCATTTTTTTTCAGCCTCGCTCACCCAGGCACGCAGCGCTGCCACATCGTGCGGCCACTCTTGCTTAAGCTCTTCAACCCATTCACCGACGTTGTCCCACCAGGCGGGCAGATCCGGAGACTGAATCTGTTGCGCCAGCTGTTGCAGGTGCCGCAGCCCAACGGAGCCTGCCGCGCCTTTGATTTTATGCCCCTCTTCCACAATCCCTTTCTGGTCTTTCGCCGTCAGGTTAGATTCCAGCACGCTCAGGTATCCCGGCATCATTTTCTCAAACATCGTCAGGCCATCCAGAATCAGCTTCGGCCCAACCAGCTCCATATACTGTTCAAGCATAGGGAGATCGAATAACGTCTGGTGCTTATCTTCACTCATCGCGTCGTCCTCATTTCTGTCCGGTTGCGTATCCCAATATTTTTTGATCATCGCCGTCAGCGCAGGCACCGACAGCGGTTTGCTCAGCACGTCGTCCATACCCGCATCCAGATACTCTTTCTTATCCTTAAGCACATTGGCGGTTAACGCCACCAGCGGCGGTAAATCGTCCTTCGCATAGCGGCGCGTGAGTTCCCGGGAAATATCCAGCCCTGTCATATCCGGGAGCTGAATATCCAGCAGTACAAGGTCATATTCGCCAGGGGTGAATGTTTCCAGCGCCGCTTTGCCGGTCATGGCGACATCCACGCTATTGCCGAGCTTTTCCAGCACGGAGCGGGCGACAATGACATTAAGTTCGATGTCTTCCACCAGCAGCACGTGCAGCGCGGGCAGCGGCATATCTTCTTCCACCTGCTCCGCTTGCGTCTCTTCCGCTACGCGCGGCGCTTCAACGGTAAGCGTAAAGAGAGAGCCTTTGCCAGGATGGCTGGAGACCGTGATATCGCCGCCCATGTTTTTCGCCAGCCGACGAGAGACGGCAAGGCCGATACCGGTGCCGGTCGCAGGTTTGCCGCCCTGGCTGTCTTTTACCTGATAATACATGGCGAAGATCTTATCCAGCTCCTGTTGCGGAATGCCGATGCCGGAATCTTCCACTTCAAAACGCAGAAGATGATCTTCTTCATAGCGCACCCGCACTGTCACCTGCCCTTTCTGGGTAAATTTCACTGCGTTGCTGATAAGGTTCCAGAGAATTTGCCGCAGACGCGTACCGTCAGTCACCACTTTATGCGGCAGCGGCAGCGACGGCTCCATGACAAAGCGTAAGCCTTTTTGCTGGGCCTGTAGGCCGGAGAGGTTTTCAAGGTCGGCAAGGAAGCTTGTGAAATCGACAGGCTGATTATCAAGCTGCACTTTTCGCCGCTCGATTTTGTCCATGTCGATAATATCGTTAAAAATATTGCCGAGCGTAACGGCCGAAACATGAATGGTTTTCAGGTATTTTTCCTGCTCGGCGGACAGCTCGGTATCCAGCAGAATGCGGCTTAAGCCGACGATGCCGTTAAGCGGCGTGCGCAACTCATGACTGATAGTAGAAATAAAGGTGGTTTTATCGCGGCTGGCGCGCTCCAGCGCGTCCTGATACCGCTTACGCTCGGTAATATCGCGCCCAAACCCCATCAGGCCATGACGTTTGCCCACCCGGTCGTAATAAGGCACCTTGCGGATCTCAAAGCAGGCTTTGCGGCCATCGGGATAATCAAGCCACTGCTCGTAGGTAAGCGAAACATTATGACGAAAGACTTTTTCGTCGGTCTCAATCACTTTTTCCGCCGCCTCGGGCGAATAGACATCCTGCGGTTTAAGGTTAATCAGTTGCTTCTCGCTTTTGCCGGTTAACAGCTCCATCGCCCGGTTGCAGCCAGAGAACTCTTTGTCTTCATTGCGATAGAAAACCAGGTCCGGCGAAGCATCCAGAAACGAGCGCAGGAAGGAAGATTGCTGCTCGAGCTGGATTTGCGTTACTTCGCGCTCTTTCATCTCTACTTTCAGCTGCTCCAGCATATGCTGGCGTTCAGCCTCCGCTTTTTCGCGCTCGGCGATTTCCTGGTTAAGCTGGGCAATGTTGTCCCTGAGCTGTACGTTGAGCTTCAGGTCGCGCTCGCGCATCTCTTCCAGCTTATCGACCAGTTTTGAGAGCCGCTGGCGCGATTCTTCAAGCTGCTCTACCACCACGGAAAGGAAGTAGACAGCCCAGGGGGTGATTAATAAGCCGAAAAAGATAGAGCGGATAACGTCGATGCTCTCTACCTGGCCGTGCAGCACCATAGTGACTGCCATCTGCACCGCCATCGCCAGCACCACCAGCGCCAGCGCCAGCAGAAGCGAGAACCGCACCAGACCCAGTTTGACCAGGAGATCCACGTAAAACTGCGCCAACAACCGGATTTGCTTCATGAATTGTTCCTTCGCTGATATTCCGCTCAATAATACCCAAAAGTGGCGCTAACGATTAGGGTTGAACGTAAAAGTGTGGCGTCCAGGGCCTGCCAAGCGCAGAGCCCTGCGCGCCATGCGCATTGAGATAGCGGTCTATCTCTACCATACCGGTCCAGCGATTCTCACACCACAACGGCGCCAGCAATGTTGGGCGACGGGCGCTTGCAGAAATACGGTGGTAGATCACTTCCGGCGGCGTATGGCGGATCATCTCGCCTGCCGTCGCCACATATTCATCGAGTTCGATACCCGTTATCCTGCCCGCCTGCCATGCTTTCGCCATAATGCTGCCGGTAACGATATGCAGAGGATGCAGCTTAATGCCATCCACGCCGGTTTCCACTACGCGCCTGAGCGTTTCAAGGCAGTGGCTGCGCGTTTCGCCGGGTAAGCCGACAATAAGGTGACAACACACCTCCAGACCGCGAGCGCGCGCCAGCCGCGCGGTTTTCTGGTACGCCGTAAAATTATGGCCGCGGTTTATGCGACGCAGCGTTTTATCATGGGCCGATTGCAACCCCAGCTCCAGCCAGACTTCATATCCTTGCTCACGGTAGCTGCTGAGCAGGTCCAGCACGCTTTCAGGCACGCAATCCGGGCGCGTGCCGACGCAAAGCCCGACGATCCTCGCTTCGCTTACCGCTTGTTGATACATGGCGCGCAGCTGCTGCACTTCAGCCCAGGTGCTGGTGTAAGCCTGAAAATAGGCGAGGTAGCGTTTTGCTCTGTCTACCCGCTTCGCCTGGCAAGCAAGCTGGTCGGATATAGACCTGTATTGCTGCGTTTCATCGACAAACGAGGCGACATTGCAAAATGTGCATCCGCCACGGCCAATAGTGCCGTCGCGGTTGGGACAGCTAAAGCCGCCATGTAGCGTGAGTTTATGAACTTTTTGCCCATAGCGGCGCGTAAGGTCGCCGCCAAACATATTGACTAATTTCTGTAACTGCATAATCTGGAAGGCCGCCCTGAGAAAAGGGCTAAGCCTGCCAGTTTTACCTCTTAATGGCGATGATGTGGATCAAGCGCCCCGGCACCCTTTTTCAATCCGAATAACTATTCAAAATAAACGGAATTTCAATCACCTTACGGCTGATTACTTTTCCTTATGTCGCCGCCTTTTATTTAAATAATATGACGGCAACTACAAAACAGTGTCATCCTGCAAGGCAAGCCGATTTTTTAGCATTTTCCGCTGACAATTCGTCTAATCACAGTGACCATCGGCGATTACAGGCGGCAGCAATAGTGAGACAGATCACACTCCATTTTGGTGCAAAGGCCGCTTCCCACTTTGTAAAAATCATTAAATACTAATTTAAATCAAATGGTTAACGTCCTCATAGCACATTTCAGCATAAATAAGAATGACATTTGACCTGCATACTGATTCCCGATAAGTTGAGGATCCGCTGGAAGCTTTCTGGATGAGTGTTCTGCTCATCATATTTATGCAGTAATTGAGATTCCCTCTTAAGTAAGTTCTCAACGACCGTGTATCGATGCGAAAAGGATAAAAGAGGGCGACATGCGAGGCTCGCGTTTTAACGCCAACCCCGTCGCCACACCCTTTTTACGCCCGCACGCCGCTGAACAGGAGGGGGTCCCGCAGAGCCTGGGGAGGTTCACTTATATGTTGTACGATAAATCTCTTGAGAGAGATAACTGTGGTTTCGGCCTGATCGCCCACATAGAAGGCGAACCTAGCCACAAGGTAGTGCGTACTGCTATTCACGCACTGGCCCGCATGCAGCACCGTGGCGCTATTCTTGCCGATGGCAAAACTGGCGATGGCTGCGGTCTGTTATTGCAAAAACCCGACCGCTTTTTCCGCATCGTCGCTGAAGAGCGCGGCTGGCGCCTGGCGAAAAATTACGCCGTCGGCATGCTGTTCTTAAATAAAGATGCGGAACTGGCTGCCCGTAGCCGTCGCATTGTCGAAGAAGAATTGCAGCAGGAGACGCTCTCAATTGTTGGCTGGCGCGACGTGCCCACCAACGAAGGCGTGTTAGGTGAAATCGCCCTTTCCTCGCTGCCCCGCATTGAGCAGATTTTTGTTAACGCTCCGGCAGGCTGGCGTCCGCGCGATATGGAGCGCCGTCTGTTTATCGCCCGCCGCCGTATCGAAAAACGCCTCCAGGATGACAAAGATTTCTACGTTTGCAGCCTGTCGAACCTGGTAAACATCTATAAAGGCCTTTGTATGCCGGCAGATCTGCCGCGCTTCTACCTTGACCTTGCGGACCTGCGTCTGGAATCGGCCATCTGCCTGTTCCACCAACGCTTCTCCACCAACACCGTGCCGCGCTGGCCGCTGGCGCAGCCGTTCCGCTACCTGGCGCACAACGGCGAAATCAACACCATTACGGGCAACCGTCAATGGGCGCGCGCGCGCACCTATAAATTTAAAACGCCGCTGATCCCCGACCTGCACGACGCCGCGCCGTTCGTTAATGAGACCGGCTCCGACTCAAGCTCCATGGATAACATGCTCGAACTGCTGCTGGCAGGCGGTATGGATATCGTGCGCGCCATGCGCCTGCTTGTGCCGCCAGCCTGGCAAAACAACCCGGATATGGATCCGGAGCTGCGCGCGTTCTTTGACTTCAACTCCATGCATATGGAGCCGTGGGACGGCCCGGCGGGCATCGTCATGTCAGACGGCCGTTTCGCCGCCTGTAACCTGGACCGCAACGGCCTGCGCCCGGCGCGCTATGTCATTACCAAAGACAAACTGATCACCTGCGCCTCTGAAGTGGGCATCTGGGATTATCAACCGGACGAAGTGGTGGAAAAAGGCCGCGTCGGCCCGGGCGAGCTGATGGTTATCGATACCCGCGGCGGGCGCATCCTGCACTCGGCGGAAACCGATAACGACCTCAAAAGCCGTCATCCTTATAAAGAGTGGATGGAGAAAAACGTGCGCCGTCTGGTGCCGTTTGAAGATCTGCCGGACGGCCAGGTCGGCACGCGCGAGATGGACGACGACCTGCTGGCAAGCTACCAGAAGCAATTTAATTACAGCAACGAAGAGCTGGATTCCGTTATTCGGGTACTGGGCGAAAACGGCCAGGAAGCCGTCGGCTCAATGGGCGACGACACGCCTTTCGCCGTGCTCTCCAGCCAGCCGCGTATCATTTACGACTATTTCCGCCAGCAGTTCGCCCAGGTGACCAACCCGCCTATCGACCCGCTGCGCGAAGCGCATGTGATGTCGCTTGCCACCAGCATCGGGCGCGAGATGAATGTCTTCTGCGAAGCGGAAGGCCAGGCGCACCGCCTGAGCTTTAAATCGCCGATTCTGCTTTATTCTGACTTCAAACAGCTCACCACGCTTGAAGAGTCGCACTACCGTGCCGACACGCTGGATATTACGTTCGACGTGACTGAAGTCTCGCTTGAAGAAACGGTAAAAGCGCTGTGCGACAAAGCGGAGCAAATGGTGCGTAACGGCACGGTGCTGTTGGTGCTTTCCGATCGCAACATCGGCAAAAACCGTCTGCCAGTGCCGGCGCCAATGGCTGTGGGCGCTATCCAGACGCGCCTCGTGGATAAAAGTCTGCGCTGCGACGCCAACATCATTGTGGAAACCGCAAGCGCGCGTGACCCGCACCACTTCGCGGTGCTGCTGGGCTTCGGCGCAACGGCTATCTACCCTTACCTCGCCTATGAAACGCTGGCGCGGCTGGTAGATACCGGCGCGATTGAGAAAAGCTACCGCAACGTGATGCTTAACTACCGTAACGGCATCAACAAAGGCCTTTACAAGATCATGTCCAAAATGGGCATCTCGACTATCGCCTCTTACCGTTGCTCCAAACTGTTTGAAGCGGTGGGCCTGCATGATGAGGTCTCAAACCTCTGCTTCCAGGGCGTGGTCAGCCGCATCGGCGGCGCAGGCTTCGGCGACTTCCAGCAAGACCTGCTGAACCTGTCGAAGCGGGCGTGGCTCGCGCGCAAGCCGCTGGAGCAAGGCGGCCTGCTGAAATATGTGCATGGCGGTGAATACCATGCCTATAACCCGGACGTGGTGCGCACGCTGCAACAGGCGGTGCAGAGCGGCGAATACAGCGATTATCAGCAGTACGCGAAGCTCGTAAACGAGCGTCCGGCAGCCACGCTGCGCGACCTGCTGGCGCTGAATCCGCAGGGCGAAGCGGTGCGCGTGGATGAAGTAGAACCCGCAACCGATCTCTTCAAACGCTTCGACACTGCGGCGATGTCCATCGGCGCACTGAGCCCGGAAGCGCACGAAGCGCTCGCGGAGGCGATGAACAGCATCGGCGGCAACTCGAACTCCGGCGAAGGCGGCGAAGACCCGGCGCGCTACGGCACCAATAAAGTGTCGCGCATTAAACAGGTCGCTTCCGGCCGCTTTGGCGTAACCCCGGCTTACCTGGTTAACGCCGATGTTATTCAGATTAAAGTCGCTCAGGGGGCGAAGCCAGGCGAAGGCGGTCAGTTGCCGGGCGATAAAGTAACGCCGTATATCGCTAAGCTGCGCTACTCGGTGCCGGGCGTGACGCTGATTTCCCCGCCGCCGCACCATGATATTTATTCGATTGAAGATCTGGCGCAGCTGATTTTCGACTTAAAACAGGTCAACCCGAAGGCGATGATCTCCGTGAAGCTGGTTTCCGAACCCGGCGTCGGCACTATCGCGACCGGCGTGGCGAAAGCTTATGCTGACCTTATCACGATTGCCGGCTATGACGGCGGCACCGGCGCAAGCCCGCTCAGCTCGGTTAAGTATGCTGGCTGCCCGTGGGAACTGGGGCTGGTTGAAACCCAGCAGGCGCTGGTGGCTAACGGCCTGCGTCATAAAATCCGCCTGCAAGTGGACGGCGGCCTGAAAACCGGCCTCGATATCATCAAAGCGGCGATCCTGGGGGCAGAGAGCTTCGGCTTCGGCACCGGCCCGATGGTGGCGCTCGGCTGTAAATATCTGCGTATTTGCCACCTGAACAACTGCGCGACCGGTGTTGCGACTCAGGATGACAAACTGCGCAAGAACCACTATCACGGCCTGCCATTCAAAGTGACCAACTACTTTGAATTTATCGCCCGCGAAACGCGTGAACTTATGGCGCAGCTTGGCGTGACTCGTCTGGTGGATCTGATTGGCCGCACCGAGTTGCTCAAAGAGCTGGAAGGTTTTACCGCGAAACAGCAGAAGCTGGACCTGGCGCGCCTGCTGGAAACGGCCGAGCCGCTGCCGGGCAAAGCGGTATACTGCACCGAACACAACCCGCCGTTCGATAATGGCGTGCTCAATGCGCAATTGCTGAACCAGGCGAAGCCGTATGTGGATGAGAAGCAGAGCAAAACCTTCTGGTTTGATATCCGCAATACCGACCGTTCGGTAGGCGCTTCGCTCTCCGGCTACATTGCTGAGAAGCATGGCGACCAGGGTCTGGCTTCCGATCCGATCAAAGCGCACTTCAGCGGCACCGCGGGCCAGAGCTTCGGCGTGTGGAACGCAGGCGGCGTTGAGTTGCACCTGACCGGCGACGCCAACGACTACGTCGGCAAAGGCATGGCGGGCGGCTTGATCGCCATTCGTCCGCCGGTAGGCTCCGCTTTCCGCAGTCATGAAGCGAGCATTATTGGCAACACCTGCCTTTATGGCGCAACCGGAGGCCGTCTCTATGCGGCAGGCCGCGCGGGCGAACGCTTCGGGGTGCGTAACTCCGGCGCCATCACCGTTGTGGAAGGCATTGGCGATAACGGTTGCGAATACATGACCGGCGGTATCGTCTGCATTCTTGGCAAAACCGGGGTGAACTTTGGCGCTGGCATGACAGGCGGCTTCGCCTACGTGCTGGATGAAGACGGCGAGTTCCGTAAACGCGTCAACCCGGAGCTGGTGGAAGTGTTGGGCGTTGATGAACTGGCTATTCATGAAGAGCATTTGCGCGGCCTCATCACCGAACATGTTCACCATACCGGTTCGCAGCGCGGCGAAGAGATCCTGGCCCACTGGCCGGCTTTCGCCTCGAAATTCGCGCTGGTTAAACCGAAGTCCAGTGATGTCAAAGCATTGTTGGGTCACCGTAGTCGTTCCGCAGCAGAGCTGCGGGTGCAGGCGCAGTAAGGGGTTGTAATGAGTCAGAACGTTTACCAGTTTATCGACTTGCAGCGCGTTGATCCGCCAAAGAAACCGCTGAAGATCCGTAAAATTGAGTTTGTGGAAATCTATGAGCCTTTCTCGGAAGGTCAGGCCAAGGCGCAGGCAGACCGCTGCCTCTCCTGCGGCAACCCTTACTGTGAATGGAAATGTCCGGTCCACAACTACATCCCTAACTGGCTGAAGCTTGCCAACGAGGGGCGTATTTTTGAAGCCGCTGAGCTTTCTCATCAGACCAACACGCTGCCGGAAGTGTGCGGCCGCGTTTGTCCGCAGGACCGCCTGTGCGAAGGCTCCTGCACGCTGAATGATGAGTTTGGCGCGGTCACCATCGGCAACATTGAGCGCTATATCAACGATAAAGCGTTTGAGATGGGCTGGCGCCCGGATCTCACCGGCGTGAAGCAGACCGGCAAGCGCGTGGCGATTATTGGCGCAGGCCCGGCGGGCCTCGCCTGTGCCGACGTGCTGACCCGCAACGGCGTTAAAGCGGTGGTGTTTGACCGTCATCCAGAGATTGGCGGTCTGCTGACCTTCGGTATTCCGGCCTTTAAGCTTGAAAAAGAGGTCATGACCCGCCGTCGTGAAATTTTCACCGGCATGGGCATTGAGTTCAGACTCAATACCGAAGTCGGCCGCGACGTACAGCTTGAAGCGCTGTTAAGTGATTATGACGCGGTTTTCCTGGGCGTCGGCACTTATCAATCCATGCGCGGCGGGCTTGAGAACGAAGACGCGTCCGGCGTTTACGAAGCGTTGCCGTTCCTTATCGCTAACACTCGCCAGATCATGGGCTTTAGCGAAGATGCGCAACAGCCGTTTGTAAACATGGAAGGCAAGCGCGTTGTGGTTCTGGGCGGCGGCGATACCGCAATGGACTGCGTGCGCACTTCCATCCGTCAGGGCGCAACGCACGTTACCTGCGCTTACCGTCGCGATGAAGAAAATATGCCAGGCTCCCGTCGCGAAGTAAAAAACGCGCGCGAGGAAGGCGTAGAGTTTCAGTTCAACGTACAACCTCTTGGCATTGAAATTAATGCCAACGGTAAAGTCTGCGGCGTAAAAATGGCGCGTACTGAAATGGGCGCGCCGGATGCGTTGGGTCGTCGTCGCGCGGAAATCGTGCCCGGTTCTGAGCATGTGGTGCCTGCCGATGCGGTAGTACTGGCGTTTGGTTTCCGTCCGCACAGCATGGAATGGCTGGCGCAGCACAGCGTAGAACTGGATTCCCAGGGACGTATTATCGCGCCGGAAGGCAGCGAGAATGCCTTCCAGACCAGCAATCCGAAAATCTTCGCTGGCGGTGATATCGTTCGCGGTTCCGATCTGGTCGTCACAGCGATTGCCGAGGGTCGTAAAGCTGCCGACGGCATTATGAATTACCTTGAAGTTTAATCATCCACGTTAATGAAATAAGGGAAGCGACAATGCTTCCCTTATTATTTTGTGTACGTCCCTTCTTTATCACTTCTATCGGCACAGGATGATTTTTTATCTGGCGGGTAGATGAGCCAATAACCCCGGTTAAAGAGTTTGTCACCCTGAACGCTATTTTGTCCGAAAGCGGGAATTAATAAATTTCTCGCATTTATTAATTCCGTATCTGCTGCCATGAAATTTCTTCTATAAAACAATTAATTAATGTTTTCGCTTACCAGCAAGGCTCTTTCTCTTTTCGACTGGAAGCGTATATGAATAAAACTGCATTTTTTAAAAAATAAACTTGCGCAGATGATGGCAACGTTATTCCCATTGCTTACCTTATCTTCGCCAGCTTGCGTACAGGCAGAAACAATAATTTCTAATGATACAAACAGTAATTATATTGTGAACCCGCGTCTGGCCCGGGCCCTCAACCCGCTCCGGAACTTATCGTCCGGAAAGCGGCGTCTCTATGGCGAACTATCTCGCGGCTCAACAGATGTTCATTCACGATCGCGACCAGCTCATGCTGCGTGATGAAGACAATATTAATAGCTGGATGTGCATTAAAGGTCCTGGCTAAGGCACTCAACGGTTGTCTTTTTTGCGTAGCCCTGGCGCGCGCTTTATTCTTCTTTCACCAGCAACGCCTGGGGTATTGATGCCGCTTAACCCGCCGCCTTTTGCATCGCGTCGCAATACCACTGACAGATATGCTCCAGCCGGGTAATAGCGGAGCCTACCGTCACCGCCCATGCGCCATGTTGCATCGCTTGCGCCGCCAGCGCTGGCGTGTTGTAACGCCCTTCAGCAACGACCCGGCAGCCGCTATCATGCAGTGCGCTTACCAGTGACAAATCAGGCGCGTCGGGCGTTTCGCTACTGAGGTAGCCGGAAAGCGTAGTACCAATAATTTCTGCGCCCAACTGATGGCAATAAAGTCCATCCTGCAACGACGCGCAGTCGGCCATCGCCAGACAATGATGTAAATGAATACGCGCCAGCAAAGCGTTTATTGAAACCGGGCGGTTACGATCGGTTCCATCAAAAGCGATAATCTCCGCCCCAGCTTGTGCAAGCGCATCCACATCCTCCAGAAATGGCGTGATACGTACCGGTGTATCGGTTAAATCGCGCTTAATGATGCCAATAACCGGAATACTCACCGCTGCACGCACAGCCCGAAGGTTATTGACGCCCTCTATGCGCACGGCGACTGCTCCCGCCTGCTCTGAAGCCAGCGCCATTGCAGCGACGATATCGGGAGTGTCCATAGGACTGCCAGGTACCGGTTGGCAGGAGACGATAAGCCCGCCCTGAGCGGCAATAGCGTGATGCATTTTATCAAGCAAAGACATAACAGCGCCCTTACGGTGAGACGCCCCAAAGCATAACCGGGCGCCATGGTTTAACAATTGACGATAGCGAAAGAAGAGCATACATGCGTGGTGAAAAAGTGCGGTGCGCCATGCGGCAAAGATGAAAGGCAAAGCAGGAAAAATCAGTAGCGACAATGCCAGGCGCACCGATACTTTTGCGCTTTTGCGGTGACAGGGGATGACGGATGAAATAACGAACGTGCCGTAAGACGAGAGAGAGCGAGACAAACAAAAACAGGGCCAGCGGCCCCGTTTTTCTTACTTCACCACCCGCAGCGCCGGACGGCCACCGCGTGGCGGCGGATCGTCATCCGGGTTGTCATCGCCCGTTTCGTGATCCGGCTTATCGCCGTCGATAACAGACATCACCGTTTCCGGCTCTTCTGAAACCACTTCGTCGTTAAGGCTCGCTACCGCCTCGTCATAGGCAGCTTCCGGTTCGAACATGGTGCCCGCGCCGTTTTCACGCGCATAGATAGCCAGAACAGCAGCCAGCGGCACCGCAACCTGACGCGGCACGCCACCGAAGCGCGCATTAAAGCGCACTTCATCGTTTGCCAGCTCCAGGTTCCCTACTGCGCGAGGCGCTATGTTCAGAACGATTTGCCCGTCACGCGCATACTCCATCGGCACGGAGACGCCCGGCAACGTCACATCCACGACAAGGTGCGGCGTAAGCTGATTATCCAGCAGCCATTCATAGAAGGCCCGCAGCAGATAAGGACGACGTGGAGACAGCTGTGACATATCCATGGTTTAGCCCCGGCTTTGCAGACGCATTTCGCGCTCGGCTTCGGTCAGAGAGGCAAGGAATGAATCACGTTCGAATACGCGAGTCATGTAGCCTTTCAGCTCTTTAGCGCCTGCGCCAACCAGTTCGACGCCCAACTGCGGTAAACGCCACAGCAGCGGCGCCAGGTAGCAATCCACCAGGCTGAATTCGTCACTCAGGAAGAAAGGCTTCTGCGTAAATACGGGCGCGATGGCCAGCAGTTCTTCACGCAGTTGTTTACGGGCCGCGTCAGCTTCCTGTGCGGAACCGCTCACGATGACGTTCATCAGCGAGTACCAGTCTTTCTCAATGCGATGCATGTACAGACGGCTTTCACCACGCGCGACCGGATAAACCGGCATCAGCGGCGGATGAGGGAAACGCTCGTCCAGGTACTCCATAATGATGCGCGACTCCCAAAGAGTCAGTTCACGGTCTACCAGCGTCGGTACGCTTTGATTTGGGTTGAGGTCAATCAGATCCTGCGGCAGGTTATCCGTTTCCACATGCTCAATTTCAAAGCTGACACCCTTTTCAGCCAGCACAATGCGCACCTGATGGCTGTAGATATCAGTAGGACCAGAAAACAGCGTCATTACCGAACGTTTGTTGGCAGCGACAGCCATGAAAACCTCCAGGTATATTCAGAAAAATACTGCTACCAGCCGCAAGGCGACCGGCCTTTATGGGTTACCCTTCCCTGCCGTACTGACATCCCAGTCTGTTAATTGACCAAAACGTGAACAGTTACCAGCATTTGGGCAGAAAATTGGATGATAGTTTACCAGATTTTGCGGGGTTTGTGGTGAAGGGATCCCCGATTTGCCCTAAAAGAGCGTAAATTCAGGCCATTAGCACAACAAAGAAAAACAGAAATAAAAAAACCCGGGCTGAGCCGGGTTTTTTGCATAATGCCATTCTGCCGGAGCAGAACAGAATTAACGTTTGGAGAACTGCGGACGACGACGTGCTTTACGCAGGCCGACTTTCTTACGTTCAACCTGACGAGCGTCACGAGTAACGAAGCCAGCTTTACGCAGTTCGCCACGCAGGGACTCGTCGTACTCCATCAGAGCGCGGGTGATACCGTGACGGATCGCACCAGCCTGACCAGAGATACCACCACCTTTAACAGTGATGTACAGATCCAGTTTCTCAACCATGTCGACCAGTTCCAGCGGCTGGCGAACTACCATGCGGGCAGTTTCGCGACCGAAGTACTGTTCCAGAGAACGCTGGTTGATAACGATTTTACCGCTGCCCGGTTTGATAAACACACGAGCGGCGGAGCTTTTGCGGCGACCAGTGCCGTAGTATTGATTTTCAGCCATTGCCTATAATCCCGATTAGATGTCCAGAACTTGCGGTTGCTGCGCCGCGTGGTTGTGCTCGTTACCTGCGTAAACTTTCAGTTTACGGTACATAGCACGGCCCAGAGGACCTTTCGGCAGCATGCCTTTTACCGCGATTTCAATTACGCGCTCAGGACGGCGGGCGATCATCTCTTCGAAGGTCGCTTCTTTGATACCACCGATGTGGCCAGTGTGGTGGTAGTACATTTTGTCATTACGCTTGTTGCCGGTTACAGCAACTTTTTCTGCGTTCAGAACGATGATGTAATCACCTGTATCAACGTGCGGAGTGTATTCCGCTTTATGCTTACCGCGCAGGCGACGTGCCAGTTCAGTAGCCAGACGACCCAGCGTTTTGCCGGTCGCGTCAACAACGTACCAGTCGCGTTTTACGGTTTCTGGTTTAGCTGTAAAAGTTTTCATTAAAAGCTTACCCAAATAAATAGTTACACGTTGGTGAACACCCAAACGCCTATAATCTGTTGAGGTTCACACGACAAAGTCCGGTAAACCTACCCCCTCGGATATGTTTCGCGGCACATAAAAGTTTCGGGAAAAAAACTTTCTTGTAACGTGGGGTCGCAGGATTATAGAGAAGACGCGTATAAAGATCGACCCCTTTTTGTGACAGAAAGCAGGATTTCTGCGGCTTGCCGTTCACTCCTGCTGTAAACAGGGAAGATTTCAGGGCATATGCGCCCGCTTCAGGTAATCTTCGCTCTGCATTTCTTGCAAGCGTGAAAGGCAGCGCTGAAACTCAAACCTGAGCCGCTGGCCCTGGTAAATCTCCATAAGCGGCGCGGCGGCGCACACCACCAGTTTTACGTGGCGCTCATAAAATTCATCCACCAGCGCGATAAAACGGCGCGCTTCGCTCTCCATCTGCGTCGTCATCACCGGCACATCATAAAGAAGAACAGTATGAAACTGCCGGGAGAGCGCAATGTAATCATGCTGGCTGCGGGCATCGACGCAAAGCGTGCGAAACGCTACCGCAAGCGTCTGGTTTTCCATGCCGAGCGTGGGGAGCGGACGATGATTAATTTCCAGCACCGGTTCGCCCTGGCGTTTCGCGCCAGCAAGCGCAACATACAGCTGCTCCATGCGTCCTTTCGTTTCGTCGTTAAGCGGCGAAAGCCACAGGTGCGCCTGAGTCAGCGTGCGCAGGCGATAATCAATGCCGGCATCGACGTTCATCACATCGCAGTAGCGCTTAATCGCCTCAATGGCGGGAAGAAAACGGGCGCGCTGAAGCCCATTGCGATACAGCTCGTCCGGGGGAATATTGGAGGTCGCCACAAGCGTAATGCCGCGCGCGAAGAGCGCCTGCATCAGGCCGCCCAACAGCATGGCGTCGGTAATATCAGAGACAAAAAACTCGTCGAAGCAGAGCACATCGGTCTGTGCTTTAAAACGGTCGGCGATAATTTCCAGCGGGTCGCTATGGCCCTGCAACGCGGTTAAATCTTCATGAACCTTCAGCATAAAGCGATGAAAGTGCAGCCGCTGTTTTCGCTCGCCCGGCAAACTCTGGTAGAAAAGATCCATCAGCCAGGTTTTGCCCCGCCCGACGCCGCCCCACATATAAAGGCCGCGTACCGGCTCTACCGTTTGCGGCTGGGGGCGCTTGCCGAACAGCTTGCCCACTTTGGTCAGCAGCCCGCCGCTTTCAGCTGGCGCGCTTTTAGCGTCGGTCAACGCGTGATAAATCGCATCAAGCCGGCTAACCGCTTCGCGTTGTACCTCGTCTGGCTGGTGCGACCCTTCGTTAAGAGCCTGTTGATAGCGCGATGTCGGAGAGAAACTCTGCATGGTGTTATAGTTATTCCCTGGATATCGGTGCGCCGCGAGCCGCGGCTGTCGAAAAAAAGGCCGTTCTACACTACGCCATGCCGCAGCAGGATTCCACTTCTCCTGAAATAGCGGTTATAGTGGCATAACTGGGCGACGGCACTGACGAGACAAGCAAGCCTCGCCGTTACCACCCTACGGAAACACAAGACAACGGGAGATGTACATGACCTGGGAATATGGGCTAATCGGGTTAGTGGTCGGCATTATCATCGGTGCCGTCGCCATGCGTTTCGGCAACCGCAAATTACGCCAGCAACAGGCCCTGCAATACGAGCTGGAAAAGAACAAAGCGGAGCTTGAAGAGTACCGCGAGGAACTGGTCAGCCACTTCGCCCGCAGCGCTGAGCTGTTAGACAATATGGCGCACGATTATCGCCAGCTTTACCAGCACCTGGCGAAGAGCTCCAGCAACCTGCTGCCGGAAATGTCCGCAGAGGCTAACCCGTTCCGCAACCGACTTGCGGAATCGGAAGCCAGCAACGATCAGGCGCCGGTGCAAATGCCGCGCGACTATTCAGAAGGCGCGTCCGGCCTGCTGCGTAATGGCGCACGCCGCGACTGATCCGACAGTAAAAATTTTCTTCCGGGCGCGTTTTTCGCGCCCGCTTTCTTTGCGCGCTGGCTATGATTAGGGTAATCAGACACTGGCTTATGCCCCCATTGTTACCCGCAAGGGAATTCAATAATATCAGTACGTTTTGGGTATCCATTCCTTCTTCCAGGTTGCGAGAGCCGCATCAATGAAAAAACAAACCCAGCTGTTGAGTGCGTTAGCGTTAAGTGTCGGGTTATCTCTTTCGGCGCCCTTCCAGGCCGTCGCTTCATTGCCTTCGCAAGTTCCAGGCCAGGCTGCGCTGCCAAGCCTTGCGCCGGTACTGGAAAAAGTCTTGCCTGCTGTGGTTAGCGTGCAGGTGGAAGGCACGGCCGCCCCGGAAGGCCAGAAGGTGCCGGAAGAGCTGAAAAAATATTTCGGCGACGAACTGCCGGACCAGCAGGCGCAGCCTTTTGAAGGCCTGGGTTCCGGGGTCATTATTAACGCGGCGAAAGGCTATGTGCTTACCAATAACCACGTTGTGAATCATGCTGAGAAAATCAGCGTGCAGCTTAACGACGGCCGCGAATTCGACGCCAAACTTATCGGCAGCGACGACCAGAGCGATATTGCCCTGTTGCAGCTGCAAAACGCCACTAACCTGACGCAAATTAAAATCGCCGACTCCGACAACCTGCGCGTAGGCGATTTCGCTGTCGCGGTCGGCAACCCGTTCGGTCTCGGCCAGACCGCGACCTCCGGCATTATCTCGGCGCTGGGCCGCAGCGGGCTGAACCTTGAGGGGCTGGAAAACTTTATCCAGACCGACGCCTCCATCAACCGCGGCAACTCCGGCGGCGCACTGTTGAACCTCAACGGCGAGCTTATCGGCATCAACACCGCCATTCTGGCGCCGGGCGGCGGCAGCGTCGGCATCGGCTTCGCTATCCCCAGCAATATGGCGCAGACGCTGGCGAACCAGCTTATTCAGTTTGGCGAAATCCGTCGCGGCCTGCTTGGCATTAAAGGCACCGAAATGAGCGCCGACATCGCTAAAGCGTTTAACCTTAACGTGCAGCGCGGCGCCTTCGTCAGCGAGGTGTTGCCGGGCTCCGGTTCTGCAAAAGCGGGCATCAAGTCTGGCGATGTGATTATCAGCCTGAACGGCAAGCCGCTTAGCAGCTTTGCTGAACTGCGTTCGCGCATCGCCACCACAGAACCGGGCACCAAAGTGAAGCTCGGCCTGCTGCGCGACGGCAAGCCGCAGGAAGTGGAAGTGACGCTGGATAAAAGCACGACCTCTTCCGCCAGCGCAGAGATGATTGCGCCAGCCCTTCAGGGCGCGACGCTGAGCGACGGTCAGTTGAAAGACGGCACGAAGGGCGTCGCCATTGATGAAGTGGAGAAAGGCAGCGCGGCGGCGCAGATTGGTCTGCACAAAGATGATGTCATCATCGGCGTTAACCGCGACCGCGTGCAGTCTATTGCTGAGATGCGCAAAGTACTGGAGAGCAAACCTGCCGTCATAGCGCTTCATATTGTGCGCGGCAGCGAAAGCATCTATTTACTGCTGCGTTAATAAAGTCGTAAATGGACATCCCGCCTGCGTGGGATGTCCGTATAAGTCATGCTATGCTGCGACCGTCTCCCTGATTAACTAACCCATGCTCATGTTTCTCAAGTTCTTACGTCCTGTTGTGCTCGGTCTTATTGTCGCGGGAATACTGCTGGCGATTATGCCTTCGCTGCGTCAGGTGAGCCCTTTATCCACGCCGGTTTACGACAGCGCCGATGAAACGCCTGCCAGCTATAACGCGGCGGTAAAGCGCGCTGCGCCTGCGGTAGTGAATGTCTATAATCGCGGCGTCAGTAATGGCGCGCGCAACCAGCTGGAGATTCGCACGCTCGGCTCCGGCGTTATCATGGATCAGCGCGGCTACATCATTACGAATAAGCACGTAATTAATGACGCCGACCAGATAATCGTCGCGCTACAGGATGGACGCGTATTCGAAGCGCTGTTGGTCGGGTCAGACAGTCTGACGGACCTCGCCGTGCTAAAAATTAATGCGGCGAACCTGCCGACCATTCCCATTAACCCCCGCCGCGCGCCGCATATCGGCGATGTCGTACTGGCTATTGGCAACCCTTATAACCTTGGGCAAACCATCACCCAGGGCATCATCAGCGCCACAGGGCGCGTCGGCCTGAACCCTACGGGCAGACAAAATTTTTTACAGACCGACGCCTCCATCAACCATGGTAACTCGGGCGGCGCGCTGGTGAACTCGCTTGGCGAGATGATGGGCATCAACACCCTGTCGTTTGATAAAAGCAACGATGGCGAAACGCCGGAAGGGCTTGGCTTTGCCATCCCGACGCAGCTCGCCACGAAAATCATGGAAAAGCTCATTCGCGATGGCCGGGTTATTCGCGGCTATATCGGCATCGGCGGGCGCGAAATCACGCCGCTGCATGCGCCAGCCGCGGGTATCGATCAGATTCAGGGTATTGTGGTCAATGAAGTGGCGCCGGACGGCCCGGCGGCGCGTGCGGGCATTCAGGTCAATGATGTCATCGTTTCTGTAAACAACAAGCCTGCGATCTCTGCGCTGGAAACCATGGACCAGGTTGCAGAAATTCGTCCAGGTTCGGTGATTCCGGTTGAAGTCATGCGCAACGACCGCCGCATTAAACTGGAAGTGACTATTCAGGAATATCCCGCCACCAGTTAAGCGGCAGGCATAAAAAAACCGGAACCTGAGTTCCGGTTTTTTCTTTTCAGGCTATCGCTTACTTGTTGACAAACTCTTCGCCCAGAACGATATCTTTCTTCAGCGTATCGAGCATGCCTTCCAGCGCCTGCTGTTCAAACGCGCTCAGGGTGCCGATAGATTTACGCTCTTCGATACCGTTTTTGCCCAGCAACAGCGGCTGAGAGAAAAAGCGAGCGTGTTCGCCGTCGCCTTCCACATAAGCGCACTCAACCACACCCTGCTCGCCCTGCAACGCACGCACCAGGGAAAGACCGAAGCGCGCCGCCGCCTGACCCATAGAGAGGGTCGCAGAGCCGCCGCCCGCTTTCGCTTCCACCACTTCGGTGCCGGCGTTCTGAATGCGTTTGGTCAGATCGGCCACTTCCTGCGCGGAGAAGCTCACGCCCGGGATCTGCGACAGCAGCGGCAGAATAGTCACGCCGGAGTGACCGCCGATAACCGGTACGTCGATCTCGGTCGGCTGTTTGCCTTTCAGTTCCGCAACAAAAGTATTGGAGCGGATGATATCCAGCGTGGTTACGCCGAACAGTTTGTTCTTATCGTACACGCCCGCTTTTTTCAGCACTTCCGCCGCGATGGCGACCGTGGTGTTAACCGGGTTGGTGATAATGCCGATACAAGCTTTCGGGCAGGTGGTTGCGATCTGCTGAACCAGATTCTTCACGATGCCTGCGTTCACGTTAAAGAGATCGGAACGGTCCATGCCCGGCTTACGCGCCACGCCTGCGGAGATCAGCACCACGTCCGCGCCTTCCAGCGCAGGGGTGGCGTCTTCGCCGGAAAAGCCTTTGATTTTTACATCGGTCGGGATGTGGCTCAGGTCTACCGCTACGCCCGGCGTTACCGGCGCGATGTCATACAGAGAGAGTTCTGAACCTGAAGGCAGTTGGGTCTTGAGTAGAAGGGCAAGCGCCTGGCCGATACCACCTGCCGCGCCGAGGACTGCAACTTTCATCCTAAACTCCTTATTATGGTGAGCAAAAGTGTGCCGTTACTCCATTGGTGGCGACCATAATCATTTATCGATGAAATGAGTACAATCTTCTGACCTTCAGTTTGCGACTTCTGACGCGCTTTACTGAAAGCGATGCGGCGGTTTAACCGGAGCACGGATACGACCGAATTCGCCGGGTCACTACCGGAGCAACTTATCAACAGGCGGTTACATTACACCCTCTGGCGACAGCAAAACAACATCATTTTGATAACAATTGTTTTACTTTATCGCTTATTTTCGAGTCGTGACGCAGGCATGTTCCTCGATAACAAAATTTGATAAAATCCGCCGCTTTCATAACATTATTTCAGCCCCATCCATGGCAGATAATTTGCATAAAAATTCAAATTTATGCATAATAATGTTGTTATTATTGGCCTGACCACGGGTGACGTATGCGCAGCTCCGCAAAACAAGAAGAATTAGTCAAAGCGTTTAAAGCTTTACTCAAAGAAGAAAAATTCAGTTCTCAGGGCGAAATTGTCCAGGCCTTACAGGATGAAGGCTTTGAAAACATCAACCAGTCTAAAGTTTCCCGCATGCTGACAAAGTTCGGCGCCGTGCGCACCCGCAATGCAAAAATGGAGATGGTTTACTGCCTGCCGGTTGAGCTTGGGGTGCCGACTACCTCCAGCCCGCTGAAGAACCTGGTGCTGGATATCGACTACAACGATGCGGTTGTGGTTATTCATACCAGCCCTGGCGCTGCCCAGCTTATTGCACGCCTGCTCGATTCGCTCGGCAAAGCGGAAGGGATCCTCGGCACTATCGCGGGCGACGATACTATCTTCACCACCCCTGCGCGCGGTTTTACGGTAAAAGAGCTTTATGAAGCCATCCTGGTATTGTTTGAACAGGAACTTTAACCGCCCCCTCCCGCTACATCATAGCGGGAGGCTCCCTTCCCTCTTTTAATTTCTTCTGCCATTCCCCCAGCAACCAGTCGCTTCGTCTGAGAAAAAGCATTCACCCAGTCTATTGAACATCATTAACCGCACAAATTGCAAAATTAAAGCAAACTGTTGATTAATAAGTATTTAAAACCAAAAACGATCGAAAAATAAGCATTTTTATAACGATCGGTAATAAATAACCATCACTGCAAGCTCAAAGTTTCATAGGAAACCATTAGCTTGTTATTAATTTTTTGGGTGACTAGTGTATACTTGTTTTTGTGATGAGGGTCACGGAACAGTGACCAGTGATAATAAATACGACGAGGTAAACAATATGAACATTAAATCTACTGTAGCAGCCGCAACTGTTCTTTCCATGCTTTCTTTCGGTGCATTTGCAGCATCTTCTATCAGTGCCGATCAGGCGCAAAACCGTCAGGCTATCGGTACGGTAACCGTTGATGCCGTCGGCGGCGTTCCGATGGATATGCACGATATGCTCGACCAGAAAGCCCAGGAAAAAGGCGCATCTGCTTATCGCATTATCGAAGCGCGTACCGGCGACCACTGGCACGCTACCGCTGAGCTCTACAAATAAGCAAAGCGTTATAAATAAACGTTCTGAATAACAATAAACCGCACGCAACGGCCCTAAGCAGAAAAATAGCGTTTCACCCCTTCCGGCCGTTGAGTGTTTTGACGAGGATTTAAGACAATGAAAACCCAATTTACCATCGCCGCGCTGAGCCTTGCTTCTCTGATCTCTTTTGGCGCCAGCGCCGCAGTACAACAAGTTAATGCCGAACAGGCGCAGAACCTTCAACCGATGGGCAGCGTATCTGTTACTCAGGTAACGGGCGCGCCGATGGACATTCGCCAGCAGCTGGCTGAAAAAGCAGAAAAACAAGGCGCCAATAGCTACCGTATCACTGAACTGACTCAGGGCGACCACTGGCACGCCACTGCTGAACTCTACAAGTAAACCCTCGTCGTCTTGTCCGACGACTTGCCCCTGTTTTCGCAGGGGCCTTTTTAAGCCCTGCCTTATGTTGAATGACGAATATTGAAGCGGAGCTGACCTTCCAGCTCCTCTTCTGCTTCGTCAAACAGCAAAATCAGCGCGCCGTAGCGCCGACGCTGTTCTTCCCCCAGATGCACAAACTCTATCTCCAGCGGCAGCGGCAGCCCCCCTTGCGTTACCTTCTCCCATAGCGCATCCAGATCGCTCACCTGATTTTTGGCAAGGCCAAAGGCCCGGCAAAACTCCCGGTAAAAATCTGCCTGCTCGGTAATCTCATCGAAATCGAAGGTATAAATTTTCATGCTGCGTCACCGGCATCAGGGCGACCCATGGCCGCCCGCAGTTTCAGAGCCCGCCAAGGTGCAGGGTTTTCACTTCCATAAACTCTTCCAGTCCAAGCACTGAACCTTCACGGCCCAGGCCCGACTCTTTCACGCCGCCAAACGGCCCAAGCTCAGTGGATACCGCACATTCATTAATGCCTATCATGCCGCTTTCGATTTGCTGAGAAACGCGGAAAACGCGCTGGAGGTTTTGCGTGTAAAAATAGGCGGCAAGGCCGTACGGCGTGTTATTGGCGCGAGCGATAACCTCCTCTTCCGTTTTAAAACGAAAGCAAGCCGCCAGCGGGCCAAAGGTCTCTTCCTGAGAAAGCTTCATCTCTTCGTTTGCGTCAATCAGGACAGTGGGCTGCCAGAAGTTGCCGCCAAGCTCGTGCGGTTTGCCGCCCGCCAGCACTTTTGCCCCTTTCGCGACGGCGTCTTCAACGTGCTCGCGCACTTTATCCACGGCGGATTGCTCAATCAGCGGGCCGACCACCACGCCTTCTTCCATGCCGTTGCCAACCTTAAGCGCCTTCACCGCTTCCGCCAGCTGGTTGACGAAGCGGTCATAAACGCCATCCTGAATAAAGAAGCGGTTTACGCTCACGCACACCTGGCCTGCGTTGCGAAATTTGTTGGCGATGGCGCCCTGAACCGCCGCGTCGATATCGGCATCGTCAAACACGATATAAGGCGCATTGCCGCCAAGCTCCATCGACACCTTCTTCATGGTTTCCGCCGCGTTGCGCATCAGCGTTTTGCCTACGGCCGTGGAGCCGGTAAACGAAATCTTGCGCACTTGCGGGCTTGCCATGATGGCGTCGCTGATTTCCGCCGTATTGCCCGCTACGGCGTTTAGCACGCCGTCCGGCACGCCTGCCTGCTTAGCCAGCGCCAGCAGCGCGAAGGCGGAAAGCGGCGTGTTGTTGGCAGGCTTAATCACCCCGGTACAGCCTGCGGCAAGCGCCGGGCCAAGCTTGCGGGTAAGCATCGCCATCGGGAAGTTCCAGGGCGTGATAGCCGCCACCACGCCTACCGGCTCGCGGGTGGCCAGAATACGTGAGCCGGGCTTAACCGGCGGGATAATTTCGCCATTCGCACGTTTAGCCTGTTCGGCAAACCACTGGATAAAGCTTGCGGCGTATTCCACTTCCCCTTCCGCTTCTTTGCGCGGTTTGCCCTGCTCGGTCGTCATCAGTTCGCCCAGCCAGCTTTTATTTTCAATAATCAGCTGATACCAGCGATAAAGAATTTCTGAACGCGCTTTCGCGGTTTTCGCCCGCCACGCCGGGAAAGCGCGGCTTGCCGCCGCGATCGCCGCTTCGGTCTCTTTTTTGCCCGCTTTGGCGACTTTCGCCACCACGTCGCCCGTTGCCGGATTCAGCACGTCGAAGGTGGTCGCTGTAGTGTGCCAGGTGCCGTCCACCAGATAGCCTGTCTGAAAAAGCGCGTTATCCGCCAGCTTTTGCATCGTCATTTTCTCCTCCTGACCATATGTCCTGTCGCTTGCCTGACTTTATCTTGCGTAAGTATAGCTACAAAAAAACCGACGCTTTGGGCGTCGGTCTGGTTGAGAAAAAGCGCGAAATCAGCGGTCCGTCAGTGCGTGCTGGTATTTATGCAGCATCGCCGTCAGCCGTTTCACCGGCTCTGTCACCTGCTGCGGCGCGTCCCAGGCATGCAGCTTCTGCTGATAGATATCTAACTCATCGAGCAGTTGCTTAAAGGTCTGGCGACGCTTGTCGATGCTTCTTGCGGCAATCACCCGGTCAGCGGTATGACGCAGCTGGCGGTGGAAAGCAGAGAGATCCGCATTTACCGGAATGGGTGCATCGCGCAGGCGCTGGTGAGCGATAATAAGGTTCAGCGCCAGGCGAAACTTCGCCACGTCCCCCGGAAATTTGTTCAGCAACAGGAAAAGCTGCTGATAGAGCGCCGGTAAATGGTTTTCACGGCGGCGCGCTTTGTTCGTGGTGAGCGACGAAACCGCCGCCGAAACAAACTGGTTAAGCAGCGTACGCCCGGTTTGCGCCTGCGAATTATCGCGGATCACCAGAATGACCATCATCGCCAGCATACAGCCCACCAGTTGCCCCAGCGCGCTGTCGAGAAACTGGCTGAAATGAAAGGTCATCGGGTTATCCAGCACAATGATGTTGATTGTCCCCGCCAGCGCGCCCATCGATCCGAGCCGCCGCTTTTGCACCTCAATGCCGATGAAAAAGCCGAGCAGCGCAAGGCTTATGCAGAGCAGCAGCATGCTCTGCTGCGTGTTGGGGATAATCACCAGAAAATAGAGCGCCCCCAGAGGCAACGCCGCCAGCATGCCGTAAACGAAATCGAGCGCGACCATTCGCGGGTTAGGCAGACGCATCGCCAGCGCGGTTACCACGGCAATCATCACCATCGCGCCGCTGCCGGAGGTCCAGCCGGTCCACAGCCAGAACAGCGTGCCGAGAATACAGGAGACCGTCGTGCGCCAGAAGTTAATCATGGCGTGATGCCGCTCCGCCGATACCGGCTTCACCACGGCTTCGCCGTTCAGGATTTCTTCTTCCACAACGCTGATTTTCGCGTTAGTGATAACGCCACGCTTGAGCAGCAGGTAGCGCGTTGCGGCGCCGATCCAGCTGTAAAGGGTCACAGGCGTGTCGTGTTCGCCAGTCCAGGCCATGACGCGGCGCATAAACTTCAGGCGCTTGTGCACATCCGCCGCCGTCTCCACCGGTTCGGCAAACAGCTCGCGGAACTCAGGGGCGATGGCTTCCGGGCGGCTGTTCTGAATCATCCAGGTTTCACAGGCCTGGGTTATCATCGTCAGCGATACCGTGTTAAGCGCCTTCAGGCGACGGTTGGCCCGCGCCCAGCGCGACGACTCAATATTCAGGTTCGTTCGCATCCCTTCCAGCGCAGTGGTGCGGCGTACCAGCGCGCCCCAGGCTTTATCCAGCTCTTCGCTGTCGCCGTGGTTAATGCATAGCTGCATTAGCTGAAACTGCGCGACCAGCAGGCTGTCCAGCTCGCGGTCAATTTCGCGCTTGATGGAGCGCGGAGAAAAGAGCAGGTCGGCGACAATCGCGCAAAAAATGCCTATCACAATCTCGCTGCATCGTTCCACCGCGAACTGCGGAGTGGAGAGCGGCGCGGTCTGAATAGTAATAACGATAATCAGCGCGGTATAGCCCGCCAGACCCCAGGCGTAGGAGTTCTCGACCTTTACAAGCGAGGAGATCCAGGTGCAAAAGCCAGCCCAGATGCAGCAGACCAGCAGCATAACTACCGGCGCGCGGATCATAGAGATGATAATCACCAGCGCGGCGATACAGCCGATAAAGGTGCCGACGATACGCAGCATGCCGCGATAGCGGATAGCGCCAGACCAGGGCTCGCCGCCTGCGGCGAAAGCCGGCCCCGCCGCGACGATAGCGGCGGTCAGCACCGCCCAGCGCGGCGTTTCCAGTTGAAAATGAAAGCCGACAAACAGCGCCAGCACGATTGCGGTAGCGAGCTTGATGGCAAAGCGCAGATGCTGCGGCGCGATAGAAAGAATGCCCATAGCGGTTAACCGAATTCGCGCAGTCGATGCATCAGTTTATTAAAAGGCGTCTCCTGGCTGCGGTCCCGGTCTTTCTCGCCGGTGATCACGACAGTCGCCGTGGTGCCTGCCGGGAACAGGTTGCCGGTTTGTTTATCCAGCCGAATACGTACCGGCACGCGCTGCGCCAGGCGCACCCACTCAAGGTTTGAATCCACCGTCGCCATGCCTTTATCGTCACGCGTGCTGCTTGAATTGGTCACGCCTGCCGCGACGCTGTCAACGGTGCCGTGCAGCACGGCATTACTGCCAAGCGGCGTAATTTCGGCGCGATAGCCCGGGCGCACCCCTTCCAGCTTGGTCTCTTCCATATAGGCCAGCACGTAGAAGGTGTTCTGTTTTACCAGCGCGACGGCCGTTGAACCGCGGGTAATAAACTCGCCCGCATACACATTCAGGTTAGTCACCCAGCCGTCGTCCGGGGCGCGGACAACGGTGCGTTCCAGATCGAGCTTCGCGAGATCGCGCGTTGCCTGCGCTTTCGCCAGCTGATGCAGCACGGTTTGCAATACGTTGTTAGACTGATCAATCTCTTCGCGCGACATCGCCTGAATGCCAAGACGGTTGCGGCGGCCCGCTTCGCGGCGCTTCTCGCCCGCCAGCGCGTTGTAATAGGCCACGTCCGCTTCCGCTTCTTCCAGCGCTTTCTGGTAGCGAGGCTGGTCAATGGTAAACAGCACCTGGCCTTTTTTTACCAGCTGGTTGTCCTGGACGTTAACGGCGGTAACCAGCCCGGCGACGTCGGGCGCGATGGCTACCACGTCGGCGCTGAAGCGGGCGTCGCGCGTCCATGGGGATTCGGTGTAATAAACCCAGGCGCGAAAAATAGCGATGAAGGCCAGAATGACCAGCGCAAGGGTGATCGCAGTACGGGAGAGTGTTCTTGTTAGCGTTTTCACATCAACCTCAGACAAACAGACGCGATATTAAATAAAACAGGCAGCAATAAAGCGCCGTATTAAAAAGTGCCGGATGCCAGACAAAATCATAAATCCCCGTAGGGACCAGCAGGCGGCGCACCAGCCAGAAAATCGCCAGTGATAAGAGCAGTTCGATGAAGATCGGCGGAAACGACAGGCCGAAAACCACGATAACGGGAAATAGACTCATGATGACTCTGATTACTATGCAGGCGACGATTATTAACGATAGACCGCAACCGGGTGGCCTGGATGGCCGGAAGAGAGCGCGGCGTTGGTTATCTTAGTAATAATATATTAACGTAACTGATAATAAGTTATCTATGATATGTGATCTAAATCACTTTTAAGCCAGAGTGAATAATGGAACGACTAAAACGCATGTCGGTGTTCGCCAGGGTTGTGGAACTTGGCTCTTTCACCAGCGCAGCGCGACAGCTTCAGATGAGCGTCTCTTCTATCAGCCAGACTGTGTCAAAACTTGAGGACGAATTGCAGGTTAAGTTGCTCAACCGCAGCACCCGCAGCATCGGGCTGACCGAAGCGGGACGTATTTACTATCAGGGCTGTCGGCGCATGCTGCATGAAGTGCGCGAGGTGCACGAGCAGCTTTATGCGTTTAACAATACGCCCATCGGCACGCTGCGCATCGGCAGCTCTTCCACCATGGCGCAGAACGTGCTGGCGGCCATGACGGCGGATATGCTGCGCGAATATCCAGGGCTGACGGTAAACCTGGTGACCGGCATTCCGGCGCCGGACTTGATTGCCGACGGTCTGGACCTGGTGATTCGCGTTGGCGCGTTGCAGGATTCCAGCCTTTTTTCACGCCGTCTTGGCTCAATGCCGATGGTGGTTTGCGCCGCCAGGAGCTATCTGGCGCTGAACGGCGCGCCGGAAAAACCCTCAGATCTCGCCAGCCACTCCTGGCTTGAATACAGCGTAAGGCCCGATAACGAGTTTGAACTGGTGGCGCCGGAGGGGATTTCAACGCGCCTGATCCCGCAGGGGCGGTTCGTCACCAACGATCCGATGACGCTGTCGCGCTGGGTGAAAGCTGGCGCAGGCATCGCCTACGTGCCGCTGATGTGGGTGATCGATGAGATCAACAGCGGCGAGCTTGAGATCTTACTGCCGCGCTACCAGTCTGACCCGCGGCCGGTTTATGCGCTTTATACCGAGAAAGACAAAATGCCGCTGAAGGTGCAGGTGTGTATTAACTATCTCACCGACTACTTTGTGAAAGTGGCGCAGGTGTACCAGGCGATGCGGGGGACCGGCAACGGCGCACAAACGCCATTGCCGCCAGCCTGAACCGCGCCGCTTAAACGACGCCGGTCTCGCTCTCTTTTACCGGCTGGCTCTGTTTTCCCGCCACGCTCATACCCACTTGCAGCGTGGCGGCGATATTGCGCGCCGAACGGTAAACGTTGTCTTGCGCGTCGCGCAGCGCCTCCTCCAGCGTACCGATGCTGTTAAGCACGCTGAATACCGCGTCCAGACCGTGCTGATGGACTACCGCCACATCCGGGGTTAGCGAACCGGCGATGCCGATAACCGGCTTATGGTGCTTCTTCGCCACGCGCGCCACGCCCACCGGCACTTTGCCATGAATGCTCTGGCTATCAATTCGCCCTTCTCCCGTCACCACCAGCGTGCAGTTATGGATATGGTTTTCCAGATGCAGCGCCTCGGTTACCAGCTCAATGCCGCTTCGCAACTCTGCGTTTAGAAACGCTATCAGCGCCGCCCCCATGCCGCCCGCCGCGCCTGCGCCTGGGATGGTCTCTACCTCTCTTTGCAGTTCACGATGAATAACCCGGGCGTAATGCGCCAGGTAACTATCCAGGTCGCGCACCATCTGCGGGTCCGCCCCTTTCTGCGGCCCAAAGATAAAAGAGGCGCCCTGCTCGCCGGTGAGCGGGTTGGTTACGTCGCACGCGACTTTGATATCGCACTCCCGCAGCCGGCTGTCGAGCGCAGAAAGATCGATGCGGGCCAGCTTCGCAAGCGCCGCGCCGCCGGGGCCTATCTCCTGCCCGGACGCCTCGCAGAGTCTTGCGCCGAGCGCCTGCACCATGCCGGCCCCGCCGTCATTAGTGGCGCTGCCGCCGATGCCGATAAGCATGTGCCGTACGCCGCGATCCAGCGCGGCAAGGATCAGCTCGCCAGTGCCGCGCGACGTGGTCAGCAGCGGGTTACGCTGAGCAGGCGGCACCAGCGCCAGACCGCTCGCCTCCGCCATTTCGATAAACGCGGTCTTGCCGTCGCCCGAAATCCCCCATCTGGCCTCGACCGGCTGGCCGAGCGGCCCGGTCACGCGCGTGGTGATAGTCGTGCCCTGGGTCGCGCTGACCATCGCCTCCACCGTTCCCTCGCCGCCATCCGCAAGCGGCACGCGAACGTAGTCGGCATGGGGGAATATTTCGCGAAAACCTTTTTCAATCGCCTGCGCCACGTCGGCGGCGGAGAGGCTTTCCTTCCAGGAATCGGGTGCAATGACTATTTTCATAAGTAATCCAGACCGGGGAGATAACCGGGCGCCTGCGGCGCCCTTGCCGTTATTTCATCGCTATTTAGCGACTTCGACTTTCGCCAGTTTTTCGTAATAGCAGGCCAGCGCGCTGTGGTCGGCGGTGCCCATGCCATCAGCCTTCAGCGCCTGCATCATTTCCATTACCGCGGCCGTCAGCGGCAGCTGCGCGCCCACGCCGTGCGAGGTATCCAGCGCGTTCGCCAGGTCTTTAATATGCAGGTCGATGCGAAAACCCGGTTTGAAGTTGCGATCCATCACCATTGGCGCTTTGGCGTCGAGAACGGTGCTGCCGGCAAGGCCGCCGCGGATAGCCTGGTAAACCAGATCCGGGTTAACGCCCGCTTTCGTCGCCAGCACCAGCGCTTCCGACATCGCCGCAATATTCAGCGCCACGATCACCTGGTTTGCCAGCTTGGTGACATTGCCTGCGCCAATGTCGCCGGTATGCACCACGGAACCCGCCATCGCTTTCATCAGGTCATAGTATTTATCGAACAGCGCTTTATCGCCGCCCACCATCACCGACAGCGTGCCGTCGATGGCTTTCGGCTCGCCGCCGCTTACGGGCGCATCCAGCATGCCCACGCCTTTCGCCTGTAGCGCCTCGCTGATCTCGCGGCTTGCCAGCGGCGCGATAGAGCTCATGTCGATAAGCGTCAGGCCTGCGTGCGCGCCTTCGATAAGGCCGTTCTCGCCCAGCGCGACTTCTTTAACGTGTGGGGAGTTCGGCAGCATGGTGATAACGACGTCGCACTGCCCGGCAATTTCTTTTGGGGTCGCAGCCGTTTCCGCGCCAGCGCCAATAACCTCGGCAATCGCATCGGCGTTGCGGTCGGCGACTACCAGCGAATAGCCCGCTTTGATGAGGTTCTTGCTCATCGGCTTACCCATGATGCCAAGGCCAATAAACCCTACTTTCATCGTCATAGCTCGTCTCTCTCTCGTTAATTAGCGAATTACTTTTTAAAGGTGTCGCAAAGCTTTTGCGTGGCGGCGCGGAACACGCCAAGGTCGCTGCCGACGGCGACAAAGGTCGCGCCCCACTCGAGGTAACGCTTAGCGTCGGCTTCCACTGGCGCCAGAATGCCCGCCGGTTTGCCGTGCGCTTTGGCGCGGGCGAAGATGTGCTGAATGCAGCGCTGCACTTCCGGGTGCGAAGCGTTGCCAAGATGGCCCAGCGCCGCTGCCAGATCGCTTGGGCCGACAAAGATCCCGTCCACGCCGTCGGTGGCGGCGATAGCGTCGACATTGTCCACGCCCTGCTGGCTCTCTATTTGCACAAGAATGGTGATGTTCTTATTAGAGGCGGCGAAGTAGTCCGGCACGGTGCCGAACATATTGGCGCGGTGGGAGACAGAAACGCCGCGAATGCCTTCCGGCGGGTAGCGGGTGGAGGCAACGGCCAGCACCGCTTCTTCTTCAGACTCGACAAACGGAATGAGGAAGTTATAGAAACCGATATCCAGCAAACGCTTAATGATCACCGGCTCGTTGGTCGGCACCCGCACCACTGGCGCGCTGTGGCTGCCCTTAAGCGCCATCAGCTGAGGGATAAACGTAGTGACATCGTTAGGCGCGTGTTCGCCGTCCAGCACAATCCAGTCGAAGCCCGCAAGGCCCAGCACCTCGGTGCTGATGGGGTTCGCTAACGCCGACCAGCAACCGATCTGCGTCTGGTGAGCCGCCAGCGCGGCCTTGAATTTATTTGGGAAAATATCGTTCATTGTTCAACCTTAATGAGTTCAGACCCTGACTGTATGGCTTACTTCGCCAGTTCCATACGCTTGATATCGCCGACGATCACCAGATAACACACCATCGCCATCAGCGCGGAGCAGCCGACAAAAATCAGCGCGGCATTGAAGGAGTGTAATTCGCTGACCAGATAACCGATGACCAGCGGCGTCACAATAGAAGCGACGTTGCCGAAGACGTTAAACACCCCGCCGCACAGACCCACAATTTCCTTCGGCGCGGTGTCGGAAATCACCGGCCAGCCGAGCGCGCCGAAACCTTTGCCAAAGAACGCCAGCGCCATCAGCGAAACAACCAGCACGGTACTGTCGGTGTAGTTGCACAGAATAATGGTGGAGGCGAGCAGCATGCCGAGCACGATAGGCAACTTACGCGCAAAGGTAAGCGATGCGCCCCGCTTCACCAGGTAATCCGAGAACACGCCGCCCAGCACGCCGCCTGCAAAGCCGCACAGCGCCGGAATCGAAGCCACCAGCCCTACTTTGAGGATCGACATGCCTTTTTCCTGCACCAGGTAAATAGGGAACCAGGTGAGGAAGAACCAGGTGATGGTGTTAATAAAGTACTGACCGAAAAAAACGCCGAGCATCATGCGGTTGGTGAGAAGCTGTTTGATGTAGTGCAGCTTTGGCCCGCTCTGCTGGCTGTCCGCTTTTTTGTGGTCCATATCCACTACGGCGCCGTTGCTGCTGATGTAATCCAGCTCTTCTTTTGACATGCGCGGATGGTCGCCCGGGTTATGAATAAACTTCACCCATACCAGCGTCAGCACAAAGCCGATGGCGCCCATGACGGTAAAGACATGCTCCCAGCCCCACGCGAAGGTGAGCCAGCCAAGCAGCGGCGAGAAAATAGCGAGCGAAAAGTACTGGGCGGCGTTAAACAGCGCGGAAGCGGTGCCGCGCTCTTTCGTCGGAAACCAGGCCGCGACGATACGGGCGTTTGCGGGGAATGAAGGCGCTTCAGAAAAACCCAGCATAAAGCGCATAAAGAACATCGAGATGCCTGCCCAGGCAAGCGGCAGCATGTCGACAAAACCTTGCGTGAAGGTAAACAGCGACCAGAAAAACAGGCTCCAGGTATACACTTTTTTCGAGCCGTACCGGTCAAGTAACCAGCCGCCCGGAATTTGCATCAGTAAATAGGCCCAGCCGAATGCCGAGAATATATATCCCATGGAAACCGCATCAAGCTGTAGCTCTTTAGCAACTTCCGTACCGGCAATAGATAATGTAGCGCGGTCGGCATAATTAATAGCGGTAACAATAAATATGGTTAGCAATATATAAAATCGGGTAGGGACTCTTTTGCTGGATACAGCCACTTCTGATTGCACAGACATTTTATTTCCCCATGTATGAGTACAGCCTGAAAGTAAATCTGGTAGCGGTAGATATTCGTTGTGATAAAGCAATAACCGGGCCTTCACAGGTTTTGCTCTTTTTTATGCAGCTCAGTATAGACGCCGCTCCCGGCGCTAATCATTAGAAGGTCACACAATTTAACCGACTTTATAGGCCCTTTTTTTGTCTGTCTGCACAAGGTCAGCCGCTTTCTTCCACAAAAACCGCAAAGAGTCGCCACGCGTTGGGCATAGCGACCAGTTTCAGTGATCGGCGTCACATTCGAAATAAGGTAATCCTGACACTATTAATCTTAAGCGGGCCTTTATACGTATTGTTCTTTTTATTTAAGCAACGCCTTACCGTAATCTTCGGAGAATACTGGACAATGACTGATATAAAAATTAAAAACCTTGAGACGGGCAATTTTTATATAAAAGTCGATGACAAAGATAATGTAGCAATTATTGTCAACGATAATGGGCTCAAGGCGGGCACGCGTTTTCCGGATGGGCTTGAGTTGATCGAGCATATCCCGCAAGGGCATAAAGTGGCGCTGACGGATATCCCTGCCCACGGCGAAATCGTTCGCTATGGCGAAATTATCGGTTATGCCGTACGGGCTATTCCCCGCGGCAGCTGGATTGACGAATCACTGGTCGAACTGCCGAAAGCGCCGCCGCTTAACACGCTGCCGCTGGCGACCCGCGTGCCGGAGCCGCTGCCGCCGCTGGAAGGCTATACCTTTGAAGGCTACCGCAACGCCGATGGCAGCGTAGGCACCAAAAACCTGCTCGGCATTACCACCAGCGTGCACTGCGTGGCGGGCGTGGTGGATTATGTGATCAAGCTTATCGAGCGCGATCTGCTGCCTCTTTACCCCAACGTCGACGGCGTAGTCGGGCTTAACCACCTTTATGGCTGCGGCGTGGCCATTAATGCGCCTGCCGCCGTGATCCCCATCCGCACCATTCATAACATCGCGCTGAACCCTAACTTTGGCGGCGAAGTGATGGTGATTGGCCTCGGCTGCGAAAAACTGCAACCGGAAAGATTGTTGCAGGGCACAGAAGACGTGGCGGCGATTGCCGTCGATTCCGCAAGCATTGTGCGATTGCAGGATGAGCAGCATGTCGGCTTCCGCTCGATGGTGGACGATATTCTGCGCGTGGCCAGCCAGCACCTGGCGAAACTTAATCAGCGCAAGCGTGAAACCTGCCCGGCCTCGGAACTGGTGGTCGGCATGCAGTGCGGCGGCAGCGACGCTTTTTCCGGCGTGACCGCTAACCCGGCGGTGGGCTACGCGTCTGACCTGCTGGTGCGCTGCGGCGCAACGGTAATGTTTTCTGAAGTCACCGAAGTGCGTGACGCCATCCATCTGCTGACGCCGCGCGCGATCAACGAAGAGGTAGGCAAACGGCTGCTGGAAGAGATGGCCTGGTACGACAACTATCTCGACATGGGGCAAACCGATCGCAGCGCCAACCCGTCGCCCGGCAATAAAAAAGGCGGGCTGGCGAACGTGGTGGAAAAAGCGCTCGGCTCTATCGCTAAATCAGGAAAAAGCGCCATTGTCGAAGTGCTATCGCCGGGCCAGCGCCCGACCAAACGCGGGCTGATTTACGCCGCCACGCCCGCCAGCGACTTCGTCTGCGGCACGCAGCAGGTCGCCTCCGGCATTACGCTCCAGGTCTTTACCACCGGGCGCGGCACGCCGTACGGCCTGATGGCGGTGCCGGTGATTAAAATGGCGACGCGCACGGAACTTGCCAATCGCTGGTTCGATTTAATGGACATTAACGCCGGCACTATCGCCACCGGCGAGGAAACTATCGAGCAGGTCGGCTGGAAGCTGTTCCACTTTATGCTCGACGTGGCGAGCGGGCGACGCAAAACCTTTTCCGACCAGTGGGGGCTGCACAACCAGCTTGCGGTCTTTAACCCGGCGCCGGTGACCTGATACACCGCGCTGTGCTTCAGCCGGATGTGCTTTTTTGACATCCGGCTTTTTGTCTGCCCGGGCGGCTTGCGGCGAAGCCGCAAAACGTGACGTTCTCCGAAGAGTTCGCTTTTAGTTACCCGCACTGGGCAGTTGCACAATGCCGTACGACATTTTCACAGTTATGCTCATTAAGATTATGTAACCATTCTGTACAGGAAATGTTATGGACGATTACCATCTCGACGCCCGTCTTGCGCAAAACATCGTTGACCGCACGATGAAAATCATCGACTGCAATATCAACGTGATGGATGGTAAAGGCCGCATTATTGGCAGCGGCGATCCGGAACGTATTGGCGAATTGCACGAAGGGGCGTTGCTCGCCATCTCCCAGCGAAGGATTGTGGATATCGACGACGTGGTCACGCGTCATCTTCAGGGCGTCAAGCCGGGCATCAACCTGCCCCTGCACCTTAACCGCAACATCGTCGGCGTGATAGGCCTGACCGGCGACCCGGGCCAGTTGCGCCAGTACGGCGAGCTGGTCTGCATGACGGCGGAAATGATGCTTGAGCAGGCGCAGCTTATGCACATGATGGCGCGGGACGTACGCCTGCGCGAAGAGCTGGTGCTGAACCTTATCCGCTCGGAACAGACATCGCCGATGCTGGGCGAATGGGCGCACCGCCTGGGCATCGATCTCAGCCAGCCGCGCGTGGCGCTGGTAGTGGAAATAGACAGCGGTCAGCTTGGGGTCGACACGGCGATGACGGAGCTGCAACAGCTTCAGACGCTGTTGACCTCGGCGGAAAAGTCGCCGCTTATCGCGATTGTTTCGATGACGCAAATCGTGCTGCTGAAGCCTGCGCTTAATGCGCGCGGCATGTGGGCGCCTGACGAACAGCGGCAGTATATGCATGCGTTAATGGAGCAGATAAGCAGCCGAAGCCGCCTGAAAATCCGTCTCGCCATGGGTAACTATTTTCCTGACGCAGGCGGCATCGCCCGCTCTTACCGTACCGCCTCCACCACCATGGCCGTAGGCAAAAACAACCAGCCGCAAAAGCGCGTCTATTTTTATAAAGATCTGATTTTGCCGCTGCTGCTGGACAGCATTAAAGAGGACTGGCAGGCAAAGGAATTGACGCGACCGGTGGCTCGCTTAAAGCAGATGGACAGCAACGGCTTGCTGCTTCGCACGCTGAAAGGCTGGTATGCCAATAACCTTCAGGCGAGCGTCGCGGCGAAGGCGTTGTTTATTCACCGCAATACGCTGGAATACCGGATGAAGCGGATCTCGGAAATAACCGGCCTGAACCTGGACAGCTTTGACGATCGCATTTTGCTTTATATTGCGCTGCAACTGGATAACGAGAGCTTGTCCATCACGGAATAGCGAGCTACCAGGCCTGTAAAGCAGGTTACTGGTCGCTGAGTAAAAAAAGGGGATACGTTAAAACGTATCCCCTTGTTATTGAGCCCTGCGCGCGTGGTTTACGCCGTGCCGCCTACCGTCAGTTTATCCACTTTCAGCGTCGGCTGACCCACGCCTACCGGCAGGCTCTGCCCCTCTTTGCCGCAGACGCCCACGCCGTTATCCAGCGCCAGATCGTTGCCGACCATGGAGATCTGCTGCATCGCCTCGATGCCGGAGCCAATCAGGGTCGCGCCTTTCACCGGCTTCGTCACTTTCCCTTTTTCAATCAGATAAGCTTCTGACGTCGAGAAAACGAACTTGCCGGAGGTGATATCTACCTGGCCTCCGCCGAAGTTTGGCGCGAAAATGCCATACTCGACCGATTCAATAATCTCCTGCGGCGTGGATTTGCCTGCCAGCATATAGGTGTTGGTCATACGCGGCATCGGCAGATGCGCGTAAGACTCGCGACGGCCGTTGCCGGTTGGCGCCACGCCCATCAGGCGCGCGTTGAGCTTGTCCTGCATGTAACCTTTCAGCACGCCGTTTTCAATCAGCACGTTGTACTGGCCGGGCACGCCTTCATCATCGACCGAAAGCGAGCCGCGACGGTTCATCATGGTGCCGTCATCCACTACGGTACAGAGTTCGGAAGCCACCAGCTGGCCCATCTGTCCACTGAAGACAGAGGTGCCGCGACGGTTGAAGTCGCCTTCCAGACCATGGCCCACCGCTTCATGCAGCAGTACGCCAGGCCAGCCTGCGCCTAATACCACCGGCAGAGTGCCAGCCGGCGCCGCAACGGCGGAAAGGTTAACCAGCGCCATGCGCACCGCCTCTTTCGCCCACGCATCGGCGCGCACGTCGCCATCTTCTTCTTCAAGGAACCAGTCGTAACCGAAACGGCCGCCGCCGCCGCTGGAGCCGCGCTCGCGCTTGCCGCTCTCCTCCACCAGCACGCTAACCGATAAGCGCACCAGCGGGCGAACGTCTGCCGCCAGCGTACCGTCGGTCGCCGCCACAAGGATAAGCTCATAGACGCCGGTGAGGCTGGCGGTCACTTCCTGGACGCGGGCATCGGCGGCGCGAGCCGCCTTGTCTACACGCTTGAGGATCTCAAGCTTCTCTTCCCGGCTCATGCTTTGCAGCGGGTCGTGCGAGGTATAGAGCGATTTATGTTCTACCGCGCCCAGGGTATGCGAACGCCCTTCGCCCATTTCGCGCACAATGCTGCGCGCCGCGCCTGCGCTTTGCTCCAGCGCCAGGCGGCTTATCTGGTCAGCATAGGCGAAACCGGTTTTCTCGCCGCTGATTGCCCGCACGCCGACGCCCTGGTCGATATTCCACGAGCCGTCTTTAATGATGCGGTCTTCTAAAACCCAGGATTCATGGTAGCTGGACTGAAAATAGAGGTCGCCGTAATCGAGACGACGTTCAGACAGCTGGCCAAGGATGGAAAACAGATCCTGATGATTCAGGCCATTCGCAGACAGCAGTTGCTCAGTTACCAGGTTCAGACTCATCGTTTCGCTACTCTTCTGACTTACGCCCTGACGGGCGAGGACAATGGTGATATCTATCGAGCTTGCGGCAATTCATTGTCCGCGTCAAATCATTGCGCCTTATTTGCCCGCGGCTGGCGCAGCACTTCATTAATTTGCGGTTTATCGAGAGGGCCGGTTATCTGGTAGCGCAGCACGGAGATTTTACTCCATACCGGGCCGAGCACTTTGCTGGCGGCAAAAACCGCCGCGCCCACGATAGGGTTTACCGCAAAGGCCGTCGCCACGCCGACGGTGGCGGAAATCTCCGGCGCCACGACCGCTTCCATATTAAGACGACGGCGAGGAAGATCGACCGAGCCTTTCATGGCGATATCCGCTTCAAGCCCATCGATCAGCATATCGTCGGTATGCAGCACGCCGTCTTTTATCCAGGCGGTGCTGCGAATGGAATCGTAATAGAAGCCGTCGCCGAACGTGTCGCTGAAATCAAAGCGCAGCTTGCGCAGCAGCGCGTCGAAGCTTAACAGGCGCAACAGCTGACCGGCGTGGCCGGTGCCGAGATCGGCGATTTGTCCTTTGCCCAGCCGGGTATGAAGGATGCCGTTCAGCGACGCCTCGTCCGGTTGCCAGGGTTCGTCGCGCCAGTGCAGGTCATAATCCACATTGAAAGAGGAACCTTGCAGCGGCGTGGTCAGCCCAAAGAAACTGGTCGCGGCGTCAAGCTTTTGTCCTTTCAGGGTGCCTTTGAGCGACGTGCGAAGCTCGCCCGGTTTGTTAACCCATTCACCCTGGGCGGTCAGCCGGGCAAAGCCGGTATCAAGCAGGCCGCCGGTAAGCGCAAGCGTATTTCCGCGCACGTTAAAATCACCATCGATGCGGCCATATTTTTGCCCCCACAACCAGCACTCGGCGCAGCGCAACTGAAGGTCTGGCCAGCCGCTGAAATCTATACGCTCCATACCTGCAAGCGGCGAAGCGGCTTTTGACGAGCCGCTGTTTTTACTGGCGGCAGGGTTAAAGTAAAGATACTGAATATTCGCCTGCCACGGCGCGTTATCGCGCATCGCCAGCGTGCCGTTAATTTCCCGGCCCTGCGCGCTGACCTCTTTGCCCGACAGCGTTGGGCGCATCTGAATGCTGAGGTTGTTCCACTGCTGGCCGCCTAACGCAAGCGAAGGCGTACGCAGCGTCACGCTTTCTGGAAACCGCGTTGCGCTGCTGACTTTGTCCGCCGCGCCCTGGTTAAAGAGCGCCAGCCACTGCGCCCCGTCCAGAGCCGGCAGGTTAAGCTCCACGCCCGCGTTTTCCGGCAGCGGCGGCACGGTCTGGCTATCAGAAGCCCAGATGGCGCGGTCGAGAGTCAGCTTCTGGTTAAGCAGCCAACGGCTGTTGAAATGGCTTTCTTTTCCGACATTGCCAGTTAGCGCGAAGCTTTTCAGATCGCCGTTCACGTTAACCTTAAAGGGCAACGGCGCGCCCGCGGCTTTGTCCGCCGGTGAAGGTAAGCGGCTACTAACATTTTTCAGATCGCCATTCACATCGACTTTATAACTGGCGCTGGCGCGATAAGGCAGCGTAATGACAACCTTACCCTGCCACGGCACGCTGCCGCTGAGCGCTTTATTTACCGGCTCCGGCAGCAGGCCGGTGCCGGTTGGCTGCCAGTTGCCGTTCATGTTTACCGCCACGTCATAGGCTTTCTTGCCCTCTTCGGTGGAAAAATCGACATTCAGCGGTTGATTAAACCAGGTGGCGCGCAGCGGCTCGCTTTTGAGATTGCCGTTAACGAAGCTGAATTTGCCGGAAAGGTTATGCAGCGTGCTGTCCAGCGGCTTGATGAAAAGCGAGTTATTGTTCAGCGCCACATCGCCTTTTGCGGTTACCTGCTCGCCATCAAGCGGGATATCAAGATGTAAGCGAGCATTCACATCGCCGTCGAGCTGGAGTTCTTCAAGCGTAGCGGCAAGCGAGTCGTTTAATGGCGTCTGCTGGAAGTAAGGCCCGACGGCTTTGCCTGGCCCGGCGATATCGGCGTCAATAAAGAGCCGGTCCTGCGAATAGTCCGGTATGACGGCTTCGACATGGCGCCCTTTTACGCCGCCGAGATTGACTTCGGGGGCCGACATCCAAAGCCCGTCGTTGCGAAAATCGAGCTCGATGTCGAAGTTCTCCAGCGCTGGCCAGCCGGGCTGGAAAGCGTATTTCGCATTATGCAGGGGAACATAAACCTGGAACTGTCCGTCGTTTTGCTTATAAGGAAAGTGGTGCGGGTTACCGGCATAGACCAGCGTGGCGTTATCGACCTGACCGCCCTGGATCGCGCCGCTCAGGTAATCCACCAGATATTTGCCCATCAGATTTTCCGGGAAGTAGCGCCAGGCCTGTTTGCCGTCCCCGGTGCGAATACCCGCAAGAATAGAGAGCCACGGTTGCTGCCCGGCAAGCTGCTGCCAGCGAAAATCGCCATGCGCCCAGAGCGAATGCGCCTGCACGTCGATATTTTTGCCGTCCAGCGTAAAGCCGGTTGCATCTTTTTGCCACTCCAGCGTCGCGACGCCGTTTTTAATTTCCAGCGGCGCGCGAAACACGGTTTCGTACGGCATTTTGCTGTCGGCTAACTGCGCCTGTAGCCGCCCATGTTCAAGGCTGCCGGAGAGCGAACCGGAAAAGTGATCGGCTCCCGGCAGCAGCTTCCACTGTTTCCAGGAGAGATTTTTCCAGTTGCCCTGAAAGCGAGTTTTATTAGCGGCCTGCAAAGGGATATCCAGCGCCACGGATTCCAGATAGCCGTGCGGCTGCGTGCTGGCCCAGACTTCACCAAGCGCGGGCGAAAATTTCGCGGCAAGCGGCAGCAGGCCATCCAGCCCGCTGAGCTCAAGATTACTTGCCCGAACGCGTAATTCATCGCTTCGCGTATTGCCCGCACCGCCGACATCCTGCGCCGGGATCCACGCAAGCGTCAGCGCGCCGCGCGGCCAGGGTTTGTCATCGATGGAGATATTGGTGGCGGGGATGGCGAATTGCCAGCCGCCCTGCTGCTTCGTCACGTGCGCGGTCAGGTTGTCGACCGACAGACGGTGCGTGGCTTCGCCGCCGCCCTGCCAGCTGGCGCCGCCTTTTTTCAGCCAGAGATCGCCGCCTGCGATATCGCCATCTTTCAGCGTCATCCAGGCCGCCAGGCTGAACTTCGCGGTATCCAGCGCCACATTTTCGTTCATCCACTGGCTCAGCCAGGGTTTAACGTCGACATCATCGGCCTGCATCCAGACCGTGCCGTTGTTAAGCAGCCCGTTGTCGTCGCGTAAGTCCATACGCACCTGCATAACGCCATGCTGGCCGGTAAAGCTTGAAAGGCTGACCTGGCCCTCGGCGCGGTGACGATTTTTGCCGTTTACCCAGGTTAATTGCGGCACAGCCAGTTCGGCGCGCTGGCCTGAAAGGGTGATAAAGCTGATGGTGCTGTCGCGCAGATCGAAATGATCGAACTGACGAAAGAAGAGATCGGTGAATTTGCTGGTTTCCAGCTTTTCGCGGCTTTGATCCTGCTGAAACGGCGTATTGGTGCGAAAGTGAAGCTGATAAAAGGTGAGATCGCGAAACTGCCAGCGCAGGTGCAGCAGGCTTTGCCAGACGTCGAGCGCCAGCGTAACGCGTTTGATGCTCAGTTCGCCGCCATCTTTCAGGCCCGCGCTGATATCCTGCGCTTCAAGGGTTGGACCGAAGTTTTGCCATGAAGCCTCAACCGCCCGGATCTCTACCGGCATGCCGGTCGCCGCTTCAATTTTTCCCAGCAGCGCCGGGCGCCAGCTGTCCAGATGAGGCAACACGAGCCGCAGGCCACTCACCAGCAGTGCGACAATAACGATTAACGTTGCGGCTGTGAGTAGCAAAATGCCCGGCAGTCGCCTCACCCTTCTCTCCTTGTCATCCGCCGTAGCGGTACTCTCTGTTTGCGAAGCCGCCGTGCGTTACATCATTACCACGTCGAACTGCTCCTGGTTGTAGAGCGGTTCAATTTGCACCTTCACCTGCTTGCCGACGAAAATCTCCACTTCCGCCAGCGCGTGCGACTCCTCGCCTTTTAACGCTTCCGCCACAGCCGGAGAAGCATAAACCAGGAAGCGGTCGGAATCATACGCATGATGCACGCGCACAATTTCACGCATGATTTCATAGCAGACGGTTTCGACAGTTTTTACCGTACCGCGTCCGTGACAGGTTGGGCAATCATTACAAAGTACGTGCTCAATGCTTTCCCGGGTGCGCTTGCGGGTCATCTCCACCAGCCCCAGTTGTGAAAAACCGTTGATGCTGGTTTTTACCCGGTCTTTGCTGAGCGCCTGCTCCAGCGAATGCAGCACGCGGCGGCGGTGATCTTCATTATTCATATCGATAAAGTCGATGATGATAATGCCGCCCAGGTTGCGTAACCGCAGCTGGCGCGCAATCGCCTGCGTCGCCTCGATATTGGTGTTAAAGATGGTGTCGTCGAGGTTGCGGTGGCCGACAAACGCGCCGGTGTTGATATCGATAGTGGTCATCGCTTCCGTCTGGTCGATTATCAAATAACCGCCGGACTTCAGCTCAACCTTGCGCTCCAGGGCGCGCTGTATTTCGTTCTCCACATCGTAAAGATCGAAGATAGGCTGCTTGCCGCTGTAGTGCTCCAGCTTGCTGGTCATTTCCGGCATATATTCCGCGGTAAATTCCAGCAGCATTTCATAAGTGAGACGTGAATCGACGCGAATGCGGTCAAGCTGCGCGACGGCGAAATCGCGCAGCACGCGCTGGGCCAACGCCAGCTCGCCATAGAGCTGATAGCGGGTCTGATTGCGCTTTTTGCGCTCCATCACCTTAGTCCACACGCGCTTGAGGTAAGCGGCGTCGGAGGCGAGATCCGCCTCGCATACCCCTTCCGCCGCGGTGCGGATAATAAATCCGCCTTGCTCATCGCAGTAGTCGGCGACGATTTTTTTCAGCCGCTCGCGCTCGTTTTCGCTCTCAATGCGTTGGGAAACGCCTACGTGCGACGCGCCTGGCATAAAGACCAGATAACGGGAAGGCAGCGTAATATCCGTAGTAAGGCGCGCGCCTTTGGTGCCAAGCGGGTCTTTCACCACCTGCACCATGAGATCCTGGCCCTGACGAACCAGCTCGGAGATATCGCGCACGGTGAAGTTTTTTTGCTCTTCGCCCGCCACGCACTCCGTGTGCGGCATTATGTCTGAGGCGTGTAAAAACGCGGCTTTATCGAGGCCAATATCTACAAATGCCGCCTGCATTCCCGGCAGAACGCGACTCACCCGACCTTTGTAGATATTGCCTACGATCCCGCGGCGCGCTTCGCGCTCAATGTGGATCTCCTGCAAAATACCGCCATCGATATACGCCACCCGGGTTTCCGAAGGGGTTACATTGACTAACAGTTCAGCCGTCATTTTTTCCTCATCCCTCACGCAGGGCGTTAAAATTGCTCAGCAGTTCATACGTCTCGACCAGCGGCAAACCAACCACGGCGTGATAGCTGCCGTTGATCTTTCTGACAAAGCAGCCGCCCAGCCCCTGAATGCCATACGCACCCGCTTTATCCATGGGTTCGCCGCTTGCGACATAAGCGTCGATATCCGCCTCAGACAGCGCGCGGAATGTCACTTCCGTCACCACCAGGCAATCCATGACCTGCCGTTTATCCGCTACCGCGACCGCGGTCATCACCTGATGAGTCTGGCCGGAAAGCTGGCGTAGCATGGCGCGGGCATGCGCTTTATCTTGCGGTTTTTCCAGCACTTCGCCGTTAAGGATGACGATAGTATCCGCGCCAAGCACAGGTAAATCGAGCGGCGCCTTTGCAACGCCCGCCTGCGCTTTTTCCCGCGCCAGACGCGAGACATAATGCTGCGCGCTTTCGTTTTCACGGCGCACTTCTTCAAGGCCGGTGATGAGACGTTCGAACGTCACGCCCAACTGAGCGAGCAGTTCCTGACGACGAGGCGAACCAGAGGCGAGATAAACCGCAGTCATAAAAACCCTTATTGCACCGCAAACTGTTGACGGATTTTGCGCATCAACAGGAAAAGCCAGGGCCAGAGTACGCCGTTCACGACGCTGCTCCAGAACACTTCTGGTCTGAAAGAGACATTGATAACCAAAAACTCTGCCCAGAAAACAATAATATCGGCCGCCAGCGAGAGCAACATAATAACCAGCGCCTGCTGCCAGAGCGCCAGGTTACGGAAAAGCTGAAATTTCAGCGCGACCAGGTAAGCGATGATGCTCATCGACAGCGCGCGTACGCCGAGCGTCGACCCACTGATGAGATCCAGTATGGCACCCATCACAAAACCCGTGCCGACATTTACGCGATGCGGCAACGCCAGGATCCAGTAAAGCAGAATCAATAATACCCAGTTTGGCCGGTAGACCAGAATGTCATCCGGCCAGGGCATGACCTGCAACAGCAGCGCGACAAGGAAAGAGAGCCAGATGACCCAGCGTCCCTGGCTACGATAGCTTCCCACTACGGTCCTCCCCGGGCGGCTGGCGCCACGTCAGAAGAGGAAGCGGGAGCCGCCGCGCCTGGGGCAGGCGTGGCGTTGCCGCCGGCAGGCGTGGCGATGCCGGTCGCGGGGGCTGGCACGGGCGCAGGCGGCCCCATCGCATCCGGCGAAGGCAACACCTGCGGCATCATCTGCATCAGGCGTTCATTCGCCACGCGATGCACCTCTTCCGGCGTCATCGGGTTAGCGCCCTGACGATCGGCCCCCCACAGCAGCAGCAGATAGCGCAGGCGTTGCAGTCCCGCGGTCGGGCGCGCCTGGATAACCGTATACGCGCGCTGGGTATCCAGTCTGACTGACGAAACCACGCCCACCGGATACCCTTCAGGGAAGCGGCCGCCAAGTCCCGACGTCACCAGCACGTCGCCTACGCGAATATCGGTGTTGGCTGGCAGATGCTCCAGCTGTAAATCATCCGTACAGCCGTTGCCGGCGGCGATAACGCGGATATCGTTACGCAGCACCTGAATTGGCAGCGCATGGGTAGCATCGCAAATCAGCAGCACGCGGCTGGTCAGTTTCGCCACGGCGATAACCTGGCCGACCACGCCTTTGTCGCTGATAACCGGCTGGCCTTCATAAACGCCGTTAATGCTGCCCTTATCGATAACCACCTGGTCGCTGTACGGGTCGTTTACCGTCGAGATCACTTGCGTGACCATTTTTTGTTCATCCTGACGCAGCGGCGAGCCAAGCAGTTCGCGCAGGCGCGAGTTTTCCTGCTTGTATTGCCCAAGCATCAGCAACTCGCTGTTTTTCAGCAGCAGTTCCTGGCGCAGCGCCCGGTTTTCGAGTTCAAGCTGATCCCGCGAAGCGAGCGTTTGCGACACGCTGTCAAGCAATTCACGGGGACCGTTAGAGACAAAGTAGAAAGGGCTGACGGCGGTATCCATGTACGTTCGGATCTGGCTGAACGTACCGAGGCGGCTGTCGGCGATAATGACACCAAGCGCAACCAGCACCGCCAGAATAAGGCGAATCTGTAGCGACGGGCCACGGCTAAAAATTGGCTTCATAGGCTATGCGTATTCCCAAACCAACAAGAAGGGCAACCGGAGTTGCCCTTGCTTGCGGCTGTTACTCTTCGCTGAACAAGTCGCCGCCGTGCATGTCGATCATTTCCAGGGCCTTGCCGCCGCCGCGCGCCACGCAGGTCAACGGATCTTCCGCCACCACGACCGGAATGCCGGTCTCTTCCATTAGCAGGCGGTCAAGGTTACGCAGCAGTGCGCCACCACCGGTGAGCACCATACCACGCTCGGAAATGTCGGATGCGAGTTCCGGCGGGCACTGTTCCAGCGCTACCATTACCGCGCTGACGATGCCGGTCAGCGGTTCCTGCAACGCTTCGAGGATTTCGTTGGAGTTGAGGGTGAAACCGCGCGGCACGCCCTCGGCCAGGTTACGGCCGCGAACTTCGATTTCGCGCACTTCATCGCCCGGATAGGCGGAGCCGATCTCATGCTTGATGCGCTCAGCGGTCGCTTCACCAATCAGGGAGCCGTAGTTGCGGCGTACATAATTAATGATAGCTTCGTCGAAGCGGTCGCCGCCGATGCGAACAGAAGAGGAATAGACCACGCCGTTCAGGGAGATAACGGCCACTTCGGTGGTGCCGCCGCCGATATCCACAACCATGGAGCCGGTCGCTTCGGAAACCGGCAGGCCCGCGCCAATTGCGGCGGCCATCGGCTCTTCAATCAGGAAAACTTCGCGGGCGCCGGCGCCCTGAGCGGATTCGCGAATGGCGCGACGCTCAACCTGGGTCGCGCCAACCGGCACGCACACCAGCACACGCGGGCTCGGACGCATAAAGCTGTTGCTATGCACCTGCTTGATGAAGTGCTGTAACATTTTTTCGGTAACAAAGAAGTCGGCGATAACGCCGTCTTTCATCGGGCGAATGGCGGCGATGTTGCCCGGCGTACGGCCCAGCATCTGTTTCGCTTCATGACCCACGGCAGCCACGCTCTTCGGCGAGCCGGCACGATCCTGACGAATGGCCACAACGGACGGCTCATTCAACACGATGCCTTGTCCTTTTACGTAAATGAGGGTATTCGCGGTACCCAGGTCAATGGACAGGTCATTGGAAAACATGCCACGAAATTTTTTCAACATACTGAGGGATAATCCTGAAAGCTGGGGCGGAAAAATAAAATCCGCTTACTTTACCAACCACACGATGCAGCGACAAGGCGCAAAAACGTTCTGCATCGGTGAAAAATAGTGCAGTTTTCGACTCCTGCGCTTCACCGTCTCTCGCTCAGCCTGCTCGCTGAAAAGCGAGCGCTTCGGAGCGGATAAAATAAAACGCGCAGGAAGACAAAACTGGCTTCGTTATGCTGCGACAATCCGGCCGGCAGGCACGCTCGCCCCCTTGAGATGCAGCGCGCGTTATTCTACGTGAAAACAAATTAAACGGCAGGCTAAACCGAATATCTTTGCGAATATTTTTTCACGCTTGTATCGAGGGGTTGGGAAGCGGCAAAAAAATCGCCCTGCCCGCCTGCCACGCCCCTTTCCACCAGGGTCTGCCATTCGCTACGGGTTCTTATGCCAGTAGCGAAAACCCGGGTTTGCGTACCGTTGCACGCCTCGACCAGACTCTGAGCGAAAAGCTGGTTTTCAGTGCGCTTTTCAATGCCTTTCACCAGACCCGGATGCAGCTTAATGATCTCCACATCCAGCTCCTTAATATAAGCCGTACTCACCACGGTTAACCCCGCCTGCGCGACCGCAATGCGAACGCCCAGCGCTTTGATTAACCGCACAGCGGGTTGTAAGCGGCTGATGTGTTGACAAACATCTGCCTCAGCAAGTTCAAAAAGAATGCGCATTCGTTGCGATTTTTCACACTGCATCAGGGTATCGCGCAGCCAGCGCTGGAACGGCGGGCGTATGAGCGACTCAACGGTGAGCGGCACGGCCAGCGTTTCATCCGGCCAAAAACGCAAAAACGGCATGACGCGCGCCACTATCTGGCGGTCATATTGCTCGGCCAGGCCAAACGCCTGCACCATCGGCATGTATTCCGCCGCCAGCACCTCTTCTTCGCCATCGAAAATCCGGCACAGCAGCTCCCGGTGGTGCACGCGTCCGTCGCGCAGCACCGCGGGTTTTTGATAAATGCGCGGACCGCCGCGTTGCAGCACGCTTTCCAGCAAGGTTCGCCAGCGTACGTTGCCCCGTCCCTTTTCCGGCAGCGAGTTGTCATAAACCGCCCAGCCGTTCCCCCCTTGCAGCACGGCATTGCGGGTTGCCACTTCCGCATGCTCCATCACCTGTTCGGTCGTCTGTCCGCTGCGCCAGGCGCAAATGCCGATGTGCAACATATCGTTGCGGTCAAGCATGCGGGTGGGCGGCAAGGAATCAACCGCGTTGAGCAACTGGCTGGCGATGCTGTCCGCCTCCTTAAGGGTGCGATGCGGCAACAATACGGTGAAGTCGCTGCGAAAATAGCGCGCCAGCAGCGCGCCGGGGTAACGCATGACGAAGGTGGAAAGCATATTAATGAGCGTGAAGAGGTAGTTTTCCACCGCTGTTTTGCCCCAGCTGTCACGCAACATGTCGAAATCAGGCAGGCGGATCATCATGACGACCCCGTGCGTGCCGACTTTTTCCTGATCCTCAAGCAGCGTCGCCAGTTGGTTATCGAAAAAGAGCCGGTTGCTGAGACCGGTTTTTACATCCTGTGCGGCATAAGAACGAATAAGGGTGTCCATGCGGCTGCGCTGCTCGCCCGCGCTTTGAAGCTCTGACAGCAGCACGTCGAGCGCGCTACTGACGTGCGTCGGCCATTCATGCACGCTGCCGCGCACGCGCACGCCGCGCTCGCCGTTGAGAATGCGGGCCGCGCGGGTTTCCAGCAGCTCTTGCCCCGCAAGCTGGCGCTTAAGCCAGCGCACCGCGAAGAAAATGACGATCACCATAAAACCGATAGCAATAGTCAGCGGCGCGGTGGTCAGTAAGGAGCGATAGTAGTTAGCGAGCGGATCCTGCCAGGTCAGCTTCAACGACATGCCAGGATGTTTAATCAGCGGCACCTCAAGGCTGCGATACTGATGCTGAATGCCTGCCGGACGATAGCTCTGCGCCCGCGTATGGCTGTACAACATGCCAGCGCCGCTGTTGAAGTCGATGCGTACGATATCGACCGGCACCATGAGTTCGTCCAGCCGATGCATCAGCGCTTCAGGCGAATGGCTAACCAGGTCGTTATCGATAATAGACGCGACTGACGCCACGCGGGAGGCGACTTTTTGTTGTATCGAATTAAAGAAACTCAGCGAACATCCCAGCAGCGTGACAAGGATGGCAAGCCCCGTCAGTAGGGTGACAAAGGCAGAAAATTTCGTCGTTAATCGCATCCTTGTGTTAACTCCGTTGGTTGATGGTACGAGCGAAACGGCGCAGTAAAATACCGTTGCCAGGTAATAGTAAGCGCTAACTACAAAAGGCCGTCGCGCATGCTACCAAACATGGCGGGGCGTTCAGAGGTTTTCTTGCGATAAGTCGGCATAGCGTTTCAATATGCGAGTATAGTCTTCAGAGTTTTTTTTCCAATCTTCAGCGACCCAATGAGGAGTAATGCATGCAGGCTTTGATTCTTGAACAACAGGACGGGAAGACGCTCGCCGCTATTAAGCCCCTTGATGAAAGCGCCCTGCCGCAGGGCGACGTAACGGTCGATATCGACTGGTCAAGCCTGAACTATAAAGATGCGCTGGCCATTACCGGTAAGGGGAAAATCATCCGTAATTTCCCCATGGTGCCAGGCATTGATTTCGCAGGCACCGTGCGTAAAAGCGAAGATCCGCGTTTTCACACCGGCCAGTCTGTACTGCTTACCGGCTGGGGCGTCGGCGAAAACCACTGGGGCGGGCTGGCCGACATGGCGCGCGTTAAAGGCGACTGGCTGGTGCCGATGCCAACAGGGCTCGATGGCCGTAAGGCGATGATTGTCGGCACCGCGGGCTTTACCGCCATGCTGTGCGTGATGGCGCTTGAAGAAGCAGGCGTCCGCCCGGAAAGCGGCGAAGTGGTGGTAACAGGCGCAAGCGGCGGCGTTGGCAGCACGGCGGTAGCGCTGCTGCACAAGCTGGGGTATCAGGTAGCGGCGGTAAGCGGTCGTGAAAGCACGCATGACTATCTTAAACGCCTCGGCGCAAGCCGTATTGTTAGCCGCGACGAGTTTGCCGAGAGCCGACCGCTGGAAAAACAGCTCTGGGCTGGCGCCGTAGATACCGTAGGCGACAAAGTGCTGGCGAAAGTGCTGGCGCAGATGAATTACGGCGGCTGCGTGGCGGCCTGCGGCCTGGCGGGCGGTTTCGCGCTGCCGACCACGGTCATGCCGTTTATTTTACGTAACGTTCGTCTGCAAGGCGTCGATTCCGTGATGACGCCTGCGGCGCGCCGCGTACAGGCCTGGGAGCGTCTGGCGCAGGATCTGCCTGCGGACTTCTACGAACAAAGCGCCACGGAAATCGCGCTGGCGGACGCGCCGAAATTCGCCGAAGCCATTATGAATAACGCCGCGCAGGGCCGTACGCTGGTAAAGATTAAGTAAGAGATTTTTTTACACAATTTTAACCGCATGCCTCGCAGGCTGACCGACTCCCTGTCATGATTAAGGCTTAGCTTTATTTCGTATCACCAGAGAGTCGGTCATGAAAAAAGTCAGCCATTTAACGGAAGCCGATGTCACTGCCGAATCGGCTTTCTTTATGCAGCGTCGCCAGGTGTTAAAAACGCTGGGCATCAGCGCCGCCGCGCTTTCGCTTCCTCCTGTCGCCCAGGCGGATTTGCTGGACTGGTTTAAGGGCAACGACAGGCCGAAAGCGCCTGCCGGCCAGCCTCTGGATTTCACCAGGCCCGCGCAGTGGCAGGCTAAGCTGCCGCTCACGCCGGAAGATAAAGTCACCGGCTATAACAACTTCTACGAATTCGGGCTGGATAAAGCGGACCCGGCCGCCAATGCCGGCGCTTTGCAGACTACCCCCTGGAAACTCACCATTGATGGCGAAGTGGCGAAGCCGCTGACGCTCGATCATGACGATTTACATAAGCTGTTCCCGCTGGAGGAGCGTATTTACCGGATGCGCTGCGTGGAGGCCTGGTCGATGGTGGTGCCGTGGATAGGTTTCCCGCTCGCCAGCTTGTTGAAAAAAGTCGAACCCACCAGCGCGGCGAAATATGTCGCGTTCACCACCCTTTATGCGCCTGAACAGATGCCGGGCCAGAAAGACCGCTTTATCGGCGGCGGGCTGGATTACCCCTATGTTGAAGGGCTGCGAATAGATGAAGCGATGCACCCGTTGACGATGCTTACTGTCGGCGTCTACGGCAAAGCGTTGCCGCCGCAAAACGGCGCGCCGGTGCGGCTTACCGTGCCGTGGAAATATGGTTTCAAAGGCATCAAATCGATTGTCAGCATCAAGCTGACCCGTGAGCGCCCGCCGACCACCTGGAACCTCTCTGCGCCGGACGAATATGGCTTTTATGCGAACGTGAATCCGCATGTTGATCACCCGCGCTGGTCGCAGGCCAGCGAAAGGGTTATTGGCTCAGGCGGCGTGCTTGACGTGAAGCGACAGCCGACGCTTCTGTTCAATGGTTACGCCGACGAGGTGGCTTCGCTCTATAAAGGACTCGATCTACGGGAGAATTTCTAAGTGCGTCTGACGGCAAAACAGATTGTCTGGCTGAAAGTGGCGCTGCATCTGGCCGCTTTTTTACCGCTGGTTTGGCTCTTTTATGCCGCAAGCCAGGGCTATTTCAGCGCCGATCCGGCCAAAGATATACAGCATTTTACCGGACGGATGGCGCTAAAGCTGCTTCTCGCCACGCTGTTGGTTACGCCGCTGACGCGCTTACTGAAGCAACCGCTGCTTATTCGCACGCGACGCCTGTTGGGATTATGGTGTTTTGCCTGGGCCACGCTTCATCTTATTAGCTATTCGCTGCTTGAGCTGGGCATTAATAACCTTGCGTTGCTCGGACAGGAGTTGGTCAGCCGCCCTTATTTAACGCTCGGCATTATCAGCTGGCTGATCTTGCTGGCGCTGGCGTTTACGTCAACCCAGGCGGCGCAGCGTAAACTAGGGCGTCGCTGGCAAACTTTGCACAACTTTTTCTATCTTGTTGCGATCCTGGCGCCCATTCACTACCTGTGGTCGGTAAAGATCCTCTCGCCGCAACCGCTGATTTATGCGCTGATGGCGGTTGTACTGCTGGCATGGCGTTATAAGAAGTTTCGCCAGTGGTTGCGATAAAGCCGCGTTCTGTGCGATTTACCCCACTTCTGTTATCAACCGGTATCGATTGGCTGATACCGGTTGATAATCTTCCCTGATAAGACCAGTATTTAGCTGCCAATTGCTACGAAATCGCTATAATGTGCGACTTTGGTTTTTCGCCCGGCCATTTTAATGGCGTTAAGGGTGACAACCTCGCAACGAAGGTATATTTTGTTTTTTACCGGAGAATTGCAGGAGATAGCGTCACGATGGCGAACAAATTTCAGATTTTGCTTTTGAACGGCCCAAACCTTAATATGCTCGGCACCCGTGAGCCCGAGAAGTATGGCAAACAGACGCTGGATGAGATTGTGAGCGGCCTTCAGGCGCAAGCTGAATCGCTAAATGTTTCGCTCGATCACCTGCAATCTAACGCGGAATATGCGCTTATCGACCGTATTCATCAGGCTAAAGACAACGTCGACTATATCCTGATTAATCCGGCCGCTTTTACGCATACCAGCGTCGCGCTGCGTGATGCGCTGCTGGCGGTGAGTATCCCGTTTATCGAGATCCATCTCAGCAATGTGCACGCCCGCGAGCCGTTCCGGCACCATTCATACCTTTCGGATGTCGCTGCTGGCGTTATCTGCGGATTCGGCGCTGACGGCTATAGCTATGCACTACAGACGGCGGTAAAACGCCTGTCACAATCACACTAAACAAAGAGTACGGAACCCACTCATGGATATTCGTAAGATTAAAAAACTGATCGAGCTGGTTGAAGAATCAGGCATCGCTGAACTGGAAATTTCTGAAGGCGAAGAGTCTGTACGCATCAGCCGCGCGCCGGCCAATGCGGGCATTCCGGTAATGCAGCAGGCTTATGCTGCGCCGATGTATGCGCCGCAACCGCAGCCTGCGCTGTCTACTGCTGTCGCACCGGCAACCGCGCCGGCAATGGAAGCGCCAGCCGCAGCGGAAGTCAGTGGTCACATCGTACGTTCCCCAATGGTTGGTACCTTCTATCGTACCCCAAGCCCGGACGCGAAAGCGTTTGTGGAAGTAGGCCAGAAAGTCAACGTGGGCGACACCCTGTGCATCGTTGAAGCGATGAAAATGATGAACCAGATCGAAGCTGATAAAGCAGGCGTTGTAAAAGCGATTCTGGTCGAAAGCGGTCAGCCGGTAGAGTTTGACGAGCCGCTGGTTGTCATCGAATAACGAGGCGAACATGCTGGATAAAATTGTTATCGCTAACCGTGGCGAGATTGCACTGCGTATTCTTCGTGCCTGTAAAGAGCTGGGCATCAAGACCGTCGCTGTGCACTCCAGCGCGGACCGCGATCTGAAACACGTACTGCTGGCGGATGAGACCGTATGTATCGGTCCGGCGCCGTCAGTAAAAAGCTATCTGAACATCCCGGCTATCATCTCCGCCGCTGAAATTACCGGCGCGGTAGCGATTCACCCGGGTTACGGCTTCCTGTCTGAGAACGCGAACTTCGCCGAGCAGGTAGAGCGTTCCGGCTTTATCTTCATCGGCCCGAAAGCAGACACCATCCGCCTGATGGGCGATAAAGTGTCGGCTATCACCGCGATGAAAAAAGCGGGCGTGCCGACGGTGCCAGGCTCTGACGGCCCGCTGGGCGACGACATGGATAAAAACCGCGCCCATGCGAAACGCATCGGCTACCCGGTGATTATCAAAGCCTCCGGCGGCGGCGGCGGTCGCGGCATGCGCGTAGTGCGCAGCGACGCCGATCTGGCGCAATCCATCTCCATGACCCGTGCGGAAGCGAAAGCTGCTTTCAACAACGACATGGTCTACATGGAAAAATACCTGGAAAACCCGCGCCACATCGAGATTCAGGTGCTGGCGGACGGCCAGGGCAACGCTATCTACCTGGCAGAGCGCGACTGCTCCATGCAGCGCCGCCACCAGAAAGTAGTGGAAGAGGCGCCAGCGCCGGGCATTACTCCGGAACTGCGTCGTTACATCGGCGAGCGCTGCGCGAAAGCGTGCGTGGATATCGGCTATCGCGGCGCGGGTACGTTCGAGTTCCTGTTTGAAAACGGCGAGTTCTATTTCATTGAGATGAACACCCGTATCCAGGTAGAACACCCGGTTACCGAGATGATCACCGGCGTTGACCTGATCAAAGAGCAGCTGCGTATCGCAGCAGGCCAGCCGCTTTCCATTAAGCAGGAAGAGGTCACCATTAAAGGCCACGCGGTAGAATGCCGTATTAACGCCGAAGACCCGAACACCTTCCTGCCAAGCCCTGGCAAAATCACGCGTTTCCATGCGCCGGGCGGCTTTGGCGTGCGTTGGGAATCGCACATTTACGCGGGCTACACGGTTCCGCCGTATTACGATTCCATGATCGGCAAACTCATCTGCTACGGTGAAAACCGTGACGTGGCAATTGCCCGCATGAGGAACGCGCTACAGGAACTGATCATCGACGGCATCAAAACCAACGTTGATCTGCAAACGCGCATCATGAACGATGAAAACTTCCAGCATGGTGGCACCAACATCCACTATCTGGAGAAAAAACTGGGCCTACAGGAAAAATAAGCCCGGTTTACTGTGAAAAGGCCAGCTTTTGCTGGCCTTTATTTTTTGTCGCCTCCCCCTGCTGCTGCGGTACAATCGCCGCTTTCTTACGTCACAAGGGATAAAAATGGACAACCGTTTTGTTCAGGCCCATAAAGAGGCGCGCTGGGCGCTGTGGCTGACCCTTCTCTATCTCGCCGCATGGTTAGTGGCTGCTTACTTACCAGATTCCGCTACAGGCATAACGGGCCTGCCGCACTGGTTCGAAATGGCCTGCCTGCTGGTGCCGCTGCTGTTTATTCTGCTCTGCTGGCTGATGGTGAAATACATTTATCGTGATATCCCGCTGGAGGATAACGATGCAGCATGAAGTGATCCTTCCTCTTGTCGCCTATTTGCTGGTGGTGTTCGGCCTGTCGCTTTACGCCATGCGCAAACGCGCCACGGGAAACTTCCTTAACGAATACTTCCTCGGCAGCCGATCCATGGGCGGCTTTGTGCTGGCGATGACGTTAACGGCGACATATATCAGCGCCAGTTCGTTTATCGGCGGCCCGGGCGCCGCTTATAAATATGGGCTTGGCTGGGTATTGCTGGCGATGATTCAGTTGCCCGCCGTCTGGCTTTCGCTGGGCATTCTGGGCAAAAAATTCGCTATTCTCGCTCGCCGCTATAACGCCGTTACCCTTAACGACATGCTTTATGCGCGCTATCAGAGCCGGTTGCTGGTATGGCTTGCCAGCCTGAGCCTGCTGGTAGCTTTTATCGGCGCCATGGCGGTGCAGTTTATCGGCGGCGCTCGCTTGCTGGAGACGGCGGCGGGGATCCCTTACGAAACCGGTTTACTGATTTTTGGCATCAGCATTGCGCTTTACACCGCGTTCGGCGGCTTTCGCGCCAGCGTGCTTAACGACGCCATGCAGGGTCTGGTCATGCTGCTTGGAACAATTTTGCTGCTGGTGGGGATTGTTCACGCCGCGGGCGGCCTGCACAGCGCGGTTGAAAAATTACAGCATATCGACCCGAAACTTGTCACGCCGCAGGGGGCGGAGGATATCCTCTCGCCATCTTTTATGGCCTCTTTCTGGGTACTGGTTTGCTTCGGCGTCATCGGGCTGCCGCATACGGCGGTACGCTGTATCTCTTACAAAGACAGCAAAGCGGTGCACCGCGGCATTATTCTCGGCACCATTGTGGTGGCGGTGCTGATGCTGGGCATGCATCTCGCAGGCGCGCTGGGCCGCGCCGTCTTGCCCGATCTAAAAGTGCCGGATTTGGTTATCCCTACCCTAATGGTAACGGTGCTACCGCCAGTCGCTGCCGGGATCTTTCTGGCAGCGCCGATGGCGGCGATTATGTCGACTATTAACGCGCAGCTCTTGCAGTCTTCTGCGACGATCGTGAAAGATCTCTGGCTGAATCTGCGCCCGGATCAGATCCATAATGAAAAACGGCTTAAGCGAATGTCATCCGTCATTACGCTTATTCTGAGCGCCCTGCTGCTGCTGGCGGCGTGGCGGCCGCCGGAAATGATCATCTGGCTTAATCTGCTGGCCTTTGGCGGCCTGGAAGCGGTTTTCCTGTGGCCGCTGGTATTGGGTCTTTACTGGGAACGCGCAAATGCCGCCGGCGCGCTGTGCGCCATGATAGTCGGCGCCGTGCTGTACGCGTTTTTGGCTACGCTAAAAATACAGTATCTGGGTTTTCATCCGATTGTGCCGTCCCTGCTTTTAAGTCTGCTGGCTTTCCTGGTGGGCAACCGCTTTGGTCGCCCTGTCGCGCAAGCCGCAGCCGTTTCATCTGTTGATAAATAAAGAGTTTTGCCATGCCATGGATCCAACTGAAAATTAATACTACCGGAGCGAATGCCGAAGAGCTGAGCGATGCGCTGATGGAAAGCGGCGCAGTATCCATTACCTTCCAGGATACGCACGATACGCCGGTGTTCGAACCACTGCCTGGCGAAACCCGCCTGTGGGGCGATACCGACGTCATCGGCCTTTACGATGCCGAAACCGACATGCAGGAAGTTGTAGCGATTCTGGAGAATCATCCGCTGCTCGGCGCAGGCTTCCGCCATAAAATCGAGCAGCTTGAAGATAAAGACTGGGAGCGCGAGTGGATGGATAACTTCCACCCGATGCGCTTTGGCGAACGGCTGTGGATCTGCCCGAGCTGGCGTCCGGTACCGGATGAGAACGCGGTAAACGTGATGCTCGACCCGGGACTCGCTTTTGGCACCGGCACCCACCCGACCACCTCTTTGTGTTTGCAGTGGCTTGATGGCCTCGATTTAGCGGGTAAGACGGTTATCGATTTCGGATGCGGCTCCGGCATTCTCGCCATCGCCGCACTGAAGCTTGGCGCGGCAAAAGCCATTGGCATTGATATCGATCCGCAGGCGATTCAGGCAAGCCGCGACAACGCTGAGCGCAACGGGGTTTCCGACCGTCTTGAGCTCTATTTGCCGCAAGATCAGCCTGCCGATATGCAGGCCGATGTAGTCGTTGCCAACATCCTGGCAGGCCCGCTGCGCGAGCTGGCGCCGCTTATCAGCGTGCTGCCGGTTAAAGGCGGGCTGCTCGGGCTTTCAGGTATTCTGGCAAGCCAGGCGCAAAGCGTGTGCGAAGCCTACGCCGATACTTTCGTTCTCGACCCGGTTATTGATAAAGAAGAGTGGTGCCGCATTACCGGCAGTAAACAGTAATATTCCGGCGCAGGTCTGACCCTGCGCCGTTTCCCTTCAGCCTTTCCTCGCTTCGCTTTTTTTATTCATCGCCCCTTCGCTTTAACACATATAATTACTGGGTGAAATTATAAGTTTCATGAATTTAACCTATTGAAGTATTTATTTAGAGAATATTTTTATGACTACGCACATCAAATCAGCGCTGCTCGCTCTGAGCATGCTGCCCGCCATGGCTATGGCGTCACACTGGAGTTATGAAGGCGAAGGGGCGCCGGAACACTGGGGCGAACTGGATCCGCAGTATTCGCTTTGCCAGAAGGGGATGAACCAGTCGCCTGTGGATATTGATCGTACTGTTAAAGCGCAGCCGAACCCGCTAAAAACGCATTATACCGACGGACCGAACGCGATCCTGAACAATGGCCATACGATCCAGGCGAGCGTAACCGGGAATACGCAGGATACGCTGACTGTCGACGGCGAGACGTTTACGCTTCAGCAGTTCCACTTTCACGCGCCAGGTGAAAACACGCTACACGGTAAACACTATGCGATGGAGATGCATCTGGTGCATAAAAACGCTGCTGGCGAAATTGCCGTGGTGGCCGTGATGTTTGAAACCGGACAAGCTAACGGCGAACTGGAAAAGCTCTGGCAGGCGATGCCAGCAAAAGCGGAAGTCAGCCAGCCGCTGAGCAACCGTGTGGACATCAATAAACTGCTTCCTGAAGATAAAACGCATTATCGCTTTAGCGGTTCGCTGACTACGCCGCCCTGCTCTGAAGGGGTTACCTGGCTTGTGCTTAAGCAGCCGCTTACCCTTTCTCAGGCACAGCTTGATAAGTTCAAATCCGTCATGCACCACGACAACAACCGGCCGGTCCAGTCGCCCCACGGACGCGTGATTATTGAGGAATAATGCGCTTGTGGCGAGACGCTGCGTCTCGCCCTTTTTCACGAATTATTTTCTTTAAAATGTGAGTTACTCCGCACTAAACACCTTTTAAACGGCTGTAAAACCGCCAAAAAGACCCTTTGCTTCGTACGGCAATGCCGACGAAATGAAAGAACTTATAAGCCAAACGTAAGAAATTAAGATTTAAACCATACAAATAACCAAATGATTTATAAGCCTTATTATCGGGATGAACTTTTCCCATCGCCTGTTCTTTGATCTATAACAGCCGATTGTTCAAAGTTTGGCCTTTCATCTCGTGCAAAAAATGCGTAATATACGCCGCCTTGCAGGCACAGTATGGTCATTTCTTAACTCATGCGCATTGGACACCACCAGCTCAGAAATCGCCTGATTGCAGCACCTATGGCTGGCATCACTGACAGACCTTTCAGGACGCTGTGTTACGAGATGGGAGCAGGGTTAACCGTTTCGGAGATGATGTCCTCTAACCCGGAAGTTTGGGCGAGCGATAAATCCCGTTTGCGGATGGTCCATGTAGATGAGCCCGGCATTCGCACCGTGCAGATTGCAGGCAGCGTGCCGGAAGAGATGGCGGAAGCGGCACGGATTAACGTTGAAAGCGGCGCCCAGATTATTGATATCAATATGGGCTGCCCGGCTAAAAAAGTGAATCGCAAGCTGGCGGGTTCTGCCCTGCTGCAATACCCGGATTTGGTGAAATCTATCCTTACCGCGGTAGTTAACGCAGTGGACGTTCCCGTAACGCTGAAGATTCGCACCGGCTGGGATCCGGCAAATCGTAACTGTGCAGAGATTGCCCAATTGGCTGAAGATTGTGGTATTCAGGCGCTGACCATTCACGGCCGTACACGCGCCTGTCTGTTTCAGGGTAACGCGGAATACGACAGCATTCGGACAGTTAAGCAGAAAGTTTCCATTCCGGTTATCGCGAATGGCGACATTACTGACCCGCTTAAAGCCAGAGCAGTGCTCGACTATACAGGGGCGGATGCCCTGATGATAGGACGAGCCGCTCAGGGAAGACCCTGGATCTTTCGGGAAATCCAGCACTATCTGGACACTGGAGAGTTGCTGCCCCCCCTGCCGCTGGCAGAGGTAAAGCGCTTGCTTTGCGCGCACGTTCGGGAACTGCATGACTTTTACGGCCAGGCAAAAGGGTACCGAATCGCGCGTAAACACGTTTCCTGGTATCTCCAGGAACATGCTCCGGATGACCAGTTTCGGCGCACATTCAACGCCATTGAAGACGCCAGCGAACAGCTGGAGGCGTTGGAGGCATACTTCGAAAATTTTGCGTAAACAGAAATAAAGAGCTGACAGAACTATGTTCGAACAACGCGTAAATTCTGACGTACTGACCGTTTCTACCGTTAACTCCCAGGACCAGGTGACTCAAAAGCCCCTGCGTGACTCGGTAAAACAGGCACTGAAGAACTATTTTGCTCAATTGAATGGTCAGGATGTGAACGACCTCTACGAGCTGGTACTGGCTGAAGTAGAACAGCCCCTGTTGGACATGGTGATGCAATACACCCGCGGTAACCAGACCCGCGCGGCGCTGATGATGGGTATCAACCGCGGCACGCTGCGTAAGAAATTGAAAAAATATGGCATGAACTAAGTTCGCTTAGTGAATGGCTGAATAAAAAGGCGCTGACCGGCATGGGGAAGCGCCTTTTTTGTTGGTCAGTAAAAAATACGGAACAGTTTTAAGCTAAACCATCACTATTATTCCGGGTTTGTCAGGCCTAGCCTTATTACATTGCTAAGGAGGCAAATCATGAGAAATATTGATAGCTGGCTTAACGCGCTGAAACGCGGCTGGGATGCAGAACCTCGTTTACCCTCTGCTGCGTTTTACTACCTTACGCCTGAAGCACGTTACGAGATCGTTAAGGTCTTACTCGCCCCACTTGCCGAAAGCGTTAATCAGGCTGACTCTCCTCATTCCTCACCTCGATAATTTATAAAATTACGCTGCCTGTATTATATATTTTCTTTTTTTACACAGCGCAGCGTAACCTTTAGCAATATCTATCAAATCCATCTGAAAATAAGGGCCTTAAATCACTTCCCCGCCTTTTGCGGCAATGATAATGTCGGCGCTTTCCTCAATGTCTGTTTCTTTTATTTAGCGCTACGAGACGCTGTGACCCTTATGGATAACAACGCCATGCTGGTTAGCCATTATGACCAGGCCCTGGTTGTAATTTCTTTTATTGTCGCCATTCTGGCTTCTTATACCGCACTGAACATGGCGACCAGAGTCACCACCAGCAGCGGCACGGCAGCGCGCGTCTGGCTTGTCGGCGGCAGTATAGCGATGGGAATAGGCATCTGGGCGATGCACTTTATCGGTATGCTCGCCATGAATTTACCTGTTTCGCTTAGCTACGATCCGCTTATTACCGGCATCTCCATGCTGATTGCGATAGGCTCCTCTTTTTTCGCGCTCTGGCTGGTTTGCGGCAATCAGTTAAAAGCCTCCCGCCTGCTGCCAGGCTCGCTGGCGCTGGGCTGCGGCATCGCGGCGATGCATTACACCGGTATGGCCGCATTGCTGGTGCAGCCGGGAATCATCTGGAGCTGGCACTGGGTCGCGCTTTCTGTGGCGATAGCGCTGCTGGCTTCGGTCGCGGCTTTATGGCTAACCTTTCATTTGCGCCGTGATGGCGGCCAGATGGCGTTGCTGCGCGCAGGCGCGGCGATAGTCATGGGCATCGCTATTGCAGGAATGCACTACACCGGCATGATGGCGGCTCATTTTCCTCACGACACCCATGATATGCACAGCGGCGTCAACACTGACTGGCTGGCGGTGTTGGTTATCATGGTGACGCTATTCATTCTGGGCATCACGCTGCTGGTTTCCATGTTTGACGCCCGTCTGCAAGCTCGCACTTCGCTGCTCGCCTCTTCCCTTGCCGAGGCGAATCGCGAACTGGCGCAGCTCGCCTTGCACGATACGCTGACGCGTTTGCCCAACCGTATCTTGCTTGAAGATCGTCTTGACCAGGCCATACATAAGGCCAACCGCGAAGATTCACGCTTCGCGCTAATGTTTATGGATCTTGATGGTTTTAAAGCTATTAATGACGCCTACGGACATGACATTGGCGACCGCCTGTTAATCGCGGTGACCGAACGGCTCAAAGAGCTGCTGAAAGGGCAATATACCCTTGCCCGCATTGGCGGCGACGAGTTTGTCTTGCTGGTCGAAACGGCTGAGCCGGACGACGCGGCATCCCTTGCCGGCGCGATGGTGCGCGCTATCGATACGCCTTTCACCATCGAGCATTACGAGCTGCTGGTTACGCTGAGCGTGGGGATAGCCTTCTATCCTCATGACGGCAATAACGAACGTGAACTCATGTTCAACGCTGACGCCGCGATGTATCACACCAAGCATACCGGACGTAACGGTTACAGCTTCTTCCAGCCATCAATGAACACGATGGCGCAAACCCAGCTGCAATTGCTGAACGATCTCTGGCTGGCCCAGGAACGACAGGAGCTGCGGCTGGTTTATCAGCCGAAATTTCAGGCGCCGGCAGGGCCCGTTATCGGCTTTGAAGCGCTGTTACGCTGGCAACACCCGCAACGCGGTTTGTTGACGCCAGACCTGTTCCTGCCGCTGGCGGAAAAGACCGGCATGATAATCACCATCGGCGACTGGGTGCTGGACGAAGCTTGCCGCCAGCTAAGCGAATGGCATCGCCAGGGGCATTCGCAGTGGTCAGTCGCAGTCAATCTTTCAACGCTACAGTTTGAGCAGCCTTCGCTTATTGAGACCATTACGGGGTGCCTTGAGAAATACCAGATTTCTCCCGACAAACTGATTCTGGAGGTCACTGAAACCACGGCGATGAACAACCCGGACGAAAGCGTGCGTATGCTTACGCGTCTGACTGACCTTGGTGTGAAAGCTTCTATTGACGATTTTGGCACAGGCTACTCCAGCCTGCTTTACCTTAAGCGTCTGCCAGCCAGCGAACTGAAAATAGACCGCGCTTTTGTTAATGAGCTGAGCGCCGACGGTGAAGACGCCACTATTGTTTCGGCTATCGTCGCGCTGGCAAAAACGTTGAATTTAAAAGTGGTAGCCGAAGGCGTGGAAACCGTAGAGCAGCAACAATTTTTAACCCGTCTTGGTTGTAATACGCTTCAGGGTTATCTGCTGGGGAAACCTCTTGCGCCGGATACTATTACTCGCCTGGGCGATGCTATTGCTCATCAAAGTGAAACGGAGCAGCAGGTTTATGAAAAGTAATCGGAAGGTTATTGCCTGCCGGGTTGATTGCAGAGAGTTTGTCCTGATTATTTCGCGGTAATATCATTAACATATTATCGACAATCGCTGAAGCCTGACCATAAAGGTTTATTGAGTCAGGCTTCAATAACCAGTTTTTAACAATACCGCTCAGGCAGCCGAAAAAGAGAATGATCATGAGCTCAACGTCTGTGCTTTCTGCCACTTGTCCGGTAGCAATGCATTGTCGAATGAGCGCAGCCATACGCTCTTTATTAAAACCAATCTGACTGCGGATCTCCTCTTCTGAAATCATCTCACTGCTGAACTCGCACTTTTGATACAGGATTTGCATCAATGCGCGCCAGCGCGGATTGCAGGAAATATACTGCAAGGCAAGCGTTAACGTTTCACGTAGCAACTGTAGCGGATTATGCTGTGTTTCGCAGGAAAGCAGCGGCGTAATCAGTTGCCGAACGGGTACCTGCTCTTTCCAGATCTCATTAAAGAGCGCTTCTTTGCTTTGAAAGTGCCAGTAGACCGCCCCACGAGTAACGCCTGCCGCCCGGGCGATATCCGTCAGCGTGGTACGGCTAAAACCACGGGAAGCAAACTCTGTGATAGCGGCATCAAGAAGCTGCTGACGCGTTTTTAAAGCATCGATTTTTGTTTTTCTGGCCATGTTTTGTTTACAGGTTAAAAATAATCATGGTTAAGTAATACATATTTATTATCCGCCATCATTACTCATTATTTAAATTAATCAGAAACAAATAGCGTTAACGCAGAAATAAATACAAAAAATCAATCATAATGAAAAATACATTCATACCATAAATAACAAACAAAGCAGGCAACATATTATCTCCATAAACATAACTCCGCATGTATAAACACGCCTGGCATTCTCTTATTTTTTATGTTTGCGTGCTTTCAGTACCCTTAGTTAAATACAGCTTGCTTACATCGCGCCTCTATTATTTGTAGGATAACGCCCTGTTATTTTCATGTTCACGCGTATTCCTGCTTTCTGCATCACGGTGGATATCGTGTTCTTTCTTTTAAAGGAACAGCAATGACGAAACAAGCCTGGCTTCTACATTGGCCTTTTTCTCTTATCATTATTGCCACCTTGCTGGCGGGCTGCGACGAAAACAACGGCGCCCATAATTCAACTGCGGTTCCGCACGTTACGGTGCACACCATTAAAAGCGCCCCGCTAAAGATCACCACTGAACTGCCAGGCAGGACGTCCGCTTTTCGCGTTGCAGAGGTCCGTCCTCAGGTAAGCGGCATTATCCTCAAACGGAATTTCACCGAGGGAAGCGACATCACTGCCGGGGAATCGCTTTATCAAATCGACCCGGCAACCTATCAGGCCGCCTGGCAGAGCGCTAAAGGCGAGCTGGCGAAAGCGCAGGCCGCTGCGGCTATCGCTCGTTTAACCGTCAAACGTTACGCCCCTCTCGCCGGCACGCAATACATCAGCAAGCAAGAGTATGACCAGGCGCTGGCTAATGCTAATCAGGCAGAAGCCAGCGTAAAGGCTGCGCTGGCGGCGGTTAAAACGGCAGAAATCAACCTTGCCTACCGATCCAGACATCGCTCAGGTTCAGGTGCAAAACAAGTTGCAGCTGGCCATGCCATTACTGCCGCAGGAGGTGCAGCAGCAGGGGATCAGCGTGGAGAAAGCGAGCAGCAGCTTTCTGCTGGTGGCAGGTTTTATAACCAGTAATCCAGCGCTGACGCAGGAAGACATTTCCGATTACGTGGCATCTAACGTTAAGGACGCTATCAGCCGCACCAGCGGCGTGGGAGATGTGCAGCTTTTTGGCGCGCAGTATGCGATGCGAATCTGGCTTGATGCCAATCTGCTCAACAAATATCAGCTTACGCCGCTGGACATCATCAACCAGCTTAAGGCGCAGAACGATCAGATAGCCGCAGGCCAGCTTGGCGGCACGCCAGCCGTGCCGGGCCAACAACTGAATGCGTCTATCATTGCCCAGACACGTTTGAAAGACCCCGAGGAGTTTGCCCGCATCACCCTGAAGGTTAATCAGGACGGCTCTGTAGTGAGGCTAAAAGATGTAGCCCGTATAGAGCTCGGCGGTGAAAACTACAACATGGTTACCAAAATCAACGGCCAGGCGGCCACCGGTCTTGGTATCAAGCTCGCCACCGGCGCTAACGCGCTTGATACCGCCGAAGCGATTAAAACCAGACTTGCCCAGATGCAAAATTTCTTCCCGCAGGGCATGAAAGTGGTCTATCCCTATGACACTACGCCTTTCGTAAAGATCTCGATTCATGAGGTAGTTAAAACCCTTTTCGAGGCCATCGTTCTGGTGTTCCTCGTAATGTATCTTTTCCTGCAAAACATACGCGCCACGCTGATTCCAACCATTGCCGTGCCGGTTGTCTTGCTCGGTACGTTCGCTGTGCTGGTGGCCTTCGGCTATTCCATCAACACCCTGACGATGTTTGGCATGGTTCTGGCGATAGGTCTGTTGGTGGACGACGCCATTGTCGTGGTGGAGAACGTTGAGCGCGTTATGGCGGAAGAACATTTGCCGCCAAAAGAAGCGACGCAGGTTTCGATGCAGCAGATCCAGGGCGCGCTGGTAGGGATTGCCATGGTGCTCTCCGCGGTGTTCATTCCCATGGCCTTTTTGGGCGGCTCGACAGGGGCGATTTATCGTCAATTTTCCGTCACTATCGTAGCGGCAATGGCGCTTTCCGTATTGGTTGCGTTAATCCTGACTCCCGCGCTCTGCGCCACCATGCTGAAGCCGCATTCCCCTGACCATTTTGCTAAGCAGCCGCGGTTCTTTGTCTGGTTTAACAAAAAGTTTGATAGCAGCACACATCATTACACGCAGAGCGTTAGCGGCATCCTTACCAATACCGGACGCTATCTGCTGCTCTATCTGCTGATTGTCGGCGGCATGGCTGTGCTGTTCTTACGCCTGCCCAGCTCCTTTTTGCCCGAGGAAGATCAGGGCGTATTTATGACGATGGTGCAGCTACCTGCCGGCGCAACCCAGGCGCGAACCCAACACGTTCTGGATCAGGTGCAGCATTACTATCTGACGGAAGAAAAAGCGAACGTTGAGTCTGTGTTTACCGTCAGCGGCTTTAGCTTTAGCGGGCAGGGACAAAATGCGGGCATCGCGTTTGTCAGCCTGAAGCCGTGGGAAGAAAGACCGGGCAGTGAAAACAATGTGGAAGCTATCGTAGGCCGCGCGATGCATGCTTTTTCGCGCATCCAGGACGGTATGGTTTTTCCCTTTAACCTGCCAGCGATACTGGAGCTTGGTACCGCTACGGGCTTTGACTTTGAGCTAACAGACCAGGCGAACCTGGGTCATAACGCGCTAACGCAGGCGCGTAATCAGCTGCTTGGCATGGTGAGAGAAAGACCCGATCTGTTAGTACGAGTGCGTCCTAACGGACTGGAGGATACGCCTCAGTTTAAGCTCGAAGTGGATCAGGACAAAGCGCAGGCGCTGGGTGTATCGGTCTCTGACATAAACCAGACGATTTCGACGGCGCTGGGCGGCACCTATGTGAACGACTTTATCGACCGTGGACGGGTGAAAAAAGTCTATGTTCAGGCCGATGCGCATTTCCGGATGCTGCCAGGTGATATCAGCAACCTGTATGTCCGGGGTAGTAATGGCAAAATGGTGCCCTTTTCTGCCTTCTCGTATTCTCACTGGATAACAGGTTCGCCGCGGCTTGAGCGTTATAACGGCATCCCGTCAATGGAGATCCTGGGTGAGGCAGCGCCGGGTAAGAGTACGGGCGAGGCGATGAAATTAATGGAATCACTGGCGGCGAAATTACCGAGCGGCATTGGTTACGACTGGACGGGACTCTCTTATCAGGAGCGTCTTTCCGGAAACCAGGCGCCTGCGCTTTATGCCATTTCTTTAATCGTCGTCTTTCTGTGCCTTGCTGCGCTGTATGAAAGCTGGTCCATTCCTTTCTCAGTCATGCTGGTCGTGCCGCTCGGCGTTATTGGCGCTTTACTGGCCGCTACGCTGCGCGGGCTGAACAATGACGTTTATTTCCAGGTGGGTTTGTTAACCACAATTGGTCTCTCAGCGAAAAACGCCATTCTGATTGTCGAATTCGCTAAGGATTTGATGGAAAAAGAGAGCAAAGGGCTTATTGAAGCAACACTTGAGGCGGTGCGGCTGCGGCTGCGGCCAATTCTTATGACCTCACTGGCCTTTATACTTGGCGTATTGCCGCTGGTGCTTAACCATGGCGCCGGGAGCGGGGCGCAGAACGCAGTTGGAACCGGCGTAATGGGCGGCATGCTGTCTGCTACCCTGCTTGCTATTTTCTTTGTACCCGTATTTTTTGTAGTCATACGCAGACGGTTTGTTAAAAACCAGCATTAACCTTTTGACGAAGGCGGCATATGCCGCCTTATTTTAAGATAAACAACCGTTATCCCTGAGTCAGGGTATTAATCCGTCACGACCGGGTATTTTCTTTTTTACGCGAATAGCTTATAAATAGTTAAGCTATTTTTCAAATAGTTATACTATTGCTTTCTTCCCACTGATTACTCTCTTCACATTCTCTTCATTATTTATTTTTTACGGCGGTTTATCTCCATAATTTTTACAATACACATGAATTGTCATTATTCGTCGATGCCAGGCGCAGCCGCCAGAGGGTAAAATAGTCTTATCCAGTTCAGTTACTCCTGAAGTAAAAATTTAAGTTACTGGATAACTGAAGGAGCATTAAGCCGAGGTATATTATGAAAAATGTTATTGCTATCGCACTGCTTTCTACACTGCTGGCTGGCTGTGCTCATGACTCGCCCTGCGTACCGGTTTATGATGATCAAGGCCGTCTGGTGCATACCAACACCTGTATGAAAGGCACTACTCAGGATAACTGGGAAACAGCGGGTGCCATTGCTGGCGGCGCTGCTGCGGTGGCCGGGCTCACGATGGGCATCATCGCTCTCAGTAAGTAGTATGTTTAAGTAAAGCGCGGCCTGGCCGCGCTTTTTGCTTTATTAAGGTGCAAAAGTATCGCTACAAGTAAACAGGTGGCAACAAAAAGGAACAAACAGAGAAAAATCGGCTGAAACAAACCGCCTTTCAGAAACCTGCTTCGTTTTATTTACTCTCGCCTCGTGAGTTTCCTCACATCTCTTTAAATGCTTACCCAACCAATATTCACAGCAGTTACCTTTTAAAAAACTTGTGAAACTTTTTTGCGCCAAAATGTGGCGCAGGTTTCAGTTTCGCACCATTTCAGGGCGCTGTGTTTGTTTTTTCATGGCTACACTTCGCTTATTGCATTCCTCCTTCTCTTCTCCGTAAAGAATGCAAACCTGGCATTCCATTTGCTTTACCCATAATGGCTGATGCCACAGACAGGAAACAGGCGCCTCCCGGATGACCTGATATTTATAACGATAATTTTCACTACACAGGATGCATAATGAAAAAAGTGATAGCCACTCTGGCCGCAGCGGGCGCGCTGTTTGCTGTTGCCAATCATGCTTATGCCGGTGCGACATTCGACGCCGTAAAAAAGAAAGGCTTTGTTCAGTGCGGCATTAGCGACGGGTTGCCGGGTTTTTCCTATGCCGATGCCAGCGGCAAATTTACCGGCATTGATGTTGATGTCTGTCGTGGCGTAGCTGCCGCCATGTTTGGCGATGCCTCTAAAGTGAAATATACGCCGCTGACCGCTAAAGAACGCTTTACTGCCCTTCAGTCTGGCGAAGTGGACATGCTTTCCCGTAATACCACCTGGACTTCCTCTCGCGATGCAGGCATGGGAATGGCGTTTACCGGCGTCACCTATTATGACGGCATCGGTTTTCTTACCCATAACAAAGCAGGCCTGAAAAGCGCTAAAGAGCTTGATGGCGCAACCGTTTGTATCCAGGCCGGTACAGATACTGAACTGAACGTGGCGGATTACTTTAAAGCCAACAACATGAAATACACGCCGGTAACGTTCGACCGTTCGGATGAATCCGCCAAGGCGCTGGAATCAGGCCGTTGCGATACTCTCGCGTCTGACCAGTCACAGCTTTATGCGCTGCGCATCAAGCTGAGCAACCCGGCTGAGTGGATCGTGCTGCCTGAAGTTATCTCTAAAGAGCCGCTTGGCCCGGTGGTACGCCGTGGCGATGACGAGTGGTTCTCGGTGGTGCGCTGGACGCTCTTCGCTATGTTGAATGCTGAAGAGATGGGCGTGGATTCAAAGAACGTCGATGCGAAAGCAGCTAACCCTGCTACGCCGGATATGGCGCATCTGTTAGGCAAAGAAGGCGATTACGGCAAAGACCTGAAACTTGATAACAAGTGGGCTTATAACATTGTGAAACAGGTCGGCAACTATGCGGAGGTGTTTGAACGCAACGTTGGCGCCGAGAGCCCGCTGAAAATCAAACGCGGCCAGAACAACCTCTGGAATAAAGGCGGCATCCAGTACGCTCCGCCAGTGCGCTAAGCGTATCGTGTTACGGACGCCGCCCTGCGGCGTCCAGTCCGGAGTTATGGTCACTGAGGTTTATCTATGTCCCATCGCCGCCCAACCGTGAAAGGTGATTTCTCTTTTACTAACCCTGCGGTTCGCGCCTGGCTATTCCAGATCCTTGCCGTCGCCGTCGTTCTCGCTATTGTTGCTTACCTGGTGCATAACACAGTTACAAACCTGAGTAACCGGGGAATTACCTCGGGCTTCGCTTTTCTTGACCGGGGAGCAGGCTTCGGTATCGTTCAGCATCTTATTGATTATCAGGAAGGCGATACTTATGGCCGCGTTTTTCTGGTTGGCTTGCTGAATACGCTGCTGGTTTCCGCGCTCTGTATCGTCTTTGCTTCGTTTCTGGGCTTTTTTCTTGGGCTGGCGCGGCTTTCAGAAAACTGGCTGCTGCGAAAACTCTCAACAATTTATATTGAGACGTTTCGTAATATCCCGCCGTTACTGCAAATTTTCTTCTGGTATTTCGCTGTGTTACGTAACCTGCCTGGGCCTCGTCAGGCGGTTAATGCGTTTGATCTGATGTTTCTCAGCAATCGCGGGCTTTACCTGCCCTCCCCGGAAATGGGGCAAGGCTTAGCGGCATTTATTGTGGCGCTGGTAATAGCGGCTGCGGTGATCTTCGGCGTTTATCGTTTTAATACTAAACATCAGATGAAAACTGGCCAGCTGCGTCGAACCTGGCCTTTGGCGCTGGCGCTCATCGTGGGATTGCCGCTAGTGGCCCACCTTGCTTATGGCCCAGCTCTGCATTGGGAGGTGCCGGAACTGCGCGGGTTTAACTTCCGCGGTGGGCTGGTGTTAATCCCTGAGCTTGCCGCTCTGACGCTCGCGCTTTCGGTCTATACCTCAGCCTTTATTGCAGAAATCATCCGCGCCGGCATTCAGTCTGTTCCGCACGGCCAGCATGAAGCGGCGCGTTCGCTTGGTTTGCCTCATCCGGTCACGCTGCGTCAGGTCATTATCCCTCAGGCGTTGCGGGTCATTATTCCCCCATTGACCAGCCAGTATCTCAATATTGTAAAGAACTCATCGCTGGCGGCGGCTATTGGCTATCCCGATATGGTCTCGCTGTTCGCTGGTACGGTGCTTAACCAGACTGGCCAGGCGATAGAAACCATTGCGATTACCATGTCGGTGTACTTGATCATTAGCCTGACTATTTCGTTATTGATGAATATCTATAACCGGCGTATCGCCCTGATAGAGCGCTGAGGATCCTATGTCGAAAATTTTATTGTCGCCGGTTACGCCGACAACATCAGCGGGTCCGGGCCGCGTAATAAGCTGGATGCGTAAAAATCTCTTTTCGAGCTGGAGCAACAGCTTACTGACGATTTTTTGTCTCTGGCTGATGTGGGAACTTATCCCACCGCTATTGAACTGGACATTATTTCAGGCTAACTGGGCAGGCGAAACGCGTGCGGATTGCACCAAAGAGGGAGCTTGTTGGGTCTTTATTCATGCCCGTTTTGGACAATTTATGTATGGGCTGTATCCCCACGATCAGCGCTGGCGCATTAATCTGGCGCTGATTATCGGCTTGCTTTCGGTCGCGTTAATGTTCTGGAAAGGGCTTCCTTCTCGCGGCCGTTATATCGCCTGCTGGGCGGTGATCTATCCGCTGGTGGTCTGGGGTTTGCTGTATGGTGGGTTCTTCGGTCTCGAGCGCGTGGAAACGCGTCAATGGGGCGGGCTTACGCTGACGCTTATTATCGCCTCCGTTGGCATTGCCGGCGCGCTGCCGCTCGGCATTCTTCTCGCGCTGGGCCGCCGCTCACGCATGCCGGTTGTACGGATCCTGTCTGTTATCTTTATCGAGTTTTGGCGCGGGGTGCCATTAATCACCGTGCTTTTTATGTCTTCCGTTATGCTGCCGCTATTTATGGCGGAAGGCACCACCATCGACAAACTTGTTCGCGCTCTGGTGGGGGTGATTCTCTTCCAGTCCGCTTATGTAGCGGAAGTTGTGCGCGGCGGTTTGCAGGCATTGCCGAAAGGTCAGTACGAAGCGGCAGAGTCTCTGGCGCTGGGTTACTGGAAAACGCAGGGGTTAGTTATCCTTCCCCAGGCGTTAAAAATGGTGATCCCGGGCCTTGTGAACACGATCATCGCGCTCTTCAAAGATACAAGCCTCGTCATCATTATCGGTCTGTTTGATCTTTTCAGCAGCGTTCAACAGGCGACTGTGGATCCGGCCTGGCTTGGCATGTCGACTGAAGGCTATGTCTTTGCCGCGCTGGTTTACTGGATTTTTTGTTTCAGCATGTCGCGCTACAGCCAGCATCTGGAAAAGCGCTTTAACACCGGGCGTACGCCGCACTAAGGAAATCTATGAACCCTTCAACAATGCCAGCTACCGAGGCGATGATTACGCTCGAGAATGTGAATAAATGGTATGGACAGTTTCACGTACTGAAAGACATTAACCTTAAGGTAAAGCAAGGCGAGCGTATCGTTTTATGCGGGCCATCCGGCTCTGGTAAGTCGACGACTATTCGCTGCATCAACCACCTGGAAGAACATCAGCAAGGCCGGATCGTAGTAGACGGGATTGAGCTGAACGACGACTTACGTAATATTGAAAGGGTACGTACAGAAGTGGGCATGGTTTTTCAGCACTTTAACCTGTTCCCTCACCTGACAGTTTTGCAGAATTGTACGCTTGCTCCCATCTGGGTACGTAAATTGCCGAAGAAAGAAGCTGAAGCGCTAGCCATGCATTACCTGGAACGTGTGCGTATAGCGGAACATGCACATAAATTCCCAGGACAAATTTCAGGCGGGCAGCAGCAGCGTGTCGCGATTGCGCGCTCTTTGTGCATGAAGCCTAAAATTATGCTTTTTGATGAGCCAACCTCAGCTCTCGATCCTGAGATGGTGAAAGAGGTGCTGGATACCATGATCGCCCTGGCTGAATCAGGCATGACCATGCTTTGCGTAACCCATGAAATGGGATTCGCACGCACTGTAGCCGATCGGGTTATCTTTATGGACCGCGGCGAAATAGTCGAACAGGCGCCGCCGGAGGAGTTTTTCGCTCATCCCAAATCCGAACGTACGCGGGCATTCCTGTCGCAAGTCATTCATTGAGTGATAAGTTTAATAAATAAAAAGGCCATCCCTGCGGATGGCCTTTTTATTTATTGTACAGTGGCTTCTGACAGCGTTCTTTTATTTCAGCCCGCCAGCGGCTTTATCTAAAGAAATAAAAGCAGACTGCGATAAAAAGCAAAAAACCCGGTCTGATGACCGGGTTTTGCTTTATTTGGTGCCTGGCAGTTCCCTACTCTCGCATGGGGAGACCCCACACTACCATCGGCGCTACGGCGTTTCACTTCTGAGTTCG